>Ga0302325_10019515_pt1 | contig 14260 bp, 11 predicted proteins | sample Palsa_T0_2_FD_201948 | JGI IMG/M metagenome (GOLD analysis project Ga0302325, IMG submission 201948) | Peat permafrost microbial communities from Stordalen Mire near Abisko, Sweden - Palsa_T0_2 | ecosystem: Environmental > Terrestrial > Soil > Palsa > Peat permafrost | place: Sweden: Abisko... | reverse complement strand
TCGGCAGGTTGGCGACGAGGCCGTCGGGATCGGTGCACTCCTCGATGTAGTAGAAGCCGGTGGGGTTACCGCAGGTCTGGTTCAGCGCTGCGTATTGGGATTCGCAGAGGGTGGCATTGCTCAGTGAGCTGTTGGTTGTGACCGCGGCGGTGATCATCTGACCGCTGGTGTAGGGAGTCCCCGCGGTCACGGTCCCGTTCGTGGACAGGGTGGTGAACCCATCAACGCTGATGAGGTCAGCGGCCGCACGAGGCGTCACGCTGAGGAAGGCGACGAGAGCCGAAAGGATGGCCAGGAACGCCATCAACGACACCAGCGCCGTCGATCTACTTGGGCGCCGCCTTTGCTGCCGGTCGCGCCGAGTCGGGATCAACGTCCGCCCACCGGCTCGGGTCGCCGAAGGAACCGAAGAACCGTTCCGGCCACGAGCAGAATTGCGCCGGCGCCGAGAAGCCATGGCCAGAGGGTCGGACCCCCGGTGTTGGCCAGCGTGGTGGGCGACACCGAAACACCAGCCGACGCACCAGCACCACTGGTAGATGATGCCGAGCCCGACGCGCCATTCGACGTCGAACCGTTGGCCGACGCGTTCGGAGTGCTCGTAGGCGCGGCCCCACTCGTCTTGTCGATCTGGAACGGTGCCGAGAAGAGATGTGGCTTGGTGAAGTCGTGTTGATTCGAGAAGAGCCCGATCACGCACCAGTTCTGCATGTCACAGACCGTGCCGTTGCTGGGACCGATCTCAGCAACGTCGGGCAGGGCATAGATCGTGTAGCCGGGGAAGCTCAGACTGCCGTCTGCTTGCGCGGACGCATTGGCAACCAGCGTGGTGGGATCACACTGTGTCGGCAGGGTGGGCAGGTTGGCCGCCGACCCGCCGGGGTCGGCACACTCTTGGATCTTGATGATGACGGCGCCACTTGGAAAGCCCGCGGCCTCCAACGACTTGGTATCGAACGTCGAATTCGGACTCACCGAAACCGTGACGTTTTGATGGTGGAGAAGTGGGTTCGTAGCCACCGAACTCCCAGAGGCGTCTTTGATTGCCACGATCGAGTTGGACAGAGGCGACGCTCCGGCGTGAGAGACGAACACGCCGACGATCACTGAGACGATCACGAGAAGCGCCCCGAGGAGCTGCAGACCGAGCGCTGCCGCACGTCGATGCACACGACCGGTTCCGTCTGGCCTTTTTCCTTCTGACGTCGGCCGCATCACTCGTGGTGTGTTCACTTTTGTCGTTCCCGCAATTGCACTCATACCCTCTACCTTCGAATCCCGCAAAAATGCGGTCGGGAATTGGTCACTTTTCTCCACTTTTCGTTCGTACTGATGACGACACCGAGGGGTGTCCGGCGATAACTCGCTGGACACCCCTCGGGTCGAGGTATTGCTTGCTCGTTGCGCCCGGGATGAACCGAGCAGAAGCTTTGTGTTTCTCCCTTCTCAGCTGCCGGCCGTGTTGATCTGCAGAATCGGAGCTTGGCCGGGGAAGTACAGCGTGGTCGGAGCGGAACCGCTGCCGGTCGACTGCGGTGCCGTGGCCACCGTGATGGTGCTGCCGCTGATGTTGGTAATGGTGCCGTAGGCGGCACCACCAAGCCCGTTCGCTGCGCCGAAGCTCAACGAGGTGCCACTGGCAAAGTCAACCGGCCAACCGACCTGCACCGTGGACGGCACCGGCGCCGCCATGGTGATCGTGGTGACGCCAGCTGACACTCCGCTGGCGGCGATGGTGAGCTTGGCGTCGCACGATGCGTTGACACCACCAGCCGACACGTTGTCGGTCGGAGTCGTATTGGGGGTTTCCTGAGTGCTGTCCGTCAGCCTGATGAAGTCGTACTGGCTTTGGATGATGTTGTTCAGGTCGGTGTCGAAGTTCCCGCCGTCGACGTGGTCCGTTTCCTTCTGGACCGACGATGGGGTCGACTCGCCGATGCTGGCCGGGGCCGTGTTCGAGTCACAGAGCCAGTTGAGGAAGCCTGCCGTCGACGCCCTCACCGTGTCCGTGCGGTAGATGTTGAACAGGGTCCGGGCCATCGGGTAGGTGTTGTTCAGCTCGCTCGCATTTGCCGCCGTGTGCGCGTTCGCCGTCATCACGTTCACCGTGAACGTGCACGGCTCACCGGCTCCACCGCAGTTCCCCGACGTGGCCGAGGGGTTGTTCTCGATGCTGGTGATCTCGGCGTTGGGGTTGCTCTTCTCTGCACCCAAGCTCATGGAGTAGAGCGAGGTATCGATGTCCACGGCCTGGTCGGCCGCATCCGAGCTCCCAGAGATGGAGGTGCCCCAATCCGCGTAGGCGAAGTCGCCGACCTGGCTTGGAGTGTTCTCGAGCGAGACCTCTGGGTTCGAGATGAAGTTGGTGCCGGCGGGACCCTGGTTGTTCAAGGGGTCCTGACCCGAGGCCGCATTCTGATCGACGTCGCCGCTCCCGACATTGCCCGAACCGCCGGCGCAGTCGGTCGACGGCTCGCCCGAAGCGGGGGTGCCGATACCCGACTGGGCGAAGTTGTAGAAGGTCGACACCGTTCCAGAGCCGTTGTTGATGCCGATGATGCGGATGGGCACGCCGATGGGAGCGCCGTCACCGACTGCCTTTCCTCCGGCCAGGTTGGTCAACTGGCCCCAGTCGGTGATCTGGCTGGTGTCGGGGGTCGTGCTCGGACCGTGCTGGCAGAAGAGCCGGTACGCCACAGAGGTCGCGCCGGTCCCACCGTTGATGGGCGTGTTGGTGATGTTGGTGAACTTCGTTCCCGTGCACGTGGTGGTGCAGGTGAGCGAGTTCCCCGGCAGCCAGCCGTCGGCGACCGAGCCGATCCCACCGCTCGGGAACTGGGTGCACACGACGGCACCGCTCGACGACGCGTAGCTGGGGTATTGGCCGGGGCCTCCTTGGCCCGTCGGGTCCAGGGTCGTGACGGTGCCCGAGCACTGGGGGTCAACCTGGGTCTGATACCCCGTCGGAGTGCCATAGGCGGCCGGGTCGATGTTCAAGAAGTCGATGCCGACGACGGCGTCTTTGGCGAAGCCGAGCTCGACTCCCGTGGGGCAGGTCGACGACGACACCGGCTTTGACGAACGGGAGTAGTCGACGCCTGCTGCCGGTGCGGCGGGGGCGCTGCCGTTGCACAGCTCGGACTGGCCGTTCCCGGACCCGACGTCGTTCGTCCCGACGAGTTCCTGGCTACCCGAGAAGTTGTCGGTCTCGTCGGACTGCGTGTTGTTGGGGTTCGAGCCTCCCGACCCCTGGTTGCACACCGTGTTGGCCGCCGCCAGGATGCCGCACGAGAACGGCGCGATGCCGGCCTGGGCGTAGAGGTCGCTGATGGACTGCATGACGTAGAGCGTCGTGTCCGAACCCTCGGAGATGTCCGTGTTGCTGATCGGGTAGGTGGTCACGCCGCCACTCGTGGCGGCAGGCAGCCACCAGGGGTAGGTGTCGAACCCCGACACCGGGGCGCCGGCTTGGCCGGGGAAGGCCGGGATGGTGATGGCGGCTGACGCCGTTCCCGCCAGGCCCACGCCCAGCAGGAGCGCAACGGACATCGCCGCTGCGCCCACATATGACGCGAACGCAAATCGGCGTCGCAACTTGAGAGGTTGCATGGTTGAGTGATCTCTCTTTCTTTTGGTTCCGCTCAGATGGTTTGGTGATCAGATTGCGGCTTCGCCCTCGGGTGTCGGGCTCAATCCGACGAGCCCGACACCCGATTGTTCGAGAGCTCGCGCCCTCAGTGGGTCCGGTTAGACGACCTGCCGTTGCTTGCGACGGCTGCGGACCGCCCAGCCGGTGACGCCGAGAAGCCCCACCAGAGGAAGGGCGATGGCCAGCGGCACTTCGGGCGTTCCGTCGCCGGGGTTGTCCCCGCTGTTCGAACCGTCGCCCCTGGCCACCTGGAACGGCGCCGAGAACAGGTGGGGGTATGAGAACCCACCTTGACTCTGCGGGTCAGCGGCGAAGATGCCGATGACACACTGATTCGGTGACACGTCGCATTTGCCGACCATGTTGGGCGCACCGAGGGCCGTCGCGGCGGGGAGGTCGTAGACGAGGAAGCCCGTGTTGTCCGACGAACCATCAATGGACTTCGCCTGGGACTCGTCCTCTGTCCCGTGCTCACAACCATTGGGTGTGGTCGGCAGGTTCGCCGCCAGACCACCCGGATCGACGCACTCCTCCTCGTAGTAGAACCCTGTGGGGTTCCCGCAGGTCTGATTCAGAGCTGCATACTGGGACTGACAGAGGGTGGCATTGCTCAGCGAGCTGTTGCCCTGCACCGAGACCTCGATCATCTGACCGCTGTCATAGGGAGTCCCCGCATTGACGGAGCCTTCCGTGCTCAACGTCGTGTTGCCGTCTGAGCTGACCAGGCTGCTGGCGCCCGCTGTACCCACGCCCAGGGTGAGTACGAGTGCGGCACCGCACAACGTGGCGGCTCCGGTTGCGGCGACAGCCTTTACGACATGCCGGATGGACATATTGGTGGCTCCTTATTGTTCTTCGAGGGTTCTTCGAGGGTTCTGGCGACAAGACACCAAATATCGGTGCCCTCAACGACTTGTTCGTTTTCTCACGTGCTCCGGCGGTCGTCAACGTAAGGAGCAGGTAAGTGGGCCTATGACACGGAGAAATCACCCTGGGATAACCTCCCCGTGACACACGCCACGTCGCCCTCACTCGCTCCGAGCCATCCCCGAATTTCCTGCCGCCGGCCTGATTGCCCTCTGCGAGCCCCGTGTCCCGAAGAGTTGACAAGGGTGGAACTGACGAGGTAGGGCTCCGCGACCGGAGTGGATGTAGGGCTTCCTCGAACGACGATGCTGCACGCGATGCTTCGTGGCGCTCCCGGGCCGATGAATCGCGTGTGTAGTCTGCCGCCCGTGCGAAGCCCGCTCTCGCCGCTGACTCTTGTCGCCCTAGCCGGGCTGTGCCTCGTCGCCAGCGCGTGCTCGTCGGACGCGAAAACAACCACGCCCGCGACTCAGCCGAAAACGACGAACAACACAGGCCTCTGCACGCTGGTGTCGCGAACGCTCGTGGCGACGGCGCTGAACGAAAGTATGTACGCTCCCACGGCTCTTACTCGAGGAGCAACGACCGAGTGTGCCTACCGCGCCGAGAGTGTCGCAAACGCCACCGTCATCATTCGTTACGACACCGACACCACTGCATCTGCCTTTGTCAAAAACAGAACCACGTTCGAGCGCCACGGACTGAAGTTGGGTCCCGTCACCGGTCTCGGGGACCAGGGGTACTACTTCACCGAGCAGGCCGGGAATATGACCGTGAGCACCGTGGTCCTCTTGAAAGGATCGCTCCAGCTGTTGGTCACGGGGACGGCCGCTGTCAATCCGATTGGGTCGATTGCGCGCTTCGCATTGGGGGAGTACGAAGCGAAGCACACGACGTCTTCGTCGTCTGGTTGAACCGAGTGAACGCGGCGTGCGTATCTCAATCAGCAGCCGCCTTCGTTACAACGATTTGAGGACAGCTCGGCAACCGTCGGGTGATGCAGGCCCCGAAAGGTCGCTCAGCGACCCCTTGAGGTAAGCCGTTACAGAGCGGCAGGGAAGAAGCCGGTCAGCGTACTGAAGAGCAGGTAGAGGCCAGCCGCCCACAACGGAACGAGGACGAACCACTTACTGATTCCTGGGAACCAAGTGCCAAACCTCCGGAACGAGAGCGCGAGGAGAATGAGCAGACATATCTCGATCCCCACCGCTGGGAGCAATGACCAGTTCCAGCTGGCCGTGGCAGAATTGGCCAGGTGGTACGTGAGGCTATTGAGTGCCACCCCCGGACTTGCACCAGGCTGGTCGAGCTTCCCGACGACCACCAATCTTTGGGTCGAAGAAAATTCCGGGTTGCAGGTAGTGAGCGTGACCCTGTTGTCCCCGAAGTAATTGAGAACTCCTACGTCGCTGGGTGAGACGGCCTGGGGAGTACCCGACACCACATAGGTGAACTGCTGACCGTACACAGTGGTGAGAATGATCCGGTCTCCCGGGACGAGATGGCCCAGACCGTTGAACGGCGCCCCGTTCGTCGTTCGGTGACCAGCGATGGCGACGTTGCCCGCCTGCCCCGGCACCGCCGTTCCGATGTAGTGCCCTGGCCCTTTCGACAGATCGGACTCCGTGGTGCCTTCGACGACGTACTGGTCCACGCCGATCGCCGGAATCTGGATCTCCGCCACCACCGATCCGTCGGCAGGCGCGGGCACTCTCTTCGTCGCCGAGATCAGGGACGCCGATTTGGAGGCATGTGACCCTCGTGAATGCTGCGCCTCGAGCGCTTGGAACTGCGACTTGAGTTGGCTCTGAGCGTGGTGCTGAGAAATGGACGTACCCCAGAGCTGCCACGCCAGGAACAACAGGATGATGGCGCCCACACATGCGGTCCAGGTAAAGACGTGATACCACGGTGAAACCGCATGAGCTTCCGCGTTCGATACCGCCGCTTCGGCTCCGAGATCAGACTCGTCTCCCGACGTAGGGAGGACGATCAATGGCGGTTCTGACTCGATGATTCCAACCTGGGCGGTCGGCAATTCCTGCCGCTGCAAGGTCACGACATCGACGGCTACCGACTCAGCGAGTGGCGCTGTCAAGGGCTCCGCGATCGATGATGTGAGGTCCACCGGAGCCTGCACCTGGTCAGGCGGAGTCGTCGGCGCTTCGGCGACGACCACGCCCGCTCGGATTGGGTCAGCGGAACGCTCGGCCGCGACGATGTCTTGACCGACCTCAGTGGTACCAGCAACGAGAGGCGCATCCAACACCCCGGCGCTAGTCGGGCGGGCTATCGAGGACGGCGGCGCAGCGCGTTGATGTCGGGAGATTGCCTGAGCTGCATCAGATGCCGCTCGGACAATTCTGCCGATCGCCGCCTCATCGGAAGGCGCGCCGTCACCAGTCCGCCAGATTGCAGCCCAATCCACCTCGGGAACGTCTCCGGACGGGTCTTTGGCCGCTTCAGCGCGGGCTTCGGAAACAATTCGCTCGACGAACTCCGCGCACAGCACCCAAGCATCGATCCGAGCGTCGCTCCAACTGGTCACAGCCATGAGGCCCTCACGAAATGTCCGACTCAGGCTGAGGTTAGATTTGCTGGCCGCGCCACACTGCAGGCCGCTCGGCTACCGATCACCCAGGGAAGCATAGGCCAGCAGTGATGCCTGCTCTGCAGCGCCCATTCCTTTTCGAACGTTCTACGACCTCCGCCGACGACGGGACGACGGGACGACGGGACGACGATTGCGCCATTCGGTGGACGGCGGACCACTGCAGGCCCAGGCGCCGACCGGTTCGGTGCTGACGCGATACAGGCCTGTCGAAGGGTAGGATCGCAACCAAGAGCAGTGAATCACACGCAGAATTTGCTGCTCCGTTTCACACTCGTCACGTATGGTTCATTCATATCGTCTCTGATACTGAGTGGTTCTCCCATGTACTCCTCCTTCGCTTACCCGACCACAATCCCGTCGAGCGACTTGGTCACAAGAGACCACTCTGCCATCGAGGCTCGGGTTGGAACACGACGTCAGGACACGACTGCCGGCTTTCCTGTAGGCCTGATTCCCCAGCTGATCGATGTGCTCCACATCCTCACCGAGGGGCAGGACCTGCTCTCGCGAAAAATCCGGGCGGCGAGACACGACGAATTACATCACTCGGCCCCAATTGTCGAGCAGCTCGAGCTCCCTCACATTCCCGCCGGACCACCTCTCGTCGGCAATGGCTCCCATGCTGTCGAACCACCTCGTATTCCCTCGCCGGGAGACATTGCGTTTGACGGGGAAACCATGCGAGCAAATACCCTTGGCATTGACTGCCCGTCCGATGCGGGTGTTGAGGCCGGTGGTGCCGAAACCCCACCTGCGAGCGTCACAGACTCAGCGCCAGCCTCCGACTCATCGGTGGTGGCCAGTGCCGACGCAATGAGCGAACCTTCAAGTAGGTCGCTTGCTCGGTCCGTGCTCCTGGATTCCGAATCGCCGGCCGCGAGAACCCCATCGCCGTCGCGTCGCGACTACAACTTCTTCGACGAACTGGACGCGAGCTTGGCAAGTCTCCAGAATCCGAGAGACTGAGCGAGTGTGAGTCATCAGGACGATTGATGTTCTCCACGCTTCCCGTGAATCAGTTCTCAATGCTTACTGAGCTGACGTACCAACCACCCGCAACCTGGGAAACCCTTATCTCATAGATTGGATCGGTCGGCGAAGCACCGCCTGGCGGCCCAAACGTGCAGACAATCGGCGTGAAGGACGTGCTGCACCCTCGACTGATGGCCATTCCACTGGCATAGGCCGTGCTGAAAATTGCTGTAGCCGCCGTCGGTGTCGCCACCGCCAGTGCTCCCAATCGATTGTTCATCGACCAGCTCGTAACCAAGTCGTCGGCTGCGACCTCTGCACTGGGACTCAGTCTCGATGGCAGATCTACGGTATTCGGATTTTCCGCGGGCTGGGATGTTGTCGTAGTTGTCGGAGCTGATGCTCGTGGGGAGAGCGCGCCATCTGAGTGATGGAGGTGGACGTACAACACACCAAGAGCACTGAGAGCCAGCACGCCACACACGACGACGTAGGCGACTTTCAACGCATGGCTCATTGGTTCCTGCTTGTGCTCTCTCACATCATCAGTGAACTGTCGCGAGAGTTCATCTGACGGTGGCGCCGGGTCGGCGGCGGAAACGGGCTCCCCCCTCGCGACACCTGTTGGACCCGGGACGGGAGCTGTCAGCTGCTCTTGACTCGCCTCGGGCGGTGCTGGACGTGTCATGGGTTCGGGTGCCGCAGGGTCGGCGGTAGCTCGCGGTTGGGTCTGCGCGGGAATGAACTGCGGCGGCGGCATCAGATCCGACTCGTGTTGGCTCTGGTCTCTCGGAGGTTCGTCGTCACGAGCTTGTGCTGCCTCCTCCGAAGCCGGGGGTGCTGCCGGAGGAGCAGTAGGAGCAGGCGGTTGGTTCTGCGCGGGAATGAACTGCGGCGGCGGCATCAGATCCGACTCGGGTTGAACCGCTTCTGTGGAGCCCTCAGTCTGAATTTTTGGAGGATTGTCGTAGGACCTCTTGCCATCATCCATGACGAGGAGGGTGGGCTTGCCATCTGCTGAGAAAAATCGGAGTTCATGAACCCCGAAGGGATCGGGCTTCCAGTTGGTGGTGGTATCCACTGTTTCAGTGCGCCGGGGCTCGGTGGGTCATCGGAAGGATGGGTTGCTGACTCTACCTGCAGCAGAGCCGATCCCAAGGCAGGATGAGAGGGGTCCACGACCATGACGGATTCCTGTGGCCAACCGGACTCTGGAGGGTGAAGTGGGTGTATCCCGCGTTACGCAGGGATGAACGGCAGGCAAACCTTCGAATTCCGACTTGTCCGTCCCGAAGGGATGCGGGTAAGACTTGGAGGAATGAGCACCAAACCAATCGATTCGGGTGCTTGCTGTTCCCGAGCGTGCAGCGATTTTCACTCAGACGCCTAGAGAACCTGACCCGGACGCAACTATGTCGGACGCTTTCGAACTTCTAAATCCGCCAGACGGCGACCGCGCCGCGGAAGCGGCTCAAGCCGCTGGAACTGGTGTTGAGTGGACAAATTCTGAGTTGCACTCGATTGCCACAACTATCGAAACTCTGCAACGCCGCCTCGAAGTCGCAAACTCTCAGCTAAGCACCGCTACGAACGTGGAAGCGACGGAATCCGAGATCGGTCGTCTCTTTGTCGAGGCACAGCGCTTTTCCGAAGAATCCTTATCGAAGCTCGAATTGCAGATTCATGAGATTCTCTGCGCGGCGGAGTACAAAGCCAAAGCGATCCTCACTGAAGCAACTCAGGAAGCGATCGAGATCCGTCGACAGGCGCAAGAAGCGGCGTTTCTGTCGACAAAGACAGCCCAGGAGTTGCAGTCCGCAATTGCTGGCTTCACTACGGTGAACAACGAGCTAGTCAAGGAACTGGGCGCTTTGAACTCCATGTTGACTCCGGCGAGCGAGCGAGGAATGACGCAAATCGATCATTCCTCCGGCGAACCTGGAAGCAGCTAACGAGTCCCCCCCAAACCGTTTGCAGTAAGCCTCGATCTGCAAACACGTGAAAATGGTGAAAAGCGCCTTGCACTCCCGGATGAGATTCTCGACGACAGCAAGACTGCCCGAGGATCCTCCGTCTGCATTTCAACCTGGCCCTTCGGTTCTTGCTCAACATTCCCGGTTTCCTCTGGAATCGGCTTCCACAACAACTTCCATCGCCAGCGGATCATTCGATCTAGTACGCAAATTTCTAGAACATATGGTGCTCGAGAACGCATTAGGTGCGCGCGGCGCGCAACACGAAATCGACTGGACGATGGTCGAAGCATCGACATCTGATTGCCAGACACTAGAAGAGGCCATCGGGCGAGCCGTCGTTGTTGCCCATCAGATGTCGCGGGGAGTTTTCGACGACATCCAGCGCGCCGATTCATGGCCCCCCTACGACCCCAATGACCCCTTCTTCGCCTTCAGCGTGGCGGACGTCGCCCCAGATTTCGGGGACGAAAGTCGCTACCGAAAGAGGGTGGTGAGGAGGGTTGCCGGGATACTCGGGACCCGACGGAAACTGGTGGCCACCTAGGTAGCGCTGAGACTCATAGTTCTCTCGGCTGCGCCCTCTCGCAAGTCGCCCGTCAAGGCCCCCGTTGCGTCGTACCAGGGCCGGCAGATCGCACCGTCTATCCGGTGCCTTGCTGGACGGCCGACAGTCGTTCGACCTGGCAGGAAATCGCTCATCGAAAGCTGCTGCTTCAGCATGGGTTTGGATCACGGCGATGGAACGACGGCAACGAGGAGGTCTGAATCTCTTCATAGGGCTGGTCTACGGCAGGTTCTTTTCAGTCGTATCTCGGCGCCGCACCAAAGACCTCGGATGCCGGAGCAGTGTCTCCCTAGCGTACGTTGATGCTCGATCTCGCCCGGGATTCACACCGTTTGGTTAACTTGCGCGGACTGTTTGGTGAATTTGCACAAACATTTGGGCTGTCTCATTGCTTCCTTATCTGAACCCTGGTTACCGTTTGCCGAACTCCGCGGCCTGACGAAAATGGGCGAAGCTGGGACGCGACGACCAAGGAGCAGTCTGGCATGAAGCTGTTGGCCAAAGACGGTTGTCGTGGCGGCATGGAAAGACTCAAACAGGCGATGGATCAAGGCTTCCGAACCTCTGTTATTGACCTTCCATCCACCCGCTCTCCTACCGACCCGTCCTCGAGCCGTTGCTCGCTAGACGGTCGATCTCAGACGTTGGACGCTCGGGGGCGTGCGCCGCAGGGCTCCGCTGAACTGTGGGGTCTGAAAGTGTCGATGTGAATCCTTCATTGAGCACCGCTTCCGTGTCAGTCATAGTGCCAACTCGCAATGAGCAGGGCAATGTAGAGGAGCTCGCCACGCGGATCGCTTGTGCTCTCGACGAATACTCTAAGTGGCAGCTTGTATTCGTGGACGACAGCGACGACGACACTCCCCGGCGGATTCAGTCGCTCCAGATGAGTTTGCCGATCGAACTCGTGCACCGCCAGTCAACAGAACGCTCCGGAGGACTTGGTGGGGCGGTACTCGACGGTTTTGCCGTCGCCAGTGGGGACATTCTCGTCGTGATGGATGGCGATCTTCAACATCCACCGGAGCTTGCGGCAACCCTGGCCGCCGCCGTGGAGCTTCGGCTCGCCGATGTCGTCATTGCAAGTAGATTCGTTCCCGGAGCAACCGCGTCAGGCTTGTCCGGCAGGACCCGTCGCCTTGTTACGTGTGTGACGCGGCGCGCAGCTCACCTCGCGGTTCCCCGTTCCAGAGGCGTGAGAGACCCCTTGAGCGGCTTTTTCGCGATCAAGGCGGACGTCGTCTCAACGACCGAGATGCGGTCCCAAGGATTCAAGATCCTCCTCGATGTTCTTGCGCAGGGTTGGTGGTCCACCGCCCTTGAAGTTCCCTTCGCTTTCGGACGTCGTCAAAGCGGTAGCTCCAAGGCGGGTCTGCGGGAGGGCCTAAGATTTGCCCGGCAACTGCTGCGATCCCGTGTGCACGAGGTGGCCTCGTCGACGGGGTTTCACACGCATTCCGTCTATAGACCTCACCGAGGAATCGTCAAACAAGACAGCTCGTTGGGGAGCGAATTCGATTGCCAACTAAGCTCGGCGACCAGCGCATCTACGCTGTTGCTGGACGTCATCCGACCTAGCGAGCGATCCGGTGTCGAGCACTCATAGAGCCCCTTTTTCTCGGCGGCCTATGGAACGGCGCAGGAATTCATCGAACACCTCATTGACACCTCACGCTCAACATGGATGACAGGAATAGCGAAGCTCTGAAGGTCGCTGTGGGGTGCTTCATCTGCGTGCCCCGTCATTTCAGCGTGGGCTGACACTCTGGATGCCTGCCACGAGTTGCACGGACTGACGACTCCGGTGAAAACGCACGTGTGTGAGAGCGAACGCTGCCGTCACCACCAGGGCCAAGCCGCCCTGGACCACGAGTTCGGCACGCGCCGTGGCCTCGATGTTGCCACCGGCCAGGTGGATCAGGACGAGGAGCACCACCACGCCGACTGCAAGCAGCGACACGATCCAGCGTCGCGCGGCTCCGAAGAGATAGTTCGTCAACACGACGGTGAGCCCCAAGCATGCCATCGCTCCAACCAGCGTGGCGAAGGCTGGCGAGCCTCGGCTGAGCCGGGCTCCGAAGAAGATGGTGAGGAGTTGCTTGGGGGCCACCAGCGCGGCCAGCAGGAGCAGCAGTGTTGGCGCGGCGAGGAAGACCAGGGTCACGGCCAACTGTCGCAGTGCGTGGTCCCCCCGGTGCCAACGAATGGCCGTTTCGGGCAGTACGTAACTGCCCAGGAGAATGGCCCCGAACACGAGCGCCTTGCTGGCCACCGAGATCGCGGCATAGGACCCCGAGCTCGAAGGCTGCAGCCGCCCGATCAGGATGATGTCGGCGTTCTGAAGCACACCGATCAGCGCAAACCCCACCAGCGCCGCTGCCAGGTCGTAGGAAAGGCTGCGTGCGCTGGGCCCGGTTTGCCGCTCGATGTCGGTGTCGGCAGGTGAGCTCCATGCGCGCTCAGCGATCATGTGGGCGTGCATGGACGCGGCGATCTCGCCGATCAGGAGTGCAACCGCAAAGCCGGCGACCCCGAAGCCCGCCGCGGAGAAGGAGAGCATCAGGACCGTGCGCACGCCGATCTCGATGATCAAGTTCTGGCCGAGACCACGATAACGACGGTGGACCTGAAGAATTGCCCGGTCGATGCAGAGCAGGAGCCACACTCCTCCGGCCATCAGAGTCAGCGCGGCGGCCCCGTCTCCGGGGATCCGCAGCGCGCGGGACAGCGGCTGATCCAGCGCAATGGCGAAAACGCACCATGCGGCCACCCCGAGCAGGCTGCGGCGATACAGGCGCTGGCACCACAGACGCGCTGACGATTCCTGTCCTTCCGCGGCCCACTGGGCGATTCTGCGCACGACGCCGACCAACAGCGCGGAGCCGACCATGGAGAGCACGAAGAAGAGGCCGAGCAGCTGCGCCACGGAGCCGTACTGGTGGCTCGTCAGCAGCCGGGCGATGAGGACTGTGCCAAGGATGTTGAGCAGGTTCGCCACCACGCCGCCAATGGCCAACGGACCCGCAGCCACGATCCCCCCAACTAACGAGGTGTCCTCACAGGGGTCGGTCACCAGCCCGACTGTCGGCATAAGGGCGACGGTGTCAATGAGCGACCCTTCAGCTTTCTCGAGGCCGGCGGCCGCCTTTAGCCCGCAGGGTTCTCCCCTGGAATCTGTCTTCGGCGTCAGGGCCATCATGCCGGCCTGAGGGGTCCCGACATGGCCCTGACACTCGCACCTGAGCTAGCCAGTTGCATCCGCACAATGACCAGCAGATCGCGGAGGCGGACCCATGCAACGCGGGCCAATCGACAGATGGGTAGCCGTCCCTCCGGCAGGACGAGGTGGGAAAGGGATGCGAGCACGATTCCCGAGTCGGCTGGCGCAAGCCCGCGCCCAACTTCTCGTCTCACTATGCAACCTTCCAACGCGCCTTTCGAACCCATTCCGCAGTGGCACTTTTAGCCGTAAGGGCGGCGCGGCGCACCCCTCGGGACGGAGATTTCACCTGGATGTCGCGCCAGGGATTCCGTACCGACACGTCGGACAGAGGTCGAACTGCGCAGGATCAGCTGACCAGCATCAGATCGGCGCAGCGGAGTCGCCACAGCCAACC
>Ga0302325_10019514_pt1 | contig 14260 bp, 11 predicted proteins | sample Palsa_T0_2_FD_201948 | JGI IMG/M metagenome (GOLD analysis project Ga0302325, IMG submission 201948) | Peat permafrost microbial communities from Stordalen Mire near Abisko, Sweden - Palsa_T0_2 | ecosystem: Environmental > Terrestrial > Soil > Palsa > Peat permafrost | place: Sweden: Abisko... | reverse complement strand
GAGAGCGTGGACGACGTGCTGCTCGGGCAGGGGTATCCGAACGGCGAAGCTCCGGCGCTCGGCCGGGTGGCCGCGCTGGATGCCGGATTGCCGGTCGACGTTCCCGGCCTGCAGATCGACCGACGCTGCGGCGCCGGGCTGCAGGCGGTGATCGAGGCGAGCATGCAGATCCAGACGGGCGCCGCCGACTTGGTCTTGGCCGGTGGCGCGGAAAGCATGAGTCAAACCGAGCTGTATTCGACCACGTTGCGTTGGGGGGCCAGATCCGGTGGAGCGATGCTGGAGGACCGGCTGGCCCGCGGCCGTGTGACCGCAGGCGGCACGCACTACCCCGTCCCCGGGGGGATGGTCGAGACGGCCGAGAATCTCCGGCGCGAGTACGGCATTCCCCGCACCGAGCAGGACGAGCTGGCGTTGCGATCCCATCAGCGCGCCGTCGACGCGCACGAACGGGGAGCGTTTGCCGAGGAGATCGTGCCGGTGGAGGTCACCAACCGCAAGACCGGTGCGCGGCTGATCGATCGCGACGAGCACCCGCGGGCCGACACCACACTGGAGAGCCTCACCGCCCTGGAGCCGATCATGGCCAAGGACGACCCGGAGGCAACGGTGACGGCCGGCAACGCGAGCGGCCAGAACGACGGCGCCGCGATCTGCATCGTCACGCACGCCGAGCGCGCCGCCGAACTTCGACTGACCCCGTTCGCCCGGCTGGTCAGCTGGGCGGTCGCCGGCGTTCCGCCGCGCACGATGGGCATCGGGCCGGTTCCCTCCACGCAACGTGCCCTCGCCCGCGCCGGGCTGACCCTCGACCAGATGGACCTGATCGAGCTCAACGAAGCGTTTGCCGCCCAGGTGCTGGCGGTGCTGCGCGAGTGGAACCTCCCCGACGGGCTGGAGCGGCTCAATGTCAACGGCTCTGGGATCTCGCTCGGCCACCCGATTGGGGCGACCGGAGGCCGGATTCTCGCCACGCTCCTGCACGAGCTTCGCCGCCGAGGCGGGCGCTACGGCCTGGAGACAATGTGCATCGGCGGCGGCCAGGGCCTGGCGGCGGTGTTCGAGAACGTACAGCCGACCTGACCACGCCGGTGCGAGTGATCGCTGAGGAGACCATCCTGCGCGAGGTCATCGTGGCGCTGGCGCCGCTGGAGCGCCGGGCCGGGTCGACTGGAGAGGAACAGGCCGCCGGCTGGATCGCGGCACGGCTGGCCAGCGCGCAGTGCGAGACCCGGGTCGACGAAGAGCCGTTCTTCGACGGCTACGCCCGGGTGATGGGCACCCTCGCGCGTCTCAGCGCGCTCGCCGGCCTGACGGCGCTGTGTGAGGCGCGCACGCAGAAGCTCGCGGCCGCCGCCGCGGCTGCCGTGGGCGCCGCGATCGCCGATGACATCTCCAATGGGCCGCGGGTGTTCCGCCGGGCCACCACGCGGGCACAGAACACGTGGAATGTCGTCGGGCGCTGCGGCGAGGCATCGGCGCAGCGAACCCTCGTGCTGCTCGCCCACCACGACGCCGCACCCACAGGCGCGATCTTCGACCAGCGCGCACAGGCCTGGCTCGGAGAGCAGTTCCCCGGGGTCATCGAGCGGATCGACACCTCGCTGCCGCTGTGGTGGGCGCTGCTGAGCGGTCCCGGACTCGTGGCGCTCGGGGCCGCGCGGGGCCGGCGCGGGATGATCGGCTTCGGCGCGGCCGCGTCGCTCGTCGGTAGCGCCGTGTTCGCTGACATTGCCCGCAGCCCGGTCGTGCCGGGCGCCAATGACAACCTGACCGCCGTCGCGGCCCTGGTCGCGTTCGCCGAGCGCCTGCGCCAAGAACCGATCACCGGGTTGCGGGTGCTGCTCGTCTCGTGCGGGGCCGAGGAGGTTCTGCAGGGCGGGATCCACGGTTTTGCGCGGCGGCACTTCCCGGCGCTCGACCGCGACCGCACCTGGTTTCTCAACCTGGAGACGCTCGGTTCGCCGAAGCTGATCATGCTCGAAGGCGAAGGCCCGCTCGTGATGGAGGACTATCACGATCGCGACTTCCGCGATCTCATTGCCCGGGTGGCCGATCGCGCCGACATCCCGCTGCGACGAGGGATGCGGTCGCGCACCTCGACTGACGCGGTCATCCCGAGCCGGGCCGGTTATCCAACCGCCACGCTGACGTCGATGAACCGCTACAAGGCCCTCTCCAACTACCACCTGCGCACCGATACACCTGAGAACGTCGATTATATGACGGTTGCGCAAGCGCTCCGCGTGACCGAGGCGGTGGCGCGCGAACTGGCCACAAATCCCTGGATTGGGCGCTGATGGCGCTCGCCACCGAACTCGAGCTACCGACCTTCGACCACACCGACGCGGCGCTGCGCGGCGATCAGTACCGGACCGCGATGGTGGGTGTCCGCGGCCACGACGGCTGGCTGGCGGCGGGACCATTCGGGTTCATCGTGCTCGACCGTGAGGCGGCCGAGTTCTTTCTCCGGACCAAGCACGCCGTGTTCCCCGGGCTCATCATCGCCGACCTGTTCGGGATCGCCGACGGGCCGCTGCACGAGGAGATCGTCAAGAACATCATCAACGTCAACGGCGACGATCACCGCCGCCTGCGCAACCTGGTCAACCCGGCACTGGCCCCGCGTGCGGTCGACCGCTACCGGCCCGCCATGCGCCGCTTCCTCGCGCAACTGCTCGCCGACGTGCTCCCGGATGGGCGCTGCGAGTTCATCGCCACGTTCGCCAAGCCCTATCCCTCACTGGTGATCGCCGAGCTGATGGGGGCGCCCCCGGCGGACGCGCCGCGGCTGCATCACTGGTCGAACTGGATCCAGCGACAGTTCGATCCGGTCAGCCTGATCGGTGAACGCGCACGGATCGAAGCCGCCGTGTCCGAGTTCTACCTGTACGCCGACGAGCTGATCGAAAGTCGGCGGCGCCGGCCCGGTTCGGATCTGATCACGGATCTGATCTCGGCCGAGGAGGCCGGCGACCGGCTGAGCCACGATGAGCTGCGCAACCTCGTGCTCAACATCCTCGTCGGGGGCGTTGACACGAGCCAGAGCCAGCTGGCACACGCGGTTCGGCTTCTGGCCGAGCATCCCGACCAGTGGGAGCGGCTGCGCTCCGATCCCGACCGGCTGGCACTGGCCGCGGTCGACGAGGCCCTGCGCTACGAACCGATCACGCCGTTCACCGCCCGGATCACGATCGCCGAAGTCGAGCACCGCGGCGTGATCTTCCCTCCCGGCTCGGTCGTGCTGGTCTCCGCGTGGCACGCCAACCGGCGCCGGCTGCAGTCAGACTCGTTCGACATCACCGCCCCGTCGAGCCGGGAGCGGTTGCTGACCTTCGGCGCCGGGATCCACTACTGCGCCGGCGCGAACCTCGCCCGTGCCGAGCTGCAGGAAGCGCTCGCGTTTCTCGGCCACCACGTCCGCTCGATCACGATCACCGGCGAGCCCGACTTCGGCACGCCGTCGGGCATCTACGGTCTCGAATCGCTCCCGCTGGCGCTCGAGCTTGGCTAAACGCCTGGCGGCGTTTAGCTTGGAGAAATCAGAGATTTCTCCCGGAAAGGCCGAGCTTTTCCAGGCGGTCGAGCAGAGCCACCTGCGCGGGGGTGATCTTCTCGCGGGCGACGGCGAGCTCGAACCACTGCGCCCGGTCCACCTCGGGGAACTCCCGCAGGGTGCCGGACCGAGGCGGCCACTCAAGCGCGAACATGTTGCTGCGCACGCGGCTCGCATCGATGTCGCCCGCCAGCGCCCAGGCGCGCACCAGCTTGCCTGACTTCTGCCGCACCTCGCCCAGATCCTCGACCGGTCCCTCGGGTGCCGCCACGCCAAGCTCCTCCTCGAACTCCCTCCGCGCGGCTGACAGCGGAGCCTCGTCGGGCCCGTACTCGCCCTTGGGGATCGACCACGCCCCGAGGTCGCGCCGCGCCCACAGCGGGCCGCCGGGATGCACGAGCAGGACCTCGAGCCCGCTCGTCGTGCGGCGATAGAGCACGATCCCCGCGCTGCGCGGACGCGTGGGCACCGACCGACCCACGCTACGCCGACTCGAGCGACATCACCCACTCGTCCACGGTCACCACCTGCGCCTGACGCGCGAGAACGCCGTTCGCTCCGGCTCCATCACGTCATCCTAATTGCAGCGCGTAGCCCTGAAAGAGGATCGGTGGTCCCCACTGGTTCGTCGCGCGCTCCCATTGGAGGCTGAACCCGGCCTGGCGGTAGATCTGCGCGGCTACGGTCAGGGTGCTGAAGGTCTCGAGCTCAAGCGTCTGCAGGCCCGCAGCCCGCGCCTCATTCAGCAGCTCGGCCAGCAGCCGGCGGCCCAGCCCACGGCCGCGGATCGCCGGTGCGAGCACGAACCAGCGCACCCGGCCCACGCCGTTCCCTTCCGCGATCAAGCCCAGAGACCCCTCGAGCTCCGTGCCGCGCTGTACAAGCCACACGGCGCCGCCGGTATCAGGCCAGCCGCGCGCGACCGCGGCCTCGACCCCCCACGCCACCGACGCGACGAAGCGCGCGTCGAACCCGTACTCGGTTGAGTACACGCGGTCGTGGAGCGCGACGATCGCGTCGCCGTCCCGGTCGGCGAACTCGGTGCGAACGACCGGGTCGTCGGATGGCTGGGGACTCACCACTCGACTCACGTTCTCAAACAAACGGCGCTTGTGCTGTTTCCGTGGCTCGGGGTGATGATTCGTAGTGGGGTAGCGCGGTCGGTCGTCGGCCTGTCGGCAGCGTCGGGGGCTGGTGAGGGTTCGTGGCGGGGTAGCGCGGTACCAACCCCTCACCCCGCGCGACCCGCCGGGCGAGCTCGCGGCGTTGCCTCAGACCGACCGCCGAGCCCCTCACCAGATGAATCCCGGCCTGCGTCGGTACCCTCGGAGATCGGTGCGTTGTCAGAGGACTGTCAGGGAAGGGCTGTTCAATTGGCGTCGCGAACGCATTCGCGGCGCGCGTCTACGCGGAAGCTGAGGAAGATCAGTTGAGAAATCTCGCCAGATGGTGCTTCAACCATCGACGCCTCGTGCTGCTGGCGTGGGTGGCGGCGCTGGTCAGCCTGACGGTGATCCATTCAGCTGCGGGCAGCGCGTACAGCGACAACTTCGACCTCTCTGGCACGCAGAGCTTCGACGCGATTCACCTGTTGCAACGCGCCGCGCCGAAGGCGTCCGGAGACACCGACCAGATCGTGATCGCGGCCAAGCAGGGCCACATCACCGATCCGGCAGTGCGAACGCAGATCGAGGCCATGCTGGCCAAGGTCGCGCGTCTGCCGCACGTCTCGGAGGTCACTTCGCCCTACGGCCCCACCGGCGCCGCCCAGATCTCGAAGTCGGGCGAGATCGCGTTCGCTAACGTGACCTTCGACGAGCAGGCGAGCAAGATCCTGGCCCCGGCCGCCAAGACGTTCGTCAACACCGCACGGGCGGGCTCCGGTAACGGCGTCGAGGTCGAGGTCGAGGGCCAGATCGCCGAGGGCGCCGCCAACAACGGAGCCGGGGGCCTCGGCCTGGGAGCGCTGGCCGCGGGAGTGGTGCTGTTCCTCGTCTTCGGGTCGCTGCTGGCGATGGCGTTGCCGCTGATCACCGCCGCCCTCTCGCTCGGCACCGGCATCGCGGTGATCGGACTGCTCTCGCATGTGATCTCGATGGCGTCGTTCAGCTCCGAGCTGTCGCTGTTGATCGGCCTCGGAGTCGGTGTCGACTACGCCCTGTTCATCCTCACTCGCTACCGGCAGGGACTGCTGCGGGGCCTGCCCGGAGAACAGGCGGTGATCGAGTCGGTCGACACGTCGGGCCGGGCGGTGCTGTTCGCCGGCATGATCGTCTGCATCGCGATGCTGGGGATGTTCGCGCTCGGCGTCAGCTTCCTCTATGGGGTGGCGATCGCCGCCTCGATCGCGGTCGCGTTCACCGTGGTCGCGGCCCTGACGCTGCTGCCGGCACTGCTGGGCTTCTTCGGGCCGCGCGTGCTGCGCCGCCGCGAGCGCCGGGCGCTGCGGGAGGGGAAGCTCACCACCACCGACGAGTCGCCCAAGTGGGCGCGCTGGGCGGGGTGGATACAACAGCGTCCGGTGGCGTTCGCCGTGGTCGCCGCCGCGATCATGTTGCTGCTGGCGATCCCGTTCCTGTCAATGCGGCTCGGCTCCTCGGACGCGGGCTCGGACCCGTCCGGATCGACGACACGCAAGGCCTATGACCTGCTGGCCACCGGCTTCGGCCCGGGCTACAACGGGCCGCTGCAGCTCGTTGCCTCGGTCAGCACCCCGGCCCAGAAGGCCGCGTTCGTGCGCGTCCAGCAGGCCGTCGCGTCGACCCCTGGCGTGGTGGGCGCAACGAAGCCGAGGTTCCTGCCCGCCCCGGCTCCCGGCCAACCCGGGGTCGCGCTGGCGAACATCTATCCCAAGGGTTCGCCCCAGGATGAGTCGACATCCAACCTGTTGCACACGGTGCGCAACCACGTCGTCCCGGCGGCCGCGCGCGGCACCGGATTGCACGTGCTGGTCGGCGGCCAGACGGCGATCTTCGACGACTTCAGCACCGTGCTGTCGCGCAAGCTGCCGCTGTTCTTCGCCGTCGTCGTGCTGCTGAGCTTCCTGCTGCTGATGCTTGTGTTCCGCAGCCTGGTGATCCCGGCGATCGCCGCGCTGATGAACATCCTCTCCGCCGCCGCCGCGTTCGGCGTCATCACGGCGATCTTCCAGGATGGGATTGGCGCATCGCTGCTCGGCATCGACAAAACCGGGCCGATCGAGGCGTTCGTCCCCGTGCTGATGTTCGCGATTCTGTTCGGGCTCTCGATGGACTATGAGGTCTTCCTGGTCACCCGCATCTACGAGGAGTGGCATCGCCGAGGCGACAACCGCGAGGCGGTGACGCACGGGCTGGCGGCCACGGGCCGCACGATCACGGCCGCGGCGGCGATCATGGTGCTCGTGTTCGGCGCATTCATCCTCGGCGGCCAGCGCATCATCGAGCTGTTCGGGGTTGGACTCGCGAGCGCGGTGCTGCTGGACGCATTGATCGTGCGCTCGGCACTCGTACCGTCGCTGATGCTGATCCTCGGCGATTCCAATTGGTGGCTGCCGGCTCGGCTGGACCGCGTGCTGCCGCATCTGCGGGTCGAGGGCTCCACGGCCAGCGAGGGCATCCTCTCGGGCAACGGGTCCGGCCCCGGAGTGGCGCCGCCGCCCGAGCCTACGCCCGCGCCGAACGGCCCCTCCGCGCCCGGAGCGCCGGTCAGCCCCTCCGCACCGGCGCCGGCCACCACTACCTCCGGCCCAGAGCTGACCGGCCAGCCCGCGACCGAGCCGGCGGGCCCCTAGGACCCGCTAGCGCTCGACCGTCTCGGTGACGTCGCGCGCCACGAGCGCGGCGTACATACCCCCGCGCTCGAGCAATTCGTCGTGTGTGCCGCGCTCGACGACGGCGCCCTGGTCGAGCACCACGATCTGGTCGGCGTCGCGAACAGTCGAGAGGCGGTGGGCGATCGTGATCGTCGTGCGCCCTTCTGAGAGCCGCTCGAGCGCGGCTTGGACGGCGTACTCGGTCTGGGTGTCCAGCGAACTGGTCGCCTCGTCGAAGATCAGCACGGGCGGGTTGCGCAGAACCGTCCGCGCGATCGCCATCCGCTGCTTCTCCCCGCCCGAGAAGCGATACCCCCGCTCACCGACGACCGTGTCGTACCCATCGGGCAGCGACGCGATCAGGTCGTGGATCCGGGCGGTCCGCGCCGCGTCCTCGATCTCGACATCGGTGGCGCTCGGTCGCGCGAAGCGCAGGTTCTCGCGCACGGTGGCGTGGAACAGGTAGGTCTCCTGCGAGACCACCCCGACGGTCGCCGCCAGCGAGGCCAACGACGCATCGCGGACGTCGACGCCGTCGATCGTCACGTGCCCCTGCTCGGGCTCGTAGAGTCGCGCGACGAGATAGCCGAGCGTCGTCTTGCCCGCCCCGGTCTCGCCGACAATCGCGGTCCGGGTCCCGGCGGGGACGACCAGGTTGATCCCGCGCAGCGTCCACTTATCGTCGTCCGTCTGGCTGTAGCGGAACGACACGTCCTCGAACCTGACCTCACCCAGCACCTCCTCCGGGCGCAACTGCACGGCATCGGGCGCCTCGACGATGTCGACCGGGAGGTCGAGGTACTCGAAGATCCGGTCAAACAGCGCCAGCGACGCCTCGACATCGGCGCCGACCCCAAGCAGGCTCTGGATCGGGAACAACAGTCTCACCTGGAGCGTGGTGAACGCGACCACGGTGCCAATCGAGATCGGGTGACCGAGCCAGGTCTGACCGGCGAGCCAGTACACGATCGCCGGCTGGATCGCGAACGTCATCTGAATCGTCGACATGACCCAGCGGCCCGCCATTCGGGAGCGCACCTCCAGGTCAGCGATTCCCTGCGACTCGCCGGTGAAGCGATCCGCGAGATCGCCGCCGCGACCCATCGTCTTGCCGAGCATGACGCCGGACACCGACAGCGACTCGGCGACGAGCGCGGACATGTCGGCGAGTCGCCGCTGCTGCTCCATCGTGATCTTGCGCCGCACCTTGCCGACCCGGCGCGTTAGATAGACGAACAGCGGCACGAACACGAGCGAGAGGATCGCCAGGCGCCAGTCGAGCAGGCACATCGCGATCACCGACGCGATCACCGTGGTCGCGTTCTGGGCGATCGATGTGGCGGTGGTGGTGACGACGCTGTCGATGCCCCCGATGTCATTGGCGATCCGCGACTGCACCTCTCCGGTCCGCGTCCGCGTGAAGAAGGCCAGCGACATCCGCTGCAGGTGCCCGTATACGGCCGCACGCAGGTCGTGCATCACCCGCTGGCCGATCACATTGGAGATGTAGGTCTGCCACACGCTGAGGGCGGCGTTGACGATCGCGATCGCGATCATCGCCAGGACCAGCCAGGTCAGGAGGGTCTCGTCGTGCTTGAAGATCCCCAGGTCCAGCACGTCGCGGAGCAGGAACGGCTGCAGCATCGCCAGGCCCGAGGAGAACACGATCAGTACGAGCACGGCCGTCAGGCGCCAGCGATACGGCGTGAACAGCCGCAGGATCCGGTGGCGATCGCGCTCGCGGGATGGGTCCATCAGCGGCGGCGGCTTACGGCCGCCGCCGCGCAGCGAACGCATCGCTCCGGGGGCTGAGCCCCCATGGGCGGCGCTGAATCCTCGTCCTGAACCTGAACTCATGTCCTTCCATGATATGTACCCCCGGGCCGTGTCCGGCACGGCCGACCGTGAGCACGGTCACCATGGCTCCGAGCAGGAACGCCGCCGCCGAGATCGTCATCGCGACGTGCAGGCCCGGCACGAAGCCGCTGCCGGCCAACAGCGTTCCGAGCAGCGCCACACCGATCGCCCCACCGGTCTGCCGGCTCGCGTTCAGTACGCCCGACGCGATGCCGGCATGCCGAGCCGGCGCTGCCTCGATGATCGCGGCGGTTGCCGCCGGCATCGTGAAGGCCATCCCGAATCCCGCCGCCACCAGCGGCGCCACCAGCACCCCGTAGCTCGTCTGGCTTCCGGCGAAAGTCAGGCCGGCGAAGCCGGCGCCGCCGCAGAGCAGGCCGATCAGCATCGGCAAGCGCGGGCCGGTACGCCCCGTCACCCTCCCGGACAGCACCGCTCCCAGCGCGACGAAGATGCCCTCGGGCAGCAGCGCGAGTCCCGTCTGCAGGGCTGAGAAACCCCGCACGTGCTCGAAGTAAAGGCTGATCGCGAACAGCTGCCCGTAGAAGCCGAGGTTGATCGCGAGCCCGACGAAGCTGGCCCCCGAGAACGTCCGGTTGCGAAACAGCGACAGCGGCAGCATCGCGTCCTGCGCCGTTCGCTCAACGACGATGAACGAAATCGCCGCGCAGACGAACGCGACCAGCGGAACGATCGTCATCACCGAGCTCCAGCCCTCCTGGCCTGCGTCGATCAGTCCCAGCGTCAGGAGCGTGAGCGAAAGGATCCCCAGCACCTGACCGCGGGGGTCAAAGTCCTCCGTGCGCGACCCGCGCGGGTTTGGCAGGTAGCGGACCGCGAGGACCACACCGACGATGCCGATCGGCACGTTGACCAGGAATACGGCCCGCCAGCCCAGCAGCCCGACGAGCACGCCGCCGAGCACCGGGCCGGACGCGGCGCCGACGCCGGCCACGCCCCCCCAGATCCCGACCGCACGGGCTCGTTCCGACGGCTGGTCATAGGCGGCGCGCAGCAACGAGAGCGAACTCGGCACCAGCAGCGCCGCGCCGACCCCCTGCGCGAGCCGGGCGCCCACCAGCGCCGGCAGCGACGGCGCGAGCGCACACAGAGCCGAGGCCACGGTGAACACGATCAGGCCCGCGTTGAAGCAGCGCTTGGCGCCCAACCGGTCGCCGAGCGAGCCGGCCGACAGCAGCAGGCCGGCAAACACGATTGTGTAGGCGTCCAGAACCCACTGCAGTGCGCCGATCCCACCGCCCAGGTCGTGGTCGATCGACGACAGCGCGACGTTGACGATCGTGACGTCAACGATCACCATCAGGTAGCCGAGGCAGACGGCAAGGAGTGCGAGTTGTTTGCGCATCCCATGAGTATTGGGGCAACACACTTCGTTCCCAGACGAAACGTCCCGGAAGTACCCTGTGTGACATGGAAGGCGACGCAGACATCGCGAAGATCGGCGCGCTCGTCGCTGATCCCGCCCGGGCCCGGATCCTGCTCGCGCTCGGGGACGGTCGCGCGCTGCCGGCCAGTGTGCTCGCCGACGAGGCCGGGGTGGCCGCCTCGACCGCCAGCGCGCACCTCTCGAAGCTCCTCGACGGCGGCCTGCTCACGGTCGAACAACACGGTCGTCACCGCTACTTTCGGATCGCCGGAGAGCCGGTGGCCGAGATGATCGAGGCGCTGGCACGGCTGGCGCCGGCGGCTCCGGTGCGTTCCTTGCGGCAGGGCACCAAGGCGCACGCGGTGCGTCACGCTCGGACGTGTTACGACCATCTGGCCGGAGTGCTGGGGACCGAGCTGATGGCATCGATGCTCGACCGTGGTCTGATCGCCGGCGGGGATGGCGTATTTGATCCGGACCGCGCCCAGGCCGACCGGCTCTCCGCCCCCGGCTTCGATCTCGACTATCGCCTGACCGAGCGCGGTATGGCGGAGCTCAGCGATTTCGGCATCGACTTCGCCCAACTTCGCACGCGTCGCCGCCCATTGATCCGCTACTGCGTCGACTGGAGCGAGCAGCGCCATCATCTGGCCGGATCATTGGGGGCCGCGCTGGCGGAACGCATGGTGGAGCTTCGGTGGCTGCGTACGGCTCGCCGCAGCCGCGCGGTGCACATCAGCGACGCCGGCCACCGAGGACTGGACGAGACGTTCGGGCTCCAACTCGATCCGGTTTCGCGCTGAGCCATCATGGGCGGACTGTCAGGAGCCGACCTCGGACTTGCGCTCTCGGTCTTCTTCGCCTGCGCCGTGGAGGCGATCGAGGCGCTCACGATCGTGCTCGCGGTCGGCGTGACGAGGAGCTGGTCCTCCGCGTTGTACGGAGTCGGGGCCGCCGTCGTCGCGCTGGCGGTCGTGGTCGCGGCGCTCGGCCCGGCGCTCACCTCGCTGCCGATCGACACGCTGCGCCTCGTCGTCGGCGGACTGCTGCTCGTGTTCGGCCTGCAGTGGCTGCGCAAGGCCGTGTTGCGCGCCGCGGGGCTGAAGGCCCTCCACGATGAAGCGCAGGCGTTCGCGGCCGAGGCTGCCGCGGCTCGCGCTGCGGGCTCGGGCGCTCGGCCGGGCATCGACGGCTACTCGTTCGCGATCGCCTTCAAGGGCGTGCTGCTGGAGGGCCTCGAGGTCGCCTTCATCGTGCTCACGTTCGGCGCCAACCAGCATCGGGTGGGGCTGGCGGCGCTCGCCGCGGCGGCGGCGATCGCGGTCGTCATCGCTGCGGGGGTGGCCGCGCGGGCGCCGCTGGCCCGCGTTCCTGAGAACGCGATGAAGTTCGCCGTCGGCGCGATGCTGACCTCGTTCGGGACATTCTGGGGCGCCGAGGGAGCGGGCGCGTCGTGGCCCGGTGGAGACGCGGCGTTGCTCGTGATCATCCCGGGGGTCGTGCTGGCGTCGATCGCGATGGTGCTCTGGCTCCGCCGCCCACCGAGCCACGTGAGCACCCGAGGCGAGGCCGCGTGAACGGGCTCATCAAGGCAGCGCTGGCAGTGTGGGACTTCGTCGTCGGCGACGACTGGGTGACGGCGATCGGCGTCGTGGTGGCACTCGGTCTCACCGCACTGATCGCCGCCGCGGGGGGCGCGGCCTGGTGGGTGATGCCGGCCGCCGTCATCGCCCTGCTGGCGTTATCGCTCCGGCGAGCCGCGCGCTAATGGTGTCCGGCCGTATGTGCGACGGCGACCGCGTGGCGACCAGCCAGGTAGTCTCAGACGCGATGAGTGACGACTGGCGCCTCAGGGTCCACCTGCACGACGAGCACCACGCGCGGGAGTTGACCGAGCGACTCCAGGCCCCTGAGCTCGAGCATGATCTCGACCAGTCGTTTCACGACCGGGTGGCCGTGTCGCTCGACGGACCCGAGGTGTTCCTGTATACCGCGGCCCGGGAGCAAGCGCAGCGCGCCGATCAGGTCATCCGGACCCTCGGCGAGCAGAACCACTGGCAGTTGGAGACCGAGCTGCGGCACTGGCACCCCACCGCCGAGGAGTGGGAGGACCCGGACAAGCCGTTGCCCGACAGCGACGCCCAGCGGGCCGCCGAGCGCCAGGAGTTGATGGATTCCGAACGGGCCGAATCGCTGGCCCGGGGCTATCCGGAGTTCGAGGTCCGGGTCGAGCTCCATCGACACCGGGACACCGTGCAGCTGGCCGAGAAGCTGCGCCAAGAGGGGCTGCCGAACGTGCACCGGTGGAAGTACCTGTTCATTGGCGCGCTCGATGAGGATGGCGCCAACGCGCTGGCCGAGCGCCTGCGCGCCGAGACGCCGTCCGGCAGTACGGTCACCGTCGAGGCGAGTTCCAACACGATCTTCGACGAGCGGCCATCGAACCCGTTCGCCATTCTCGGAGGGTTGGGCGGCTAAAGCCCGCAGCGCTACGGTTGCCAGCTCGGCTGCGGGGCTGGAGCATTGGCTCGGCGGCCGGGATAATGCCCGGATGCGCGAAACGGATGGACGGGCCGAGCCCGACACGCTGAGCGCCCCGGCACCGGCCCAGATGCCGGTCGGGGAGCCCGAGACCGAGGTCCTGCTCGGGGGCAGCCCGTTCCCGCCGATCGCGGAGTACGGATTCCTCTCGGACTGCGAGACGGTGGCTCTCGTCGGCCCGACCGGTGCGGTCGAGTGGATGTGCCTGCCCCGCGTCGACTCTCCAAGCGTGTTCGGCGCGATCCTCGACCGCGGTGCCGGCTCGTTCCGCTTCGGGCCTGACGGCATGTCGGTCCCGGCGTCGCGCCGGTACCTACCCGGGACGATGGTGCTCGAGACGAGCTGGGGCAGTGGATCCGGGTGGATCATCGTCCGTGACGTGCTGCTGATCGGTGGCTGGCACCACGAGCACGAGCGCTCCCACACACACCGCCGCGCACCGACCGACTACGACGCCGACCACGTGCTGCTGCGTACGGTGCGGTGCGTGAATGGCGATGTCCAGGTCGTCCTCGATTGCCAGCCCGTGTTCGACTACGGCCGCAAGGCAGCCAGGTGGCGCTACACCGAGCCCGGTTATCACGAAGGCGTCGCGACGTGTGAGGGCAGCAACATCCAGCTCGGATTAAAGACCGACCTGAGGCTTGGCTTCGAGGGCTCTCGCGCGACCGCCCGGCACCTGATGAAGGAAGGCGAGCAGCTGTACTGCGCCTTGTACTGGAGCGAGCATCCGCCGCCCCAAGACTACGACGAGGCCTACCGGCGGCTCGTCTGGACCGCGCACCACTGGCAACACTGGCTCGACCGCGGCAACTTTCCCGACCACCCCTGGCGACCGTCCCTGCAGCGCAGCGCGCTCACGCTCAAGGGCCTCACCTACGCCCCCACCGGAGCCCTGCTCGCCGCCGCCACAACCTCGCTGCCCGAAACGCCGCGCGGAGAGCGCAACTGGGACTACCGCTACAGCTGGATTCGCGACTCGACCTTCATGCTCTGGGCGCTGTACACGCTCGGCTTCGATTGGGAGGCGAACGACTTCTTCTCCTTCATCGCCGACGTGGCCGGCGGAGAGGAGGACCTGCACGTGCTCTACGGGGTCGGCGGCGAAGGCGAGCTCGACGAGCAG
>Ga0302325_10019511_pt1 | contig 14261 bp, 8 predicted proteins | sample Palsa_T0_2_FD_201948 | JGI IMG/M metagenome (GOLD analysis project Ga0302325, IMG submission 201948) | Peat permafrost microbial communities from Stordalen Mire near Abisko, Sweden - Palsa_T0_2 | ecosystem: Environmental > Terrestrial > Soil > Palsa > Peat permafrost | place: Sweden: Abisko... | reverse complement strand
CCCGCCATGCCGACGACGTTGCTCTTCGGGCAGCCCGTGACGCGCTTGTACTCGTAGACCATCGCGTCGAGCGGGTTCGAGATGACGATGACGAAGGCGTTCGGGCAGTGCTTCTTCGCATTGTTCGCGACGTCACGAATGATCGGCAGGTTCGTCGCGACGAGATCGTCACGAGACTGCCCGGGCTTCCGCGGGATCCCCGCGGTGACGATGAGGACGTCGGCCCCTTCGAGGTCGGCCCAGTTGCTCGTGCCGGTGATCTTCGCGTCGTACCCGAGGACGCTGCTGTTCTGCTCGAGGTCGAGGGCTTTGCCCTTCGCGAAGTTCTCCTTCGCGGCGATGTCGAAGAGCACGACGTCGCCGAGCTCCGAGTTCGCGCACAGCCGCGCGAGCTCTCCGCCGATGTTGCCCGCGCCGATGAGACCGATCTTCTTGCGATTCGCCATGGGCGATTGTTTAGGGCAAAACGATCAGCGATTCAATCGCACGAGGCCCACCTGGCCATCCATTCCCGCGCGACGCCGCAGCACGACGACCACGCCGCCCGTCTTGGGGTCTTCGACCGCGAGCGAGCCTGGCGAGGAGTTGAAGCCCGTCGCGAGGCCGACGCCCTGCGTGCCGAACGCTGTGTCGAGCGCCCCCGTCGTGAGCAAGCGGGCCACGGCCGTTTCGGTCAGATTCTCGCCGCCACCCGAATCCAGCGCCGGATTGGCGACGAACGCCGTCGCCAAAAGCAACCGCCCTTCGCAATCGGGCGACATCATCCCGAGCTGGTAGGTCGTCGAGAACACGAGGGGACCCCCGTCGTAAGACAAGTCGGTCGTGCCCGAGGTGCCGAAGCTCGAGCTCACGGTCCCTGTCGATGTGATGCCGGCGACCGCGACGGGACCGCCGTTGTACGAGTCTAGGTTGGATGGCCCCGCGACCGCGACTCCCGTTCCGAGGGGCGCGACGCTCTCGCCCTGGCCGGCGTTGCTCGCTCCAAGCGGCACCTGCGCGGGACTGCCACCGTTGAATGACGGATCCCATACGCCCGTGCTCGTCAGCTTGCGGACCACTGCCGTCTGCTGGTTCTGGTTGGCTCCCGTCGACCCCGTCACGAAGATGGCACTGTCGACGACTGCGACACCGAAGTAGCCGTTGACGCTCGTGTCGATGACGGGGCTACCGCCGTTGAACGTGATGTCGGCCGTTCCCCCGTCGCTGAAGCGCATGACCCAGCCCTTGTTCAGAGCGGTGCTGCCGTAGAAATACTGGTTTGACCCGGCGACCACGATCTTCGCGGGGCTGACGCTCTTGTCGAGCGCAACGGCGAAGATGGCGCTGCGATCGTTGGCGACGGCGTTGTACGTGAGCGTGCCGCCGCTGCCGAACGTCGTTTGGAGCTGCCCGGTGGACGTGATGCGCGCAATGAATGCCTGCGTATCGATGTCGTTGGTGTTCTTGCTGAAGTCGGTCGCGAACCCAGCGGCGACGACGGTCCCATCGGGATCGGCGGCAACCGCTTGAAAGAGATTGGTCGTGGGCGCCGAATTGATCGTTCCGTTGGGGACGCAGAGGTGACCGTTGGTTCCAAAGGTCGTGTCGAGCGCTCCGCTGTTGGTCATCTTCACGGCGTAGGCGACGGTCGCCGCTACGCTCCCACAGAGCGGGCCGTCGGGGCCGAGACCCGACTGCGGCGAGTCGTAGCCAACGACGTAGATCCCGCCCACGCTGTCGACCGCGAGCCCATGGCCGTTGTAGACGGTCGGATAGAACTGGGCTTGAAACGCCAAATCGAGCGTTCCGGGAGCGCCCGCTTCGGGGAAAATGCACGTCTGCACGGCGGCGTCCGCATCGCTCGAAGCGTCCGACGTCGTGTTCATGTCCGACGTGGCGTCCGAGATCGACGTGTCCGCCCCCGAGTCCACGATGGTGTTGTCACTACCGACGCAGCGGGCGAGACCCGCTGATGCGACGAAGCCCGAGAGCACCAATTTAGCGTAAGAAGACGAAGATCGCATTCATCGACGTTACGTGAGGACGCGACCTCGCCACAAGCGTCACATGTGAGCGATGATGTTGTCTCCGAGCTCGCTGCACTTGATTTCGGTCGCGCCGTCCATGAGGCGGGCGAAGTCGTAGGTCACGCGCTTGCTCGCGATCGCGCCGTCCATCCCTTTGATCACGAGGGCTGCCGCTTCCATCCAGCCCATGTGACGCAGCATCATCTCGCCCGAGAGCACGACGGAGCCGGGGTTCACCTTGTCTTGATCGGCGTACTTGGGCGCCGTGCCGTGCGTGGCCTCGAAGATGGCGTGGCCGGTCACGTAATTGATGTTGCCGCCCGGCGCGATCCCGATGCCGCCCACTTGCGCCGCGAGCGCATCGCTCAAGTAGTCGCCGTTCAAGTTCAGCGTCGCGATGACGTCGAACTCCTTCGGGCGCGTGAGGACTTGCTGGAGGGTGATGTCGGCGATGGCGTCCTTCACGATGATTCCGTGGCTCGGGATCTTGCACCACGGGCCGCCATCGATCTCGACCGCGCCGTACTCGCGCTTGGCAAGCTCGTAGCCCCAATCGCGGAACGCGCCCTCGGTGAACTTCATGATGTTGCCCTTGTGGACGATCGTGACGCTCTTTCGCTTGCTCACGATGGCGTGCTCGATGGCCGCGCGAACGAGCCTCTCGGTGCCGAGCTTGCTGACGGGTTTGATGCCCACCCCAACGCAACGCGGCTCTTCTTTACCGAAACGGATCTTCGCGGCCTCCTTCGGAAACTCCTTCGCGATGAAGTCGAGCATCTTGTTGGCCTCGGCTGAGCCAGCGGGCCACTCGATGCCGGCGTAGATGTCCTCGGTGTTCTCGCGGAAGATGACCATGTCGACGTCTTCCGGGCGCTTCACCGGGCTCGGCACACCTTGAAACCAGCGCACGGGCCTGAGGCAGACGTAGAGGTCGAGCATCTGGCGCAGGGCCACGTTCAGCGATCGGATGCCACCGCCGACGGGGGTCGTGAGGGGACCCTTGATACCGATGAGGTACTTCCTGAACGCCTCGACCGTTTCGGCCGGCAACCAGTCGTTGAATTGTTTGTAGGCCTTCTCCCCGGCGAAGACCTCGTACCAGCTGATCTTCTTCTTGCCGCCGTAGGCTTTGGATACGGCCGCGTCGAGGACGCGGACGCTCGCGCGCCAGATGTCCCGCCCGGTGCCGTCCCCCTCGATGAAAGGAACGATGGGAGCGTCGGGAACTCGAAGCTTGCCGTCTGCGCCCATCGTGATGGGCTCGCCGGTCTTCGGAAGTGTGAAGGCAGTCATGGCGGCGAGGTAGCACACGTGGGCCCGGGCTGGTAACAAGGTGCGCCATGGTCAACCCGCGCACCCCTGTGGTCGCTGCGCTCGCGCTTGCCGCTGCTATTTCGTCGTCGGTGTCACGCGGGGCTCCGCGCGCGCATGTGGATGTCCGCTACACGGACGTGACGCCCGACGGAATGATCGACGCCGCCAAGCTCCGCGCGATGGCGCAGGGCGCGCCTGATCATCAGGTGGCCGGCGCCATCGCCACGATCGTGTCGCTCGCCGACCGCGCGACGGACGGGGCTTCGGAGAAAGCGCTCGATACCATCGCCACGTCGGGTGTCTCGGCGGACGCGCGCGAGCAGGCGGCGCTCGCGCGACGCGCGATGTCGTCCGATGAAGGCGAAGCGGCGGGCATCGCCGCGGACGCCGCGCTCGGCATGCTGACGCACATCGCCATCCTCGGACCCTTCCGCGATACGGGCGGCGGGCTCCTGCGCAAAGAAGGACCCGAAGCGAAAGGCGTCATCGCCTTCGACCCCAAGGAAGACGACTCGTGGGGAACGGTGCAGGTCGGCTGGCGTGAGGTGCCTGCGTCGTACGCGCAAGCGGGAGGCATCCCGCTCGATGTGTTCATCGAGCCGCGCCGCGAGAGCTGCACGTACCTCGGATCGCGCGTCGAGCTTTCGAAAGCGGGACCGATCACTGTGGAGCTCGGTGCCACCGGCTCTGCACGCTTGACGTTCGACGGTGCGGATCTCGGTCAGAGCGAAGAAATCAACACGGCGATGGGCTTCGACCGCCTCGCCGGGAAGGTCGAGGCGACCGCGGGCGAGCACGTCGTGATGGCGAAGGTGTGTACGGGCGCGCTCGACGACGACGGACGCGTGCGCCTCCGTGTGACGGGCGCCAGCATCAAGAGCGACATCCAACCTCCGAAGGGCGCCATCGCCATCGGCAAACAAACCGTGACGAAGGTGCCGACGTTCCTCGCAAAGAGCCTCACGTCGGGGGGTGTCGGCGCCGACGAGCTGCTCGACGCGATCCTTCTTCGAACCATCGGTGGGGCAGACGACGCGAAGAGCCCCCGCGCACCCGGGTTGCTCGATCAGCTCACCCATCTCGTACCCGACGATGCTGATCGCCTCGCGATGGCGGGATGGGTCGCCCCGAGCGGCTCGAACCGAAGTGGATGGCTTCACCAAGCCGAGGTCGCGGGAGCCAAGACGCACGACGATCGCGCGCGCAAGTTCGCGGAGCGAAGGCTCATCGCGGCGCACCTTCAAGCGCGCATGCCCGACTGGGCGCGGGCAACCGCCAACAGGTCGCTCACGGGCGACACCGACCCAGAGGCCGTGCTGACGAACGCCATCGTGAACGAGGCACTCGGTGTCGACGCGCTCAGACTCGACGCGCTTCGCTCGCTCGAGACCTATGCCGACGCTCACGCTGACGCGCCGAACGGGTTCCTCGAGCAGGTCGCGAAGTCAGCCGCCTCCTACGATCCGGCGCGCGCGCACTGGGCACGTCAGAAGCTCCGGGCGCGTGGCGCGCGCGGGCTCGCGTTCGTCGAGTCGGTGGCGCGGCAGGGATCGCGAGCCGACATCATCGCGGCGGCCCGCACGGCGATGCAGACGGGCGCGGTCGAGGACGCCGATGACGTCGTTCGCATCGTCCGCGCCGTCGGAAGCGCTGGCGCCCACGATGAAGCGCTGCAGCTTGCTGCCATTGCCGTCGCGATGGCGCCCAACGAGGACGACGCGTGGGCCCAACTCGCGGAGCAAACGCGGGGTGCAGCACGTGCGAAGGCCGAGAAGATCGCTGCGGCGCTCGGCGCTCCGACGCCCGAGTCCCTCGTCGACGCTGCGCTCCGTCGCGCTCGCGAGCTCGCACCCGGCGAGGCACGCTACCGGGCGCAGCTCGCGCTCCTCGAAGCTTCGCTCGGCAAGCGCGTCGTGGCTGAGAAGCCTGAGACGCACGACGACGAGAAGTACATCGTCCCCGCGCAGACGATCCTCGCGCGCCGCGTGGCCATCCCAGCCCAACCCGACGTCGCCGATCGGCAGCTTCACTGGGTGCGCGCCGTCGTGATGCACGACGACCGCCGCGTGTCGCAGCTGATTCACTACGCGCGTGAGGTCGTCGTCGCGCCGCGGACACAAGAGGAGCTCTACGAAGAGATCCCGAGCGAGGGGGACCTCACCGAGATCCTCAAGGCGCGTGTCCATCGCAAGGACGGCGGCGTCGCCTTTCCACTCGAGGAGCAGAACGAAGGCACGCGCCCGCGCATTCGCTGGCCCGAGCTCCTGCCCGGAGACGTCGTCGAGGTCGTCATTCGCACATGGACGGCGAAGGCCGTCGGTGGGCGCGCCGACCCTCCTTATTACTTCCTCGATTACGCCGGCTCCACGTCCAACCACCCGATCGCGTACAATGAGGTCGACGTGGAGGCGCCGGCGAGCGCACCCATCTACATCGATGTGATTCACGCCGCGCCGGGAAGCTTCGAACGCACGGAGCGCGACGACCCGCCTGGCACGACGCACCAGGCCCGCCACGTCACGAGGCTCATCTGGACGAAGCCGGCGACCGTGTCCGAGGAGCCGCTCGCTCCGTCGCTCAGCGAGACGGTGCCGCTCATCATGGGCTCGACGTTCAAGTCGTGGGCCGACTTTCGAAAGTGGTACGAGGAGGCGGTTCGCGGCTTCACCGAGCCGGACGCCCAAGTGAGGCGCCTCGCGGCCGAGCTCACCAAAGGCAAGACCACGCGCGAGCAAAAGCTCAAGGCGCTCTTCGACTTCGTCGCCGACGACATTCGGTACGTCAACTACCAGAGCGGCGAGTTCTGGCTCCCTAACAGGCCACAGCAGCTCCTCGCGCGGCGCGAAGGCGATTGCGACGACAAGGCCATCCTCCTCATCACGCTCCTGCGCGCGGTCGGCATCGACGCCCAAGAGGTCATGGTGCAGACGCGCGAGACGGGGCAGCCGTCGGTCGTGCTCGCCAAAAACGTCGCCGTGCCGCTCTTCGACCACGGCATTGCGTTCTTGCCGGGGCCAGGCGGCGGACAGTACCTCGACGCCACATCGCCGCAGTCGCGCCTCGGTCCGCTGCCGTCGATGGACACGCGCGCCGTCGCGCTCCGCCTCGATTCAGGGCCCGCGGAGATCGTTCAGCTCCCGGGCGGATCGCCCGACGATCACGGCGCGGACGTGACGTGGCAGATGACGCTCAGGGAAGGCGGCGCGGGGGACATCGTCGGCGAAGAACGTCACAGCGGTGACAGCGCGTTCTTCCTTCGCACGGGCTTGAAAGAGGCCGACGCGCGCTCGCAGTACGTCGAGCAAAATATGCTGAGTGGGTGGTTCTCGACCGTGCGCGTCGACAAGGACGTCTCGTTCGACAGCGATCTCGGGGCGGGCGCCGTACGCGTGAAGTACGTCGCCCACTCGGATTCGCTCGCGCGTCGTGAAGGCCGCGAGCTCGTCGTCCCGCTGTCGCCGAGCTGGACGTTCACGTCGGCGCTCGCGCCGCTCGTGACCCGCACCTTGCCGGTGGTCCTTTCTCCCCAGCTCGCCCCGAGCCATCAGACACGCACGCTGCGCATCACCGCACCCGCTGGATATACGTGGACCGAGCTTGCGCCCGGTGGCGAGGTCGTGGGCGGTGAGTTTGGTCGGGCATCCCTCGAAGTGACGAGGGACGCACACGATCCACGCCTGCTCGTGGTCAAGCGCAAGATGACGCTCGATCTCCACGTCATCCCCGTCGAGAAGTACCCCGCGTGGCGTGCGTTCTTGCAGCGCGTCGATGCCCTCATGCACCGAACCGTGCGTGCGGGAGGTGCGTCATGAACGGTAGAATCGCGCTTCGAGCGGCTGCCCTTCTTGCATGGGTAGCGGCGTGCGGAGGCCCAGGGGCAAAGACGCCAGAGCACGCGGCAGCGGAGCTCTCCGGCGTGTTCGTCACGGCGATGCGCGCCGAGATGAACGGCGACGACAAGAAGGCTCTCGACCTCCACAGCCAGGTGATCATGACGGCGCTCGGCGTGGCGCCGGACGCACATCGCGTGGCCGCCATGCTCGCGTCCCTCGACGCGATCGCCGAAGGTGGCGCCTCCGCGCTCGAGGACGTGACCTCGCACACGGCGATTCTCGATCGCACGCGCGACGGCGCGGCCACGCTCACCGCGCTGACGAGCGACTACGGGCTTGGGACCGATCCGTTCGGCAAGGGCCTGCTCGCTCGAACGCTGGCCGACCGTGCCGCCGAGAGCGGAGATGCGACGAGCGCAGAGCGTTGGCGTGTGGCGTCCGGATGCGTACGGGACGTGACCGTCATCGGTCCCCTCGACTGGACGCGCATCGCGAGCGTGCGGGAGGGTGGGCCGCTCGAGAAGTTCGACGCGCCGATCGAAGCTTCCTACGCCCTACCGGGGCCGTTCGGCGAGAAGCTGCCGCCCGTCATCGTCAAGGGCCGCACGTGCGTCCACACCATCGGAACACTCGGCACCCGCCACGGGATTCGTGACATCGTCGTCGACGCCGACGTTCGATCGGAGCAGGACATCGGCGTGATGCTCCAAAGCGATCGCGCCGCGACGTTGCGCGTCGGGGGCAAGCTCGTCATCGATCGGCCGACCGAGCTCGGAACCGATGACGTCATGCGCTTCGCGCGCGTCCATGTCGGCAAGGGTCGCGTGCGTATCGTCGCGCGCAGCGGCGACGGCGACGTACAGATTTCGGTCCTCGGCGAGCACGGCGATCCACTTCCCATCACGGCCCCCGTTGTCGGAGCACGGGCGACGGCTGCAGCGACGGGCTCGAAGGGAGCCTCACCCAGCGATCTTCCGAAGCCGACCACCGACGCCGAGCGCACGCTCTTCGCAGCCGCTCTGCTCGCGTCGGGTGATGGGCACGGTGCCGAGGAGATGCTCTCCGGACCTGCAGGCTCCGAAGCAGCGCCCCCCGAGCTCTTGCTGATCTACGCACGTGCGGCAGCCGGCGCTCGCGATCTCGACAACATCCACCGCGCCGAACGGGCTCGTGCGGTCGACGACAAGGTCCTCGAGAAGGCGCCGATGGCATGGGAAGCCACCCTCGCCCACGCCAAGCTCGCTGCCGTGCGCAAGGGTGCGAGCGAGGCCAAGCTCGAGGCGCTACGCGATCTCGACGAGCAACGGAGCAAAGGGCGAGCAAAGGGCAATCCGCTCCTCGATGCGTTCGAGGCCGCGCTCGCGGGGCGTGAGGGTCTGCACGATCGCGCGACCGCAGCGCTCGAGCGGGCTCGCAAAGGCCTCGAGGGGACGACGCTCTTGCGGGACGTGGAGCGCGTGGCGCTCGAGCGCGCACCCGACGAGCGCGTCGCGTTCGAATGCGCGACCGTTCCTGCCGCGCAACGGGCATCGCTCGGCTGCTATTACGCGCTCCACGACATCGGCAAGCTCGACGACGCCCGCGCCGAGCTCCAGCGCATCCGTAAGGTGCGCGGGGCACCGAACGCCTACGCGACGTTCGCCCTTCGCGACGCGCTCGTCAAAGGCGACATGCCCGGGGCTCGCGCGGCCTTCGACGTGCTCTTGCCCGGTGAGCGCACGCTCAGCGGCATGCTCGCCATCGAGGGAACGCCCTCAGATCCGAACGCGCTCCGCGCCCGTCTCGTGTCGGCGACCGCCGAATCCCAAGACGCCCCTGGCGCTCTCCCTCCGCTCTTGCTCTCGCTCGGAGATGATCCCGCAACCGAGTTCGAAGGCGTCGCGGCACGTCTCGCGGCAGCGGATCGGAAGTCACCGGAGCTCGCGAGCGCCGCGACGGCGATTCTCGCGCACACCGAGCGCTACGACGTGTCGACCGACGGCGTTGTTCGCTATGTGTATTTCGACGTTCGTCGCGTCACCGGGACGACCGACATCGAAGACAACGCGGCAGCCCGCGTGCCGAGCTTGCTCGGGCGCACCACGATGCGCGTTCTCCGCCGGCGCATTCACAAGCGTGATGGGCGCATCCTCGAGCCGGATCGCACGCCAGGCGCATCGCAAAGCCACGCCGAGCTCGCGCAGCTCGAGCAGGGCGATGTCGTCGAGGCGCTCTATGAAGGCGTCGCAGTCGCCGCCGATACGGGTGATGTGGCGATCGACACGCCCGATCTCCTACCGGAGCGTACGGCGGTGGCACACGCTGACATCGAGCTTCGGCTCCCCGCGGCGCTCAAACCCGCGCTGTGGGTTCATCCGATCCTCGGCAAGGCTACCGAGACGACGGCGGGCGACAAGCGCGTGCTCAAGTGGTCGCTCGACCACCACAACGCCCGACGGCTCGAAGAGGGTGTGCCGCGCACCGAGCGTGAGGTGGGGATCGTGATGGGCACGACGACCTGGAGCACCGTCGGGCGTGCCCTTCGAGAGACGCTCGTCGCGCTCGAGAATCACGATGACGAGGTCTCCGCGTGGGCGCGGGCCGCTGCGGCCAATCATCCCCCCAAGTCCCGCGAGCTCGTCGAAGCCGTCGTCGCCCGCGCGGGAGACACGGTGCGCGAAGCATCGGGCGCGCTCATCGCAGACTTCGGCTACGGGTTCGGCCACACGCTCACGACCACCGCCCGCACCATCATCGTCGACCACGAGGGGAGCCGCACGTGGCTCATCGCGCGTGCGCTCACGGAGCTCGGCGTACCGGTCGACGTCGGGGTCTCGGAGAGCGAAGCCTACAGCGCAGATCCCGGCTACCCAGCGCGATTCAGTCGATTCTCACACCCGCTCGCTGTCGCACACATCGGCAGCGAGGAAGTCTGGATCGACGCCGACGTGTCGGGGCCGCCCCTTCCCGCTGGACGCATCTCGCCCGAGCTCCGCGGTCGCAGCGTCCTCTTCGCGGATGGGAGCATCAAGCCCGCCCCGGCGATGTCCCTCGAGAAGGAGCGCGACGAGGTGGATCTGCGGCTCACCGTCGACGACAAGGGCGATGCGCGTGGCGATCTCACGGTGCTCCTCCGCGGCCGCGCTGCGCAGCAGATCGCGCAGGCCCTGTTCAAGCTCGTAGGCTTCGAGCGCGAGAAGGCTCTCTTCGGCATCGCCCTCGGGTGGGTGCCGTTTGCCAACGTCGACAAGGTGGCCCTCTCATCGAGCGAAGGAAGCTGGCAGATCGCCCTACGCGCGGAGATCTCCGTGCCCGGCTACGCACAGCCCGCCGAGATCGAAAAGAAGGGGCACAAACCGGGTGAAGCGCGTGTATGGCTGCTTCCGGGCCTCGAGCCCATCCACTACGTCTATCCGCGGTCATCGGTATCGACGCTCGTCGCGACATACGCCGGGCAATCGGCACGCGAGAGCGCCCTCTCCATTCGCTCGGCGGTGCAATACCACCTCCACCGGCGCGTCGAGCTTCCCAAGGGCGCGACCGTCTTGAAGTCGCCTGGGCCGGCCGACGTGCGTTCGTCGAATCTCGAAGGCAAGCGCGCCATCTCGGTCGCGCAAAACGTCGTGGAAGACGAGTTTTCGCTGGGTGTGACGACCGGTACGGTCGCCCCCGATCACTACGGTGACTTCGTCGACGCCGCCCGCAAGGTCGACGATTCGTTTCTCTCGAGCACGCGCGTCAAGCTATAAGAGGGCATGGCCGAGCTCGTCGACATTCAGAAGCACGCGGACGAAATCAAGAAAGACCTCGCCGTCCCCAAACAGAACGAAGTGTTCGAAGCTGCGGCCGAGGCGGGCTATCTCACGGCCAACGCTGACGGCACGATCGACGACGAGGAACGCGAGATGCTCGTGCGTGCCATCGAGGTGCTCTCGACCGGCGCGGTGATCGAGTGGGAAGTCGAGACGCTCCTCGAGTCGTGCGCCGAGCGCGCGAAGAGCGAGGGTGAGGCGAAGCGTGCCGACGCGGTCGGCGCCAAGCTGAAGACGCTCGGCCAACCCGAAGCGGGTCTCCTCTTCGCCGCGTTCATTGCGCAAGCGAGCGGCGGCATCGACAAGAAGGAGTCGGCGGTGCTCCACGCGATCGGCAAGGCAGCGGGCGTGGCGAAAGCCAAGGTGACGGCGCTCTTGAAACGGGTGGGGGCAAAAGAGTCGGCATGAGCGGCCATTCGAAGTGGGCGACGATCAAGCACAAGAAGGGCGCGCTCGACGCCAAGCGCGGCAAGCTCTTCACTAAGCTCATCAAGGAGATCACGGTCGCTGCTCGCATGGGCGGCGGTGACATTTCCGGCAATCCGCGCCTCCGCAAGTCCATCGCCGATGCGAAGGGCCAGTCGATGCCGAACGACCTCATCAACCGCGCCGTCAAGCGCGGGACGGGTGAGATCGAAGGTGCGGCTTACGAAGAGGTTCTCTACGAAGGCACCGGGCCTGGCGGCACGCTCTATCTCGTCGAAGGGATGACCGACAACCGCAATCGAACCGTCGCCGAGATCCGCAAGATCTTCGAGAAGCACAGCGGCGTGCTCGGTGGTGCAGGTACCGCGGGATGGGCGTTCGACCGCAAGGGGACGCTGACGATCGCGAAGAGCGCGGTGACCGAGGATGCGTTGATGGACGTCGCAGTCGGCGGAGGCGCCGACGACTACGAGGCGACTGGCGACGACTGGACGGTGACCACGCCCGCGGAGGCGCTGAACGCCGTGCTCGAGGCGCTCGACAAGGCGAAGGTGCCGGTGAAGGCGTCGCAAATCGCGTTCCTCCCCAAGAACAAGAAGGCCATCGGCGGACGCGAGGCCGAGGTCGCGCTGAACCTCGCCGAGGCGCTCGACGATCACGATGACGTGCAGAACGTCTACTCCGACTTCGACATCTCGGACGAGGAGCTCGCACGCCTGGCGTGAGCGTCGCCGGCGAGACGCGTGTCCTCGGGCTCGACCCGGGAACACGACGCTTCGGGTGGGGCATGGTCGCCCGTCGCGGGACACGCCTCGTTCACCTCGCGCACGGGGTGGTGGCGCTCGGCGATGGGATCCTCGCGGAACGGCTGGTCGCCCTCGAGCGGGAGCTCGACGAGGTCGTCCGCGCACATCAGCCCGGGCAAGCGAGCTGCGAGACGCTCTTCTTTCACAAGGATCCGCAAGCCGCGGCCAAGCTCGGGCACGCGCGCGGCGTCGCGCTTCTCGTATGTGCGCGCGCGGGGCTCGACGTTTACGAGTACGCTCCCGCCCGCGTGAAGCGCACCGTCGCCGCGCACGGACGCGCGGAGAAGTCCCAGGTCGCGCAGATGATCCGCGTCATCCTCTCGCTCGGCGAGCTGCCCCCGAGTGACGCCGCCGACGCGCTCGCGCTCGCTGTGACGCACCTGCAGAACACCATCACCCGTCGCCCCGGAACGCGCTGATGCGCTACGCTATGCGTCTCGGTCACCGGGGAGGTTTCCATGCAGTCGCCATTGTCCGCACGTTGTCTCGGCGTCAGCCTCGGCGCGCTCGTGACCGTGGCTGCATGTAGCAGCCAGCCAGGCTCGTCGTCGGATGCTGGATCGGACGGTGGCCTCGGTGATGCCAGCCATGACGGCGCGCCGTCCGATGTCAGCTCGGCAGAGGACACCGGCTCGGGAGGAGACAGCGGAGACAGTGGGATCGCGACCGAGGTGTGCGTCGATTCCACGGCCGCATTCACGACCTCGGCCGCCGAAGGCCAGTGGAGCGACGGCGGCTACTTCATCCGCAACGACGCGTGGAACACCGATGCGGGTCCGCAGACGCTCTACGCTTGCTCGTACCATAGCTGGAACGTCGTCGCGACCGAGCCGAGCACCACGGACGTGAAGACGTATCCCGACGTCCAGATGGACTTCCAACAGAACGGCGGCAGCACGGGTTCGGGCGTACCCATCAGCTCGTTCAATTCCATCACGAGCACGTTCGCCGAGACGAGCCCGCAGGTCGGAATCTACGAGGACGCTTACGACATCTTCGTCAACTCGAACACGCTCGTCGGCCCGGGCACCACCGAGATCATGATTTGGGTCGACAACTACAAGCAGGTACCGGCCGGCAGCATGGTCGCGGCGGCCGTGGCCTTGGACGGCCGCAACTACGATGTCTACTACGAGCCCGACAACGGCAACGGCGGCCACTACATCGCGTTCGTGGCGAACACGAACTTCACCTCCGGCACCGTGGATATCCTCGCGTTCTTCAACTACGTCATCAGCAAGACCTGGATACCGTCAACCGCTCCGCTGAATCAGATCTGCTTCGGCGTGGAGATCTGCGAAACGAACGGCGCGAGCGCCACGTTCGAGTTCACGGACTTCTCGATCACGACGCTTTGACGTTCGACTACGGCTTGACGGGAATGCGCGGGTCTCGGCTCTGGAACTCGAGCATCCAGCCCGGGTACTCCGCCGGAAGGGTGCTCGCTGCATCGAGCGCAGCGACGTGCTCCGGCGAAAGCGTCACGGACGTCGCTGCGAGGTTGTCGACGAGCTGGTCCTTGTTCTTCGCGCCGATGATGATGCTCGTCACGAACGGACGCGTGAGCTGCCACGCGAGCGCGACGCGCGCGACGGAGATGCCCGTTTCCTTCGACACGACGCGGAGGGCATCGAGGACCTTCGGCAACCGCTCCTTGTCGACCGGCGGGAAGTCGAACGACGTGCGGCGGGCGCCTTCGGGGCCAGCCTTGCCCGGGTCGAACTTGCCCGAGAGCAACCCGCCAGCGAGAGGGCTCCACGGCATGATCGCGAGACCCTGGTCGGTCGCGAGCGGCGCGATCTCGCGCTCGATGTCGCGCCCGGCGATGGAGTAGTAGACCTGCGCGCTCTGAAACCGCGCGAGGTTGTTGGCGTCGGCGTACGCGAGGGCCTTCATCGCGAGCCACGCGGGCAGGTTCGAAAAGCCTACATAGCGGGCCTTGCCCGAGCGGACGACGTCATCGAGCGCACGCACGGTCTCTTCGATCGGGGTGTCACGGTCGACGCCGTGAATCTGGTAGAGATCGACGAAGTCGAGCTTGAGGCGTTTGAGGCTCGCGTCGATCGACGCGAGGATGTGCGAGCG
>Ga0302325_10019510_pt1 | contig 14261 bp, 12 predicted proteins | sample Palsa_T0_2_FD_201948 | JGI IMG/M metagenome (GOLD analysis project Ga0302325, IMG submission 201948) | Peat permafrost microbial communities from Stordalen Mire near Abisko, Sweden - Palsa_T0_2 | ecosystem: Environmental > Terrestrial > Soil > Palsa > Peat permafrost | place: Sweden: Abisko... | reverse complement strand
CCGCGGTGGACGAGCAGCGACGGCGTCGCAGCTGACGGTTTGATCACCGCGCCGTCGGGCGCGAGGTTGCCGTGCAGCACGGCGATCCCGGCCCGCTCCTTCAGCGGCGCGTCGAACGTGCGGATCACCTCACGGTTCCAGCACGGCGCGTCGGCCGTCATCTCGCCGATCGACTTGCCGCTCACCGTCAGGGCGTCGCGGTGGATGCGGTCGCCAAGCTCGCGCACCACCGCCGGCACGCCGCCCGCGTAGTAGAAGTCCTCCATCAGATAGCGACCCGACGGCTGGAGATCGACCAGCAGCGGCAAGTCGTGGCCGAGCCGGTCGAAGTCGTCGAGCGCGAGCGGCACGCCGGCGCGTCCGGCGATCGCCAGCAGGTGCACGACGGCGTTGGTCGAGCCGCCGATCGCGGCGTTGACCCGAATCGCGTTCTCGAACGCCTCGCGGGTGAGGATCTTCGACATGCGCAGATCCTCGCGCACCATCTCGACGATGCGCCGTCCGGCCAGCTGCGCGAGCGCGTAGCGGCGCGAGTCGACCGCCGGAATTGCCGCGTTACCAGTCGGCGCGATTCCCAGCGCTTCGGCCATGCTGGCCATCGTCGACGCGGTTCCCATCGTCATGCAATGTCCGTTGCTGCGCGACTGACCGGCCTCGGCTTCAAAGAAGTCGTCCCACGTCTTCTTCCCGCCGCGCACTTCTTCGGAGAATTGCCAGACCATCGTGCCGGAGCCGATGTCGGTGCCGCGGTACTTGCCGTTGAGCATCGGTCCGCCGGTCACCATGATCGCGGGCAGATCGACGCTGGCCGCGCCCATCAGCTGCGCGGGCGTCGTCTTGTCGCAGCCGCTCAGCAGCACGACGCCGTCGACCGGGTTCGCGCGAATCGACTCCTCGACGTCCATGCTCATCAAGTTGCGGAACAGCATGGTCGTCGGCCGCATGTAGGTCTCACCAAGCGAGATGGTCGGAAACTCGAGCGGCCAGCCGCCGGCCTCCCACACCCCGCGCTTGACCGACTCAGCGACGCGCCGCAGGTGCACGTTGCACGACGTCAGCTCGGACCACGAGTTGCAGATACCGATGACCGGACGGCCGTCGAACACGTCGGGCGCGAAGCCCTCGGCGCGCATCCAGCTGCGGTGGATGAAACCGTCGCGGTCGCGCTTGCCGAACCACTCGGTGCTGCGAAGGTGGCGCGGGCTGCCGTTCTCTGACACGAAAGACCTCGTACTGCGGGCGCGGGAGAAAATGGCCTTTCCGGGCCCGCGTGAAAATCCTGGCCCGATGAATCAGCTCGATATGCGCGGCCGCACCGCGGTCATCACCGGCGGGGCGTCCGGGATCGGTCTCGCCATCGCACGCCGCATGGCGGCGTCGGCTGCGCAGCTGAGCTTGTGGGACACGCGCGAGGAGGCGCTGGCCGAAGCCGCCGGAGCGCTCGGCGGGGCGCACACTGCGGTCGTCGACGTGCGCGACTACGCCGCCGTCGAAGCCGCGCGCGACGCGACGCTGTTCGCGCTGGGCCGCATCGACGCGTTGGTTAACAGCGCCGGCATCACGGGGCCCAACGTGCTCACCTGGGAGTACCCGCTCGACGGCTGGCGCGATGTGCTCGACGTCAACCTCACCGGCACGTTTCATGCCTGCCGCGCGGTCGTCGCGCCGATGCTCGCCGCCGAATACGGCCGCATCGTCAACATCGCCTCGGTCGCCGGCAAGGAAGGCAATCCCAACGCGTCGGCCTACAGCGCATCCAAAGCCGGCGTGATTGCGCTGACCAAGTCGCTCGGCAAGGAGCTCGCGCAAACCGGCGTGCGCGTCAACTGCATCACGCCCGCCGCGGTCGAAACGCCGATGTTCGCGCAGATGACGCAGGCGCACATCGACTACATGAAGTCGAAGATCCCGATGAACCGCTTCGGCACGCCCGACGAGATCGCCGCGCTCGTCACGTGGCTGTGCACCGAAGACTGCTCGTTCTCGACCGCCGCGGTTTTCGATCTCTCCGGCGGCCGCTCGACCTATTAGTCGGCCGTCGGGCTGACAGCGACGCTGAACATGGCCTCCTCGGCTCGGACGACAGAAGCGCGCTCGACACCCTTGACTTTATGTTTTACTTAAACTAATATGCATACTAGATAAACTACTTTAACCCTTAGCGGGAGACTCTTTGTGTTGAAGCCAGGCTTGCCCATCTCGGCCCTCGTGACCCGTATCGCCGTGGGCGCGTTCGGGCTGGCCCTATTCTTCGAGCAGGCCGGCGCGCTCAGGCTCCTGCGCCTGGACGGATCGGACGGCCGGGTCATGTTGACGCCGGTCTACTGGGTCAGCCTGTTGGCGCCGATCTTCTTCCTGACGGCGTTGTGGGCGGCGTCGGACGTCTTCGTCCGCATGGATCGCGGCGACGCCTTCGGTCCGGCCGTGGTCCGAGGACTGCGGGAAATCGGCGGCAGCCTGATGCTCGGAGCGTTTGCCGCCATCGTGGTCCAGCCCAGCTTGATCTTTCTCTTCAACAACGGGTTCCGCGAAATGCGCGGCGTCAAGTTCGATCTCCACGTCGAGAACCTGACCTTGGCCCTGATCGGGCTCGTATTCATCCTGCTGGCGCGCGAAGGACAGAAGCTCAAATCGAAGCTGGACCAGTTCGTCTGATGCCGGTGCGCGTTACGCTGGACGTCATGCTGGCACGGCGCAAGCTGCGTGCCCGCGACGTCGCCGAGCAGATCGGCTTGTCGGAAACCCAACTCAGCCTGTTGCGCACGGGTAAGGTCAGGGGCATGCGTTTCGACACGCTGTCGAAGCTCTGTCTCGTCCTCGACTGCGCTCCAGGAGATATTCTCGACTACGATCGGGATGAGGCGGACCTGCGTTCGAGCGACGATTAGCGGTCTTCGCGCGACGACATTGCGATGGGGCCTAGTCGCGCAGGTACGTGCGCGTGATGGTGAGGTGAAACCACCTTCCTGGAGATGACGCGCACGATGATCAACTCGCAGTGGCCGGGGCTCGGCTCGGCCGTCGACTTCTCGTCGCTCGACGGCGGCGTGGGCGGTCCGCGCACCGCCATTGGTGCGGGCGGCGATCCGTTCGCGCCGCCGGCCACGCCGGATGGCGTCGCGCGGCCGTGGTGGACGTGCGGCACCAGCGCCGGAAATGGCACCGGCGCAGGAAATGGCACCACCAGCGGCAGCGGCTTCGACCCGTACGGCTTGTCGGCCGGCGGCACGAACAGCATCAGCGGACTGCTCACCAACATCATGAACGCGCTCCAGCAGTTCGCCTCGACGCTCGCGCAAGGCGGCGGAATCTTCTCGTCGTCGCCGAGCGCGCAACAGACGGGCTACCAACAGTCCGGCTACCAACAGACCGGCTACCAACAGACCGGCTCCCAACAGCCGGGGTCGCCACAGTGCACGCAGCCCGGCCAACAACCGCCCTGGCAAAACCAGTGGCCGCAGCAACCCTGGCAGCCGCCGTCGCAACAACAGACGCCGGGCCAACAGCAGCCGCCGTGGCAGCGCTCGTGGCAACAGTCGCCGGGCGCTTTGGGCGGCGTGGAGCAGCGGTTCTCCAACGTCGACATCAGCTCGAGCGGCGACCCGCACCTCGCCGAGGTCGGCACGCGCGAAGGGCCGGGCGGGAATCAATCCGTTGATCAACACTGGAACAGCATGAGCAGCCACCCTGACCTGGTCCACACCGATCAGATCGCCGGCGGCTATCGCGTCTCGACTGCCGTAACCACGCCGAATGCCGCCGGCGTCACCTACAACCAATCGGCGACCGTCCATACCAATTACGGTCAGGACAGCGTGACGATGAACCGCGACGGCTCGTTCTCGATCGACGACGATGGGCGCGCCATCGCGCTCGCGAAAGGGCAGCGCACGACGCTCGCCGGCGGCGCGACCGTGAACGCGAACGACGACGGTTCGCTCACCGTCACCGCGAGCAACGCCTACGGCGGTTCGATCGCGACCACGTTGCGGTCCACTGGTTCGGGCGTGGACGTCGATTCCCAAGCGCACGAGATCACGCTCGGCGGCGATGCGATCACGCACGTCCAGAACTAATGCGTGTGCGTGAAGTTGCCGAGCGTGACCCCGAGGCGCTCGATGCGGCGTAGCGCGTCGCGCATGCCCAGCGGCTCGGCGGGGCGGCCGACTTGCGCGAAGTAACGTTCGGGATCGATGTTGAGCGTGCGGGTCTGGACCATCGCGACCCGGTGCGCGCCGAGAAAACGCTCCATCGCTTCGACCTCCGCGCGATCGTCGGTGACGCCCGGATGGGTGAGATAGTTGAGCGAAACACGAAGCCCGCGCTCGACCGCGAGCGCGACCGATTCGAGCACGTCGTCGAGATCGTACCCGACCGGCCGGTAATACGCCGAGTACACATCGCGCCGGAACGAGTTGAGGCTGATGCGCACCGCCTGCAGACCTGCGTCGATCAGCCGGCGCAAGCTCTTGGGCAACGATCCATTCGTGTTCAGGTTGATCGTGCCGTTGCCGCGTGCGGCGCGGATCGTCGCGATCGCGCGCTCGATCGTCGTCACCCGGAGCAGCGGTTCGCCCTCGCAGCCTTGTCCGAACGAAACGATTCCGTCAGGCACGCGTTCGAGGTGGCGCAGCGCGATCCGAGCCAGGTCGTCGGCATCGGCCTCGAACGCCACCCGCGTCTGCGGCGACGGCATCCCCGCGTCGGGCGGCAGTTCCGAGATGCAGCCGACGCAGCCGGCATTGCAGGTTGGCGATACCGGCAGCGCGGCTTCGCCGCGCTCCAGAAAGACGTTCTGCGCGGTGAAGCAGCCGTAGTCGCGCGAGCACACGGCCAGTTGCGCGAGCGTGCGGTTGCGAGGATCTTCGGCCTGACGCGCGCGCAGCAGCGCTTCGAGGTCGCCCTCGCCGAAGTACCGTGGGGTCCAATCCTCGCTCTCGTCGGTTCGCGTGGCGGCCACGTACAGCTCGTCGTCGATCACGCCGGCGAACGTGTAGCCGAACAGCGGCAGCGCCGGCGCGCCCGAGCGGCTGCGGTAGGCCGGCAGCAGCAACCGCGTATAACCCGCGGGCAGCAGCGCGGCAAGCGCCGTGCGCCGCATGGCGACGCCGCCGCCGGCCAGCAGCGGCGCACGGCCCGGCAACATCGACGTGACGGTGCCGGGCGGAGCGGGGATCAGCTCGTCGCTGCGCGGCGTGCGCTCGATCCCGCCGTCGGCGAGCGGCGACCGCGTGTCGTCGAAGTAGATTCGGCCGCGCGCGTCGGTGTACGCGAGGCCGGTCACGCCAGGACCCGTTCGAACTCCCGCACCGCGTCGCCGACCAGCGTGGCGCGATCGCCCGGTCGCCAGATCACCTCGAGGACGCCGCCCGGAACGTGCAGCGTCACCGGCGAGGCGGTCTCGCCGGCCGCGATCAGCACTGCGGCGACCGCAACCGCGCCGGTCCCGCACGCCTGCGTCGCACCGGCACCGCGCTCCCAATGGCGCACGCGCCACTCGTGGCCGCTGCGCGACACGAAGTGCACGTTGGTGCCGTGCGGATACCGCACGTCGCGCTCGATCAGCGATCCCGTCGCCGGGAGGTCGATCGCCGCGACGTCCTCGACGCGGATCACGACGTGCGGGTTGCCGAGATCGACCGGCACGGCGCGAAAGCCTTCGACCAGGTGGGGCGCGCCGATTCGCGGTTCGCCCATCTCGACCGCGACGCTATACGGCGCGCGCGAGACGATGCGCGTTTGGATCGGACCGGCCAATGTTTCGACCGTCGCCGCGGCGCGGCCGTCGTGTTCGTCCAGATAGCGCGCCACGCAGCGCATCCCGTTGCCGCACATCTCGGCTTCGCTGCCGTCGGCGTTGAAGATCCGCACCTTGGCGTCGAAGCGCGCCGACGGTTCGACGAACAGCACGCCGTCGGCTCCGACGCCGCTCGCGCGGTCGCAGCTGCGGCGCGCGAAAGCAGCCCGGTCGTCGACCGGCGCGAGGCGCTCGTCGACCAGCACGAAATCGTTGCCGGCCCCGTTCGTCTTCACGATCGGGACGCCCGCGGTCACTGCGCCGTGACCTCCGTTTGGTCGGGTATCAGCGGTGCCGCGACCGCGCCGGTCGGCGAGATCGTCGAGACCGCGTGCTTGTAGATCAAATGGGCCTTCTTCTCGTACTCCAGCACGATAGTGAACGGATCGAATCCCTTCACGACGCCGCGCAACTGGAACCCGTTGACGAGATAGATGGTTACCGGAACGGCTTGGCGCTTCACCTCGGCCAGATAGGCGTCTTGGAGCGGCTGGGGACGCGTCGGAGCCATCTTGCCGCTTTATCCCCAGCCGCGCAGCGCTCCCGCCAGCGCGGTCGCGGCGGCCAGCGCGCCGACCGCCGGCACGCGCACCAGATCCGGCTCGGTCCGAAACCAGGTGGCTTGGCGCCTCGCGTAACGGCGCGTGTTGCGAATCAACTTCGCGCGCAGCTCGTCGTGCGTCGACCAGCCGGCTAGGAAGGCGAGCGCCTCGCGGTAACCGACCGCATCGGCGGCGACGGCGTCGGGACCGATGCGCCGGGCCTCGTCGAGCAGGCCGGCCGCCAGCATCGCGTCCACGCGCGCCGCGATGCGCCGCTCCAACGCGTCCGGTGCGATCTCGAGGTAGAGCTTGCGCGCGGCCATCCCGCGCGCGCGCAGATTCTGCCCGTCGCGCAGGTCAGCACGCCGAGCGCCAGCGCGTTGGGCAAGCGCGATCTCCAACGCGCGCGTCACGCGGTACGGATCGTTCGGCGCGATCGCCATCGCGCGCTCCGGCGCGACCGCGCGCAGCCAGCCGGCGAGCACCTCGGGCGGGTGAACGCGTGCCTCGTGGGCCAAGCGGTCGCGCAACGCCGGGTCGTAGGCCGGCGACAGGTCGACGTCGCCGGCCAGCGCGCGTACGTAGAAGCCGGTCCCGCCGACGACGATCGCGCGCTTTGCGCGCGCGTGGATGTCGTCGATCGCCGCCAGCGCGTCGGCGACGAAGCGCGCCGCGCTGTAACGCTCGTACGGATCGAGAAAACCGGCCAGGTGGTGCGGCACGCGCGCGCGATCGGCCGCGCTCGGCGCGGCGGTGCCGACCGGCATCCCGCGATAGATCTGGCGCGAGTCGGCGCCGACGATCTCGGCGTCGAACCGCTGCGCCAGCTCCATCGCCAGCGCGCTCTTGCCGGACGCGGTCTGCCCGGTCAGGATCAGAACGTCAGGTCTCACACCCGTTTGAAGAGCCGCGCGATGCGGTCGGGTTCGAGCCGCACGATCGTCGGGCGACCGTGCGGACAGTGCATCGGGTTCTCGCAGCGCTGCAGCCGCTCGACCAGCGCGGTCATCTCCGGATACTCGAGCCGGTCGCCGGCGCGCACGACCGCGTGGCAGGCCAGCGACGCCCAGACGCGCTGATCGGCATCGAGCCCGCGCACGTCGTCACTCAGGCACTCGACGAAGTCGACGACGTCGAACGGCCGCGAGCGCCCCGCGTGGACGAGCCGCGCCGGCGTCGCGGTGACCCGGTACGCGCGCTCGCCGAAGCGCTCGACGTGCAGTCCGCCGGCCGCCAGCGCGTCGAGCGTCGCGTCGAGCCGATCGGCTTCGTCCGGACGCACCTCGAAGGTGTGCGGGATCAGCAGCGGCTCCGCCGCCGCGTGCGCGCGCGCGTTGGCGGCGAGCTGTTCGAACACGATGCGCTCGTGCGCCGCGTGTTGGTCGATCAGCACGACCGCGTCGCCGTCCGTCGCCAGAATGTACGTCCGATCGACCTGCGCGAGGACGCGCAGCGTCTTGGCATCCGCTTCGCTCGGCACGGCCGAGGGCACGAAGGCGTCGGCCCAGTCGGCCGGCGCAGACGAACCCGGACCGGCGCCGTGCGGTGCGAACGAGATCGCGCGCTCGAGCCGCGCCGTCGCACCGCGCCGCAGTGCGGCACCGATCGCGTCCTTGACCACCGCAACGACGCGGTCCCCGTGGCGCAAGCGTACGTCGCTCTTGGTCGGGTGGACGTTCGGATCGACCTCGCCGGGCGGGATCTGCAGGTACAACACGCCGTACGGATGCCGGCCGACCATCGCGAACGTGCGGTACGCCGCCGACCACGCGCCGCTCACCAGCGTGCTGCGCAACAATCGGCCGTTCACGAACAGAATCTGAGCCCGCCGGTCGGCGCGCTCGTCGCCCGGCGAGCTGACCCAGCCGCTCACGATCGCGCGCGCATCTTCCGTTCGCAGCGCGACCATTGCCGCCGACTCCTGACCGAACACGTGGCGCAGCCGGGGCGCGAGGTCGTCCGCCGCCGCAAACGTGAACACCGGTCTTCCGTCGCTCTCGAGCGAGAACGCGACCTGCGGATACGCCAGCGCGAGCGTCGCCAACCAACCGGAGATGCGCGCCGACTCTGCTGCCGCAGAACGCAGGTACTCGCGCCGAACCGGAACGTTGCCGAAGAGATCGCGCACGAGGACGCGCGTTCCCGGCGGACCGGCCAGCGGCCGCAGCTCGCCGAGCTGATCGGCGTGCACGTCGATCGCCGTTGCGACCTCGGCGCCGGCCGTGCGCGACACGATCGTCAGCTTGGCGACGGCGGCGATCGACGCCAAGCCTTCGCCGCGAAACCCCAACGTGTCGACGTGCGCGAGCGCGGCCGCATCGACGAGCTTCGAGGTCGCGTGACGGCGAGCCGCGAGCGCGAGATCCTCGGGTGCGATCCCGACGCCGTCGTCGGCTACCTCGATCTCGTCCAGCCCGCCGCCGCGAACCCGCACCCCGATGCGCCGCGCGCCCGCGTCGAGCGCGTTTTCGACCAGCTCCTTCACGACCGACAACGGCCGTTCGATGACCTCACCGGCGGCGATCTGACCGATCGTCTCGGGATCGAGTAGCCGAATCACACCACGCTGCGCTCCATGGGGCGCCGTTCGACGCCGAGCGGAGCGCTACCGCGTGGCGAGCGGCGGCAGGATCTCGTCGACCGCGATCGGCTCGTCGGGGAATGCCGCCGGAGCGACCGAGGCGCCACGCTCGAAGCTGAGCTGCGCTCGATAGCGTTCGCCCTGCGGATCACGGTGGACGTCGATCCGCTCGTGGACGAGATCCACGATCCAGTATTCGCGCACGCCGCGCCGAGCATATGCGCGCAGCTTCGTCCCGACGTCGAACCGCAGCGAGCTCTGCGCCACCTCGACGACGAGCAGCGCGTCCTCGGGCTTGGGGTGCGCGGACGCATACCGTTCGTCGGGCGGCGCGCTCAGCATGAGATCCGGTTGCGGTTCCGACCACGCGTCGAGCGTGATCGGTCCTTGAACGCTGATGTGCGCGAACTCTCCGAACCGCCGAACCATGAACTTCGCGAGCCGCCCGACGCTGTACGCGTGGCTCGGTCCCATCGGGGGCATGGCGATCAACGAACCGTCGAGCAGCTCGACCCGTTCGTCGGGCGCCAAAATCCCCGTTCGGCCCATCCGATGGTATTCGGCGACGGTGATTCGCCGAATCTCGGCTTCGGGCTGCGCGATTGCCGGCATATCACTCATCCCAGCATGACCGTTCGCTGTTGCCGGACTGTCGCCTACGCCTTACGCTTTCACTTTCCTTGCGCCGTCGGATTCCGCGACGGCCTTCGCGATGCGCTCCTCGGTCGTGGGCGTCACGGCCGCGACGCTCCTTCCTTCCGGCACCTCGACACGCAGCTTGGGCATCGCGTGCGACTGACGCTCGCGGATGTACGCCACGATCTCCTCGCGCACGAAGCAGCGCAGGTCGAACAGGTCACCCGAGTTGCGCGCGGTCACCAGCGCGCGAATCTGGACGGCGCGGTCGGTGACGTCGGTGACCTGAAGGTTCTGGAACTGCTTGTCCCACAACGGGCTCCGCTCGACGATTTTCGGGATCTGGGCGCGCAGCGCCGCGACGTCGAGCGTCCAGTCCGCAAACACGTAGACCTCGCCCATCAGGTTCGCGGTGCGACGCGTCCAGTTCTCGAACGGCGTGTTGATGAAGTAGGTGAGCGGGACGACGAGCCGCCGCAGATCCCACAGCCGAACGACGACGTACGTGCTGTGAATCTCTTCGATGCGGCCGAACTGCGTCTCGATCACCACCACGTCGTCGATGCGGATCGGCTGCGTGAGCGCCAGCTGGATGCCGGCAACCAGGTTTTCGAACAGCGGACGCGCCGCGAGCCCGACGACGATCCCGGCCAGGCCGGCCGACGCGAGCAGCGTCGTGCCGATCGTGCGCACCTCGGGAAAGGTCATCAACTCCATCCCGACGGCGATGATGATCACGACGATCACCGCCGCGCGGGTGAGGATGTCGACGCGCGTTCCGAGCTGCCGTGCCAGCAGGTTGTCCTCGACGTCGATTCGGTGGCGGGCGACGACGAGGTCGGACCACAGCTGGATCGTCGTGATGATCGCCCACGCGATCGCACCGATCGTCACCAGGCCCGTGACGCGGAGGACCGGGACGGGCCAGTTCTCGGGCAGGGTGAGGTTGGGGACGGTTGCCAAGATCGCCAGCAGCGGCAAAATGAAGGACGCCGGCCGGCACGTGCGGCGGATCACAGCTTCGGCGAACACGCTGTGGCGGCGGTCCGCCATCCGCTCGAGCGCCCAGTACAGCACGCGATGGATGACGAGCCCGGCGAGCACGGCGATCAGGATCGAAACCACGAGCACGAGGGCGTCGAGTTGCGTGCGCGTCAAATCGAGATGCGGCATTCGCGCTATCGTACCCGCGAAGGGCCGGACATGCATCGCTCTCGGCGGCGGAAAGAACCTTCGTTTCGGACGCGGTCAGTTGGACAATTCGAACAAGAGCGGCTGCTCAGCGACGCCGGGTTTCGCCAGCTTGCCGCGCAAGGGAACGGTGACCTCGAGCGTGGGACGCCCTTCGAGCGCGGAGGCGATCTCTCTCGCGCGCGCGACGACGCCGGGCGGCAAACCCGCCATGCGCGCGACCTCGATGCCGAACGAACGCGACGACGATCCCGGCAGCACGCGGTGCGAGAACACCGGTGCCCCGTTCTTGGTGCTCTCCACCGCCGTGATGTGAAAGTTGACAACGAGCGGCCAGCGTTCGGCCAGCGCGACGAGCTCGTGAAAATGCGTCGCAAACAGCGTCGCCGGGGCGCGCGTCTCGCGTTCGAGCAGGTACTCGGAGATCGCCTGCGCGATCGCCAGGCCGTCGACGGTTCCGGTGCCGCGGCCGATCTCGTCGATCAGCAGCAAGCTGCGATCGGTCGCGCGCCGCAGGATGTTCGACGCCTCGGCCATCTCGACGTAGAACGTCGATTGGCCCGAGGCGAGGTCGTCGCCGGCACCGATGCGGGTGAAGATACGATCGACGATGCCGAGCTTCGCCGCCCGGGCCGGAACGAAGGACCCGATCTGCGCGAGCACGACCAGCAGCGCGGTCTGCCGCAGATAGGTCGACTTGCCGCCCATGTTCGGGCCGGTGAGCAAGATGAAGCGCGACGCGTCGGCGCCGATTCGCAGATCGTTCGGAACGAACGACGAGCCCAGCAGCGGCTCCATCACCGGATGGCGGCCGTCGACGATCTCGATGATGCTGTCGTCGACGAAGACGGGCCGAACGTAACCACGCTCGCCGGCGACCTGCGCCAGCGAGCAATACGCGTCGAGCTCGGCCAGCGCGTCGGCGGTCACCAGCAAGTCGTCGACGCGCTCGGCGACGCGCTCGACGAGCCGCTCGAACAGCGCCTGTTCGAGCCGCAGCTGGCGCGCCTGCGCCGACGCGATCGCGACATCGAGCTCGCGCAGCTCGGGCGTCACGTAGCGCTCGCCGTTGGCCAGCGTCTGCTTGCGCGTGTAGTCGGGCGGAACGTTGGCGACCTGCGCTTTGGGGACTTCGATCGCGTAGCCGAAAGCGGAGGCGTACTTGACCTTGAGCGACTTGATGCCGGTCCGTGCGCGCTCGCGCTCCTCGAGACCGGTGATGCGCGAGCGCGCGTCGCCGCGCAGCGCGACGCACTCGGCCAGCTCCGGCTCCCGGCCCGGCCGGATCACGCCGCCCTCGGCGAGCGTCGCCGGCGGCTCGTCGACCAGCGTCGCCTCGAGCTCGGCGCGCACCTCGTCGAAGTCTCCGACTCGCGCGGCGACGGACAGCATCGCTCCCGGCAGCGCGTCCTCGCGCAGCGCGTCCCCGATCGGATCGAGCAGCGCCAGCGTGCGGCGCAGCGACGCCAGGTCGCGCGGCAGCGCGCGCCGGAAGCGGACCTTCTGCGCGATGCGCTCGAGGTCGAAGCAGCCGTGCAGCACGTCCTGCAGCGCCAGGCGCCGTGCCGCGTCGCGCACCAGCGCACCGACGCAGTCGGCGCGCGCGCCGATCGCCGGCGCGCTCACCAGCGGCGCGAGCAGCCAGCGCCCCAGCAGACGCGAGCCCATCGCCGTGCGGGTGCGGTCGATCGTGGCCAGCAGCGTTGCGCGCGGGTTCGCGCCGAGGGCCTTGGTCAGCTCGAGGTGCTTGCGCGTGTTGGGATCGAGCGCGACGAAGGTCGCTTGGCGGTAGAACTGCGGCTCGCGCAGCGCCGTGCCGCCGTTCTGCTGCACGCTGACGCGCCGGACGAACGAACCCAGCGCGTCGAGCGCGCGGTGCATCGCCATCGACGCGTCGAACGAGAAACCGTCGACCGGCTCGCGCGGACGTTCACCGACCGCCGCGAGAACCGGCGCGGCGATGCGCGTATGCGCCTCTTCGAGCGCGGTGCTCAGCGCCGCGCGCACGTCGGCCGGAACGTCGGCGACGAGCTCGGCCGGGTCGAGCCGCGAGATCTCGGCCAACACGTCTTCGAGCGCCGATTCGCCGTCGAACGCCGTCGCAGCGACGTGGCCGGTAGAAATGTCGGCGTGCGCCAGCGCGACGACGTCGTCGAAGGCCGTGACCGCGGCCAAGTAATTGTTTGCCGAGCGTTCGAGGATGTGCTCTTCGAGCAGCGTGCCGGGAGTGACGACCCGCACGACGTCGCGCCGCACTAGCTTGTTGGGCACCGGCGCTTCGAGCTGCTCGGCCAGCGCGACCACCCGGCGCTGCGCGATCAGCTTGGACAGATATCCGTCGAGCGCATGGTACGGTACGCCGGCCATCGCGACCCGGCGCCCGCCGCCGGCCTCCTTCGAGGTGAGCGCGATCGAGAGCGCGCGGGCGATCGTCTCGGCATCTTCGCCGTACGCTTCGTAGAAGTCACCGACCCGCGAAAGCAGGATCGCTTCGGGATAGCGGTGCTTCATCCCGAAGTACTGCTCGAGCATCGGCGACCAGCTCAGGGTCGTCGTCATCCGAGCGTTGACCGCATCGGTCGTCGTTTCCGTAGGCACGGCGCGCGCTCCCTGTGGAGAGCGTGTGCATAGAAGGGCTTTGCGGTGCATGCCGAGGAGGCAGCAACCGTGCGACGCCGCCTGATCGTCACGGTCGACGACTTCGGACTTTCGATCCCCGTCAACGAGGCGATCGAACGCGGTCATCGCGAGGGGATCGTCACCGCGGCGAGTCTGATGGTCGCCGAGCCGGCCGCCGGCGACGCGGTCGAGCGCGCGCGCGCGAACCCGTCGCTCGCCGTCGGCCTGCACGTAGTGGTCGTCGCCGGCCGTCCGCTGCTGCCGCCCGACCGCATCCCCGACCTGGTCGGCAGCGACGGCATGTTCTCGAGCGCGCTCGCGCGCGCCGGCGTCAAATACTTCTTCAGCCGGCGCGCGCGACGTCAGCTCGCCGACGAGATCCGCGCGCAGTTCGCGGCGTTCGCGGCGACCGGACTGCCCCTCGACCACGTCAACGCGCAATGCCACTACCATCTGCACCCCACGGTGATGGCGACGATCCTCGACGTCGCGCGTGACTACGGACGGCCGCCGATTCGCATCCCGGCCGAACCGTTCGGTCCGTCCTGGTCGGCGACGCATACCAACCTCGGCGCGCGGTTCGCGCTCGCGTACCTGCTGGCGCCGTTTCTCGCGCTGATGAAGTCCCGGCTGCGCGCCCGCGGGGTGGCGTACAACGACCGCGTGTTCGGCTTCGGCGACACCGGCCGCATGACGCAAGAGCGCGTGCTCGGGTTTCTGGACGTGCTCCCGCCCGGCACGACCGAGATGTACTTTCACGCCGCGACCCGGCGCTGGCCGGGGATCGCCGCCGACCTGGCGTCGTACCGGCTCGAAGACGAGTTCGCGGCGCTCGTCAGCCCGCGCGTCGCCGCTGCGGTGCGCGCCGGCGCGATCGAGCGGATCGCGTTTCGCG
>Ga0302325_10019509_pt1 | contig 14262 bp, 14 predicted proteins | sample Palsa_T0_2_FD_201948 | JGI IMG/M metagenome (GOLD analysis project Ga0302325, IMG submission 201948) | Peat permafrost microbial communities from Stordalen Mire near Abisko, Sweden - Palsa_T0_2 | ecosystem: Environmental > Terrestrial > Soil > Palsa > Peat permafrost | place: Sweden: Abisko... | reverse complement strand
ACGCCGCCGGCTTCTGGGACGTCGCCGCCATGGGCTGCGGCCCGCTCGTGGCCAGCCACTCCGGCGTCCACGCGCTGGCCGCCACCAGCCGCAACCTCACCGACGATCAACTCGACGCGATCGCGGCCAGTGGCGGGCTGGTCGGCATCGTGTTCGCCTGCCGGTTCCTGCGCTCGGACCTGGCCGACGATTCCGACACCCCGCTGCAGACCATCGTGGCGCACGCCCGCTACGTCGCCGATCGCCTCGGCGTCGAACACGTGGCCCTCGGCTCGGACTTCGACGGCGCCACCGTGCCGGCCGCGCTGGGGGACGTCGCCGGGCTCCCTGCGCTGCTGACCGCGCTGGCCGCCGACGGGTTCACCGCTCCGGAGATCGAGGCGATCGCCTGGGGCAACTGGCGCCGGGTGCTGGCCGCCTGGTGGCGCGACTAGATCCGCACTACGTCGGACTCCGACGGTGTCCCGCCGCCCCGCGCCACCAGTTGCACCGTGACCGTCCGGACGCGAGTCGTCCGGGCCAGCGCCCGATGCGCCCCCGAATTGAGCTTCAGCGTCACCCAGCCTCGACCCAGCAGGTGCACGGTGGCGCGCCCGAGCACCGTGCCGCTCGAGCTGCGCAGCACGAGCGTGCCGCTGCAGCGCTGGGCGCAGTTGAGCAGTACCCGGGCGTTGCGCGAGCCGATGGTCAGCTTCAGCACCGGCAGCGCCTTCGGGTGCGAGCCGGTCGGCCGGGCCGGGGGCGATCCCGACGCGCTGCCAGAGCCCGAGCCGGTGCTCGTCGGGGCGGCGCCGCCCGAGCTGACCTGACCGACCGGGCCCGGATCGACCACTCCGACGCTCCCGGGATCCGATCCCGAGCCGCCGGAGCTGCTCGAACCACTGCCCGAACCAGACCCGCCGGGCGCTGATCCGGAGCCGGTGGTGACGCCGGTTCCGGAGCCCGATCCCGACACGGTGCCGGAGCCACCGAGGCCGGTGCCGCTGGCTCCGGTGGTCAGGGTGCCGTCGGAGCCGTAGGACGTGCCGTCAGCGTTCTGGGCCACCAGCCGGAAGTGATAGGTCGTCGACGCCACCAATCCGGTGAGGGTCGCGGAGGCTGATTGCACCCCGGCGGCGCTGCCGAGGTCGACCGGCGCGGTGCTCGAGCCGTAGGTGTTGGTCGGTCCGTACTGCCACGACACCGTGGTGTCGAGCTGGTTGGGGAAGGCGCCACCGTCGAGCGTGGCCGTCGTGTCGGTGGTGGAGGCGACGTAGGCGCCCCCGACGCCGGGGGTGCTGGCGACCGGGTCGCCGGAGATGCTGCCAATGCCGGTGGGGCCGTCATAGCCAACGACGCCCTGGCAGAGGTAGGCCGAGGAGCAGGAGCCGGTGGCGCCCCCGCTCGGGTCATTCAGCTCGGCGGCCCGGGCGTAGTCCCAGGCGGCGCTGCCGACCCCGGCGCCGCCCCCGACGAGCGCGTAGTAGGCGGCGACGAGCGGCGACGACAGGCTGGTGCCGCCGGCCAGGAACGAGCCGTCCATGCTGTCGTAGCCGAGCAGCCCGGTCTCAGGATCGGCGTCGGCGGAGACGTCGGAGATGGTTCGCATGGAGCACCCGGTGTCGGTCTGCCAGCCGGGTTTGGCGATGTAGGGCGAGCAGCCGCTGCCGCTGCCCGACCAGGCCGACTCGCTGAATCCCCGCGGGGTGTCCGCGGTGGTCAGGCTGGTGCCACCCGCGGCGGTGACGTTCGGCAGCGCCGCTGGCCACTCGGTGTCGCCGTAGCCATTGTCACCCGCGCTCGCCACCACGGCGACGCCGGAGAAGCCGAAGTCGCTCTGCAGGCTGCTCTCCCCGGAGTACTCGCTGCCGCCCCAGCTGTTGGAGATCTGCTTGGCGCCGAGCTTGGCCGCTTCCGCCTCGGCCGCCAGCATGTCGCTACCGCCCGAGGAGGCCGCCTGGACCACCAGGATCGAGCAGTTGGGGCAGAGCGCGGATACCGCCTCCATGTCGAGCGACGTCTCGGTGATCCAGCCGGAGTTGCCGCCGGTCGGGTTGGCCGGGTAGTTCGTCCCGCCGTTCTCGTCGACTTTCTTGAAGCAGCCGTTGGCGGTCGTGCAGGCGGGGAGACCGTAGGTGGCGCGGTACTGGGCGAGGTCGGACTCGGCGTGGGAGTCACCGAAGGCGTCGATGACCGCCACAATGTCGCCGGTACCGGCGGTGGCGGCCAGTCCGCTGACGTCGTAGGCCTCCTGCAGGTAGGCGGGGGTCCCGGCCTGCGGGGCGGCGGTGCCCGGCGGCACCGTGCCGCCATCGCTGTGGACCGGCTGATCGGTGTTCGCGTTGACCACCAGCTGAGCCAGGCAGCTGGTCTGGCCAGGGCCTGGAGGCGGGCAGGCCGCCTGGACCGCCAACGGCGTCGTCGCCATCGCGGCCGGCGCCGCCAGCAGCGAAGCTGACACGAGCAGGGCACCGAGCGCAGCCCGGCGGGGGCCTTGGGCGAGCCCCGTGTGGATCGCCCATGGCGTTCGGCCCCTACTCATGGGGATTGTGTCGGCGCCGGCGGCACCGGACGGGCGTCACAGCGGGGAAAATCGGCCACGCGTCGACGGTTCGGCGCCGCGGCGACACGAACTGGGAGGTTTGACCAGGCGATGGCGGATTCGGGCCGACCGCCGCCGCCGACACCGCTCCCTATGGCCGCCTCCCGGCCCGACACGCGTCCGGGCTGCAAACGAGGGATTTATGACCCTGCGGCGTATGCCGATGAGGTGGGTACCCCCCATGCTGCCGGGGACCCAGGCCGGAAGGGCCGCGCCCGCGGAGCGAGCTTCGGCGCCTCGCTAGTACGACACGACCCCGGCAGCGTCGGGCGGCCGGCCGATCGCACCCGTAATTATCTTGACATCAAATTATTTGATGTATAAGATTTAGCGGGTGCCAGCACCAGACGCGGCCATCGAGCAGCTGCGCGCCGCCTACGGCGAGCTGCTCGGCGCCGAGCGCCGGTTGCGCTCGCGGGATCAGCACCGGCGCGACGGGCTGACCATCGCCCAGATCCGCGTACTCATGGCCCTGCACGACAACGACGAGCTTCCGGCGGGACAGTTGGCCAAGCGAGCGGACCTCAATCCGGCTTCCGTCACCGCCATGCTCGACCACCTCGAGCGCGACGGGGTCATCCAACGCCGGCGCTCGACCGAGGATCGCCGCATGTGCTTTGTCTCGCTCACGCCGGAGGGCAACGCGCTCGTGCAGGCCAAGCGCGCCGGCTGGCAGCAGAGATGGCAGGAGCGCTTCTCCGAGCAGACGGCGGCGGACCTGGCCGGGGCCGCGGCGGCGATGCGCGCGATCGCCGAGATGCTCGACGCGATCTGACCGACCTGCCGGCCTAGGTGCCGCCGTTGGAGACGCGCCAGCCGTTGGCCTGCTTGGTCAGCGTGATCTGGCGCGCCGGCGCACCTGGGTCGAGCAACACGGCGATCGCCGTGGTGCCCGTGAGGGCGACATTGGTCACCGATGTCTCGGCCAGCGCAAAGGGCGGGTGGGTGAGTGCCTTCTTGCAGTGCCCCTTCTGCGCGTTGAGCTGGTCGAGCACCTGCGTGGTGATCAGCTTGCAGGTCACCGCGCCTTTCCCTCGGGAATCCGCCACCGCGTAGGCGAGCGCCACGCGCGCCGCGGCCTGTCCGTCGGGGCCCGACTGCGCGAGCGGAACGCCGGGCAGTACCGCCGGTTTGGGCGTGGACGACCCGCCGCCGCCGCATCCGGCGATGGCGACTACGGCAAGGGCGCCCACCGCGGTGAGCGCGGCACGCGACGTGCGGAGGCAGAGCGTGGACGGCATGGGCACGCCGGCATGGTAGCGGCGAACCGCTTGTCCGCGCGTTAGTCGTGGTTACAGTTCGGCGGCGGCGCTGGCGCCCGCTTCGGCGTCGTCCCAGCCCTGCCGCAGCATCCCGAGCAGCGTCTCCGCCGGCTGGGCGCCGGACACGGAGAACGAGCGACCGGCCACGAAGAACGGGACCCCGCGCGCGCCGAGGCGAGAGGCCAGGCGCTCGTCCTCCGCCACCTGCAGCGACAACGCGCGGCCCTCGAGCATCGCTTCGGCCTCCTCGGCGTCGATGCCGACGCTGGTGGCCACGCCGACGAGCACGGCCGGATCGGCGATCCAGCCGCCCTCGAGGAAGTGGATGGCGAACAGCCGCTCGACCACCTCGGCCTGCTGGCCGTGCGCGGCCGCGAGGTGGGTCAGACGATGGGCATCGAAGCTGTTGACGATGCCACCGGCGTCGGGAAGGTAGTGCAGGCCCTCGCCGGCCGCGACCGACGCCACTCGAGCCCGCATCGCCTCGGCCTCGGTCCGCTCGATGCCGTGGCGAACGGCGAGCGTGCCCGCCGGGTCGGCGTCGCGTTCGCGCGGAGCGTGGGGGTCGAGCTCAAAGCTGCGCCACGACACCGAAACGAGGTCGCGGTGCTCAAACCGGGCGAGCGCCTGCTCAAACCGGCGCTTGCCGATGTAGCACCACGGGCACACCACATCCGACCAGACCTCCACGTGCAGCACGGTGCGTATCATGACGCCCGCGGGGGCGGAGCGGCGCGACGCGATCACTCCGGAGGGCGACCGGCGTAGCGCGGGAGACCGTCGTCGGGGATCGCCTCCCACGCAGCGGCGAACTCGACGAACTGCCGGTATTGGGGCCGGACGCCCGGATCGCCATCTACGCCCCCGAGGCGCAGGCCGAGCGGAGCGTCCTTGTCCAGATCGCCGCTGAACACCGCCGAGCCGCACAGCGAGCAGAACACCTTGGGCGCCCCGTCTTCGGGCCGGAACGTGCGCAGGGCCTCCGCGCCGCTGAGCAGGCGAAAGTCGCCGGGCGCCACGCGCGCGTTCGCCGAGGCCGCGGCGCCGGTTCGGCGCTGGCAGCGGGTGCAGTGACAGTAGGAAGACGAGATGAACGGGCCGGTGACCTCGTAGCGCACGGCGCCGCACAGGCAGCCACCCGTCAGCGGGCGCTGTGGCGTCGGCGCTGCGGCTCCGCTCAACGGTGCGGCTCAGCCGACCCGGGCGGCCAACGGGCGCGCGGGAGGGTCGTGCCGCACGCCACCGCCGAGCTCGAACCACACGTGGGTGCTGCCGTCGGCCACGCCCCACCGATCGGCCAGGCGATCGACCAGCTGCAGTCCCCAGCCGCCGGCGTCCCGCCGAACGGCGGGCGGCGTGGGCACGAAGCCGGCCCCGTCGTCGAGCACCTCGCAGCGCAGCCCGCCGCGGTCGTCGGTCTCCAGCCGCAACCGTACCGCCGTCCCGGCGCCGTGAAGCACGCTATTGGTCACCAGTTCGGACACCAGCAGGCTGGCATCGGCGAGCAGCCCCGAATCGAGACCGAGCGCGGCAACCTCACGCCGGGCCAGCGCCGGTGCGTGTACGTCGCGGGGAAGTGCGAGAGTTCTCAACATCGCGGTGCGGCGTTGATCGACCGCAGAAATGGTACCCCGGTCAGCCCTCTGGCAAACCGCCGCGCCCCCGCGCCCGACCAGAAGATGAACAATGTGCTGGTAGCCGGCCGGTCACCCCGAGCAAGGAGCGGATCCATGGACTTCCAGCCCAGCGAGCGTTGCCGTGAGTTCCAGGAGCGCCTTGACGCGTTCATGGACGAGCGGATCTACCCGGCCGAGGCCGTCTATGAGGAGCAGCTGCGCGAGGCCGGCGACCCGCACGCCCAGCCGGCCATCATGGAGCAGCTGAAGACCGAGGCCCGCGAGCGCGGGCTGTGGAACCTGTTCCACCCCGATCCCGAGTGGGGAGCCGGGCTGTCCAACGTCGACTACGCGCCCCTGGCCGAGACGCTCGGTCGCAGCCACATCGCCTCCGAGGCCACGAACTGCTCGGCGCCGGACACCGGCAACATGGGCGTCATCTCCCAGTTCGGCACGCCGGCCCAGCAGGACCGCTGGCTGCGTCCGCTGCTCGACGGCGACATCCGCTCCTCGTTTGCCATGACCGAGCCGGCGGTGGCCAGCTCGGATGCCACCAACATCGCGCTGCGGATCGAGCGCGACGGCGACGAGTACGTGCTCAACGGGCGCAAGTGGTGGACCTCCGGGGCCCTGCACCCCCACTGCAAGATCATGATCGTCATGGGCAAGACCAATCCGGACGGTCCACGCCACCAGCAGCAGAGCATGGTGCTGTGCCCGATCGACACCCCCGGCGTGACCATCCTGCGCGGTCTACCGGTGTTCGGCTATCAGGACCAGGAGGGCCACGCGGAGGTGCTGTTCGAGGACGTGCGGGTGCCGGTGGACAATCTGCTGGCCGGCGAGGGTGAGGGCTTCCTCATCAGCCAGGCCCGGCTCGGGCCCGGGCGCATCCATCACTGCATGCGCTCGGTCGGCGCCGCCGAGCGCGCGCTTGAGCTCATGTGCCGGCGGGCCAATGAGCGGGTGACCTTCGGTGAGCCGGTGTCCTCGCGCGCGAACATCCAGGACTGGGTGGCCGAGTCGCGCATCGAGATCGAGATGCTACGACTGCTCGCGCTGAAGACGGCGTGGCTGATGGACACGGTCGGCAACCGCCACGCCCGCACCGAGATCGCGGCGATCAAGGTGGCGGCGCCGAACGTCGCGTTAAAGGTGATTGACCGCGCCATTCAGGTGCACGGCGGCGGCGGGGTGAGCGACGACTTCCCGCTCGCCTCGATGTACGCCCACATGCGCACCCTGCGCCTGGCCGACGGGCCCGACGAGGTGCACAAGCTGACCATCGCCCGGCAGGAGCTGCGACGTCACGCCCCGAGCGTGGCGGACGAGCGGGCCGACCTGGCTGAGCAGACCAGTCGGGTGTGAGGGCAGAAGCCGGCGACCGGGCGTCTATCCGTAGGCCGCGGATGATCGAGTGGCCGCAACCGAGGCGCTGGCGACCGCCGGCGGTCGGGTCCGCGCGCGCCACGCCAGCAGGGCCACCATCGCGATCACGGCCGCGAGCTGCAGGAGGTAGGTCAACGGGGTCGTGTAGAGACCGCTGGACATGAAGTAGCGCTGATCCGGAAACGCGTTGATCTTGCTCGCGTCAGTCGAAAGCGGACCGATGCGCAGCCATACGCGGGCCAGAATGAGCGAAAGAACGGCAAAGCCGGTCAGCTCGGCCGAAGTCAGACGGAACCGGCGCTCGGCGGCCAGCACCCCGAGCAGGACGAGCTCCGGATAGACGTCGATGAGCTTCCGAGGGTCGGTGAGGAGCGCAGACAGGAGTCCGACGATCACGACGAGGGCAAATCCGGGCCCAAAGCGTCGCGCGTCCGCGCCGACCCTAGGCCAATCCAGAGCCAGGACCACGAGCAGGGGGCCGAAATAACACACGAACACGACGAGGAAGTTGCCCGGATACAGCGCCGACGACCACAGGCCGCCCTCGGAGAGGCTGAGGTCGTTGTAGCCGGCGCGGTGGCTCAGCGCGGCACGGCCGGCGAAAACCGCGACGAGCACGACGCCGGCCATGATGGCCCGCCCGGGGGAGATCTTCCGGATGGCGGACACGGCTCCGCGAGACCCGCCGCGTGGCAGCAGGTACGCGAAGACGACGAACACGAACCCGCTCGCCACGATCAGGCCGAGCGGGAACGTCCATGCGACGCCGGGCGTGCCCTGCGGGCTGGCATAGCCGGTGAGCTTCTCGATGAGCAGGATGGCGCCGACGAGAGCGGCAGCGAGCGCAGCCGGCTTGACCTGAGGACGAGCGTCATCTGGCTGCCCGGGCGCACGGCCGAGCGCTCTGGCCGGGTACGGAAACAGGATCAGCAAGAGCCCGACCGGAATCTGCAGCGGCCACGTGAAGGCGGCAACCAGGGTGCACAGGACGAGTGCGGCCGTATAGCCGCGCAGCCACAGATACAACGACAGCGCTCCCTCCGCGTAGGCGAACTCGTCGGTGAGAACCGGCCAGTACGTGCCAGTGCGCAGGACGGCAAAGTTCACCACGAGGGCAATCACCCCCACGAGCTTTGCCCGCGTGGACAAGCGCAGAAGATCGGCGCTCAGACACCACGACAGGACGACGACGCCGTACATGACGCCGTCCAGGATCGAAAACACCGCGACGACATGCGATCGCGTCGGTGCGATGGCCAGCGCCTTGTCGACCGCCCACACGACACCCGACGGAACCACGCGTAGGGCGTAGTACGAGTCGACCCCCACGAGCTTCGGACCGGAGTACGCGCCGATACCCGGCGGCAGCACCCCCGCGTGGCCGAAGAGCGAACTGAAGAAGTGCTGCGCCAAGTTGCCATAGAAGCGACCGTCAAACCCGAAGCCGTCGGTCCAGTTGGTGCGGTCGCCGACGAGGTAGCCGACGACCCCAATCGCAACGGCTAGGCCGACGAGCCCGGCGTTGAGCCCAGCGAGGGAGCGAGCGCCGGACCCACGGTGACTGCTGCCACGAAACGTTCGGCTGGCCGGGGACGACACGCTCGAGACCATACCCGTCGAATTGCGAGCAAATCAGCGAGGGCGCGCCGGCATTCCGAACACCGTCGTCCGTTCAGCCACATCTCGAGTTACGACCGCGCCCGCGCCGACGGTCGCCCCGGCCCCGATCACGACGCCCGGCAGGAGGATCGCTCCAGCCCCAACGACCGCGCCCGCTTCGATCGTGGGGCCGGCCAGACGATCCGACGCCGACCCGGTAGCCGTCGGTTGATTGTCGTTGGCCATCGCGACCATCGTGGACACGAAGGCGCCGTGACCGATCGTCGTCCCGCCGGTCACGTGCGTGTTGTCCATGATCTTGACGTCATCGCCAATCGTCACGTCGTAGTTGACGGTCACACACCGCGAGATGATGCATCGCGCACCGATCCTGGCGCCTTCCCGGATCGATGCGCCATCGCCAACGAGGGAATCCGGCCCGATCTCGACGTCACAGTAAATGGTGGCGTGAGCGCCGATCGCGCACCCATTGCCGATGGAAACTCGCCGGACGAAGACTGGAGGCCGCGTCACCGCGCCGGCCCCGTTTGGCTCTCGGCCGAGGACCGCCGACGCTTGAACCTCCACGCTGTCGCCCAGAACCACCTCCGGGCCGATGACGGCGTGCGGACGCAGGACGCAGCGCCCGCCGACGGCGGCACCCGACCCAACCACGACATGCGAGTGCAGCACCGATCCGTCGCCGACCCTGGCTCCTGCCCCAACGAGCGTGAACGGCCCCACGTGACACCGACGGCCCAGCTGTCCGTCGATGATCGCGTGCGGACTGATGTCAGACGACGTCGACACCGAGTCGACAACAGCACGATCGACGAGCGCCGCCACGCCCGGCCCCGACGGACCCGCCGTCGCCAGCCCCGGTCCGATCAGTGGCCGCGACTGTCCCGAACACACCGCCAGGCTACTACGCGACGAACTTCAGGCTTCGCGTGATCGACCGGCGGCCAGCTCAAGCCGCGGCGCTATCGCCGCCGGGCGCACTCAAGCCGCGTACGAAGGCGGAAATAGCGGCATTGTCGCGCCGACGAGCACGTGGCTCGAGCCGAGGACCCAGACGCGGTTGCACCCTGGGGACTTCGCGCTCGACGTACCGGGTGATGAATCGGCGCTGTCGTGGCTGAGACTCATCGGGTCGCGTCGCTTGGGGAGCTCGCGGATCTGTCGTGGGCATCATGCACCTCCGGGATCGCTTGAAGGGTCAGAGTGCTCCTCGGTCGTCAACGTCGCCTTACCAGCAGCGAAGAAGGGCGTAAGCGCGGTGCGCGGGTCTAGGCGGCGGCGCAGGCGCGGTAGTCCCCGCGTACGGTGATCGCGTGTGCCGTGCGGCCCCGGCCCAGGCGGACCGTGGCCGACACCGTGAAGTGCCCGCGGGACGGAACGCCCACAAACACCGCGCCGTAGCGGACGCGATGCGTGCGCAGGTCGACGCTACGGCCGTCGACCGCGAGCCTCACGAGCACCGGCCGGCGGCCGGCGCTGTGGTGCAGCTGAACCCGGATCGTGTTTGACCGGTGACAAGCACTCGTCGACGGCAGCGCCACCGGGGGGACCACCTGGGTGAACGCCGAGCCGATGCCGCCGCGGCCTTGGGCCGGAGGCGGGGCCGTGGTCGTCGACGTGGTGGCCGCCGAGGCGGTGGCCCCGATCAGGGCGAGGACCAGCAGTGGCGTGATCGCGCTCGCGCGCCGCGCAGCCGTCAGCCATGGGCATGGGAGATCCACCATCGGGTGTATAACGGCGTGCGAGGACCGAAGGGTCTTGCCGGCACAAGAAATTGCAGGTTTGCGTAGGTTCGGGCGCCTCGGGCGGCGGTCGTATCACGGACGTTAGGATCACGGCTTGGTTCGCCACCGCCTCATCCAATTTCCCATCGTGCCCGATCATCGCGGCAATCTCACCTTCGTCGAGGGTGGCCGCCACGTGCCCTTCGACATCAAGCGCGTCTTCTACCTGTATGACGTGCCCGGCGGCGAGTCCCGCGCGGGGCACGCGCTCAAGGACGTCGAGCAGGTCATCATCGCGATGTCCGGCAGCTTCGACGTCGTCCTCGACTACGGCGACGAACGTGAGACGATCTCGTTGAATCGGTCGTACGCGGGCCTGTACGTGCCGAGCCTGGTCTGGCGGGAACTGGAGAACTTCTCATCGGGCTCGGTGTGTCTCGTGCTTGCCTCGCATCGGTACAGCGAGGGCGCCTACTACCGCGACTACGAGGCCTTCCGCGCAGCGCTGGCGGGAACCCCAGGCCCGTGAACGTCGTCCCGATTGCCGACCCGCGGGCGACCCTGCTGGGCGCACGCGGGGAGTTGCTCGCGGCATTTGAGACGGTTCTGGACAGCGGTCGATACATCGACGGCTCACAGGTTCCCGCGTTCGAACGCGACTGGGCCGCCCGTTGTGGCGTCGCGCACGCCGTCGGCGTGAGCAGTGGAACTGATGCGCTGGCGCTGGCGCTTCGTGCGGTCGGCGTCGGCCCGGGCGACGAGGTCCTCGTGCCCGCCATGACGGCCGTCGCCACGTGGATGGCGGTCAGCCAGATCGGCGCCATACCCGTGGGCGTCGACATTGAGCCGGATCGGTTCGGTATGGCGCCTGATCTTGCGCGCGCGGCTCTCACGCCTCGATGCAAGGCGCTCGTGGCCGTGCACCTCTTCGGTCATCCGGCGGACATCCAAAGACTCAAGGCAGTCGCCGACGAGGCCGAAATCGCGCTCGTGGAGGACGCCGCGCAGGCGCATCTCGCCCGCCTGGATAATCGACCGGTCGGCTCGCTCGGAGCGATCGCCGCTTTCAGCTTCTATCCGACCAAGAATCTCGGCGCGATGGGGGACGCCGGCGCGGTGACCACTGATGACCCGGCCCTGGCCGACCGGGTGCGTTTGCTACGCGAGTACGGCTGGCGCACCCGCGCCGACGCGGAGCTGAAGGGGGTGAATGCTCGGCTCGACGAGATCCAGGCGGCGATCTTGCGGGTCATGCTCGCCCGAGTGGAGACAACGAGCGCCCGGCGTCGGGCCCTGGCCGAGCGGTATCTGCAGGGTCTCAATGACACGCCGGAGCTCGCGCTGCCGGTGACTGTGCCCGGCAGCGACCCGGCCTGGCACCAGTTCGTCGTACGCCATCCCCGGCGCGACGCTTTGGCCGCCGCACTCGCTTCCGCGCACATTCAGACGGCCATCCATTATCGGCCTCCCCCGCCTCTGAATACGGCGTACCGCGCTGATGGATGGCGCAGCGCCGACTTCCCGGTGGCGGCGCGGCACGCCGATACAGCGCTGAGCCTGCCACTGCATCCATCCCTGACCGACGAGCAGGTGGATCGCGTGGTGGACGCGGTTCGCGAGTTCAGCACGGGCTGACGAGCCGGCTCGGCGACGGCCAACTGCTGACAGCCAGTGCGGCTACTCCAGCGCACCTCGACGGCGATCGGCGAACGCAGCCACCTCAGCCGGCGAATAGCGACGCTGCCCGCCGGGGGTACGGCGCGCCGGCAGATAGCCGATATCCGACCAATGCCTGACCGTGCGCGTCGGAACGCCGAGGCGGCGTGCGACCTCGGCGACGGTGAGCACGAGTTGCTGCCCGCCTCGGAGTTCCTTCTCCATAGGGGGTATGTCGTCGGGGACCGCGATGGTGCTCAGAAACGGGGCCGCGGTTGGACGATTTGGCGACTGCAGCGCCCGTACGGCCCGGCGCGACGGGGCTACTGGATCCTGTCGCGCGGACCGGTGACTCGGCTACGACGCGGCCGCGACCGCGACCAGGGACGCGGTCGCGACTCCCGCGGCCGCACCGACGACCCTCAGCTGAAGTCCCCTGGCCCGGTCGCGCAGCAACGCGACCCGCTCGCGCAACCAGGGCAGCGAGTCCTCTCTCCGGCAGGCCTCGCGCCAGCCCTGCAGCGCTCGCTCCAGGCGCTGCTCGTCGGCGACGACGGCTAGCAACTCGACCTCACCGCCGCCCTCTTCGGGGGGCCCCAGCCGCATCAGGTAGAGCTCTCCGGTGTCGCGGATCCAGGCCGCGCGATGCAGCGCACCGGCCTGGCCGTCGCGCCACCACAATCCCACGTCGACCTCGCGCGACGGCATTCGACGTTGGTCGGCCAGGTAGAAGCTCGACGGTGACGGATACCGCGCACCGGGCTCCGATGCGACCTTCGTTGCGCTAGCGGTCATGCGAAACCTCCTGAGCCGGTTCAACGTGCTCGGTGCAGCCTGGTGGCCGAGTGTGAGCAACTGCTGAGAACCAACGAAGAATTGCGCACAACTGCGACGGGATGCGCCGGTTGACCGCAGCGCCCCGCAACGGCGGGGTGTGTCAGCGGCCCCGAATCGCGGCCGCTGACACGGACCGCATCAGTTCAGCCGCTTCTTCAGCGCGCTGGCCGGCGAGAACTTCGCCGCGTTGCTAGCCGCAATCTGGATCGTCTCGCCAGAGGACGGGTTACGTCCCTGCCGAGCGGCACGATGCGAGACGCTGAACTTCCCGAAGCCCGCGAGGGCTACTTCACCACCCTTGGCCAGCTCCTCCGAGACGGCCTCGATGACGGCGTCCACGGCCTCGCGAGCCTGACCCGCCCCCAGTGACGCGTGCTCTGCGACCTTGTCTGCGAGCTCGTTCTTGGTCATGGCACTCCCTTCTCGAGTGTCGTTGCTCGGGGCAGGCTAACGACTGTCGAGGACGAGCAGCGCCACCATGCCCCGAAATCGGGCATCCCGAGGCCGAATTTACGGGGTTTGTGGGCTAAGAGGGCCGAATTTTCGGCGCCGCGCGTATCCGGTTGGCTCCGGCCGAGCGGTAGCGGGCTGGTCGCTGGCGGGTGGCCGGCGGGGGGGTGGCGGGTTGCCGGCGGGTTGCCGGCGGGTTGCCGGCGGGTTGCCGGCGGTGGGGTGTATCGGAAATTCAACCCTGGATCGCGCCTAAATCAGCCCCGGATCGGACCTAAATCCGCTCTGTAGAGCCATTTCCATCCTCCCTGGTGGCCAGCGCAGCGGCCGCGTACTGGTGCCACGGAATTTGACGGTCGGGGCCGGGCCCAATCCGACTCCTGATGGAGCGGCCGCGCACCCGTGTGGCGAGAAATCCTCGGTGGTGATCAGTTTCTCGCCACACGGGCGGGATCGGCTCGCGCCGCGGCGGGGGGTGTGGCGAGAACCTATTCGTATTGACCAGTTCCTCGCCACACCCCCCTTGCGCCCGAAGGCGAGTGTCGCCGCAGTGTGCCGGTATGCGCCGAGCGCCAGACGACGACGTCACGCGACCGTCACAGAACCGGCCTCACAGGCCCTACGGCGCTTGCGGTCAACCTGACCGAACCGGATACGCACGGCCGGCGCCTGGCCCCCCGCGCGACGGTCAGCCGACGTCGGGACGCTGGCACAGCACGGCACGAGTACCGATCGGCCCGAGCCCGAGCGGGGTGCTGTAGACGATGTCCCAGCTACTGTCGGTCAGAAGCGCCTCGTAGCTCTCCAGCGAACGCATGTGATCGCCACGGTCATGCTCGACGATCCACTGCCCGACACGGTTCGGTTGAAAATCAATGGGCTCGAATGAGATCAGATATCGACGTGAGAGCCGCAGGGCGGTCTCCAGCAGACCGGCGCACGACTCATCGTCGATGTGATGCAGGAAGTCGACCATGAGCACGATGTCGAACTCGCGGTACTCGTCGACCAGCGTGCCGACATCCGCGCAGCGGAACGATCGGTTGGTGGCTCCCCGAGCGCGACGCGTTGCGTAGTCGATGTACTTGGGCATCAGATCGACGCCCAGGTAGTCACCGGTGGTTATT
>Ga0302325_10019507_pt1 | contig 14263 bp, 12 predicted proteins | sample Palsa_T0_2_FD_201948 | JGI IMG/M metagenome (GOLD analysis project Ga0302325, IMG submission 201948) | Peat permafrost microbial communities from Stordalen Mire near Abisko, Sweden - Palsa_T0_2 | ecosystem: Environmental > Terrestrial > Soil > Palsa > Peat permafrost | place: Sweden: Abisko... | reverse complement strand
CGGCGGCGAGACCGTCCGCTATTCCGCCCTCAACCCGCGTCCCGCGCCTCGCGAAGGCGGCCGTCCAGCCGGCCCGCGTCCGCCGCCAGGCGGCGCCCGCGGGGGTCCAGCCGCGCCCCCGGCCGGTCCCGAGATCCAGCGCGCCACCCGCCAGGCGCCGCGCCCCGGCAGCCTCAACCTCGACCGCCGTCCCGACTTCGACGAGGAAGCCGACAGCCGCCGCGGCAAGGTCGCGCCCACCAAGGCCGTGTCACGCACCAAGGGTGAGCCCAAGCGGCGCGAGGGCCGCCTGACCATCCAGGCGCTGGCCGGCGACGACGAGGACGCGGTCGAACGCATGCGCTCCCTGGCCTCGGTCCGCCGGGCCCGCGAACGCGAGCGCGAGAAGCGCAAGGGCGGCCAGGTGGAGCAGGTCAAGGCAGGCCGCGAGGTGGTGATCCCCGACGTGATCACCGTCCAGGAGCTGGCCGGCCGGATGGCTATCCGCGGCGTCGAGATCATCAAGTTCCTGATGCGCCAGGGCGTGATGATGAAGATCAATGATGTGATCGATAGCGACACCGCCGAGCTGGTGGCCAGCGAGTTCGGCCACACCGTGCGCCGCGTCTCCGAGAGCGACGTCGAAGTGGGCTTCATCGGCGACGAGGACGTCGACGACCACCTGATCCCGCGCCCCCCGGTGGTCACCATCATGGGCCACGTCGACCACGGCAAGACGTCGCTGCTGGACGCCCTGCGCTCCACCGACGTCGCCGGCGGCGAGCATGGCGGCATCACCCAGCACATCGGCGCCTACCAGGTGCGGCTGGAGGACGGCCAGCGGGTCACCTTCCTCGACACCCCCGGCCACGCGGCCTTCTCGGCCATGCGGGCCAGGGGCGCCAACGTCACCGACATCGTGGTGCTGGTGGTGGCCGCCGACGATGGGGTCATGCCGCAGACCATCGAGGCGATCCAGCACGCCCGCGCCGCCGGCGCGCCGATGATCGTGGCGATCAACAAGATCGACAAGCCCGACGCCAATCCGCAGCGGGTGATCAACGAGCTGCTACAGCACGAGGTGGTGGTCGAGGCCCTGGGCGGCGAGACCCAGGTGGTGGAGGTCTCCGCCACCCAGAAGCTGGGCCTGGACGACCTGATCGAGGCCATCCTGGTGCAGGCCGAGGTGATGGACCTGAAGGCCAACCCGGACCGCTCCGCCGAGGGCGTGGTGATCGAGTCGAAGATCGACCGCGGCCGCGGCGCCGTCTCCACCGTGCTGGTCAAGCGCGGCACCCTGAAGCGCGGCGACATCATCGTGGCCGGCGCCAGCTGGGGTCGGGTGCGCGCCCTGCTCAACGAGCGCGACGAGCAGGTCCCCGAGGCTGCGCCCTCAACGCCCGTGGAGGTGCTGGGCCTCGACGGCGCGCCCGATCCCGGCGAGGCGCTGGCCGTGGTCGATGACGAAGCCCGCGCCCGCGAACTCACCGAATACCGCGTCCGGGTGAAGCGCGAACGCACCGTCGCCCCGACCGGCGGCTCCTCGCTCGCCGACATGATGGCCAAGCTGGCCGACAAGCGGGTCAGCGAATTGCCGCTGCTGGTCAAGGCCGACGTGCAGGGCTCGGCCGAGGCCATCGTCACGTCGCTGGACAAGATCGGCACCGACGAAGTCCGGGCCCGGATCATCCTCTCGGGCGCCGGCCAGATCAACGAAAGCGACGTGATGCTGGCCAAGGGTTCGGGCGCGCCGATCCTCGGCTTCAACGTCCGCGCCTCGCGCCAGGCCCGCGACCTCGCCGAGCGCGAGGGGGTGGAAATCCGCTATTACGCGATCATCTACGACCTGCTGGACGACATCAAAGGCGTGCTCTCGGGCATGCTGGCGCCGCTGCAGCGCGAGACCTTCCTCGGCAACGCCGAGGTGCTGCAGGTGTTCGACATCACCAAGGTCGGCAAGGTGGCCGGCTGCCGGGTCACCGAGGGCACGGTGCGCAAGGGCTCGCGGGTGCGGATCGTCCGCGAAGGCGTGGTGGTGCTGGAACTGGGCGTGCTGCAGACCCTCAAGCGCTTCAAGGACGAGGTGAGCGAGGTCACCGCCGGCCAGGAATGCGGCATGGCCTTCCAGGGCTTCCAGGACATCAAGCCCGCCGACCTGATCGAGTGCTTCAACCTCGAAGAGGTCAAGCGCTCACTCTAGCCCTCCCTCCCATTCATCGGGAGGGACAGCCGGCGCAAAGCGCCGGCAGGGTGGGGATGTGCGCAGTCGCAGCGAACATCGCCGCCGGCGCACATCCCCATACATCCCCACCCTGACCGCTCCGCGGTCTTTCCCTCCCCATGAAGGGGAGGGAGGCTTGCGGACGGGTCGCCAAAGCCCTAAGCATCCGTCGGATGCAAATGCGGAGATGGCGATGACCGACCTGGTGTCCTACGAGCGGGCGGGGCGTGCGGCGCACATCCGGATGGACGACGGCAAGGTCAACGTGATGAGCCCGGCGATGCTGACGGCGCTGCACGCGGCCTTCGACCGGGCGGCCGAGGAGCAGGTCGTGGCGGTGCTGTCCGGCCGGCCGAACATCTTCTCCGCCGGCTTCGACCTGAAGGTGATCCGCGGGTCCTCCCCTGCGAACCTGCAAGCCATGCTGAGCCTCGGCGCTGAGTTGGCGCTCAAACTGCTCTCGTTCCCCACGCCGGTGATCACGGTGGTTGAGGGCTCTGCCTTCCCGATGGGCGCCTTCCTGGCGCTGGCCTCCGACTGGCGGATCGGCGCGGCGGGCGACTGGCGGATCGGCCTCAACGAGGTCCAGATCGGCATCCCCGTGCCTCGCTTCGGCCTCGAGGTCGCCCGCCAGCGGCTGCACCCGGCCTGCCGCCATGCGCACGGCGATCGACGAGGACATCACGCCGGAGGAGTCCCGCAAGGCGCTCGCCAGCCGCGCCGCCGCCTGAATCCCTTCTCGCAGGGGGACAGGGAGCTATAACGGTGGGATGGCGATCCGCCCCGCCCGCGACACCTACCGGCACGGCAACGTCCGCGCCGAGGCCATCGAGGCCGCCTACGGGCTGGTGGTCGCCGACGGCCACGCGGCGCTCAGCCTGCGCAAGGTGGCGGACGCGGTGGGGATCGCGCACCGGTCGCTGTACAACCACTTCGCGGATCGCGAGGCGCTGCTCGATGCTGTGGCCGAGCGGGGGTACGCCGAGCTGGCCGGGGCGGTGAAACCGGCCCAGAGCCGCGAGGCGTTCGTGGCCGGTTTCGTGACGTTCGCGCTGGAGAACCCGCAGCTCTACCGGGCGATGTCGAGCCGGCCGCACGGGACCATGCCGGGCAAGCGCGGGCTGCATAACGCCGCCCACCTGATGATCGCCGAGGCGCGCCGCCATTTCAGCCGCCCCGACCTCGACGCCGCCGGCGACCGGCGGGCGATCATGAAGGTGCTGATCCTGCTGCGCGGGGCGCTGACCATGTACGTCGAGGGCATCCTGGACGTGCCCGGCGAGGCGGGCCTGATCGCCGAGCTGCAGGCCATGGTAGCGTCGGACTGAAGAAACCAAAACGGGAGGTCGCCATGTTCGTCACCACTTACGAGACCCTGATCTGCGACGTTCCGCGGCCCCACGTGGCCCGGATCGTGCTCAATCGCGAACGGCAGATGAACGCCTACTCCTGGCGCATGACCCAGGAGCTGCAGGCCGCCATCGGCCATTACCGCGACGACGACGACCTGCGCGCCCTGGTGCTCGCCGGCGCCGGGACGCGGGCCTTCTGCACCGGCGGCGACGTCTCCGGGTCGGACGCCGAGCACGGCCGCCTGGTGCGCGGCCAGCCGATGGGCCACGGCCGCGAGATGCGCGACGGCATGCAGGCGGTGCTGGCGCTGCTGCGGCGGATCGACAAGCCGTCGGTGGCGATGATCCAGGGCTACGCGGTGGCCGGGGGCCTGGCGCTGGCGCTGGCCTGCGACTTCCGCCTCGCCGGCCCGGCCGCCAGGTTCGGCGACACCTCCGGGCGCTTCGGCCTCCTGCCCGACGAGGGCGGCGCGTGGCTGTTCCCGCACGTGATGGGCTACGACCGCGCCCTGAAGATGACCCTGCTGCACGAGATCTACGACGCGCCGACCGCCGAGCGGCTCGGCCTGGTCACCGAGCTGGTGGGCGAGGACCTGGAGGATCACACACTGGCGTTCTGCGAGGCGCTGGCGGCCAAGGCGCCGCTGGCGGTGCGGATGGTCAAGACGATGATGACCCGGGCGCTGGAATCCAGCTTCGAGGCCTCGCTCGGCGACGCCCAGCTGGCGGTGATGATCACCAACCCCAGCGCCGATGTCCGCGAGGGCGGCGCCGCCTTCCGCGAGAAACGACGCCGAAGTTCGAGGGGCGGTAGGGGCGCTTCAGGCCCCCTGCATGCCTACGATCGCCACGGCGCTGACGTTCTGGTTGGGCATGCCGCCGAGGTTGTGGGAGAGGCCGAACACCGGCTGCTGCTGGCGCTGGCGCTCGCCGGCCCTGCCCAGCAGCTGCAGGTAGTTCTCGTAGATCATCCTCAGGCCCGAGGCGCCGATCGGGTGGCCGAAGCACTTCAGGCCGCCGTCGATCTGGCAGGGGATCTGGCCGTCGGCGTCGAACACCCCGTCCAGCACGTCCTTCACCGCCCCGCCCTCGGGGCTGACGCCGAGGTCCTCCATGGTCACCAGCTCGGTGATCGAGAAGCAGTCGTGCACCTCCATCAGCGACAGCTGGCGGCGCGGGTCGGTGATGCCGGCCTCGGCGTAGGCCTTGTGGGCGGCGATGCGGGTGGTGTGGAAGTAGCTGCCGTCCCAGCCGGCGCCCTGCAGCTCCCAGCCGTTGGACACCGACAGCTGCAGCGCCTTGACGGTGACCAGGTCGGTCTTGCCCAGGGCTTTGGCGATCTCCGGGGTGGTGACGATGGCGCAGGCCGCGCCGTCGGAGACGCCGCAGCAGTCGAACAGGCCGAGCGGGGCGGCGATCATCGGCGCGGCCAGCGCCTGCTCCTCGGTGATCGCCTTGCGCAGGTGGGCCTTGGGGTTCTTGGCCCCGTTGGCGTGGCTCTTCACCGAGACGTGGGCCATGGCCCGCTTCAGCTCCTCCGGCGCGACGCCGTGCTTGGCCCGGTAGGCCGATGCCAGCTGGGCGAAGAAGCCGGGGGCCGAGCCGGTGACGTTGACCATGTCGTAGGCGGTGCCGCGGGTGCGCACCGGCAGGCCGCCGTAGCCGGTGTCCTTCAGCTTCTCCACACCCATGGCCAGCGCGATGTCGCAGGCGCCGCTGGCCACCGCATAGACCGCGCCGCGGAACGACTCGGTGCCCGAGGCGCAGTAATTCTCCACCTTGGTGACCGCGATGTTGGGGAGCCTGAGCGCCATCGCCAGCGGGATGCCGCTGGGGCCGATGTTCTGGGCGTCGAAGCCCACCCCCAGCCAGGCCGCGCCGATCTCCGAGACGTCGATGCCGGCGTCGGCGATACATTCCTGGAACGCCTCGACCATCAGCGTCTCGGCGTCGGCGTCCCAGCGCTCGCCGAACTTGGCGCAGCCCATGCCGAGGATCGCCACCCGGTCCTTGATCCCGCTCGCCATGATGCGCGTCTCCTCGTTGCTATTGGGCGGCCATCGCCGCCGCGGCCGCCGGCAGGTAGTCCGGCACGGCCTTCCAGAAATACTTGGTGAAGCCGCGGTTGTCGTCCACCGCCTTGATCCGGAACATCATCCGCACCGGGGCGCCGACCACCACGTCGTCGGCGTCGACGTCGCCGAATTCCACGGTCATGCGCCCGCCCTCCTCGAACTCGATGGCTCCGTAGTAGCAGGGTGGATCGGGCGAGAAGGTGAGGCTGTCGGCGGTGTGGGTGAGAATCCGCGCCAGACGGTCGGCCAGCGGGTAGTCCTCCTGTGTCCCGATCGCCCGGTCGTTCTGGTTGACGCTGATCGGCGACTTGGGGAACTGCACCGTGCCGGTCTTCGTGCACCGGCCGCCCACCAGCGCCATCACCGCCTTGCGCGAGCGGTAGAGGGCGGTCAGCGCGGCCTTCTGGTCGAACTCGGCGCGCATGCCGCGCTCGATGTCGAGGTGGCCATTGAAGCACAGGTACTTGATGTAGTTGGGCTCGGGCTTGCGACGGGCGAGCCAGCCGCTGACGCCCAGCCCGCGCATCGCGCCGGCCGCACTAGCCCTGGCGCGCAGCACCAGTACGTCGCAGCCCTGGCCGAAGCCGACCACGACCAGGATCTCTCCGGCCTTGGCTGTCTCCAGCGCCTGGGCGAGCAGGATCAGCGGCTGCGCCGTCCCGGCCTCGCCCAGCACCTGGGCCAGCGGCTCGCGGACCACGCCGGCGGGGATGCCGGCGGCCTTGGCGACGGCCTCGTTCACCCCCCGCATCGGCGCGCCCATCAGGAAGGCGTCGACGTCGGCGGGCGCCACGCCCACCTTGGCCAGCGCCGCCTTGATCGCCGCCGGGGCGATCTTGGCGTAGCCCTCGTCGCGCACCCAGCGCGCCTCCCAGCCGTAGTCGAACTCGCTGCCCTCGGCGCGGAAGTGGTCGACGAAGTCGATGGAGACGCTGTGGGCGCCGAGGAACTCCGCCCCGACCTCGTCGGCCTCGCCCACCAGCAGCGCCGCGGCCGCATCGCCGCCGACCAGCTCCAGCTCCGACGCCGGCTGGGCGCGGCGCTTCTCGGCGGCGACGCACAGCACCTCGCCGGCGCCGCCCCTGGCCGCCTGCAGCGCGTCGATCAGCGCCGAGGTCCCGGCCCGCTGGCTGCCGCCCACGTCAAGGGTGGCGACCGCGTCGGGCAGGTTCAGCGCCTCCTTGGCGATGCCGGCGTTCTGGCGGTCGAGATAGGGATGGCTGGTGGAAGCCAGCACCAGGCGCCCGACGCGGGCGCGGTCGAGCCCGGTCAGGCAGTCGCGCGCCGCCTCCACGGCCAGGGTGACGGCGTCCTCGTCCCAGCCCGCCATCGCTCGCTCGCCCCTGGCCAGGCCCCGCAGGCCCGGCGCGAACCAGGCGTGCGCGTCGGCCACCGCCTGCCGCTGCAGCCGCAATCGGGGGACATAGGCGCCGCACGCGATGATCCCGATCATGCTCGATGAGCCTCCGCGAAACTGGGAGCTCCGTTCTGATCCACCGCGGGCCCGGGTTCAACCGCGCCCTGGCGTCACGGCGCCCGGCTCACGGTTTGCCCCGGTGCTTCGTCCGCGCCTTGGCGTCCTTGTGCACCGCCACCCATTTGCGCCGCCAGATCTCGCGGGCGACCGGGTCCTCCTTGCGCGCCTGGTGCTCCAGCTCGCGCTGCAGCTTCTGGAAGCTCCTCCAGCGGGCGGGATCGAGGACGCCGCCCTCCAGCGCCGCGCGGATGGCGCAGCCGGGCTCGCCACCGTGCTGGCAGTCGTTGAAGCGGCAGTCCTCGGCCAGCGCCTCGATGTCCTCGAAGGTGGTCGAGAGGCCGTCGTCGGCGTGCAGCAGGCCCAGCTCGCGCATGCCCGGCGTGTCCAGGATCAGCGCGCCGGAGGGCAGGCGGATCAGTTCGCGGTGGCTGGTGGTGTGGCGCCCGCGGGCGTCGTCCTCGCGGATCGCACCCACCGTCATCAGCGTCTCGCCGGCCAGGGCGTTGACCAGGCTCGACTTGCCGACCCCGGAGGAGCCCACCAACACCGCCGTCTCGCCCGGCTTCAGCTGCGCCGCCAGCGCCTCCAGCCCCTCGCCGGTGACGGCCGAGACCGCCAGCACCGGCGCGCCGAAGGCGATGGCCTCGGCTTCGGCGATCTCGGCTTCGGGATCGTCCGCGAGGTCGGCCTTGGTCAGCACCACCACCGGCGCGGCGCCGCTCTGCCAGGCGGTGGCGAGGTAGCGCTCCAGCCGCCGGGCGTTGAGGTCGGCGTTCATCGAGGCGACCAGGAAGGCCACGTCGACGTTGGCCGCCACCACCTGCTCGGTCACCACGCTGTGGGCGGCCTTACGCACGAAGGCGGTGCGGCGCGGCAGCACGGCGTGGATGGTGGCCGCGGCCTCGCCGGGCCTTGCGGCGGCCGCCACCCAATCGCCGACGGCGGGATAGCCGCCGCCGTCGGCGTCGTGGGCCAGCCGCCCGGAGATCTGGGCGGTCAGCTCGCCGAGGTCGGTGACCAGCGTGTAGAGGCCGCGCTGCTGGACGATGACGCGGCCGGGAACGAGATCGCGCGCCGCATGCGGCGCGAAGGTCTGCTGGAGCGCATCGCTCCAGCCATAGGATCGGATCAAAGGAGCATCCTCGAGATCGGCGTTGGGGAACGGCGCCGGCGAGGACGGGTGCGGTCAGCTAGACGCGCAGCCTCGCGGGGGCGCCACGGAGGGCGGCGTGATCAAGCACAGTCATGTTCGCAACCCTCCTTTCCGTCTCGGTGAGCGACGTCCAAGGTAGTCCGGACGAGCTGACGGGTCAATCTGGGCTCGGGGCCAGGTTCAGCGTCGACGCCCTCGGGGAATCACAAAGAGCCGTGTCATCCCGGAATGACCCGAAGCGGCATGTCCGGGATACTACTCCCGCGACGCCGCAAGCAAATCCCGGCTCTAGGGCGCGCTGGGGCGAGCCTGCGGCCGGGATGACATCCATTGGGGGAGTGTGGAAGCCGCACCGCGCGGCTTAGTCCCGCGGCCAGACCTGCCGGTTGCCCTGGTCTTCGTCGTAGATGCGGGCCGAGGCGGCGTGGTGGCGGGTCATGCCCTCCAGCGCGACGCGCTTGGCGCCCTCGACGGACTCCGCCCAGGGCAGAGAGGCGAGCTCCTGGCCGCCTTTGTCGTAATACCTGATCCGGTAGACCATCGCTCAACGATACGCCCCGCGGCGCGCCGACGCCATGCCCGTCGCCCAGCCCCGCGCCCGCCGCGGCCCTCACGCCGCCAGCTTGGTCACCTCCTCGACCTCGGCCGGGGTCAGCTTCCAGGCGGCGGTGGCGGCGTTGGCGGCCACCTGTTCGGGCTTGGTGGCGCCGGCGATCACCGACGAGACCACCGGGTGGCCGAGCAGCCAGGCGAATGCGAGGTCGAGCATGTCGTGCCCGCGCTCCTCGGCCCAGCCCGACAGCGCTTCCAGCTTGTCGAAGTTCTTGTCGTTGAGCGCCGCCGCGCCGCGCGGGCCCCAGGCCGCCAGCCGGGTGCCCTCCGGCGGCGCCTCGCCGCGCTTGTATTTGCCGGTGAGCAGCCCCGAGGCCAGCGGGAAGAACGGCAACAGGCCGAGGCCGAAGCGCTCGCAGGCCGGGCTGACCTCGTGCTCCACCCGCCGCTCCAGCAGCGAGTAATTGTTCTGCGCCGAGACGAAGCGGTTCAGATGTTCGGTGCGCGACGTCCACTCGGCGTCGGCGATCTGCCAGCCGGCGTAGTTGGAGTTGCCGACGTAGCGGACCTTGCCCTGGGTCACCAGGTCGTCGAGGGCGCTGAGGGTCTCCTCGATCGGCGTGTCGGGGTCGGGACGGTGCATCTGGTAGAGGTCGATGTAGTCGGTCTGCAGCCGCGTCAGGCTGGCTTCCACCGCCTCCACGATGTAGCGCCGCGAGCCGCCCTGCTTGTCGGGGCCGCCCATCTGCATGGCGAACTTGGTGGCCAGCACGATCTGGTGGCGCTTGCCCTTCATCGCCACGCCCATCATCTCCTCCGACTTGCCGCGGCCGCCGTAGACGTCGGCGGTGTCGAAGAAGGTGACGCCGTGCTCGATGGCCGCGTCGATCACCGCATTGGTGGCCTCCTGGTCGATGCGCATGCCGAAATTGTTGCAGCCGAGGCCGATCTCACTGACCTTCAGGCCGCTGTCGCCCAATCTGCGATAGTCCATGCTTCAAATCCTCCCGGGGTCGATAAATGTCTGAACGGGCCGCGCGGCCCGGCTCGCTCTTAGTCCCGGCGTTTGCGGCTGTCGACTGAGCCGCTCGCGACGGCCCGTTGTAGGCAGAGGCGCCCAGGGCTAGGGTCGCGAAAACACCGGAGGCCAGGAAATGAGCGGGATCGAAGAGCGGCGCGACGTCGTCTACGCCACGGCGGGCGAGCGGCCGCTGAAGCTGGATGTCTACAAGCCCGCCCAGCGCAACGGCGCGGCGGTGCTGCTGGTCCATGGCGGCGGCTGGTCGCGCGGATCCAAGGACATGGTGGCGCCGGCCGCGCGCCATCTGGCCGAGCAGGGGTTCGTCGTGCTGGCGCAGGAATACCGGCTCACCGGCGAGGCGCCGTTCCCGGCCAACATCCACGACGTCAAGCGCGCCATCCGCTGGGCCAAGACCAACGCCGGCAATCTCGGCTTCGATGCCGCGCGCCTGTGCCTGGAGGGCCACTCGGCCGGCGCGCACCTGGTGCTGCTGGCGGCGGGCACGCCCCACGATGCACGGCTGGCGCCGCCCGAGGGCCTGGGCGGGGTCAGCCAGGCCGTTGCGGCGGTCTGCGCCATCTATCCGCCGACCCTGTTCCACCTGGGCGAGGCGCGGCTCTCGGGCTCGCTGCCCGCGAGGGTGCTGCCGGGCGCCGACGCCTCCGAGGACGCCGCGGCCCTCGCCAGCCCGATCGAACACGTCACGTCCGACTTCCCGCCGACGATGCTTCTGCACGGCGACGCCGACAAGGTAGTGCCGGTCTCGGCCTCGCGCCGCTTCGAGGAGCGGCTGCGGGCGGTCGGCGGCAAGTGCGACCTGCACATCTACGCCGGCCTGCCGCACGGCTTCGCCAACCACCCCGAAATCCGCCCGGCGATGATGAGCCTGATCGGCGGCTTCTTCCGCCGCTGGGCGATCGCGCCGGAAGTGTTCGATGGCCCGGCGGCGGCGCAGCCGCAGCGCGTTCCGGCGGAGTAACTTCGTTCTCCCCTTGCGGGAGAAGGTGTCGGCGGAGCCGAGGGATGAGGGGTGCAAGCGCCGCGGCCTGACGATTGGCGGACCAGGCGCGGACCGTCGCGCTGACACCCCTCATCCGACCCCTCCGGGCCACCTTCTCCCGCAAGGGGAGAAGGAAGTTATTCCTCCACCGGCACCCCGTAGAGTTCCAGCCGGTGGTCGACCAGGCGGTAGCCAAGCTTCTTGGCGATGGCGGCCTGCAGGGCCTCGATCTCCTCGTCGACGAACTCCACCACCTTGCCGGTCTTCATGTCGATCAGGTGGTCGTGGTGGGTCTCCGGCGCCTCCTCGTAGCGCGATCGGCCGCCCTGGAAGTCGTGGCGGGTGAGGATGCCGGCCTCTTCGAACAGACGCACGGTGCGGTAGACGGTGGCGATGGAGATGTGCGGGTCGACGGCGTGGGCGCGGCGGTGCAGCTCCTCCACGTCGGGATGGTCATGCGCCACCGAGAGCACGCGGGCGATCACCCGCCGCTGATCGGTCATCCGCATGCCCTTTTCCAGGCAGAGCTTTTCGAGACGGTCCAACGACGTGCTTCCGGTTGCCCCCTCTAGGATAGGCCGCGCCGCCTTAGCTGTTAAGCGCCCGCCGCATGACGATGGCGTCGACGGCGCCGCCGGAGGGCCGGCCGTAGTAGCCGGCGCGCCGCCCCGCCGCCGCGAACCCCGCCTTCTCGTAGAGCGCGACGGCGCCAGGGTTGTCGGCCGCCACCTCCAGGAACATCACCGCGCTGGCCCGCGCCGCTACCCGGGCCGCCGCCTCGACCAGCGCCGCGGCGATCCCCTTGCGCCGGTGCTCGGGCCGCACCGCCAGCGTCAGCACCTCGGCCTCGCCGGCGATGGCGCGACAGAGGATGAAGCCGACGATCCGCCGCTCCGCCTCGGCGACCAGCGCGTAGCCCCCGCGGTCCTCGGCGAAGCGCAGGATCTCCTGGTCGCGCCACGGCGCCTCGAACGCCGTCGCATGCACCTCGGCCAGGGCCGCCCCGTCGCGGCGCGTCGCCGGACGCAGGCTCGCGGGCGCCATCGGCCGGGCCTCGATCCCGCGCAGATAAAGCGGACGCAGGTCCGGATCGGGCGCGGCCCGTTCGGCGAGACGTCCGAGCGCGGCCAGGTCCGGCGCGGCCAGGTCGTTGACCACGGCGTGCCGCAGCACCGCGCCCAGCAGCGGCGCGCCGGGGCCGACCAGGCGCAGCTGGCCGGGCGCGCCCCGGGCCAGCCGCAGCACGGCTTCCTCGAGCGCCAGCACTTCCGGCGCCGTCAGCGGCGTCTCGCCCTCGAACGCCTGCAGGTAGACGAGGCCGCGCCGCGCGTCGATCACCCCGGCGCGGACGCCGCCGTCGCCGGCGCTCATCGCCAGCGCCGCCAGCGTGCCGACACCCGCCAGCGGCGCGTCCGTCGCCAGGTGCAGCCCCTTGGCGAAGGCCAGGCCCACCCGCAGGCCGGTGAACGAGCCGGGTCCGAGGGTGACGGCGATCTTGCCGAGCTCGGCGAACCCCAGCCCGGCCTCGGCCATCACCTCCGCGGCCATCGGCGCCAGCCGCTCCTGGTGCCCACGCTCCATGGCCTCGGACGCGCCGGCGATCATCCGCGCACCGTCGAAGGCCGCGACCTGGCAGGCGGCGAGGCAGGTGTCGATGACGAGGGTCGGCGCCAGGGGCGGCTAGAGGGTCTGCTCGACCCGTGTCACCTCGGGCACGTAGTGGCGCAGCAGGTTCTCGACCCCGCTCTTCAGCGTCGCGGCCGAGGAGGGGCAGCCGGAGCAGGCGCCGCGCATGTTGAGGAACACCACGCCGGTGTCGGGCTCGAACCTGGCGAACAGGATGTCGCCGCCGTCCTGAGCCACGGCCGGGCGGATGCGGGTCTCGATCAGGTCCTTGATCTCGGCCACGATCTGGGCGGTCTCACCTTCATAAACTTGCTCGTCGGCACAAGCTTCGGCGGTCTCGATCAGCGCCGCGCCGGAAGTGAAGTGGTCCATGATCTCGGCCAGGATCGGGGCCTTCAGGTGGGCCCAGTCCCAGTCGGCGTCCTTGGTCACGGTGAGGAAGTCGTCGCCGAAATAGACCCGCGTCACCCCGTCGAGGGCGAACAGGGCGCGGGCCAGCGGCGAGGCGCCGGCCTCGGCGGCGGTGACGAACTCCCGCGAGCCGCCGCTCAGCAACGTGCGGCCGGGCAGGAACTTCAGCACCTGCGGATTGGGCGTGGCTTCGGTCTGGATGAACATCGAGGGCCTCCAGCGCCGTACATGGCCCGGACCGAGGGCCGGCGCAAGCAAGCGCCGGCGCGGCGGCTATTCCTCGGTGGGCTCCGCGTCGCGCCCGCCCAGGGCGCGCTCGGCGATGCGGGCCGACTTCCCGCGGCGGTCGCGCAGGTAATAGAGCTTGGCCCGCCGCACGGCGCCGCGGCGCTTCACCTCGATCGATTCGATCATCGGCGATTGCACCGGGAACACCCGCTCGACGCCTTCGCCGAAGCTGATCTTGCGGACCGTGAAGTTCTCCTGCAGTCCGCCGCCCGAGCGGCCGATGCAGACGCCCTCGAAGGCCTGGATGCGCTCGCGCTCGCCTTCCTTGATCCGCACGTTCACCCGCAGCGTGTCGCCCGGCGAGAAGATCGGGATCTTCTTGCCGGCCAGCAGGCGGGCGGACTCTTCCTTCTCGAGTTCTTCAATCACGTTCATCGTCATCTCCTGGGCTTGACGCGCCCTTTGCCTGTTGTTTGGCGAGATGGGCGGTCCAGAGGTCTGGACGCCGCTCCCGCGTCGCCTGTTCACGTTCGGCCCGCCGCCACTTGGCCACCGCGCCGTGGTGGCCGGACGTCAGCACCTCGGGGATCTCCCGCCCTTCGAACGTCCGCGGCCGCGTGTACTGCGGATGCTCCAGGAGGTGGTCCTCGAAACTCTCTTCACTCAGACTCTCGGCCTCGCCCAGCACCCCGGGCAGCAGCCGCGCGCAGGCCTCGATGGTGACCAGGGCCGCCGCCTCGCCGCCGGCGATGACCGCGTCCCCCACCGAGACCTCCTCGAACCCGCGCGCGTCGATCAGCCGCTGGTCCACCCCCTCGAAGCGGCCGCAGAGGACGACCAGGCCGGGGCCCGTCGACCACTCGCGAACCCGCGCCTGGGTCAGGGGCCTGCCCCGGGCGCTCATATACAAAAGCGGCCGGCCGGCCGCTTCGATGCTGTCCAGCGCCGAAGCGATCACGTCCGCCCGCATCACCTGGCCGGGACCACCCCCGGCGGGGGTGTCGTCCAGGAAGCCGCGCTTATCTTTGGAAAAGCCCCGGATGTCCACTGTTTCAAGCCGCCACAGGCCCGCCTCCCGCCACGCCGTGCCGATCAGCGAGACGCCCAGCGGGCCGGGGAAGGCCTCGGGGAACATGGTCAGCACGGTGGCGGTGAACGGCATGCGGGG
>Ga0302325_10019504_pt1 | contig 14264 bp, 11 predicted proteins | sample Palsa_T0_2_FD_201948 | JGI IMG/M metagenome (GOLD analysis project Ga0302325, IMG submission 201948) | Peat permafrost microbial communities from Stordalen Mire near Abisko, Sweden - Palsa_T0_2 | ecosystem: Environmental > Terrestrial > Soil > Palsa > Peat permafrost | place: Sweden: Abisko... | reverse complement strand
GACTGGTACGTCATCCACTCCTACGCCGGATACGAGAACAAGGTCAAAGCGAACCTCGAGACCCGCGTGCAGAACCTCGATGTCGGCGACTACATCTTCCAGGTGGAAGTGCCCACCGAAGAGGTCACCGAGATCAAGAACGGCCAGCGCAAGCAGGTCAACCGCAAGGTGCTGCCGGGCTACATCCTGGTGCGGATGGATCTCACCGACGAGTCCTGGAGTGCGGTGCGGAATACACCGGGCGTGACCGGCTTCGTCGGTGCGACTTCTAAGCCGTCGGCGCTCATGCTCAACGACGTGGTGAAGTTCCTGCTGCCGCAGGGCGCGGCCAAGAAGGCCGCCAAGGGTGCGTCCAGCACGTCCTCAGCGGCCAGCGACGGCGGACTGGAACGTGCGGTGATCGAGGTCGACTTCGAGGTCGGCGAGTCGGTCACCGTGATGGACGGGCCGTTCGCCACGCTGCCGGCGACGATCAACGAGGTCAACGGTGAGCAACAGAAGCTCAAGGTGCTGGTGTCCATCTTCGGCCGCGAAACACCCGTTGAGCTCGGCTTTACCCAAGTCTCGAAGATATAGCCACAAAGATTTAAGCGGAAGGAACACCAAACGTCATGCCCCCGAAGAAGAAAAAAGTTGTCGGGCTGATCAAGCTGCAGATCAAGGCCGGCGAAGCCAACCCCGCGCCGCCGGTCGGTCCGGCGCTTGGCCAGCACGGCGTCAACATCATGGAGTTCTGCAAGGCGTACAACGCGGCGACGGACTCTCAGCGCGGCAACGTGATCCCGGTGGAGATCAGCGTCTACGAGGACCGCAGCTTCACCTTCGCGCTCAAGACGCCGCCGGCAGCCAGACTGCTGCTCAAGGCCGCGGGCGTGGCCAAGGGCTCGGCGGAACCGCACGTCACCAAGGTGGCCAAGGTCAGCTGGGCCCAGGTCCGCGAGATCGCCGAAACCAAGAAGGCTGACCTGAACGCCAACGACATCGACGCGGCGTCCAAGATCATCGCCGGCACCGCCCGGTCGATGGGTATCACCGTCGAATAACGCTCCGACGAAACAGATGTGGGAGGGCCAGCTTCGGTCCGCCATCAACCACAACCCAATATCAGATTGGATTATCGAATGAGCAAGAACAGCAAGGCATATCGCGCCGCCGAAGAGAAGGTGGACCGCGACAACCTCTACACCCCGTTGCAGGCGGCCAAGCTCGCCAAGGAAACGTCGTCGACCAAGCAGGACGCGACCGTCGAGGTGGCGATCCGACTCGGGGTTGACCCCCGTAAGGCCGACCAGATGGTCCGTGGCACGGTCAACCTCCCGCACGGCACCGGGAAGACCGCCAAGGTGGCGGTGTTCGCGGTCGGCGAAAAGGCCGAGGAAGCGAAGGCAGCCGGCGCAGACGTGGTTGGAAGCGACGACCTGATCGAGAAGATCCAGGGCGGCTTCCTGGACTTCGACGCGGCGATCGCGACGCCTGACCAGATGGCCAAGGTCGGCCGGATCGCACGAATCCTCGGGCCGCGTGGCCTGATGCCCAACCCGAAGACCGGGACCGTCACCCCCGACATCACCAAAGCCGTGAACGACATCAAGGGCGGCAAGATCAACTTCCGGGTCGACAAGCAGGCCAACCTGCACTTCGTCATCGGCAAGGCCTCTTTCGACGAGAAGTCGCTGGTGGAGAACTACGGCGCAGCCCTTGACGAGGTGCTGCGGCACAAGCCGTCGTCGTCGAAGGGTCGCTACCTGAAGAAGATCACGGTGTCGACGACCACCGGCCCGGGCATTCCGGTCGACCCGTCGGTCGTTCGCAACTTCGCCGAGGCGTAACGAGGGCGGCCGTTCAACGTGAGTCTTATAGGCTGTGGAACGCACCCCCATCTCTTAGAATCCTCACATGACCGCGAGCCAGGGTGACACTCGGGTAAGCCGGCTGGAGCTGACCGACTACCTCGATTCGGATGGCGCCATTTTCCTGCCAGAAGGCGCCAACCTGGTCACCTTCCTGGACCGCCACATCGCCACCATCGGCGACGACATCGCGTACCGCTACCTGGACTACACCCAGCAATCCGACGGCAAGATGATCAGCATTACCTGGGCCGAACTGGGCATCAGGTTGCGTGCCATCGGTGCTCGCTTGCAGCAGGTGACCTCCCGGGGCGATCGGGTGGCCATACTGGCTCCGCAGGGCATCGACTACATCGTTGGTTTCCTCGCCGCGATCAAGGCCGGCAACATCGCGGTGCCGTTGTTCGCACCGGAGTTGCCGGGGCACGCGGAACGCCTGCACGCGGTGCTCGGCGATGCTCGGCCCGCGGTGGTGCTGACCACCGCTGCTGCGAGCGCGGCGGTTCAGGGATTCGTTCGGTCACTGCCGCGCAGCCGTCGGCCCCGGGTGATCGCGATCGATGAAATCCCCGACTCGGTGGGCGCCACGTTTGCCTCAGTTCATCTCGACACCGACGACATTGCGTATCTCCAGTACACCTCGGGGTCGACGCGGACCCCTGTCGGTGTGGAGATAACCCACCGCGCGGTGGGCACCAATGTGCTGCAGATGGTGATCTCCACCGGCATGGACTTTGACATCCGCAGCGTCAGCTGGTTGCCGCTCTACCACGATATGGGCCTGCTGATGATCGTGTGCGTGGCGATATTCGGCACCCAGGTCACGCTGATGTCGCCGACCGCGTTCGTCCGGCGGCCGCAGCGATGGATCCGCCAACTGGCTGCGGAGTCCCGGCACGGCCGCACATACGCGGCGGCTCCGAATTTCGCGTTCGAGCTGGCCGTTGAACGCGGGCTGCCGGATGCCGACGAGGACCTCGACCTGAGCAACGTGGTGTCGCTGATCAATGGGTCCGAACCGGTAAGCATCGATTCAATCGCGAAGTTCAACGCGGCGTTCGCCCCATATGGGTTGCCGAGCACGGCGGTCAAGCCGTCTTACGGAATGGCCGAAGCGACCCTTTTCGTCTCGACCATCGACCCTGCCGCCGCGGCAACCGTTGTCTACCTGGACCGGGATCAGTTGGGCGCGGGACGCGCGGTTCGGGTCGCGCCGGGCGCGCCCAACGCCACCGCGCAGGTCTCTTGCGGCCAGATCGCCCGCAGTCAGTGGGGAGTCGTCGTCAACCCCGACGCCGAGGTGGAACTACCCGACGGGGAGGTCGGCGAGATCTGGTTGCACGGCGACAATATCGGACGCGGCTACTGGGCACGCCCGGAAGAAACCGAGCGGGTGTTTGGGAACAAACTGCGGCGCCGGCTGACGGTGGGCAGCCATGCGGACGGAGCCGCCAGCGAGGCCACCTGGCTGCGGACCGGAGATCTCGGCGTCTACCTCGACGGTGAGCTTTACATCACCGGGCGTATCAAGGATCTGATCATCGTGGATGGCCGCAATCACTATCCGCAGGATATCGAGGCCACTGTGGCCGAGGCGTCGCCGGCGGTGCGATCCGGTTTCGTTGCGGCGTTCTCGGTACCGGCGAACCAGCTGCCTGGAGCGCCTGCCGATGAGGCCGGCGAGCGCCTGGTCATCGTTGCCGAGCGGGCGGCGGGCGCGGGCCGGGCTGATCTGCAACCGGTGATCGATGCCGTCCGGTCGGCGGTATCGCGCCGGCACAGCCTGCCATTGTCTGACGTGCTGTTGGTTGCGGCCGGCGTCATCCCGCGAACCAGCAGCGGCAAGCTGGCGCGTCAGGCGTGCCGCGCCCAATATCTCAACGGCGAGTTGGGCCGACGAGGCCGATCCTGAGCGCCTACCCGCCGCACTCGGCTATCCGCCGGCGCAGATAGTCGCGACCCGGGTCGGAACCGTTGGATGCCAACGCCGTTCGATACCAGGCCAGGGCATCCTCGTGCCGCCCTGCGCGCCGCAGTAGGTCGGCCCGCACCGACGCGACCAGGTTGGATCGTGTCAGCCGCGGGTCGTGGGCCACCTTCTCCAGCGCGGCCAGTCCGGCGTCCGGCCCGTCGCGAAAACCCACCGCCAAGGCCCGATTGGCTCGTACCACCGGCGAGTCCGTCATCTCCGACAACCGGTCGTAGGCCAGACAGATGGCACGCCAGTCGGTCTGCTCCCAGGACGGCGCCGTCGCATGCAGTGCGGCGATCACGGCCTGCGGTAGATACGGGCCGGTCGAACCGTGCGCGAGCCGAAGCCGATCCAAGCCACCCGCGATCCGGCCGCGTTGCCAGCGGCCACGGTCCTGTTCCTCGAGCGGCACCAACGCGCCGTCGGCGTCGACCCGGGTCACCCGTCGCGAATCATGCAGCAGGACAAGGGCCGCCAGCGCATGCGCCTCCGGCTCGTTTGGCATCAACGCGCACAGTTCTGACGCCAGTCGGACTCCTTCGTCGCACAGCTCGTCGCGAATCGCCGACGGCCCCGCCGTCGACCAATAACCTTCGGTGAACACCGAGTAGATGCAGCTGAGCACATGCGGTGTGCGCTGCGGCAACAACTCGGCCGGTGGCACCCGCAGCGGGATATTCGCGTGCCGGATTTTGGTCTTGGCCCGGGTAATCCGTTGGCCAACAGCAGTTTCCGTCTGCAGCAACGCACGGGCGATCTCGGCGACCGTGAGCCCGGACACCAGCCGCAGCGTCAGCGCCAGCTGCGACAACCGGTCTATCGCCGGATGCGCGCAGGTGAACATCATCCGCAGCTCGTCGTCGCGGACCGGGTGGACATCCACCTCGGTCCGTGCCCGGATGCTGTCGACGTGGTCGTTCAAGGCCGCCAATTCCTTTCCCGGGCGCACCGATTCGCGACGCAATCGGTCGCGGGCGCGGTTGCGCGCCACGGTCAGCACCCATCCGCCAGGATTCTCCGGCACGCCGTCACGCGGCCACGCCCGCAGCGCCTCGGCGAATGCCTCCTGGACAGCGTCCTCGGCGACGCTGAGATCACCCGACCATCGGGCCAGCGCGGCCACCGTCGGTCCCCACTCCCGCCGAAAGACGCTGTCCAGGTTGACCATTCGTGGGCTAGACCGCGGACACCCCAGCCAACTGCCGCAACTCCACAGCAGAAGCAGGAATCATGGACGCCAATTTCACGGCCTCGTCGCTGTCGGCGGCTGTCAGCAGATAGAAGCCCGTGGCGATCTCGGCGCCCTCCGCGAATGGTCCATCGGTGAGCAACAACTGGCCGTCGCGGACTCGCACCGTGGTCGCGGTCGCCGGCTCGTGCAACGCCGCGCCGCCGACGATGTGATCACCTGCTGCAGTGGCGAACTCGCCGTGCCGCGCGGCTTCGGCCTGCCACTCCGACGTGCCCGGGGTATTGACGGCTGCCGGTGGCTCCAGCAGCAGCGCCAGCCACTGGCTGTCGGAGCGCGACCACTCCGCGTCGACGGTGTGGAAGATCGGCCGAACTTCGATGGCGCCATGCCTGGCCGCGGGGATACCACGGGCCAGTTCCAGAGCATCGTCGAGGTTCTCGGCCTCGAACACGTAGTAACCGCCGGCGACTTCCGCGGCCTCCGCGAAGGGGCCGTCGGTGATGGTCGGTGCGTCGGGACCGCCGGTGATGCGGACAGCGGTCGCCGCTGGAAACAGCGCATCACCCGAGCGGATCGTCGACCGAACGTGATCGTGGAAGCTCTGGTAGGCCGCCATCTCGGTGGCACGTTCGTCGGGCGTGAGGTCCCGTTCCTGACTTATCAACAAAGCGAGGTACTGCATGGTCGTCACCTCCGGTAGTGAGCAGAACCCGATGTTCCACTCTCTACCTGTCCGACGAACGGCGCGGCCACAATCCGACAGCCGCGGAAAAAATAATCAGGCCACTGCGCCGGGCTTCAGGTAGGTGACCAGGCTGACGTCTATTATTTCGTCGGCGAAGTAGTGCTCGCAGCCGCGCAGGTACTTCATGTACCGCTCGTAGACCTCTTCGGACTGGATCTCGATGGCCTTGTCCTTGTTAGCCTCTAGCGCGTCGCCCCAGATTCGCAGTGTCTTGATGTAGCTATCCCGCAATGAAAGCGGCTCGGGCACAACAAAACCCGCCTTCTCGCCATGCTCGACCATCATGCCGGTGGACGGCAGGCGACCCCCCGGGAAGATTTCGGTGAGGATGAACTTGATGAACCGTGCCGTCTCGAAGGTCAGCTTCTTGCCGCGGGCGTGCACGTCATGCGGGTGGTAGGCGACGCTGCTCTGCACGGTCATCCGCCCGTCGTCGGGCATCATTTCGAACGTGTTTTTGAAGTAGCGGTCGTAGTTCTCGAAGCCGAAGTGCTCGAACGCCTCGATGGACACGATCCGGTCGACGGGCTCGCTGTAGTCCTCCCAGCCGCGCAGCAGCACCCGACGCGTCCGATTGCTGTCGATGCCGTCCAGCACCTGCTGGGTGCGCGCGTACTGGTTCTTGGACAACGTGAGGCCGATGACGTTGACGTCGTACTTCTCGACGGCGCGGCGCATGGTGGTTCCCCACCCGCAGCCGATGTCGAGCAGCGTCATCCCGGGCCGCAGGTCCAACTGGTCGAGGTTCAAGTCGACCTTGGCGATCTGGGCTTCCTCCAGTGTCATGTCGTCACGCACGAAGTAGGCGCTGCTGTAGGTGCGCGTCGGGTCCTGGAACAGACCGAAGAAGTCGTCCGAGAGGTCGTAGTGCGCCTCGATGTCTTCAGGACGCGTCCGTGTCTGGGTGACACCAACTTGCTTTTCACGCATTAGCGTTAATAACCCTTCCTGCTGACTGGGGTGTTGCCGCACCCGGGTTGCGAGCACACTACCGGCACCAACAGGCGCCGGAGTGACAGCTCGGTGTTCATTGTGCGGGTAACGACTATTTCTCCAGAGTGAATTGGTTGACATCGATATACCCAACCCGGAATGCGTTTGCACATCCGGTCAAGTAGTGGATGTAGCGGTCGTAGACCTCTTCGGACTGGATCTCGATCGCTTCACTCTTGTGTTCCTGCAGCGCTGCGGACCAGTGGTCCAGGGTCTTAGCGTAGTGCGGCTGCAGCGACTGCCTACGGGTTAACGTGAATCCGCCCTTCGACGAGCGGTCTTCGACCATCTCGATCGACGGCAACCGGCCGCCGGGGAAGATCTCCTTCAGCATGAACTTCAAGAAACGGGCCAGCTCAAAGGTCAACGGCATGCCGCGCTCGACCATCTGCGGGCCGGTCAGTCCGGTGATCGTGTGCAGCAGCATCACCCCGTCGTCGGGCAGGGCGTTATGGGCCATCTTGAAGAAGTCGTCGTAGCGGTCGTGGCCGAAGTGTTCGAACGCGCCGATCGACACGATCCGGTCCACCGGGTCGTCGAACTCCTCCCAGCCGGCCAGCCGGACCTCCCTGGTTCGGGGGCTGTCCAGCGCGTCGAGCGTCTTCTGCACGTACGCGGCCTGGTTTTTGGACAGCGTCAGGCCGATCACGTTGACGTCGTACTTCTCGATCGCGCGGCGCATCGTGCTGCCCCACCCGCAGCCCACGTCGACCAGCGTCATCCCGGGCTGCAGGCCCAGCTTGCCCAGCGCCAGGTCGACCTTGGCCTGCTGAGCTTCCTCCAGCGTCATGCCGTCACGCTCGAAATAGGCACAGCTGTAGGTCTGGCTCGGGTCGAGGAAGAGCCGGAAGAAGTCGTCTGACAGGTCGTAATGCGCCTGCACGTCCTCGAAATGTGGCCGAAGTTTCTGGGCCATTGCGCAACGCGCCTTTCTGGATTTTCTCTTGGCCACCGGTGCTAGTTGTGACTACGCGCACCCGGATATCCGCTTGTCATGCTAGTCGATGGGCCTGGTCGGGCCGAATCGGAAAATTAGTCGCGCGTCGATCAGCCCTGGGCGAACGTGGATGTGAGCTCGCCGATGACGCGGTCCCACAGCTGCTCGGGCAGGTCGTGGCCCATGCCGTCGAACAGGACGAGGCGGGCGCCCCGGATCGCTCGGGCGACCACCCGGCCGCCGAACGGGCGCTGCAATTTATCGGCCTGGCCGTGCAGGACCACGGTGGGTGCGGTGATCTGCCGGTCGTAGTGGGCCAGGCTGCCGCTGGCGATGATCGCGCTGAAATGCCGCGCGACACCCCACGGGTAGTGGCAGCGCTGGTAGGCCTCGATCGCGTCGTCACGCAGCCGCTGCTCGGGTGTCGGGTAGCGGGGGCTGCCGATGATCCGCCAGACCCGCACCGCGTTGTCGGCAATCACCTCGATCGGCGAAGCGGGCGACGGACCCCGCAGTATCCCGAACAAGGCACGCGGGGCGGGCGGCGGCAACAGCGGCTGGTTGTTGCTGGAGAAGATGACCGCCAGCGAGCGTGTCCGCGCCGCGAACCGCGCCGCGACGATCTGGGCGATCATGCCGCCCATCGAGGCGCCGACGATATGAGCGCGGTCGATCTCGAGGTGATCGAGCACCGCGGCGGCGTCGTCGGCCATGTCCTCGAGCCGGTAATCCGCGTCGCCGGGGATCCCCAGCCAGAACTTGAGCATCCGCGGAATCAGCGCCCCGCCGGTTTTGCGCCGTTCGGTTTTGCTGGACAGGCCAACGTCGCGGTTGTCATAGCGGATCACCCGCAGGCCCTCGGCGACCAGCTTTTCGCAGAACCCGTCGCGCCACAGCAGCAGCTGCGAGCCGAGGCCCATGATCAGCAGGACCGCTGGGTCGCCTCTGTCGCCGATGTCCTCGTAGTAGATATCCAAATCGCCCGATCGTGCTGTGCCGGTGCGAATTTGCATAGCGGTGCGACCTCTTACGCTTCGGTATCGGATTGGTGTTCCCGGGCGACCTCGACCATGAAGTTGGCGAAGTATCCGGTGAGCTGCGGGTCGGACATCATCTGCCAGCGCGGTGCCAGCAGCTTCATGTACCGCTCCACGTACAAGAACTGCTTGCCGATCAGCACCAGCTCGCGGGGGAGCTTGACGTCGTAGGCGTCGGCGAGCGCCGAGAGCTGCTTGCCGATGTCGGCATAGGACAAGTCACCGAGAGTTGTCAGCGTCAATGGGGTGGCGAACTTCTCCAGGTCCTTGGCGGCCTCAGCCTCCGGCCGCATCGTGCCGACGGCGCCCATCAGCACGACGATCTTGCCCGCCGCCGCGTGGTCCTTCTTCACCAGCAGCGCGTGCACCAGCTCGCGCAGCAGCCAGCGGGTGCGGGGATCGATGCGGCCCATGATGCCGAAGTCGAAGAACACGATCCGGCCCTCGTCGTCGACGTAGAGGTTGCCGGCGTGCAGGTCGCCGTGGAACAGGCCGTGCCGCAGGCCGCCTTCGAACAGCGAGAACACCAGCGCTTTGACCAGCTCGGTGCCGTCGAAACCGGCCTTGCTGATTTCGGCGACGTTGTCGATGCGGATGCCCTGCACGCGTTCCATCGTCAGCACCCGCTCGGTGGTGAGGCTCCAATGCACCTCAGGAACCCGGATGTTCTTGCCGAGCGGTGACGTATGCAGGTGCGAGACCCAGGCGTCCATCGACTGGGCCTCGAGCCGGAAGTCCAGCTCCTCGGCCAGGTTGTCGGCGAAGTCGGCGACGACGTCCTGCGCGGACAGCCGTCGGCCTACCTTGGCCACTTCCACGGCCTGCGCGAAACGCTTGAGGATCTGCAGGTCGGCGGCCACCCGGCGCCGAATGCCCGGCCGCTGGATCTTGACGACGACGTCCTCGCCGGTCTTCAAGGTGGCGTAGTGCACCTGGGCGATGGACGCCGACGCGAACGGCTCCTCTTCGAACGTCGCGAACAGCTCGGACGGTGGGGCGCCGAGCTCGTCGGCGAACAGCTTGTGCACCTTGTTTTTGTCGGCGGGCGGGACGCGGTCCAGCAGGCTGCGGAATTCGCGGGACAGCTGTTCGCCGAACGCGCCGGGGCTCGAGGCGATGATCTGGCCGAACTTGACGTAGGTCGGGCCCAGGTCGGAGAAGGTCTGCGGGATCTGCTTGAGCACCTTGTCCTGCAACCGCCCCTTGCCGGGCAGCTTGGTGAGGACGCGGGCTGCGGTGCGGGTGAGCTGCCAACCGGTCACGCCAATGCGGGCGGCCTCGACCGGCAGCGGCACCCGGCCAAGCCTGGCTACCTCGCGGTGGTTGTTGGAACTCATTCATGCAGTCTGCCAAACCGGCGGTGTCAAGTACCAATTCCTGTGCGCCGGCTCACCGGAGGCCGGCTCTGGCAAAGTTTTCAGCCATCGCCTCCAGGATCGGCTGCCACACCGGTTCGGGGAGGTCGTGACCCATGCCGTCGATGACGACGAAGCGGGCGCCCGGGATGGCCGCGGCGACTGACCGGCCGTGGCGGGGCCGCAGCATGGGGTCGTGCGAGCCGTGTAGCACCACCGTCGGCGCGGTGATGGCCTTGCTGTACGTCAACAGGCTGCCGGTGCCCAGCACCGCGTCGAACTGGCGCAGCGTGCCGGGTGGGTAGTTGCACCGCTCGGCGAGCTGCTGAACGCGCCTGCGCAGCTCGGCTTCGGGCGGCAGGAAGTTGGGGCCGTTGAAGATCGCCACGTTGCGGACCTCGAAGGCGAGTTTCTCCTCGTCGGACGCGTCGTGGCCGGGGGAGTCGAACGCCAGCCTGATCACCCGCCACGCCGGCAGCCGGGAGAACGGTCTGCCGGTGCCAGACATCACCACCGCCAGCGATGCGACGCGGTCCGGCTCGGTGGCGGCCAGGATCTGCGCGATCATGCCGCCCATCGAGGCGCCGACGACATGAGCCCGCTCGACGCCGAGGTGATCGAGCAGCGCGACGACGTCGCGCGTCATGTCGACCAGCGTGTAGGGCACCGGGCTGCTCCGGCCGAACGAGTAGCGCATGAACCGCCGATACACCGAGCCCTTGGCGCGCTGCCCATGCATCTTGGCTGACAGCCCGGTGTCGCGATGGTCGAACCGGATCACCCGGTAACCGGCGTCGACGAGACGCTCGCAGAACGCGTCGGGCCACATCGGCAGCTGGGCGCCCAGGCCCATGATCAGCAGCACCGGCGGGTCGGCCGGGTCGCCGATGTCCTCGTAGTAGAGCTCGACGGCGCCATCGGCGGTATCGCGGCGCGCCAGGCCGCTACGAGTCAGCACGAGGCCGCTCCACTTTCCAGGGTTCGACCCAGCCTGAGACAGACCAGCCCTCCAGCCCGGCGAGCAGTTCGTACATGGTGGCGCCGTCGATGCTCTCCCGGATGATGTCGGCGTGGCCGGAGTGCCGGGTCAGCTCGTTGATCACATGCAGGATCACCCACCGCACCGTCCAGGCCTCGAGGTTCTTCGGAAACCACGGGATGTCCCGTGGAACGGGCACTTTCGCGTCCAGGTCGGCGGTTTCGACCAGGCGCAGCGATGTGGCGTTCTCGACCCGCAGCGCGCTCAGCAGCCCGTCCAGCGTCTCGTCGGGCCGCATCACGTGCTGATCGGCGAAGTCCTTGGCGATCTCGTCGAACGTCCGGGGATCGCGCGGCGGGGTGGCGGGTGCGGCGGCGGCCCGCGCCATCCAGGTGCGTTGCATACCGGCGACGTGTTTGACCAGTCCGCCGATCGACAATTCGCTGACCGTCGGCCGGGATCGGGCCTGCTCGTCGGTTAAGCCGTAGGCCACCGCGAAGAACGCGTTTTGGTGAAAGGCCAGATACTCACGTAAGGCGCTGCGTTCATCGGCAACGGGCGAGGCGAGGGCAGGCATCTACGATCCTTCCGGTTAGCTGTTCCAAGCCTGTCACCCATCCGTAGGGTGCGGGAATGCAGGTGCACTCGGCGGAGTCGACGGAACTCTTCACCGGACCACCGGACGCGCCGTTGCAGCTTGTCCGAGTGACGGTCAGCGGGTCCGCCGATCCGACGCTGGTTCGGGTCGACGGCGACGGCGTGGCCGGGGAAGTGCGGGCGCAATCCGTAGCTGCCGACGGGCAGTGCACTGTCGAGGTGCCGGTAGTCGTCGAGCATCCGGTCACCGGTCAACAACGGGCCGCCCGGGTCGACGTCGAGGGCGGCAGCACGCCGTTCGTGTTCACCGTCGCCGAGCCCGGCTGGACGATGTTCATGATCAGCCACTTCCACTACGACCCGGTGTGGTGGAACACCCAGGGCGCCTACACCAGCATCTGGACCGAGGACCCGCCCGGAAAGGGTCGCCAGACAAACGCTTTCGAGCTGGTTCACGCGCACCTGGAAATGGCGCGCCGCGAACCCGAATACAAGTTCGTACTGGCCGAAGTGGACTACCTCAAGCCGTATTGGGACATCCATCCCGAGGACCGTGCCGATCTGCGTCGACTGATGGCCGAGGGCCGGGTGGAAATCATGGGCGGCACCTATAACGAACCCAACACGAACCTCACCAGCCCGGAGACCACGATCCGGAACTTTGTGCACGGCATCGGGTTTCAGCGGGACGTGCTTGGCGGTGACCCGGCCACCGCATGGCAGCTCGACGTCTTCGGCCACGACCCGCAGTTTCCGGGGATGGCCGCCGACGCCGGGTTGACCTCGAGTTCGTGGGCCCGCGGACCGCACCACCAGTGGGGCCCGATGCAGAGTGCGGGCGGCGTCTCGGGGATGCAGTTCAGCAGCGAATTCGAGTGGATCTCCCCGTCGGGGCGCGGATTGCTCACCCACTACATGCCTGCGCACTATTCGGCCGGTTGGTGGATGGACGAGTCGACCACGGTGACCGAAGCCGAGCAGGCCGCCTACGAGTTGTTCGGCGAGCTGAAGAAGGTTGCGCGGACCCGCAACGTGTTGTTGCCGGTCGGCACCGATTACACCCCACCGAACAAGTGGGTCACCGAGATTCACCGGGACTGGGCTTCCCGCTACACCTGGCCACGGTTCGTCTGCGCGCTGCCGCGGGAGTTCTTCGGCGCGGTGCGGGCCGAGTTGGATGCCCACGCGGAGGTGCCGTCGCCGCAGACCCGGGACATGAACCCGATCTACACCGGCAAGGACGTGTCGTTCATCGACACCAAACAGGCCAACCGGGCCGCCGAGGACGCCGTGCTGGACGCGGAAAAATTCGCCGTCTTCGCCGGACTGCTTGCGGGCGCCGAGTATCCGCAGGCCGCGCTGGCCAAGGCGTGGGTGCAGTTGGCGTACGGCGCTCATCACGACGCCATCACCGGCTCGGAATCCGACCAGGTCTACCTCGACCTGCTGACCGGGTGGCGTGATGCGTGGGAGCTTGGTCGCGCGGGGCGCGACAATTCGCTGGCTCTGCTGTCCCGCGCGGTCGACGGCGAGGTCGTCGTGTGGAATACGTTGACGCACAATCGGACCGATGTCGTCACTGTTCGGTTGGATGACCCGGTCGGCGCCGAGGTTCGGGTGTTGGACCACGAGGGCGTGGAGCTGCCCGCGCTGGTCGAGCATGGGGGACGGTCGGTCAGCTGGCTGGCCCGCGACCTGCCGTCACTGGGGTGGCAGTCTTACCGACTGGTTGCCGACGGCTCGGCCAATGGTTGGAAGTCGTTGGCGGGCAACGAAATCGCTAACGAGAATGTCCGTTTGATCGTCGACCCCGCCCGTGGCGGTGCGGTGACGTCGCTGGTGTGTGATGGCAGGCAGTTGATCGCCGACGGCCGGGTCGGCAACGAACTGGCCGTATACGAGGAATACTCGGCGCATCCGGTCGGCGGCGAAGGCCCGTGGCACCTGCTGTCCAAGGGGCCGATGGTCGGCTCGTCGGAAACCTCGGCCGAGGTGCACGCGTATCGCAGCGCGTTGGGTCAGCGGTTGGTCGTCAGGGGCCGCATCGGCGAGCTGCTGCGCTACACCCAGACGCTGACGCTGTGGCACGGCGTCGACCGGGTGGACTGCGCCACCACCATCGACGACTTCGTCGGCGAAGACCGACTACTGCGACTGCGCTGGCCGTGTCCGGTGCCGGGCGCCATGCCGGTCAGCGAGGTCGGTGACGCGGTCGTCGGGCGTGGGTTTGCGTTGCTGCACGACGATTCTGGAGCGGTGGACGCCGCAGACCTGCCGTGGACCTTGGACAACCCTGCTTACGGCTGGTTCGGCTTGTCGTCGGCGGCCAGGGTGCGCGTCGGAGACGCCGTGCGCGCAGTGTCGGTGGCCGAGGTGATCGCCCCGACCGAGGCGACGGGCGGCCCGCTGGCGCGCGACCTGGTGGTCGCGCTGGTGCGGGCCGGGGTCACGGCGACCTGCAGCAGTGCCGACAGACCCCGTTACGGACATCTTGACGTCGACTCCAACCTGCCCGACACGCGCATCGCTCTGGGTGGGCCGGACCAGAACCCGTTCACCAAGTCGGTGTTGGCCGCCGCCGATCCGGCCTACGCGAAAGAGGTCGAG
>Ga0302325_10019503_pt1 | contig 14265 bp, 13 predicted proteins | sample Palsa_T0_2_FD_201948 | JGI IMG/M metagenome (GOLD analysis project Ga0302325, IMG submission 201948) | Peat permafrost microbial communities from Stordalen Mire near Abisko, Sweden - Palsa_T0_2 | ecosystem: Environmental > Terrestrial > Soil > Palsa > Peat permafrost | place: Sweden: Abisko... | reverse complement strand
TCCTGCACTGATAAGTGCAGTAATCGTACCCTCAAACGCTCAACTGTATGCGTTTCCAAGTCGTCTTCTTGACCGTATACTTCTAACAGACCTGCGCACCGACTCCTCAGTCGATCCTGAACGATGTTGGAATTCGCCTTGATTTGGTCGGCGGTCATCCTTTCCGCAGTAAAAATTGTGGAAGTATCGTTCTCAATCTTCTCCGCGAAATACAGGTCAAGGGGATGCAGAGGGGTCAGAGTATTCATCACCAGACTGAAAAGAAAGAGTCCTTGGCTGACGTGATCAGGGTGAATATTTTTCAACATGCTCCAGTAAAGTCCTTCTGGCCCCCCAAGTTCCTCCGGCAAAGAGTTGAGTTGAACCTCTAGCTCACGGATGTTGTCACCGTCTACCAAAGACTGTACGACTGTTTCCACGACAATTCGAACCCATAGAAAGACCCCAACGGCCTTCTCTCGAATCCTCGAGATTAGATTCGGGGCACGGATCGGTTCGACCAAAGTAAGGTTTTTCCATCTCTTACTCTCTTGGAGTTTCCCATCGATATATTCATCTATGTCTCTAGCTGTGGCGTCCTCGAGCTTGAACTGTGGTCCACTCTCAAAACTGTCGAAAAATTGTGACAGGGGCCGACTGGAGACCAAGAGCTTCACGTTTCGGAATGCAGATAATTTCTGGCAAAGCCGACCAAGTTCAATATAACCTTTGTTCTTGTGTCGAATCAAGCTCTCGTCGTGTTGCAGTTCTTCGCGGGACAACGGTGATGGTATAAACTCATCAAGTCCATCAATCAGAATAAGAATATGTTTCATTCGAGGAAGTTCTTTGAATGTGCCAAGCAATGCTGTGCTGAGTTCAGATAGCGTCCATGCACCAGGTGGTGGCGCGGGTCCTATCACACATTTTATCGTCCTCTCCCATCTAGACGGAAGGACTTTGGGGATTGCATAAGAGGATTGCCCAAGGACTTGGTATAGGAGAGCGCGAAGGAGTCCCTCAAGTGACTGCTGGAGATATGAAGCATTCATTTCGACAATAAAAAATGACACGATGAGAAGATCTCCGGTAGGGCTCCATTTATTTGCCTCACTAGCGAGTCGAGGATCACTACGCAGGTACTTCATAAGGGTCGATTTTCCCGATCCAGCCTTACCTCTAATCCAAAAGATCCCATTGTCAGTTGTACGTTCACTTTGAAGCCAGGGCAAGAGGTGATCACGGCTTCTGTCTCTCGAGTCAGATGAGGGTTCTGAAAGAATCCACTGGAATGTCTTTGAATATGCCGGGTGGATCCCTTCTTCTCGATATGTCATCTCAGGAAATGTGAGATCGCGCAATATTCCTGGTTCAAACATTAGTGACTTGGAAAGTATTCGGACGAATAATTTCACTTGCTCTTACAGCATTCTGAAAAGTTTGAATTGTCCGAGGTCGGGGTTTCTGTCAAGGCATCAAATTAATATCAAACCGGACTAAAGACACAAACAACAGATTGTATTTCAAGACTAACCCTGGGACATATCCAATTGAGCTTGCTTTATGAAGGAAAGTAGTTGGTGCTTGACCCGCTTGTATCCGATATCATCTGCAAGAGTAAATTTGCACATATCCATATGATTTGCTCGTATTGGAAGTTGTGTTACGCGTGGACCGTCATAACAAGCGGAGGCCTGTGGCACAATCTTGGCTAGTGAGTCAGCACATACTCAGTGAGGGGAGATGTACGCACCAATCCAGTAAAGCCATTGGCAGGCAATTCCTCGTAGAAACAAGTAACACTGATTTTTTCGCTCACCAGTGAGAAATCGCTTCGCTGTGACTCGAGAAAATGAGAATCGCTAGCTAGTGAACTCAGAAGCTCGCTATTTGGCTTTCTCATGGTAATCTGTGCGATTTTGGCAATGATGCCGCCAAGGTTAGCAGTGGCGCTGCCACGATGGGGCGTTCCGAGAAAAATAATTCCGGCGGTCGAGGTAAAGATTGAACCAAGGCTACGGAAGGACCCATGAGATGCGTTACGAGAGGAGCGAAGTAAAGTCTAAACAGTTAGTTAGCAGTTAGAAGCAATCGAAGTAGAGAATACAAGACTCGCCTCTTTGATTACTAAACCCCCGAGGCTGTGTCCAACGAAGACGAGGGGGCGTGTGTTCTAGTATTTGTTAGATAACTTGATTTACCAGACATCGCGTCCTGCATGTACCTCTGCTTCTGATTCTCGCAACATATCAAGATCTGCAAGGAGGGCTCCAGCATGACCGAATATACTGGCTTGACTGGCAAAGGTCGTGACATTTCCGACGCTGGAGTCATATCCCCATGTAATGATCCTTGCATTTGGCACGTCTTGGCTGAGAATATCTCTTGGCCAACAGATATCACCAGAACTCCAGGTCTTCAGAGAATCTCCCCGAAGCCCATGGACAAAAACGACACTGTGAGAGTCAGCAGCGGATCACGTGGAGACTCAGTAGGCTGCGAAGTATGCTGGGACAATATCACTCACTCAGCAGTAATGGCTCCTTTGCCTTCCGACAGGATGATAGGTCCCGTCGATTGCGCCGCCGACATTCTTGCTCTATAAGGGCTTAGAGGCGAGCATTCCTCGAGGATTGAGGAAGGACGAGACGCCTGAGAGGTCTTGCGTGCGTTGGAAGATTGTTGCTGGCTCGCTACAATACCTACTTCGGGCGAACACGACCACGGCACGACGACCTGAACGTCCAAACCAAGGCCTTCGAAAATTTCCAGGTTTCATCTTATATTAGCTTTTACTTATGAACAGTCATCAGAGGACCTCTATTAAATATCTTGAGTTGATAGTCTTGCGAACCTGTGGACATGTAACCAGTGGAGGATTGTTTTGGTCACGTGATAGCCAAAGGAACAATCCACGCAGATAAAGCTACTCTGCATGTTACGGGATGAAATTCGTAATTTCCTGGGTGTGTAATGCGTCTATGCTAACGAAAACACATGATACTAGTAAATTCCGACGACACTCCCTAGCTTGCTTCGCATCTTCAGTCACTTTTCTTATCCCTCAATATCATGGTCTTGACATGCTTGTGTAGTACACGCTGAAAATATTGCTCATTAATCGGAGGACTTTTATTATTATTTGGCAGACTAATGTGATAAATCGCACACTAACTCGCAGGTGCATTGAAGGTCGGGAAATGAACATGAGGAACGCATCTCTTAATGTCTTTTACGTTTTGTGTTGGATCAAAAATGTGATTTTGGAGAAGACTGAAGTTCTAATTGCTATGGAAAATATCCTATACTTATACTAATAAATGAACCCCTAAGTCTTAGCATTCTATGCTATAATTAGGTAGAAAATGATGAAAATGAAAGCCTGTAGGGCTGATTCGGTGTTGCCGAAGTGAAGCCTAAGTGGCTGTAAAATGTACCCTGTAGGGCTGAATCGGCATACCCGAAGTGAAGCCTGTACAGCTGAACCAACATAGCCTGTATAGCTGACTTGATCCAACATTTTGAGGCTTAAGGGCAAATAGAAAATTTTTGAAGCCTTGAATACATCGAGTTTTTTAATTTTGAAATCTATGCACAAGCAGATAGGGGTAGCCTTATTTTGCTGCTGCAAATATAAATGTGACGCCGGAGTGTATGTTGGAAAACTCTGTCTGTTAAACACCGCTTAACTTGTTTTAATGTGTTTGGATACTCGGGAAAATTATAGTATTATATGCAGATTATATATGTCAACCAAACTTCGACACAATTATTCAGAGATCTGCTTACTTTCAAGCCACTCGACCAAGAACTCAAGGATTTGGAAGACCAAAGAAGTCTGCCACCTCTGCGTCAACCCATCGTAATAATTGATGCCCAGTCTAGCCCTCAAATACGCTACAACTCTAACTTGCCTATCCCTGATACAAACCGGTATATCGGTGATGCGTCTAATCGGGTCGACTACCGCTTCAAGTGAGTCATTACTCGATCTCAAATCACTCGCCATTCACCAATCCCTTAATATTATTATCTGTCAAAGGAGTAGCCAAACGAATGATACTATCAAAACCCTGTACAACGTGTCCCATAGAACTTGCAGAAAGAAGAAGAAACAAGGACCTAGCATCCAAGAAAATAATATTTCTCGAAGTATTGAAATCGATTCTTTGATTCCCTGGCGTTCTAGGTACACCTATAACTAAGCGATTGGGGAAACGGGCACGATATGTTGTAACTCTCGTGATTACATGTTGTTTGTAAGGGAGCCTGGTATGGTCCTGGAGGGGAGTCTAGATGGTATTGCAGTTTACCTTGAGTTCCCACGGTATCGTCCCATGTGATGTGAATCCGGGCCTCGATTATGCGGTCGGTCTTCATAGAGATTATAACGACAAGCGAATGCCATGACCATTTTTTTTGGAGCACCGGTTCAAGATCATTCCAGCGGTAGAAGGTTGCTGCCCGACTCTCCCACGCAGTAGGCGGCCTCATAGCCTATATGTTTCTCTATATTATTCTCCTCCCAGTTCCAGGAATCTTTCCCATCAATTTTTTCCCCTTTTGGCCTTTTCGAATTCCCATGTTGAGAATATAAAATGAATAACCTCGAAAAATGAAGGCAAGAAGAAACCAGAATGTCTGAATGGTTTCAGTGGACAAACTATAACCGTTTTATTTTATTTTTTATGGACCGCACTGCCCAGCCGTTTGCGGATGGATGGGTTTAGTACAAAGCAAGTATGGAACTGGGTTGGATGCATTTGGTAATTGGATCAGAATCACCGAGCTTTTGCCCTTCGGGTCCTGTGCTCTTACCTCGTACCTCATATTAGACGGTATTCACCTTGTGCTTCACCCTGCGCTCCCTTGAATCCCTTTCTCTTGCTCACGTCATACAGTATCCATCAAATTCCCACCTCTAGTAACCTCTTTCTAACCAAATTAGAGAGGCCATTCTGGATGAGCTTGCTATCTTGCCAGGAACCGTGTCTCCTTATTACATAAAGTGTGATTAAAGATGTAAACAGAAGAACCATAAATTTCATTAACTTAAGTGACCGTTTTCTAAGACCCACGCAAACGTCCGAATGCAAAGTCCAAACTCATGAAATGAAACGAGAATTCTTTGAAGAAATGCTCTCCAAGATCTGACCCTATGTATAACTGTCTTCCAGGACGCCGAGAACTTAGAAGCTATACACTCCAGGCTCCTAGCAAAGGCTCCAGACAATATTATGAGCCAGCTTTTTCAAGAAAAAGCTCCTTCACCCTTCACCCCTCATGTCATCGTCACTCTGAAAATAATCGTTTATTTCAAAGAAAACCCGCACCGCAGCCCTCGTATTTGAATACGCATTGAAATTTCCCACCTGCTGGGCATTAAAACGAAACAGATAATAGTTCAAAACCCCCTGCTCGTCCTCAATCGCAGTCGGCACATTTTTCAACAGAGTAATCGCTGTCATCGAAACACTTCTCAACTGGCCCGTGTTTCTTCTCGGTAAACCTAACAATTCATTATCAGCCGTCATGCCAGTGATGTTGTTGTCATCCAAAGGAGTAGCTAGATTCACGATCTCCGTAAAGCCGGCAGGGACTTGAGGTATGACCGGCGGGACGGACATGCCTGGAGCTTGGAAAAATTCATCTATTTCGTGCAGCACAAAGAGGGAGCGTGCGTCTAGGTAAATGATGTCTTGCGAGGCCTTGAAGAAAATAGTTGGCCATCCTGTCAAGTCCAACCTGTTTGGGAATCGAGCAGTCCAAACTCGATTAGATTCCTGATTTATCAGTCGAAAATTCCAATCGGGAGCCTGGTAAGGACCAGGTGGCGAGAGCATTCTGAAGTCAGGGTTTGCGATGCCGAAGTTTGCGAAGCTGCGCTGGTCGAGGCGGACATCGATTATGCGGGGAGCTTGAATGTTGATTTCATTACCCGTTGCCTGTACCAAGATGATTTGTCGGAGTTCAGAAGGAAGTTTAGGGAATAGGTGGAAGGATTTAACAGGACCAGACGCCATTTGTGTATTGGATCCGCTGGTCAGTGCAGTAGTTTGCCCTCCGGATGGTCCACTATCGGCTTGCATGGTTTGTCCATCGGTTGGCTCCCCCTCTCCCGGTACGAAACCCATCTTGAGAATATAAAATTAACTTAGTTTCAGAAAGATGCGAAAAGGGAGGAAACCGTTTGGTTACAGTGAATAAACAGGGGATCTTGATTCTTTTACTTCACATTTTTAGCCAAGGTCGATTTACCAATGCGTCTGTTACAAAGAAATACATGAAAAAAATGTCAATCCCAATCACTGGAAGGAATGATGCCATAAGAGTGCTTTGTCAAGATGTTTGCAGTATTTTGCTTTGTTTCATATCGGTGTTTGCGTCGACGTACTTGTCACCGTAGCGAGACTACCATAGATGTTTACTGGATAGAGAGCTGACTTCTTTCATCAAACTTTCATTAATTCAGGCATGTTGATTCTACAACAAGAAAGTCTGCGACCCTTCTCAAGTGCTGCTTCGAGTTGACACGACAAACACTCAGAGCCCCCTTGATCCCCCAATCAACCTTACAGAGCCCAACGTATCCTCTTCTTGACCGAGTCTGGGCTCGTGACTGTAGCAAACTTCGTGCTTTGACACTCTGATCTGTTGAGCTCATTAGCAAAAAGGAGATTGTATATGATCTCCAAAATCCTCATATGCTGACCCTTGAGAAGCTGCTGAAAAGAATGACCCCATGTCGTCCTTCTAGATACGGCAAGCTGTGTTGATGTCTAAGTCAGGGTCGGATGAATTCTCTTGGTCGAGACCCAATTTCTCAGATCTGCCATAGCGAGAGTAGACTTGACGTCGAAAAATCCACCAACGAAACTCAAATCAACAGCCCACCCCCTGCAAAGCTCTCCCCATCCCTATACTCCACCCCAAACATATCCCCAAAGCTCTTCCTCGTCTGCTTACAAACTGGCGTCGAACTCTTATTCCCCTCCCCCCAATCCCTAAACTCAAACCTCCCCCTACAAGCAACCTCAACCATATACCCCCAAACGGTCTTCTCCAAATCCATCCCATCAAACAACTCCTTGCTTTCCTCTTCGGTACCCCAGTTTCTCATTATCTGGATCTGTTTTAGGGCGTTGAGTTTGGGGGGCCAGGAGGCGTGGATGAAGAAGGGTCGGGCTTTGCAGGTGGGGCAGGATATTGAGATGGTGGGGTCGTGCTGGATTACTGCTGAGCCGCCTTGTTGGCGGATTCCGAGGTTGACGGGTGGTGATTCTACCGTATAGAAGGTGGAGTTTAGCACCAGTGCTGCGGGGGCAAAGGTGTCTTTGTCGCCTTCTCCTGGGCCTCCTTGGGAGATGAGGTTGTAGAAATACTCGCTGTAAGTGTTGTAGTATGCTACCAGGAGAAGTGTTTTTGAATGATGCCGTTTTGATACGAGGATCTGTCCTGCTTCGATTGTGGGCCGGTTGCGGAGGAGTTCGGGGTCGAGTCCGGTGATAGTCGGGAAGTAGGGGGAGATGGTTGGAGTCCAGTAGTCGGGCCAGAGGACGAGGTTATGGGTCGTGAATGGCGCGGTGTTAAAAAGTTCTTCCGGGGGGTGAAGAGGAAAATTGTCTGCGTCGATGAAGAGGAGGGATTCGAAGGATGAGAAGAGAATCGCGAAGACTTTGAGTTGGTAGGTTTCGAAGGGGAAGGAGTGAGGAGAGTGCATGAGAAGATCGGAGAGGACGATGCATTTTGCGTTGAGGGCTGGGAGGACGAAATCGCAAATTTGAGGCTCGTACTCATCCGATGTGGCAAGAAATACCTCGACCGGGAGCCTGGAGCCGGTTCGACGGAGCATCAAAAGACTTATGATGAGAACTGGGAAGTATGAACCTCCAGCGGAAGTCACAATACCTTTGGTGCCTTTTTGATATTCGAGAGCGGGTGAGTTGGATCCCAGCAGGTCTACAAACATGGAATGAGATTGACGCATAGATTCAACATCACCGTCGCTCAAGTTCAGCAGGTTTGAGAAATTTTCTACCTGCCAGTTTTTTCCCTGTCGTAAGTTCCATGAATCATCGTAGAATCGGCTTTTCGCAACAGCATGTTCAACTGGTCGTTCCGGTGGGGAACATTTCGGCGCGGCGGTAGCTAGCAAGGGAGCAAACGTGCGCCAGAACTTCGACGAGTTTGAAGCCCACGAGAAGGAGGGCGTCTTGAACTCTGGCAACACAGGGAGATAATTGAACACATGATAGTAACTGAACGCAAGTCCAAAAATGACAAAGATTGAAAGCAGGAGAAGTATCCGGTAGCGCCGATTAGGGGCAAAAGGACTATGCAGTTGCATTTTCAAGTCGTAACGACGAAGAAAAGAGACACGATTGTCTCCATTATGGGTTGAAGACAATAAAAATTGAAAAAAATTGAAGATGGCGCTAGCTATAGTAAATGATTTATGTGTACGTTGACGTCGTGCGCCATTCATCATGGCGTTGGAGGCCCGCGCCATTGTACGCGTGGCGAGTCAAATTCGCCTCAAAGGAACAACAGCGTCGTGTAGCGTCGAGTACCTCCGATGAAACCACGAACTGAAATAAACTAGAACACTTATTTCGAAGAGGATGTGGTAGATTGAATTGAATCTTTCAATGGCATGCATTGGCTTGGGTAATTCTGTGCAGGCCGAAACTACCGAGGTCCAGAATCCGGGGGTTGAAAGGATTCGCCTTCGGGCAAGACAGTAAGTAGAAACGCTGCTGTAAGGTACACATGTGATTCCAACAGGACAGTGATTGGCCAATTGGATGTCTTTGATGATGCCAACGTCATTCAACGAGGCGTTTTTGCTTGCTAATAGTTGTCATTGGCTCGAAAAGTTTCTGTATGACGGTACACCAGGCACAGGAAATTTCGTTAATCTGGATTTTCGAAATTGGGAGGTACAAAATTTGCCTGAGATAGGAGCTTCCCGAAAAAATCTGCGAGAAGTGAGTCTTATTTGTGTGTCTACAGTATCTGGATTTTGCATTGCGATCATAGACGAGTTCTCGACCGCATCCCCTCTTCCAGCGCCTTCCGACTCTCAGCAAAGACATCATACCTATCTTGCAATTAGCTTTTGTCACACCAACCACACCTTGCATAAAACTCAAAACAACTCGAAGACTTACTGGTACAAGAACTTTAGGTGTTCCTCCCCACTCTTGATTCCCGCTGCATTGATGATATGCCATGGTCGTTCTCTCGCGAAAGTGTCTTCGGTCCCAAATGTGATCCCCGACGTGCCTTGTATAACGGTCATTCTTTCTTTTCTTAGCTTTTCGTAGATCTGAAGGATGTCTGGGAGTGCCGCTTTGTGTTGTATGTTGCTGAGAAGAACCCCGAGGGCGCCGACGTCTTCGAGGGATTGGCTCCCGCCTTGGCCTGTGGTGGGGAACATCTACAGGGTAGGAAATGTCAGTTTTAATGCATTGCTAAGTCGAGATAAACGCAAGGAGCTGAGTTTTGCGAGGGAAGCAAAGGTTCATACCGAATGAGCGGCATCGCCGACAAGTAGAGCTTTGCCTTTGAAGAGGCGGGCGAGAGGTCTGCTGTAGAATACCTCCCAGTCGCTAACTCTCTCCGCCTTTCTGTTAAGAAGGATCAGTTCTGGATTGAGAGCAAGGCATCACGGTTCAACCAACCTCAGAGCGTCCACTATGTCTGGATGGAAGTCTTGGAATTTTTCGAGCATCTTCTCCTTAGTCTTGGCCGCATCTGTTTCTGCTGCATGTCAATGAGGCTCTTTCTATGTAGAAGGTCACCTTACCCGGGAGCGGATCCGTCTTTAAGTCTAGAATATAACCGGCTTCTAGATCTTGCAGAAGACCACTTTGAAAATTAGGTTGGTATGCACTCGGTGATTGAGAACGAAGACTTACTCCCTACCCTCAAACCACGAAAGAACTCTTTTACCTTTTGTAAACATAGCGAACTTTGAGTTCGTCAAAGCGAGCATAGCTTTCTGTCTATCATCCGCGACAAGAGTTTCCGTTGGTACGATAGCCCGATAGATTCTGTATGCTGCTTGGCGCAACATGTCAGGATCTTTGAAAGCTGCTTTCACGAGACTCTGATCATATTGTTAGTTCTCCAGGGTCATTGTCGAGGACTTGAAGGGGTTACTGACCCGTTCTCCATCCGCTCCCACGATCAGGTCGGCAGAAATGGTCGATCCATTCGCAAGGTGTGCTGTTGCTTTGTCGGCATCCTGTACAAATCAAACTTTGCCATCATGCTTGAAAACCCAGACTTACCACTGATACCACTTCAGTCCCAAGAAGAAGCTTTGGAGACTTGAATTTACCTCGCAACAAACATAATATTTTAAGTTCGCTATGGAGATCAGGACGATAGAACGTCATTGCTCCCCGAGAAGTCTGTTAAGTATCAGAGCCAGATCGATCGATCACTTCTACTATGGGATTTCTGTACTTTTGAGTGGTCACGAATGTCCAAGGTCTTGTGACGTTCTAGAGTCTGCCCGTCATAAGTTGCGACCTATTGCCTTCCATGAGCACTTTAAAATGGCCCTGAAAATTAAGAATTACCCACATGGTGGCAATCTACTGCTCTCGCTCTCGAATAATTGAATCCTGCGAGGTATTGGTCGTCAGATAATTAAACACATTGCTTCAGGTATCATTCCTCGCTCTCACCAAAAGAATTCAACACATCGAGCCCAGTCGGTCCTATCGTAATCATAAAGCCAGCCTCTCGCTTGAACGACGATTTTTCGAGGACCTGAGATGAGAGAAGTAAGTATTTCATCTCCCCCCGAAACCCAGCTTCTAGCTCACTGTAACATTATGGCCCGCCCGACTCAAAGATATCGCGGCAGATAATCCAGCAATGCCGGCTCCGACGACAACAATGTCTAATTCTGTTTGTGCCATCGATATATAAAAGAAAAATGAGATGAGATGAGACGAGACAAAGTTGATAAGTTTAAAGGTCTGTTCAATACGAAGGTACTCGATGTCGGTAAGGTTAAATCATTATAGCCGAAACAACTAGCTGGGTGAGCTGACAGAATTCTGATTTGTTGGTGGGGCTGAGCATACCAAAGTAGGAAAGGGTTGAGTAAGATGCCGAGATAGAACACCCTGTGAAATGCTGCAAGTACAGTAAGCAGCTTAGTCAAGGGATAAAGGGATAAATAAATCCCCACTCGGCTGTTATTTACATCACGTGACCGGTACTGCTTCTTGGTATACCTGGGGGCTGAATGAAATTATTCTGTGCATTGGATGTGCCTCTGAGGCATGAACTATATTTAAGTAACTCTACTGAAGTCAAATATCTGATGCCCGTTCAGGTCAAAGTTTGAATTTTTCAGCTGGGACGACGAGCAAATGCTTGTTGACTGGCGTCAAAGGTTCCTTGCCCTTGAGCACGGCATCAATGTTTCTCATTGCCAGCTCTTCAAATCCCATGTGACTGTAACAATCAGCAATCAAGATCTAGGGTAGAATGGTATACTTACGTTTCCAGAGTGCCTCCAGCGTTGTGTGCAGTAAGTGTAACCTGCTTCAACCCTTTCAATCTCTCATTGACCTTTGGTTCGAACTCATGTACGTCCATGCCCACACCTACCAAAGTGCCATCCTCGACTGCATCGGCCACAGCCTCTTCATCAACCAGGACGCCTCGGGCAATATTAACAAACCTACTCCCTTTCTTCATTTTTGATAGCCTTTCCTTGTTGATGAGCTTCTTACCGTCCGGACTGGCGGGCGTGGCGAGAACCACACAATCACTAATCGCAAGCATTGCGTCAAGATCCGTGAAGAACTCAGCCTCGATCTGGGCTTCCTTTTCACGAGATTTGCGGGTGACATCAAAGTACTTGATCTTCATGCCAAATGCCAAGTATGCTTTATGAGCGATTTCGAAGCCAATATTACCAAGCCCGATGACGCCAAGATTGTTGCCACGAGGATTGTGAGAGAGAGCAGCGGCTTGGGTATGACATTCCGTGAAGTCTGCTGTGGATGAGCGAGCCGCGGCTGTGCACCAATTGAGATTGCGGAAGGTTGCCAGGATGAGAAAGATTGCGAAGTCAGCAACAGCCTCGGTGGAAGCGGCTGCACTGGACGATGTCAGACACAGAAGGAGACCCGGAGTAGATATTAGTCAATACCTGTTGCAGTATACGATACCTACAGTACCAGGAGACTTCTGTCAGTCTCAAGTCTGTTGACATCTGGGACGAGTACGTACCCTTTTCTGCCAGTAAATCAACATCTGCCCAATCAAAGCCAGCACCGGCGGAGGCAAATATCTTGCACGAATCGGGGATTAAAGGAACTAGTTCCTTACCCCACCTCTTCTCCCTCAGGCCGTTCATGAACTCAGCTCGTTGACGTTCTTTTAACGAAGGACGCACAACAGTGAAGTCCGTCGAGAAGACGTCGTAAAATTCCGTGTTCCATTTGACAGGATCCCCAATATGCAGGACGATCGGTTTGGTGGCATTCCCCGAGGCTGTTGTTGAGATCATGGTGACACAGAGAGCGGCGAGTACAGTATTTGGAGGGGCAGAGGTGCTCAATTGATGTGGAAAACGGAGTGTATTCAGGATTAAACGAGTTTGAAATGCAAGAGGAAAAGGCTTTCTCGAGACAGGTCACTTGTTGTCTGTTCCCCTCGCGCGACCTCGAGCGTTAAATGACTGAGATGAGAGTTGTCTCCGAGGTTACGAGTAGCGAATTGTCGTGAGCCCTTGCAGCAACATTCAGCATGCTGTCATCCTTGCCCTTAACAACTCACTTTTCCAACTTTAGAAGTCCTCCATATCATGAAAATCATGGCAAAACACTTTCGCAGCAATAGAAATGACGATCTCTAGGCTGAGAGAAGTCATGTTACACGAAGCTAACCTACAGTACCGGTAGTGTGTCTCGTCTGGGGGAAGGAAAATGCTGGCATGACTGGGTTGTCGCCGAGGTCTGTGCCAACGACGCATGAAGAAGGCGTGAAGGCGTGTAATGCGTGATTGAGGAGACGTCATTTCCTCCAGCTTTCATCCACAAGTCCCTCTCTTGAACTCTACTAAATTTTACATCAATTGAAATGGCGGCCGACACAGCTCCAAAGCCAGGACTGCCCACCCTCCACCACCTCAATGTTTGTCTATGCCCTGCTTCATGCTAGCAACAGCTAATTCTAGCAGGACTCGCAATCCCAGGGTATGATTTGGCTCCTCGAAGAGCTCTCCGTCGAATATAACCTCGTCCTTTACAAACGAGACAAAGGCCATCGCGCGCCGCCTGAACTCCTCGATGTCCAACAATTGGGAAAGTCTCCTGTCTTCGTCACGGCAGACGGCCGAACGATCATTGAACGCAGCGCCATCTCCGCCTACATCTTGAAGACCTACGATACAACTGGCAAGCACGCGGCCGTGGATTGGATTAAGGATGAAATCTTGAATTCATATGCGGGCGCCAGTATGGGCCCTTTGACGACAGTAGAGCTGTTGTTCGATTTGGCTGCGAGACATACGCCCTGGCCTCTCGTATATCTCGCACGGGTTTTCAGGAAGGGCATACAGAATAATTTCACGACGGCCGAATTTAAGAAGAGCATGATATATCTGGAAGGCGAATTGGGGGATAACGAATGGTTCAACGGGAAGGAATTTGGGAGGGCGGATATAATGTTGAATTTTCCTCTAGACTATGTCTACGCTAGGAATTGGGTGGACTTGGAGAAGGATTACCCCAAGCTTGCGGCTTGGAGGCGGAGAGTTTGGGAGAGGCCGGCTTGGAAGAGGGGAATAGAAAAGAGCAATGGATACGACCTCAGCGTATTCTAGTTGCCATCTGGCAGACGACAAGGGATCGAGCCCAGCGACTCATCTTGCCCTCCACTACGTTGATGGCTATTGGTAGCATCGAGATGATGGACATGGTATATTGACAAATTAGCGGCGACGGGTTGGAGCACATACATGTCATCGAAACTTGTCTTTCAATACCAATAGCATCTATAAAGGTGATTCATCATTGTCCGAAAGTACCAGCCGCTCTAACAAAAATGAAAACAGATGGCAACAAAATTCAATCCACTTTCCGAACCTTCCTCGCACCTCAACAAACGTCCCCCAGAATCCCCACAGCTAATGGGGAATACTCCAATTCTGCCACTCAACCGGCTCCTCAGTCTCAATCTCCAGCACCCTCGACGGATCAAACCAGTCCGGCTTGAATGGCGGTCCAACCTGAACCCTAGCCTTTTGGAAGC
>Ga0302325_10019502_pt1 | contig 14265 bp, 10 predicted proteins | sample Palsa_T0_2_FD_201948 | JGI IMG/M metagenome (GOLD analysis project Ga0302325, IMG submission 201948) | Peat permafrost microbial communities from Stordalen Mire near Abisko, Sweden - Palsa_T0_2 | ecosystem: Environmental > Terrestrial > Soil > Palsa > Peat permafrost | place: Sweden: Abisko... | reverse complement strand
GTCGTTTCCGATCAGGACAGCGTCGTTTCCGATCAGGACAATCAGCCGTGTGACGAGGACACGAGCGTCGCGCATCCGGCGCGCGTCTGGAACTACCTGCTCGGCGGCAAGGACAATTTCGCCGCCGACCGGGAGTCGGCCGAGAACGTTCTCGCGGTCATGCCGGTCATGGGGCGGGTTGCCCGGGCGGGCCGCGCCTTCCTGGCCGCGGCGGTCCATCACCTGGCCGCTGATGCGGGCATCAGGCAGTTCCTGGACGTCGGCACGGGCCTGCCCACGGCCAACAACACCCACGAGGTGGCCCAGCGCGCGGCGCCCGGGTCACGGATCGTCTACGTCGACAACGACCCGATCGTGCTGGCCCACGCACGCGCCCTGCTGACCAGCAATCCCCAGGGTGCGACCACGTACATCCAGGCCGACATCCGGGACACTGACACCATCCTCCGCCAGGCGGCCGGAATGCTGGACTTCAGCCAGCCGATCGCCGTAATGCTGCTGGCCATCCTGCATTTCGTTCCCGACGAGGACGATCCGTACGCGATCACGACGAAACTGATGGAGGCGATGCCCTCCGGCAGTTTCCTGGCCATATCGCATGCCTCAAGCGACATACAGGCCGACGTGGTGGCGGCGGGACGGGTGGCTTACAACGAGCGCTCCTCCGTCTCCGTTACCCCCCGGACCCGGGCCCAGGTCACCCGGTTCCTGGATGGCCTGGAGATAGTTCCGCCGGGTGTGGTGCCGCTAGGTCACTGGCAGCCTGGCCCGGTCAGAGCGGTTTCGCGGCCCGGCCTGCCCACCTACACGGCGGTAGCCCGCAAGCCCTGACCGCAAGTCGCTGTCCCGGCCCGCTCTCGTCCATTTACCAGCCATTCCTGATAGACCGGTTGACCCGCGGGCGCCCCGGGGATAGCCTTTTGGGCAAATTAATAGGAAAGTTTCCTATTAATTAATCCACCTGGCCCCCTGGGAGGAAATGTGCATCAGCCCCCGCTCGAACCGCCGCGTACACCGCGGCCACGTCTCCGCCGGCGGACAGTACGGGCACGTCCCTGGCGGACAGTACGGGCACATCCCTGGCGGACGGCACAGGCCCGTCTCCGCTGGCGCGCGGCTGGCATCGCTTCCGCGGCCGTCCTGCTGGCCGGCGGCGCGACGGTCGCCGTAACGGCGGCCGTCCAGGCCTCGACCGCCGCGACGGCCACCGGCTCCGCCGCCGCGGCGACTACCGCCCTGACGGCCAACTGGTACGAGTCCGCGCCGTATTACAGCACGCTGGACTCGGACGCTCCCGACCTCGGCCAGGTGATGTCGGCGACCGGGCAGAAGGCGTTCGACATGGCCTTCATCCTGGCCAGCGGCAGCTCCTGCGCGCCCGCCTGGGACGGCACCGACCCGGTCTCCGCTGACACCCAGGTGGCCGCCGTCATCAACGAGGTCCGCTCCGATGGGGGCGACGTGATCGTCTCGGCGGGGGGCTACAACGGCACCAAACTGGGCCAGGTCTGCAGCTCGGCCGCGGCCACCGCGGCTGCCTACCAGCAGGTGATCACGACCTACGGCCTGCACGCGTTCGACTTCGACCTAGAGGAGCCGGAGATCGAGAATTCGACGGCCATCGCCTACGAACTCGGTGCCGCGCAGATCCTGCAGCAGGAAGACCCGGGCCTGTTCATCTCGATCACCATGCCCTCCACCACCACCGGCGCGAACTATTTCGGCCAGCTGCTGCTGAATGAGGCCAAGAGCCTCGGATTCACCCCGAACGACTACACGATCATGCCGTTCGACGGCGGTTTCAGCGGAGGCTCCTCGCAGGTGACAGCGCTGCAGGACTTCAATGCCCAGCTGGTGAGCACGTTTGGCTGGACCAGTGCCCAGGCGTACGCGCATGAGGGCTTTTCTGGCATGAACGGCCGGACCGACACGGGCGAGTATTTCTACCAGAGCGACTTCCAGACGGTGCTGAACTTCGCGGAGAGCTCCGGCCTGAGCCGGTTCTCGTTCTGGTCGGTCAACCGGGACCGGGAATGCAGCCCGCCGGACAACAATGACGTGACATCCAGCGAGTGCAGCAGCGTGACCCAGAATTCCTGGGATTTCACCGCCTATACGGTGGCGTTCGCCAACCACACGTCCACCACCGCACCACCGACTCCGACTCCCACCCCGACGTTGTCATCGCCCACCCCGACCCCGTCGGCCAGCCCCACCTCGAGCTCGGGGAGCGGCTGCAGCGCGGCCACCTGGGTCTCGAACCAGGCCTATGTCTCGGGCAATGTGGTGTCCTACGGCGGCGACACCTGGACCGCCAACCAGTGGAACTACGACGAGGTGCCCGGGGGCGCGTCCGGCGCCTGGAACAACGACGGCGCCTGCTGATCCCGGCTGAACTGGTCCGCCGGGTGGCCCGCTCCGGGCTGCCCGGCGGGCATGACACCGATGGGCCCGTATCGCGCGCCTCAGGCGTTGATGGCGGCGGCGGCGTTGCGCTGGATCTGGAGCAGGAACTCGGCGTTCGACGAGGTGGACCGCGCCTTCTTCAGGAGCAGTTCGATGGCCTGCTGGGAGTCGAGCTCGGCCAGCACCCGCCGGAGCCGGGCCATGACCGCGTGCTCTTCTGGTGACATCAGCAGGTCGTCCCGGCGGGTGCTCGAGGGGGTCGCGTCGATGGCCGGGAAGATGCGCTTCTCGGCGAGGTCGCGGCGAAGCCTCAGTTCCATGTTCCCGGTGCCCTTGAACTCTTCGAAGAACACGTCGTCCATCCGTGATCCGGTCTCCACCAGGGCAGTAGACAGGATGGTGAGGGAACCGCCGTTCTCGATGTTGCGGGCGGCGCCGAGGAACTTGCGGGGCGGGTAGAGGGCGCTGACCGCCACCCCACCAGCCAGGATGCGGCTACTGGGCGGGGCGACGAGGTTGTAGGCGCGGCCGAGCCGGGTGATGGAGTCCAGGAGCACCACGACGTCCCGGCCCATTTCGACCAGCCGCTTGGCCCGCTCGATGGCCAGTTCGGCGAGAGCGATGTGCTCCTTGGCGGCCTGGTCGAAGGTGGCGGCGATGACCTCGCCATGCACCGTCCGCTTCAAGTCGGTGACCTCTTCGGGCCGCTCGCCGACGAGCACCACCATCAGGTGCACCTCGGGGTGATTGGCGGCGATCGCCGCCGCGATGGCCTGGAGCACCATGGTCTTCCCGGCCTTGGGCGGGGACACGATGAGGCCGCGCTGGCCCTTGCCGATGGGGCTGACCAGGTCGATGATCCGTGCGATGGCCGATCCGCCGGGGGACTCGAGGCGGAGCCGCTCCTGCGGGTGCAGGGGGGTCAGCGCACCGAAGTCGGGGCGCTGCCGGGCTTCCGAGGGGTCCGCGCCATTGACGGCGTCGAGCCGGGCGAGCACGGCATTTTTCTCCCGCGCCCGGCCCGGGCTGGCCAGCCGGACGGCGCCCTCGATGTAGTCGCCCCGGCGCAGCCCGTACTGGCGGACCTGGGCGAGGGAGAGGGAGATGTCATCCGGGCCCGGCTCGTAGCCGGAGGCGCGGATGAGCGCTTTGCTGTCGCCGACATCCAGGATGCCCGATACCGCGATCGGGGGAGCGTCGGGGACTTCGGCGGCGGAGGGGCGCGGGCTGCGCTGCCGGGTGATTGTTGTCATACGTGGATTCCTTTCCAGGAACGGCTTAAATGTAGGTACGCGAAAGAGAAGCGCTGTGCTGGCTCAGCGAAAACATGAGCGGGCACGGCAGCTGCAAGAAGAACACCGCCGGGGCAAAGCCGGCATTTCGGGGAATGCTCTACATCCGGCCCGGAATCTGTCCGGGAGGGGATGGAGCCGGGGGACCCTTCTCAGGGATACGCTGCCCGCGATCACGGGAAGCATCACTTGATGTGACTATATACCGGAACGCAGGCGGACTGGCAAATCATTCCGGTGCACCGGGGAGAGAATACTGTGGCCCCGCCCAGCGAGGCGGTGGATCCTCTTATCCTTAGGCACTTTTCGCTCAGCTGATCCGGCGGGCGGCCGCGGCCCAGGCCGGGGCGTCGCCGCGGTTCGGCTCGAATCGGCGCAGCTCCGCCGTGGCCCGCAGCAGCGCCCGCATCCCGTCCAGGTCGGCCGGGCCGCAGCCGTGTGATCGCGCCTGGACCAGGATGTTGCCCAGGGCCGTGGCCTCGACCGGGCCGGCCACCACGGGCAGCCCGCAGGCGTCGGCCGTGAGCTGGCCGAGCAGTGCGTTGCGGGCCCCGCCGCCGACGATGTGCACCGCGGCGACCGCTCGCCCGGACAGCTCCTGGACCTCGATGATCGCCCGCCGGTAGGCCAGGGCCAGGCTGTCGATGATGCACCGGACGGTCTCCGCCGGGGCCGCCGGCGGCCGCTGGCCGGTCCGGCGGCACGCCTCGGCGATGCGGGCCGGCATGTCACCCGGGGGCAGGAACACCGGGTCGTCGGGGTCGATCACGGCTTGCCGCGGCGGCACCTGGGCGGCCTCCCGGAGCACGGTATCCACATCGGCCGGCCGGCCGGCATCGGCCCACGCCGCGACCGACTCCTGGAGCAGCCAGAAGCCCATCACATTGCGCAGGTAGCGGATGGTGCCGTCGACGCCTGCCTCGTTGGTGAAGTTGGCCAGCCGGCTGGCCTCAGTCAGCACCGGCTCATCCAGCTCCACCCCCACCAGGGACCAGGTGCCGCTGGAGATGTAGGCGAAGGCGGAGTCGGCCGCGGGCACGCTGACCACGGCGGACGCCGTGTCGTGCGAGCCGACCGCGACCACGCCAGGCGCGGCCCGGCGGCCGCCCGCACCGGCCCGGGCGCCTAGGCCCACGCGGTCCGCCACCTCCGGGCGCAGGTCGCCGATGGTGGTGCCGGGCTGGCGCAGGGCCGGGAACAGGCGGGCCGGGATGCCCGCCCGCTCGATGATGGCGGTCGCCCAGCACCGGCCCCGCACGTCGTAGAGCTGGGTGGTGGACGCGTTGGTCGCCTCCGCGCCTACTTCCCCGGTGAGCCAGTAGGCGAGCAGGTCGGGGATCAGCAGCAGGGTCCCGGCCGCCGCCAGCTGCGGCGTCCGGGCCGCCGCCGCGAGCTGGTAGATCGTGTTGATCTGAAGCTGCTGGATGCCGGTCGCCGCGTACAGTTCCGGCGCCGGGATCGTGGCCAGCACCGCCTCGACCATGCCGTCGGTCCGGGCGTCCCGGTAGTGCACCGGGTTGCCGAGCAGCGCGCCGCCGGGATCGAGCAGGCCGTAGTCCACGCCCCAGGAGTCGATCCCGATGCTGGCCAGTCCGAAATCGCGGGCCGCCGACCGCAGGCCGTCGAGGACGTCCCGGTACAGCCGCAAGATGTCCCAGTGCAGCGTGGACAGCACGGGCACGGGAACGTTGGGGAATCTGTGCGTTTCGTGCAGCCGGAGCTGGCCGGGACCGACTTCGCCCACCATGACCCGCCCGCCCGACGCCCCCAGGTCGACGGCGGCGAACGCCGCGGGCCCGCTCACAGGATCCCGCGGCGGGCCGCCCAGACGACCGCCTCAATCGGCGTGCCGACCCCGAGCCGGTCACAGATGTTCCTGGTCCTCCGGCGGACGGTCCGTTGTGAGGTGCGCAGGCGGCGCGCCACGACGTCGAGGGGCAGGCCGCGGGCGAGCAGCCCGAGCAGCGTCACGTCGTCGGGCTTCAGCGGCAGGGACTCCGGGTCTGCTCCCATCGCTTCCCTCTCGATCGGCGGCGCAGTCTCGATCGGCTGCACGGTGTTCATCGGCTGCACGGTGTTCATCGGCTGCACCGGGCCGCACCAGTGGGCACGGTGCGGGACGTTCAGCGCAGGAAGGCCGCGGCCACCCCGGCGTCGACCGGGATGTGCAGCCCGGTGGTCAGGGCCAGGTCGCCCGCGGTGAGCACGACGACCGCCGCCGCGACGTGCTCCGGGAGCACTTCGCGTTTCAGCAGCGTCCGCTGAGCGTAGAAGGTGCCGAGTTCATCCTCGGGCACGCCGTAGACGGCGGCCCGCTGGGCACCCCAGCCGCCGGCGAATATGCCCGACCCGCGGACCACGCCGTCGGGGTTGATCCCGTTCACCCGGATGCCGGATTCGCCCAGTTCCGCGGCCAGCAGCCGGACCTGGTGGGCCTGGTCGGCCTTGGCCGCGCCGTAGGCGATGTTGCTCGGCCCGGCGAACACCGAGTTCTTGCTGCAGATGTAGACGATGTCCCCGCCCATGCCCTGCGCCCGCATGGTCCGGGCCGCCTCGCGGGAGACCAGGAACGATCCCCGGGCCATCACGTCGTGCTGGATGTCCCAGTCGCCGGTGCTGGTCTCCAGCAGCGGCTTGGAGATGGACAGCCCGGCGTTGTTGACCACGAGATCCACGCCGCCGAAGGCCAGGGCCGCGACCCGCAGCGCCTCGATCACGCTGGCCTCGTCGGTCACGTCCGAGGTGACGCCGACCGCGACGTCCCCGGTGGTCAGGTAGCCGGAGCCGATCTCGTCGGCGACCTTCTGCGCCGCGCCGCCGTCCCGGTCGGCGACGACCACGCACGCCCCCTCGGCGGCCAGCCGCTGGGCGGCGGCCCGCCCGATCCCGGACCCGCCCCCGGTGACCAGGGCGATCCGGGTGGCCAGCGGCCGGGGCTTCGGGCGCCGGCGCAGCTTCGCCTCCTCCAGCGACCAGTACTCGATCCGGAATTTCTCGCTCTCCGGGATCGGTGAGTAGCTGGAAACTGCTTCCGAACCGCGCATCACGTTGATCGCGTTGACGAAGAACTCCCCGGCCACCCGCGCGGTCTGCTTGTCCGCGCCGAAGCTGAACATCCCGATGCCCGGCACCAGGACGATGGCCGGGTCGGCGCCGCGCATCGGCGGCGTGTCGTCGTCGGCGTACCGCTCGTAGTAGGCGCGGTAGTCATCCCGGTAGGCGGCGTGCAGCTCGCGGAGCCGCCCGACCACCTCCTCCAGCGGGGCGGCCGGCGGCCGGTCGAGGACGAGCGGCCGCACCTTGGTCCGCAGGAAGTGGTCGGGGCAGGAGGTGCCCAGCGCGGCCAGCGCCGGGTGCTTGCTCCGGGCCAGGAAGTCGAGGACCACGGGCCGGTCGGTGAAGTGCGCCACCTGGCGGCGGTCGGTGCTGGCCAGCCCGCGCAGGATGGGCGCCAGCGCGGCCGCCCGCTCGCGCCGCTCGGCCTCCGGAAGCGGCTGATATTCCGGGACAATTTTCCCCAACGGATCCTGGCGCCCGTTGCGGTCGAGATACTCCTGCGCCGTAGCGATGATCTCCAGCGACCGCGATTCGCATTCGTCGCTGGTCTCGCCCCAGGCGGTGATGCCGTGCCCGCCGAGGATGACGCCGATGGCTTCCGGGTGGCCGCGGCGGAATCCGGCGATGTCCAGGCCCAGCTGGAAACCGGGGCGCTGCCACGGCACCCAGCCCACCCGGTCACCGAAGCAGTCCGCGGTCAGGGCCGGGCCGTCGGCGGCGCTGGCGAAGGCGATCCCGGAGTCGGGGTGCAGATGGTCCACGTGCGGGGCGTCGACCAGCCCGTGCATGGCGGTGTCGATCGACGGCGCGGCCCCGCCTTTACCGTGCAGGCAGTAGTCGAAGGCGGCGACCATCTCATCCTCGCGCTCGACGCCCGGGTAGACCCCGGTGAGCGCGCGGAGCCGGTCGAGCCGCAGCACCGCCAGCCCGCCGGAGGTAAGCGTGCCCAGGTCACCGCCAGAGCCCTTGACCCATATCAACTCGGCGGGCTGGCCGGTGACCGGGTCAGCAATCTCGCCCTTGGCCGAGGTGTTGCCGCCTCCGTAGTTGGTGTTGCGCGGATCCGACCCGAGACGGTTGCTGCGCTCGATGAGCGTGGCGACCTCGGGCGGTGGCTGCGGGGCCATGGCGCTTCTCCTTCTCTGGGGCCTTCCCGTCCTTCACGTCCAGCTGGCTTGGGTGCCGCCGACGCGGTCAGCAACGATCTTCTCGCCGTAGCCGGATCGGTGGTAGGCGGCGATCGGGTCAGGATCGAGGCCCATGTCGACGCGGAGGCCGGCCAGTAGTGGCCGAACGTCCGTGTTGTAGGCATCCATGAGTGCGGCGTGGGCGCCCAGCACATCGCCGCTGTTCTGGGCGGCAGCCAGCGCGTCGGTGTCGATGAGGAGGGCCTTGGCCGTGGCTTCCTGGACGTTCATGACCGAGCGGATCTCGGCCGGGATCTTGGGTTCGATGTTGTGGCACTGGTCGAGCATGAACGCGATCCCGGACTCCGGCCTGAGGGCGTCGGCGGCGGTGACTTCGTGCAGGATGCGGAACAGCTGGAACGGGTCGGCCGCGCCGACCATGAGGTCGTCGTCAGCGTAGAACCGGCTGTTGAAGTCGAACCCGCCGAGCCGCCCGGCGCGCAGCAGGACCGCGACGATGAACTCGATGTTGGTGCCTGGCGCGTGGTGGCCGGTGTCGACGACCACGGCGGCCTGCGGGCCGAGGGCGGTGCAGTGCAGCAGCGAGGTGCCCCAGTCGGGCACGTCGGTGGTGTAGAACGAGGGCTCGAACAGCTTGTATTCCAGCAGCATCCGCTGCCGCGGGCCGAGCCGGGCGTACACCTCGGCCAGGGCCTCGGCCAGCCGGTCCTGGCGGGCCCGGATGCTGTCCTGGCCGGGGTAGTTGGTGCCATCGGCGAACCACAGCTTCAGATCCTGCGACCCGGTGGCGTCCATGATGTCCACGCACTCCAGCAGGTGTGCCACCGCCTTGGCGCGCACCGCCGGGTCGGGGTGGGCCACCGAGCCCAGCTTGTAGTCATCGTCCTGGAACACGTTCGCGTTCACCGCCCCGATGGTGAGCCCCAGGTCCGCGGCGTAGCCGGCCAGCGCGGCGTAGTCGTCGACCCGGTCCCACGGGATGTGCACGGCCACGCTGGGGGCGACCCCGGTGTACTTGTGCACCTGCGCGGCGTCGGCGATCTTCTCCTGCGGAGTGCGTGGCACCCCCGGCTGCGCGAACACCTTGAACCGGGTCCCGGTGTTACCGAACGCCCACGACGGCAGCTCAATCCGCTGCGCCGCCAGCGCGGTCTTCACAGCAGTCAGGTCAGGCATCTCGCGTCATCTCCAGGCAGCGCGGCACGCTGCGGTTCAGTCGTTACTGGTTCAGTCGTTGCTGGTTCACTTGCGGCAGGTTCAGTTTGTGGCAGTTCAGTCACAATGGAATACCTCGGCCAGCCTGCGGAACCCCTGGTCGGGCCGCTCATCGCCGAGGTCAGCGAAGAACGGCGCCATCTCCGCCTGCCAGCGTTCGTTGACGCCGGTCTGCGCCATCCGCCGCTGGGCGGCCGGGTAGTCGTCGGTTTCCAGGTACCCGACGAGCAGCCCGTCGTCGGCCAGGAAGAGCGTGTAGTTGGTCCAGCCCGAGCTGCGCAACGCGTCGGTCATTTCCGGCCAGACCTGCTGGTGGCGCGCACGGTACTCCTCGAGCCGGTCCGGGCGGATCCGGGCCAGGAAGCAGACGCGTTCCATCGGATGTCCTTCCCGGTGATGGCCGGCCCCGGTGCTGGCCCCGGCACCCGCCCGGGACCAGCACCGAGACACGGGGCTAGAAGTTGAACTGGTTGATGTTGGCCTTGTTGAACACGAAGGGCGGGCCAAGCAGGATGGTGCTGTCCGCACCGACCGTGAACTTGCCCAGCTTGCCCGCGGTGAAGGATCCACCTGAGCTCGTGATCTTCTTGGACGCGAAGTTGACCGCCGCGTACCCGGCCAGGTAGCCGAGGTTCGCCGGGTTCCACAGTTCGAACGACTGGACCGTGCCGTCAGCGACGAACTTCTTGAGGGAATCGGGGGTGCCGAGGCCGGTGAGCGCGATCTTGCCCCGGTACTTGGGGGAGTCAAGAACCTGCGCCGCGGCGAGGATGCCCACCGTGGTCGGCGAGATGATGCCCTTGAGGTTCGGGTACTTCTGCAGCAAGCCCTGGGTCACCTGGGTCGCGGTGGTCGGGTCGTCGTTCCCGTAGACGGTGCTGACCAGGTGCATATTCGGGTACTTCGCCAGCTCCTGCTTCATGTACCCGATCCAGGCGTTCTGGTTTGTCGCCGAGGCGGCCGCCGACACGATCGCGATGTCACCGGTGGAGTTGATCTGCTTGGCCAGCAGGTCGACCTCGCTGGTCCCGATCTGGGCGGTGGACGCCTGGTTGATGAACAGGTCCCGGCAGGCGGGCGCGTCCGAGTCGTAGGTGACAACCGTGATGCCCTTGGCCATGGCGGACTTCAGGGTCGGGCAGAGGGCTGAAGGGTCGGTCGCGGACACAATGAGGGCGTTGGCGCCCTTGGTGATCGCCGCCTGGATGGCCGGGATCTGCGACGCGGGAGTCGCGGCGGTCCCGCTGGTCTCACTGCCCGTCTCGCCGAGCGTCTGCAGCGCGGCCAGCGCGCCGCCGGACTTCACGCTGTCCGACGTCGTGAAGTACGGGTTGCCGAGGTTCTTCGGGATCACGAAGACCTTCAGCCCGGTCTTCAGCCCGCCGGACGCGCTGGCGGAGCTGGAGGACGAGCCGGAAGCCGAGGAACTTCCTGAGGAACTGCACGCCGCGAGCGTCGCGGACGCGACCAGGAGCACCACGGGGGCCCACAGTGCTCTTCGGACAGAACGTCTCATATCTGAATCCTTTCAATTGGGATCGGACAAAGCTGGCTTGGTTGGGTGACCTGGGTGGTCGGGGTGGTCGGGGTGGTCGGGGTGGTCGGCTGGCGTGGCCAGGTGGCCTGGGTGGTCGGCGGGCGTGACCGGGTGATCTGGTGGCGTGGCGGCTGCCGGGGAGATGCGGTGCGGCGCTGCGGGGATGTGGCCCCCTGGCCGCGGTCAGTCATGTACCGCTCCGATTTCCGGAGAGCGGCGCAGGCTGCGGCCACGGCCCAGCCCACGGGCCCGGCTGCGGAACGCGGCCGCGTTGGGCACGAACACGCTGACGAGCAGGAGACCGCCGATGACGATGCCGGTGGCCTCCTGGTTGAAGTTGGTGAGCAGGAGGGCGTTGAGCAGCCCCGCGAAGATGATCGTGGCCAGCACGACGCCGACGATCGATCCCTTGCCCCCGAAGATGGAGACGCCGCCGAGCAGGACAATGGCGACGACGCTCAGCTCCAGGCCGATGGCGTTGTTCCAGACCGCCGTGGCCAGGCGGAACGTCCACAGTGCGCCGGCCATGGAGCAGACCAGGCCGGACACGACGAAGAGCATGGTCTTGATGCGCTTGACCCGGATCCCGGCGAACAGCGCCGCTTCGGGGCTGGCGCCCATCGCGTAGATGGACCGGCCGGTCGGCGTGGCATGCAGCACGACGCCGAAGATCACGGCCAGCACGATGAAGATCGCGACGTTGTAGGGGATGACGGTGTGCGGGATCGGGTTGACCCCGATGGTGGTGTACGTCGCCGGGAAGTTCGAGATCGTGTTCGCGCCCAGGATGATCTGCGCGATGCCACGGTAGAGGCCCAGGGTGCCGATCGTCACGGCCAGCGAGGGCAGGCCGACACGGGTCACCAGCAGGCCGTTGATCAGGCCCGCGACCACTCCCAGCACGGCCAGGACGACGAAGATGGCCAGCATCGGCCAGTGCTTGTTCCACAGGAAACCGAGGGTGGCGCTGGACATGCCCAGGGTCGAGGCCACCGAGAGGTCGATCTCACCGCTGATGATGATGAACGTCATGGGCAGCGCCATGATCGCGACCTCGCCCGAGGAGACACTCAGGTTGAAGAAGTTTCCGCTGGTCAGAAACTGCGAAGAGGTGAGGGCGCCGAACACCACCACGGCGATGGCCACGACGACCAGGCCGCTCTCCCAGCGCACGGCGGATTGCACCCCGGCCCGCCGCATCCAGGCCTGGAATGCCCCGCGCAACCCGGTGCTTCGGTCAGGTTCCAACGCCCGAACTCCTTTGTCGCAGAGCGGCCATCAGCCTGAGGGAGATGACGCGATCGAGGGTGATGGCCACCAGGAGCAGGAAGCCGGCGATGGCCTGGTCCCAGAAGGGCGAGATCCCGAGCACGTTCAGGGCCGAGGCGATGGTGCTGAGCAGGAGCGCGCCGACCGCGGCGCCCACCGCGCTGCCGCTTCCGCCGAAGATCGCCACGCCGCCGACCACGACGGCGGAGATGACGGTCAGCTCGTACCCGGTCCCCGCCGTGGAGTCAATGGTCTGGTACTGCGCGGCCCAGAGCACCCCGGCCAGCCCGGCGATGCCGCCGCTGACCGCGAAGGCGGTAAAGATCCGCTTGCCCACCGGGATCCCGGCCAGGCGCGCCGCTTCCGGGTTCGAGCCGATCGCGTAGAGCTCGCGCCCGGACCGGAAGGAACGCAGGTAGTACGCTCCGGCACCGATCACCACGGCGATCACGATGGCCAGGTAGGGAACCCCGAACACGTTGGCCCGGGGGATGTTGATGAAGCTGTTCGGCAGGGTCTGGGCGACGACCTCGTTCCCGCCCACGATGAGGATGTCTATGCCCCGGATGATGTAGAGCGTGGCCAGCGTGACGACGAGGCTGGGCACCCGGCCGATGGCCACCATGAGCCCGTTGCCGATGCCGCACACGAGCCCGATCCCCAGCCCGGCGAGGAAGACCACCGGGATGGGAAGGCCGGGGTGGTGCCCGAAGAGATTCGTCGAGACGTAGGCCGACAGGCCCAGTACCGAGCCGACGGACAGGTCCACGTTGCGGCTGAGGACCACCATCGTCTCGCCCAGCGCGAGGAGGGCGTAGACCGTGGTGTTGCTGAGCAGGAACTGGATGTTGGCCTGATCGATGAACCGGGGCTGGATGCTCGCCGTGACCGCCACGAAAACGACGAGGACGGCGATGATGCCGGATTCCCGGATCCGGAACACCCGCTCGGTGAGCTTGCGCGAGGCGGCCCCGCCACCCGCGCTGGCCGGGTTCTGGCGCTCGGTCACGGCTGCGCTCATAGCCCCTGCTCCTGCAGCTGGCCAGTCGCCGCCGCCATGATCTTTTCCTCAGATACGTCGGCGTGGCCGAACTCCGCCATCAGCCGTCCCTCGCGCATGACCAGGATCCTGTCCCCGATGCGCAGCACCTCCGGCAGTTCTGAGGAGATCATCAAGACGGCCACGCCGTCTCTGGCCAGTTGCACCAGCAGCTCGTGCACCTCGGCTTTGGTGGCGATGTCGATCCCGCGGGTCGGCTCGTCCACGATCAGCAGCGCGGGCTTGCGTCCCAGCCATTTGGCCAGCACGACCTTCTGCTGATTGCCGCCGGACAGCCGGGATACCGGGTCGGTGAGCCGGCCGTACTTGAGCTTCAGCCGCACGGCCCAGTCGTCGGCGAACGTGCGCTCGGCCGCCGCCCTGATGAGGCCTGACTTCCTCAGCCGGCCTAGCGACGCCAGCGCCACGTTCTGCTGGATGGACATGTCCATGACCAGGCCCTGCTGGCGCCGGTCCTCGGGCACGAAGCCGATCCCGGCCGCCATCGCCGCCGTGGGCGACGCGCGGTGCAGTTCCTGCCCGCCGATCAGGACGGTCCCGGCGTCGTACCGGTCGATGCCGAAGATTGCCCTGGCGACCTCGCTGCGCCCGGACCCGACCAGCCCGGCCAATGCGACGATCTCCCCGGCCCGCACCTCGAAAGAGATGTCCGTGAACACTCCCTCCCGGGTCAGGTGCTCGGTTTGCAGCACGGGCTGGCCCGGGTTACCGCGTTCCCCGGCCACCCGCTCGACCATGTCCCGGCCCACCATCGCCCGCACGAGATCGGCTGCGGTGAGACCAGCCAGCTCGCTGGTCAGCACGTGCCTGCCGTCGCGCATCACGGTGACCCGCTGGCAGATCTCGAACACCTCTTCCAAGCGGTGGGAGATGAACAGGACGGCGGCGCCCGCGGCGCGCAGCGTGCGCACCACCTCGAAGAGCCGGGCCACCTCCACGGCGGACAATGCGGCGGTGGGCTCGTCCATCACGATGATCCGGGCGTCAACGGACAGCGCCTTGCCGATCTCGACGATCTGCTGGTCGGCGATGGACAGCCCGCGGCAGATACGGCCCGGATCCAGCGGGACCCCGAGCCGGGTGAAGAGTGCTGCGGCCTGCGCGCGCATCGTTTTGCCGTCGATGCGCCGGCCGGCCCGCAGCGGCTGGCGTCCCATGAAGATGTTCTCAGCGACGGTCAGGTCGGGGAACAGGGTGGGTTCCTGATAGATCACCGCTATCCCCGCGGCCTGGGCGTCCGCGGGTCCGTGCAGCTGAACCGGGCGGCCATCGATGAGCAGC
>Ga0302325_10019501_pt1 | contig 14265 bp, 12 predicted proteins | sample Palsa_T0_2_FD_201948 | JGI IMG/M metagenome (GOLD analysis project Ga0302325, IMG submission 201948) | Peat permafrost microbial communities from Stordalen Mire near Abisko, Sweden - Palsa_T0_2 | ecosystem: Environmental > Terrestrial > Soil > Palsa > Peat permafrost | place: Sweden: Abisko... | reverse complement strand
ACAGCGTGCTGCAGCCCGGGTTGACGGCGGCCATCCCGCACCTGGCAGGTGACGTCCCCCTGGTGCGCGCCACCAGCCGGCTGCAGGGGGCCACCATGGGCGGCACCGCCATCGGGCCCCTGCTCGCCGGCGTGGTCGGCAGCATCGGCGGGACCAGCACCGCCCTGCTGCTCGATGCCGCCACCGCCGTCCTCTTCAGCGTGGGCATCTCGATGCTGCGCCTGCGCCACACCCGCACCTCCGCGCCGCACGGCGCCGACGACGGGATGGCGGCCGGCTTGCGCTACCTCCGCCGCGACCGGCCGATGGGCCTGTTGGTCGTGGTGGTGGCGGCCATGCTCGCCTTCCTCGGGGTGACCATGGTGGCCGAGCTCTTCCTGGCCGAGAAGGTGCTGCACGGGGGGACCACGGGCTACGCGCTCCTCATCACGGCCTGGACCGGCGGGATGACCCTGGGCACGGTCATCGCCGGCCGTCTCCCGTCTCGCCTCCTCGCCCCCGGCATCGTCGTCGGCCTGGTCGTGCTCGGACTGGGCGTCGCGGCCGGCGCCCTCTCTCCCGTCATGTGGATGGCCATCGCCGCCTACGGGATCGGTGGGGTGGGCGACGGCGTGCAGCTCGTCGGGGCCCGCGCCCTCCTCCTGCAACGGGCTCCGGCCCACCTGGCGGGTCGGGCCTCGGCCGTGTTCAGCGGCATGACCGCCGGTGCGGTCTCGCTCGGCATGGCCGCCGCCGCACCTCTGGTCGTCCTCTTCGGCATCCGGGGTGCGCTCCTGGCGGCCGGAGTGGCCAGTGTGCTGGTCGCGGTGGCAGCACGGGCGCTGCGGCTGCACCACCTGCGCGGAGAGCCCTTCATCGACGCCGTCCCATTGGCGATCCCAGTGATCCCAGCGATCCCGGTGTCCGCCGAGGTTGAGCTCGCCCCGTTAGGTTGAGCCGCCGTGTCCGGCTCGCCGACCATCCTGACCGCCGGCGAGGCCCGGCGGGTTGCGCTCTTTGCCCAGGGTCTCTCGGGTCCCCGGCTGCGGGGTAGCCCGGCGGCCACCCTGCGGCGACTCGGCGGCGTGCAACTCGACACCATCTCGGTCCTGGCGCGTTCGCACGAGCTGGTGGCCTATGCGCGCCACGGACCCATCGGGCGTGCGGCGATTGAGAAGGCGTACTGGGGCCCGGCCAGCGCGACCTTCGAGTACTGGTCGCACGCGGCGTGCATCCTGCCCCTTGAGGACTGGCCTCTCTATGCGGTGACGCGCCGCGCCCGGCAGGCCCGGGGCCGGCGCTGGCACCTCCTCGAAGACGAGGCGGGCAGCACTGCCGACGTCGTGGCGCGCCTCCGTGCCGAGGGTCCCCTCACGGCCCGCCAGCTGGGTGGGGCCAAGAAGGGAGGCGTCTGGTGGGACTGGTCCGAGATCAAGATCGCGGCGGAGTGGCTGCTCGATAAGGGGGTCCTCGTCTGCCGGCACCGGCAGGGTTTCCAGCGGGTCTACGACCTGGCGGAACGGGCCATCCCCACCGCGCTGGCGCAGCAGGAGCGGAGCGACGAGGAGTGCGCCGTGGCGCTGGTGGAGGCGGCCGGTCGCTCACTCGGCGTGGCCACGGCGGCCGACCTGGCCGTCTATAAGGGCGTGCCGACTGCGCTCGTGCAGCGCGTGGTGGGGGACACCGACCTCGAGCCGGTGACGGTCGAGGGCTGGGCCAAGCCTGCGTTCGTGCCCCCCGGCGCCACCGACGTGCTCAACCGGCGGGCCAGGGGGCGCAGCCTTCTGATCTCCCCGTTCGACTCGCTGGCCTGGGACAGGGCCCGCACGGCGCGACTCTTCGGCTTCCAGCACCGGTTGGAGGCCTATGTGCCCCGTGACAAACGTCGCTTCGGGTACTTCGCCATGCCCGTGCTCGGCGGGACCAGGTTCGTCGGCCTGGTCGATCCCGGTCGGCGGGGACGCACGCTGGTGGCCAAGCAGGTCAGCCTGCAGACCACGGATGCGGCGCGCCATGTGGCGGCCGCCCTGATCGAAGCGGCCGCGTGGGTGGGGTGCGACGACATCGTCATCGAAGTCGTCGATCCCGTCGAGCGCATCAGCGAGCTGGCGGCTCTTGTGGCGGTTCTGGTGGCCGATCTCCGCTGACCCTCAGCGGGCGTCTGCGGCGTGGCCCGCCGCGATCTGCTCGAAAACCGGGATCGATCCGCCGTAGGGCCCGCTCTGCGCGGGATGGTGCAGGACGAACTCGTTGAATCCCAACTCCTCGTAGGGCGCAGCGAGCTCGTCGAATTGGTGGCGCGAGGTGAGGATCGTCTCCGTCGGCGTCCACAACAGGACCTTGCGCAACGTCGCGACGTCCCGCCCCCTTTCGTTGCAGGCCGCGTCCAGCAGGGCGCACTGCTGCCGTGCGGCGCGCAGGATGGCCTCGGGCGTGCGCGGCGTACCCGACGCCGGACCGATCGTCACCCACTGCTGGCCGAAGTCGACGGCCAGGCCGAGGCCGCGCGGGGCGCCGGCGGCGATGGTCAGTGGGAAGGGAGCTTGCAGGGCCCCCGGTGTGCTGGGGGTGTCCGCGGCGGCGTAATAGCGGCCGGTGATGGTCGTGCGGGCGTCCGCGTCGCCATCGAGGATCGCCCGCAGGATGCGCAGGAACTCCTCGAAGCGATCCATCCGTTCGGTCGAGCTCCAGGGCGGTTGCCCGAGTGCGGTGGCATCGGGGCCCCCGCTGCCCGGCCCGATCCCCAGGTCGAACCGGCCCCCGCTCACGTCGTCCAGGGCGAGCACGTCGCGGGCCAGTGGCACGGGGTGCCGGAAGTTGGGTGACGCCACCAGGGTGCCGAGCCTGACCCGCCGCGTCACCGCGGCCGCAGCAGCCAGGACGGGTACGGCGGCGTGCCACGGTCCATCGGGCATGCCGCCCCAGCGGATGTGGTCGTAGGTCCAGGCCGTCGCAAAGCCGACGTCGTCCGCCCACTCCCATTGGCGGCCCGCCTCCCTCCAGCGGTCGGACGGAAGGATGACCAGCCCTACGCGCACGCGCTCACGCTAGTTGGAGGTGCGTGCTGGCCTCATTGGAGGCGGCGGCTGTGGTTCTCGATACCGGTCGAATCCGCCCTCGAGTGAGCGATGCCGACCGATCCGCCCTCGAGCCGAGCATGGTTTTTCGAGTTGTACCGGATCTGGTACAACTCCCGTCGACTCGTACCAGATCCGGTACAACTTCGAATTGAATCCACGGGACTCGGTGTCGCCCGCCGGCACCGGCGCCGGCGCCGGCACCGGCGCGAACCGGTCAGGCGGCGCGCCAGTCGATCCAGCCTCCGTGTCCCTGGGCGAATCCGAGGAGTCGGGCCTCCGGCACCCCGTTGTGGAAGAGGACCGCGCCGAGGACGTCGGACCCGGCCCGGTCGGGATGGTTCGCCACCTCGGCCCCGAGCAACTCCACGGTCCCCGGGCTCTCGGCGCTCAGCCAGGCGACGTCACGGCCGTGCGATGCCGCGGCGAGGTGGCCGATGAACGCCTGGCGTTCGTCGGTGCCGAGGTAGGCGAACGCCCACGTGGTGACGAGCGTGGCCAGGGCACCCTCGGGAAGTCCGGCGAGTATCCCGGGGAGAGCGTCGTTGGCATCCGCCGCGACCACCTGTGGCGGATCGGGCTGGGCCAGCTGTATGGACGCAGCAGTCCGCTCCAGCCGGCCCGAGTCGGGCCAGACGCACGCGAGCAGCCAGCGCACGTCATCGGGGTCGCCGAGGTCGACCGGGGAGCGGTCGATGCCGATCCGGGACGCGATGGGCGGCAGCAGCGCGGCGATCGGAGGCCGGCCACCCACGACCTCGCACTCGATCCTGACCGGCGAATCGTCCGGTCCCGTCGTGCCGAACGAGCCGTAATCGATCCGGTAACTGTCGCACCGCAGGTTCAGCCCAGCGCTCGCTCCCACGTCGACTAACGCCAGCGGCCGGTCGAAGCGGGACGCCACCCAGGTCAGCCCGGGGGCGATCAGCGCGCTGCGCCCGCAGTCGTTGGTCTGAATGTGACGGGTGGCCAGAATGTGGTCGACCGCGTCCCGGTGGGCGCGCCAGAAGTCGAGGAACAGCGGCCCCGGATCCTCGTGTGCCGCCCCGACGTAGATCGCCGCCAACGCAGTGTCCGCGTCCTCGAGCACGAGGTAGTGGACGGCGGCGAGGAGCGCGGGCGGAAGTTGCGCGGACGGGGGCACGGTGCGGAGATACTCGAGGAGTTCCGACTCGCCGGCCACGGCCAGCGAGATGCGTTCGTAGAGCGGGGACGTGTCGTGGCAGTGGGTGGCGAACCACGCCCACATATGGGCGAAGTCGTCGGTGGTGCCGCTGGGCACGCCGGCGCTCACAGTCGCACCATCAGGGGCAGGTCGTGACCGCTGGCGTCCGTGGCAGGATGAACGGGCACGTGCCGATGGTAGGCGGCAGTGGTGCCCATATCCCATTCCCTTCCATCTGGAGGTGCCATGCGGTTCTCGTATGCCGAATCGATGACCGACCCGTCGTATTACCTACCCCTGGCCCGGGCGGCCGAGGAGGCGGGGTTCGATGGCATGGTCGTGCCCGACAGCATCTGCTACCCCGAGGAGTCCGACGCCCGCTACCCGTACAATCCCGACGGCACGAGGGAGTTCCTCGACGGCAAGCCGTTTCTCGAGCCGTTCTCGATCATCCCGGCCATGGGGGCCGTGACCGAGACGTTGCGGTTCGTCACCTTCGTCATCAAGCTCCCCATCCGCCACCCGGTCCTGGTGGCCAAGCAGGTCACCTCCACCGCGGTGCTCACCGGCAACCGACTCCTGCTCGGCGTCGGGACGAGCCCCTGGCCCGAGGACTACGCCGTGTGCGGCGTGCCGTGGGAAGGCCGTGGCAAGCGCATTGACGAGCAGATCGATGTGCTGCGCGGCCTGATGGGAGGGGACTACTTCGCTTATCACGGCGACGTCTTCGACATCCCGTCGATCAAGCTGTGCCCCGTCCCCACCAAGCCGGTGCCGATCCTGATCGGGGGGCACCATGACGCCGCCCTGCGCCGGGCCGCCCGCGTCGGTGACGGATGGCTGCACGGGGGTGGGGATCCCGAGGACCTGCCCGGATTGCTGGCGCGCCTGACCGAGCTCCGGCGCGAGTACGGCACGCTCGACAAGGACTTCGAGATCCATGTCATCTCGCTCGACGCCTACAGCCCCGACGGTATCGAGAAGCTGGAGGAGCTGGGGGTGACCGACGTCATCGTCGGTTTCCGCTATCCCTACGAAGTCGGGCCCGACACCGAGACGCTGCAGACCAAGGTCGACAACCTGCGCCGCTTCAGTGATGATGTCATCGCCAAGGCACGGTGACGGCCGGCCGGTCCGGAGAGCGTGAGGGGGACACCATGGGAGAGGAGACGACGACGGCGAGAGAGCTCGGCATCCGCTCGCGTGCCGCCGTGCACGCCCGAGACCGCGACGGGTGGCTGGACCTCTTCGCGGACGATGCGCTCGTGCAGGACCCGATCGGGCCTTCCCCCTTCGATCCCGAGGCAAAGGGCCACCGCGGCAAGGAGGCCATCGCCGCCTTCTACGACTCGGTGATCGCCCCGGCCGAGGCCATCAGCTTCGAGATCGAGCACTCGTATCTCTGCGGCGACGAGGTCGCCGACGTGGGGATCATCCTCACCACTCTGGCCGGTGGGACGCACCAGGCCGTGGTGCGCGGCGTCTACACCTATCGCCACGACGGGAACGGGAAGCTGGCCTTTCTCCGCTCCTACTGGGAGTTCGACGCGCTCGAGCTCGTCGAGCTCACACCTCTCGAATAATGGCCGGGCGCGTCATGGTGCGGGAGGGTCTCTTCACCGACGGGGATGCGCCGGCGCTGTTGGGCAGCCGGTGTGCGACGTGCGGGGCCCACCACTTTCCCCGCCACGACACCTGCCCGTACTGCGCCGCGGAGGGACCGATCCCGACACAGCTCAGTGGTGCCGGATCGTTGTGGGCGTGGACCGCGGTCACGGCTGCGCCTCCGGGGTACCGGGGTCCCGTCCCCTACGGGGTGGGTGTGGTCGAACTCCCCGAGGGGATCCGCGTCATCACGCAACTGACCGTTAGCGATCCCGCCGCGCTGGAGCTCGGACAGGCCATGGAACTCCGCGTCGTGCCGCTGCACACCGATGCCGACGGGAACGAGGTCGTGACCTACTCCTTCGCTCCAGTCGACGCGCCCGATCCGGTCGACGCGCCGTCCCCGGTCGACGCGCCGTGAGCGGCGTCGTCATCGCCGGGGTGGGGATGCATCCCTTCGGCCGTTTCGAGGGCGTCTCGACCACCGACATGGGCGTGCACGCCGTGCGGGCCGCGCTGCGGGAGGCGGCGGTGACCAAGGGCGGGTTCCAGGCTGCGTTCTGCGGGACCGCGTACGGGGGCGTGGCCAGCGGCCACAAGGTGCTGAGCCGCCTCGGCCTGACGGGAATGCCCATCGTCGACGTCGAAGCCGGGTGCGCCAGTGGCGGCGCGGCCCTGATGCTGGCCGCCGGGGCCATCAGGGCCGGGCAGTACGACACCGTGCTCGTCTTCGGGGTGGAGAAGATGCCCAAGGGCATCATCCGCTCGTCGTTCTTCGAGCCCTGGCAGGAGGAGGCGGGGCTGGCCGCCACCCCGTCGTTCTTCGCCCTGCGGGCGCAACGCCTGGCCGTGACCTCCGGCGTGACCAAGGAGCACCTGGCCCAGGTGGTCGTCAAGAACCGCCGGCACGGCACGTCGAACGCGGACGCCATGTTCCAAAAGGAGATCTCGGCCGAGGAGGTCCTGGCCTCTCGGGTGGTGTGCGAGCCGCTGCACCTGTTCATGCTCTGCTCGCCCAACGAGGGGGCCGCGGCGGTCGTGCTCACCCGTGACGGCCGACGCGCCGACCCGGCGCCCGCCCCGGTAACCCTGGCCGGGGCGGTGCTGCGCTCCCACCTGCCGGGATCGGTGCTGAGCGAATCGACTCCGCTGTCGGGTCTCACCGGCAACGACGTACCTTCCCCGACCACGCTGGCGGCGACGGCGGCATTCGAGGAGGCCGACCTGGGGCCCGGGGACCTCGACGTGGTCGAGTGCCAGGACACCGATGCGGCCCGTGAGCTCTTGTCCTACGAGGAGATCGGCCTGTGTGACCCTGGTGGATCGGCGGACCTCCTGGTCTCGGGAGCCACGAGCCTCGGGGGCCGGTTGCCGGTCAATCCGAGCGGCGGCCTGCTCTCCAAGGGCGAGCCCCTCGGCGCCTCCGCACTGGGACAGGTGGTAGAGCTGGTGCGTCAACTGCGGGGCGAGTGCGGTCCCCGTCAGGTGGAGGGCGCCCGGGTGGCCCTCTCGCACACGGTCGGTCGCGGCGCCAATGCGGGAGTGGTCATCCTTACCAGGTGAGCAGCGCCCACGCCCGCCCGACAGCGCGGCCGATCAGAGTGCGGCCAGGACACCGGCCAGTTGGTCCAACGAGGTGATGATGCCGTCGGGTCGCTCGTCGGTGCCCGGCGGAGGCGGGTACGAGCCGTCCCCCCGGCGGTCGATCCATACGGCGCGCCAACCCGACCGCTTGGCCCCCACCACATCGTTGAGGGGATGGTCCCCGACCAGGACGACGGAGCCGGGAACGACCCCCATCAGCGTCTCGACGACGGCGAAGATACCCCGGTCCGGCTTCGCCACGTTGTGGTCCTGGGCGAAGACCACGGCCTCGAAGAACCCACCCAGGCCGACCGCCTCGGGCAACCGGCTGCCGTTGGAGAGCAGGCCCAGCCGGTAGTCGGACTGTAGGGCCTCGAGGCACGGCAGGGTGTCGTCGAAGAGCGCGGGGTCCCGATCCCGATGATCGAAGTAGATGGCAGTGAGCTGGACGGCCAGCGCGTCGTCATCGATCCCGGATCCACCGCCCTCTCTGGCCCCGCTGGCCTCGCCGCTCTCCTCGTGGACACCGTGGAGGCGGCACAGGGTGCGGGCGAACCCGAGCCGGCGCAGCCGGGCCAGGTTGAACTCGACTCCTTCCCACTCACGGGCGACAGCGTTCCGATCGGCTTGCAGGTCGTCAATCTGTAGTGCGTCGGCCCCGGTCCCGGGACGGGCCACCCGGAGTTCGGCCAGCACGGCGGCCAACGCGAGGCGCATGACCCTTTCGAAGTCCCAGAGCGTCTGGTCGCCGTCGAAGAGCACGGCGTCGATCACGTCCGATCACGGACGTTTCCGCTCACGACACCGTGCTGGTTCACGAGACCAAGACGACCTTGCCCAGTTTCCCGCCTGCCGTGAAGTAGTCGTACGCCGCGGTGGCCTCGGCCATCGGGAAGGTTGCGCTGATCGGCACCCGGAGGAGGCCCGAATCGACGAGCGGCAGTACGTGCGCCGTCACAGCTGCCGCGACATCCGCCTTTTCCCGCCGGGTGCGGGCGCGCAGGGTCGCCCCGCCGATGCGCGCCCGGGATCCCATCAGCTGGAGCAGGTTGAGCTCGATCTTCGCTCCTGAGCCCACACCGATCACCATGACGCGGGCGCCCGTGGCCAGGTGCGGCAGGACGGTGGGCAGGCTGGCCGCGCCGACCAGTTCGAGCACGACGTCGTAGGGACCGTGGGCCGCCACGCCGTCGGGATCGATGACCACCCCGGCGCCGAGCGCCCCCACCTCCTCGCGTCGCCCGGCGTCGCGCACCGTCGCCACCACCGAAGCGCCCGTGGCGGCGGCCAGCTGCACGCCCGCCGTGCCGACCCCTCCGGCGGCGCCCGAGATCAGCACCCGCTCGCCCATGCGCAGACCGGCGTGGGTGAAGAGCGCGTCGAAGGCGGTGGAGAAGACCTCGGGGAACCCGCCGGCTTCGGGCCAGGAGAGCGAGTCGGGAACGGGAAGCGCGTGGGACTCGTCGACCACGGCCATGGTGGCCTGGCCACCGCCACCCACAAGGGACATGACCCGCGAACCCGGAGAGAACCGGGTCACCTGCGAGCCGACCGCCACCACCTCGCCGGCCACCTCCATGCCCGGGATGTCGGCCGGTGCCCCCGGCGGGGCCGGGTAGAGCCCCTGGCGCTGCATCATGTCGGCGCCGTTGAGCCCGGCCGCCCGCACGGCCATTAGGAGCTCCGTGTCGCCGGGCACCGGATCGTCCCGTTCCTCCCAGTACAGCTGTTTGTCCCTGATCACCACGGCGCGCACCGACTCACCCTACGCAGATCGGCGCCGCCATCTGCCCGCGGCGTCGTCGCACGGGGACCGGTATCCTCGGCGGCATGGCCCTCTACGACATCCCCGTTCACACGCTGCAAGGCGACGAGTCGTCGCTCGGCGAGTACGCCGGCAAGACGCTCCTCGTGGTCAACGTGGCGTCCAAATGCGGGCTCACGCCCCAGTACGAGGGACTCGAACGTCTCCAGAAGACCTACGCCGACCGCGGCTTCTCGGTGGTCGGCTTTCCCAGCAACCAGTTCATGGGCCAGGAGCCGGGCACGCCGGAGGAGATACAGCAGTTCTGCTCGACCACCTACGGCGTGACCTTCCCGTTGTTCGAGAAGATCGACGTGAACGGGGAGAACCGGCACCCCATTTACGAGGAGCTGACGGCCGTTCCCGACGCCGAAGGCACGGCAGGCGACATCACCTGGAACTTCGAGAAGTTCCTCGTATCGAGCACCGGTGACGTCATCGGGCGTTTCCGTCCGCAGGTCGAGCCCGAGGACCCGGCCATCGTCGACGCCATTGAGGCTGCGCTGCAGGCTTGAGCGACCCGACGCCCGCCGCGGGGCGGTTTTCCGCCTCCATCTTCGACATGGACGGGCTGCTGATCGATTCGGAAATCCTCTGGCACGAGGCCGAGATCGAGATCTTCGGCGACCTGGGCGTGCCCTTGTCGCGCGACCACTGCCGCAGCACCAAGGGAATGTTCGTGGGTGAGGTGACCGACTTCTGGTACTCCCGGTACCCGTGGGCCGGACCTACCCCGCCAGAAGTGGCGGTGACCATCGTCGACCGAGTCATCGCCCTCCTCCTGGCCAAAGGAGAGCTCAAGCCGGGAGCGGAGCACGCCATCGCCCTGTGCGCCGAACGCGGCCTGTCACTCGCCGTGGCCTCGTCGTCGCAGTACCGGCTCATCGACACCGCGCTGGACCACTTCGGCCTCCGGCACCACTTCGAAGTCGTCCACTCGGCCGAGGACGAGACATGGGGCAAGCCGCACCCGGCCGTCTTCCTCACGGCAGCGGCCAAGTTGGGAGCGGCCCCGCGCCGCTGCGTGGTCTGGGAGGACGCGCCTGCCGGGGTGGTGGCGGCCAAGGCGGCCTCCATGGCCTGCATCGCTGTCCCGGAGCACGGCGAGGAGCACCAGCCGGCCTTCGCCCTGGCCGACGTCGTGCTGGGATCGCTGCTCGAAATGGATGCGCCGCGCTTCGACGCGTTCTGCGACCCGCCCGGGGCTGCCGCATAGCACCGCATAGGGGAATGTCCCCGATCGGGAGGGGTCGGGGCGCAGAACCTCTAGTCTTTCCGACACGCCCGGGGTCCCTGTGCCTGGGCGACCATCACTGAGGTCGCGTGTTCACACCTGTCCCCCCCGAAACAGACTTCGTCGCTCTCGAGCAGGCCGAACTGGCCCGCTGGGCGACCCACCGCGTCTTCGAGCGCTCCGTCGAGCAGCGCAAGGGCGCACCGGAGTGGGTCTTCTACGAGGGCCCGCCCACCGCCAACGGCATGCCCGGACTCCATCACGTCTGGGCCCGCGTCTACAAGGACCTCTTCTGCCGTTTCCATGCCATGAGCGGCTCGTACGTGGCCCGCCGAGGGGGATGGGACACCCACGGACTTCCCGTCGAAGTGGAAGTGGAGAAGAGGCTCGGCATCACCGGCAAGCGGCAGATCGAGGACGAGGTCGGCATCGCCGAGTTCGTCCGGCTCTGCCGGGAATCGGTCTACTCCTACGTCGACGAGTTCACCCGACTCACCACGCGCATCGGCTACTGGCTCGATACGGATGCGGCCTACTGGACGCTGACCCCGGCCTACGTGGAGTCGGTGTGGTGGTACCTGCGGCAGCTCTTCGACCAGGGCCTGCTCTATGAGGACCTCAAGGTCGTCCCGTACTGCCCCCGCTGCGGCACGGCGCTCTCGAGCCACGAGCTGGGGCAGGCGGGCGTCTACACCGACGAAGAGGACGAGTCGGCCTATGTGCGGTTCCCGCTCATCGATCCCGATCCCGCTGTGGTCGGTGATGCCGAGGCGTTGGTCGTCTGGACCACGACGCCGTGGACCCTGTTGTCCAATACCGGCGTCGCCCTCAACCCGAATCTGACCTACGCCGTGGTCGACCGGTTGATCATGGCCGAAGAGCTGGTCGACCACGTGTTGGGGGAGGGCGCATCGGGGCGCGTCGCCCGACGCATCCCGGGGGTGGCGCTGGTCGGGCTGCGCTACCAGCGCCCTTTCGACGACCTCGTCCCACCGCCCCACTCCGATGGGTGGCGCGTCGTGCCGGCCGACTACGTCACGACCGAGGAGGGGACGGGGCTGGTGCACCTGGCGCCGGCCTTCGGAGAGATCGACCGCCAGATCGGGCGCGAGAACGGTTTGCCCTCGCTGAATCCGGTGGGGCCCGACGGGCGCTTCACCGACGAGATCGACTGGCTGGCCGGGCAGGAGGTGCGGGCGAGTAACACCCTCATCAACGACCGCCTCGCGGACGCCGGCCTGCTTCTGCGTCGCTTCGACTACGTGCACTCGTACCCGCACTGCTGGCGCTGCCGCACGCCTCTCATCTACTGGGGCAAGCCGAGCTGGTACATCGCCACCTCGACCCGCAAGGACGACCTGCTGGCCCAGAACGCCACCATCGACTGGCACCCGGCCCATATCCGCGACGGCCGGTTCGGCGAATGGCTGTCCAACAACGTCGACTGGGCGCTGTCCCGTGACCGCTACTGGGGTACGCCGCTCCCCATCTGGCGTTGCGGCCGGGGGCATCTGCAGTGCATCGGCTCGCTGACCGAGTTGTCCGAGCTGTGTGGCCGTGACGTCACCGGCATCGATCCCCACCGACCCGTCATCGACGACATCGAGTTCGTCTGTCCCGTCTGCACCGAAGAGGGGTACGACGACGGGGACTCGATCTGTCGCCGGGTGGCGCCCGTGATCGACGCCTGGTTCGACTCCGGCTCGATGCCGGCCGCGCAGGTCGGCTACCCCAACGCCCCGGGGTCCGCGGAGGCCTTCTCATTCCCGGCGGACTTCATCTCCGAGGCGATCGATCAGACCCGCGGGTGGTTCTACTCGTTGCTCGCCGTCAACACGCTGGTCTTCGGTGAAACCCCCTACAAGCACGTGGTGTGCCTCGGCCACATCGTGGACGCCGACGGCCGCAAAATGTCCAAATCGCTGGGCAATATCATCGATCCCTGGACGATTCTCGACACCCGGGGGGCGGATCCCTTGCGCTGGTGGATGTTCAGCCAGGGATCACCGTGGACGCCGACCCGCGCCAGCCTGGCGGCCATCGACACCGCCATGCGCGACATGCTCCTGAAGCTGTGGAACACCCTCCACTTCTTCACCACCTACGCCTCGCTGAACGGCTTCGACCCGGCCGACCCCGATGTCCCGCCGCCAGCCGCCCGGAGTGCGCTCGACCGGTGGGTCCTCTCGCGGCTCGCCAGCACCTGTGTCACCGTGACCACGGCACTGGAAACCTACGAGCCCCTCGAGGCCGCGTCCGCCCTGGCCGGCCTGGTCGACGATCTGTCCAACTGGTACGTGCGCCGCTCCCGACGGCGATTCTGGCGCACCGATCCCGACGCTCCGGCCGGGGACACCCTCGCCGCGCAGGCCACGCTGCACGACGTCTTGACCCAGCTCTCGTTGTTGCTGGCCCCGTTCTGCCCGTTCGTGGCCGACGCCATGTGGCATGCGGTGACCGACGCCGACGAAAGCGATTCCGTGCACCTGGCCGACTGGCCGGCGCCCCGTGCCGACCTCATCGACCGGGATCTCGAAGCCCAGATGGCGTTGGCCCGCCGTCTCACCTCGCTCGGCCGGGCCGCCCGGAGCGAGGCCGGGGTCAAGGTGCGCCAGCCCCTCTCACGCGCCCTCGTATTCCTGCCGTGGGACGCCCCGGCGATCCTCCACGACATTGTCGCCGAGGAGCTCAACGTCGACGAGATCGACGTAGCCGACGAGCTGAGCGAGGTGCTGCAGTTCGAGCTGTCGGCGAACTTCCGCACCCTCGGTCCACGCTTGAAGGAGAGGCAGAAGTACCTCAAGCCGGCACTGGCGGCTCTCGACGGCGTCGAGGCGGCGGCCGCACTCGAGGCCGGGCAGTCGATCACGCTCGACCTGCCCGGCGGCCCGATCGAACTCGGCCCCGACGACGTGCAGCTCCGGGTCCGGGGGCAGCAGGGCTTTGCGGTCTCCCGGGAAGGAGGCGAGGTGGTGGCGCTCGACCTCACGCTGGACGATTCGCTGCGCCACCGTGGCCTGGCCCGGGACGTCGTCCGCTTGGTGCAGGACCTGCGCAAGAACAGTGGGCTGGACGTCTCCGATCGGATCCACCTCAACCTCGAGGGGCTGGACATGATCGAAGAGCACTTCGACTACATCGCCCGGGAGGTCCTTGCCGTCTCCATCGAATCGGGCCCCGGAGAGCGTCCGGGGACGGTGCTCGAGCTGGAGACCGATGAGGGTGCCTTCACGGCCCGGGCCTGGTTGCGCAAGGCGGACTGAGGGCTGTAGCGGGACGGCCGCGTGGCGCGGCCGGGCCTCAGCAGCCGCGGCGTACGAGCTTGGACAACGCCACCTTCAGCGCGGTCCGGTCCGTCTCGTTCAGCGGCGCCACCAGGTGGCGGTCGATCCCCTCGATGTGCGCGCCGATGGCATTGCGCAAGGTGGACTGCCCGGCCGGGGTGAGGACCACATGGACGCTGCGCCGGTCGGACGGGCAGTTCTGACGGGCGACCAGGCCCGCCTCGACCATGCGGTCCACCAGGCGGGTGACGCCGCCCGTGGTGAGCGCCACCTCCGTGCTCAACCTGCTCATGGTCAGGCGCCCTTCCTCGGCGCCGCCGATGTGGATGAGCACGTCGAACCAGACCAGGGGGATGCCGACCGACTGCTCGAGCTCGCGGCCCAGCAGATAGGTGAGATTGCGATGCGAGCGCACCAGGAGCCCCATGAGTGCCAGACGCTCGTCATCGATCTGCGCCAGGAGCCCGCAGGCCCCGTCATCGAGACCCGGCTCCGCCTCATCCTCGTAATTACCCTGCACGGGGATATTCGCT
>Ga0302325_10019500_pt1 | contig 14265 bp, 17 predicted proteins | sample Palsa_T0_2_FD_201948 | JGI IMG/M metagenome (GOLD analysis project Ga0302325, IMG submission 201948) | Peat permafrost microbial communities from Stordalen Mire near Abisko, Sweden - Palsa_T0_2 | ecosystem: Environmental > Terrestrial > Soil > Palsa > Peat permafrost | place: Sweden: Abisko... | reverse complement strand
CTGCGTGATCCCGTCGTTCAGCCGCGACGCGATGCTCATATCCGGTAGCCGGCCTTTGCGACGGTTTCGATTACGGGGGGATCACCGAGCTTGGCGCGCAACCGGCTCATCGTGATCCTCACGGCGACCGTGAATGGGTCGGCGTTCTCGTCCCACACACGCGCGAGCAGCTCCTCTGCCGAGACGACTCGCCCCTGGGCGGCGAGCAGCAGCTCCAGGGCGCCGAACTCCTTGGGGGTTAGCTCGAGATCGTGGCCAGAGCGCTGCGCGTGGCGCTTGGCGGTATCGAGCACGACGTCGCCGTGCTCCAGCACCGGCGGGATGCTCGGCTGCGCGCGGCGAGCCAGCGCGCCGATGCGCGCCACCAACACGGGGAAGTCGAACGGCTTTCCCAGGTAGTCGTCCGCACCGAGCCCAAGCCCGTCAACCAACTCCTCATTCTCTGCCGCGCCGGTCAACATCAGCACTCTGCCGCGGCCGCCGACGGCGACCAGCCTGGCGCACACCTCGTCGCCGTGGAGCGCGGGAAGGTCGCGGTCGAGCACGATCACGTCGTAATCGTTGACCAGCGCTCGTGTCAAGCCAGCCTCGCCGTCGAGCGCAACATCGACCGCCATCCGCGCGTGACGCAGACCCGCGGCGACCGTTGCGGCCAGCTCCTCGTCGTCCTCGATCACTAGCACCCGCATCTATAGCTCCTTCGTGGTCAAGGTAGCGTCGCAGTGTTTCAAGGCTGTTTCGCGCGCTCTGTCACACGGGACCGCTGGATGGCCCGGAAGGCGAAACAGTGGCGAAACAACCCACCGTGTAGAACCGGGTCCGGCAAGAGGGCACTAACTCCCGCAGCTGACCGGGAAGGGAGAGGAATGCCGCGCAGCGTCGATATCGAGAGGCCCAGCCCGCCGCGAGCGCGGGTGCTCGCCGCCGCGGCCCTCCTGAGCTTCGCCCTACCGATCGCGGGCTGCGGGGGCTCGTCGAGTCCAAGCGTCGCCCACCTCTCCTCCGCAAAGGGAGTCTCGTCGGCGAGCTCCGAAGGACGCGGCTCGTCGGCCGAAAGCAAGGCGAGCGGCGAACAGGCGCTGATCGCCTTCGCCGCGTGCATGCGCTCCAGCGGCGTGCCTAACTTCCCAGACCCGAGCCCCGGCGGCGGGTTCCACCTGGCTGCTGGAATGAATCCCTCATCGCCCGTATTCAAGGCGGCGCAGGCGAAGTGCCAGAGGCTCCTGCCGGGCGGTCTCCCTGGCGCCGGCGCAACGACGCACCCCTCCGCACAGACGATGGCGCGGATGCTGAAGATCTCGCGGTGCATACGCCAGCACGGCGTCTCCGGGTTCCCCGACCCAACGACCTCGACCCCTTCCAAGACCGGCGGCGCCCCAGGCGTGATCGCCGATCGCGAAGGAGCGATCTTTGTCCTCCCCGCCACAATCATGCACTCGCCGGCGTTCACGCGGGCGGCTTCCGCGTGTGGGTTCCCTCTGCACAACCACTGACGCAACGGTCAAGCAGGGATGGGGAAGCGCACCTCCACGTCCAGGCCGCCATTCGGCTCGGATCGCACGGTGACGGTGGCTGCGTGAGCGGTGGCGACGGCGTGCACGATCGATAGCCCGAGGCCGTGCCCGTCGCCGTGGCTGGTGCGGGCTCCGTGAAGCCGCTGGAAAGGCGCACGCAGGCGCTCGAGCTCCTGCTCTGGGATCACCGGTCCGTCGTTGGTCACCGACAGCACCGCGGCACCCGTGGTGGTGGCGGTGCTCACGTCGATGCGCCCGCCGGCGGTGTTGTGGCGGATCGCGTTGTCGAGGAGGTTCGCGGCCAGGCGCTCGAGCAGCGGCGGGCTGCCCTCAGTTGGGGCGGATCGAACGTGGCATGCAGCCGCAGCCCGCGACGCTCGATCTCCGCACGGCGACGGGCGAGCACATCGCCCGTCAACGCACCCAGCTCAACCGGCTCGCGGCGGTCCAGGCCACGCTCGCCGGTTGCCAGGTTGAGCAGGGCCTCGATCAGATCCTCCAGTTGCTGCTCGGAAGCCAGCACGCGCTCATGGGCGGCGCGCAACGAGTCCACGCTCGCGTTCGGATCGGCCAACGTCAGCTGCGCCAGGGTCTTCAGCCGGGCGAGCGGGGTACGCAGCTCATGCGAGGTTGGCGACGAACTGGCGCTGGGACTGAAAGGACGCGTCGAGCCGGCCGCACGGCGGCGGGTCCGGCCACGCGCAGGAAGCGGCACCAGGACAATGAGCGGCGTCGTTTAGGGAAGTCCCCGCTTCCCTCCACGGCAATTCGCAGAGTGGCCGGCTCGATGTCGTCACGGGGTAGCCAGACGGTTCGGCGCACGCGCCCCGGTGGCGTGCTGTAATCTTGTCGTATGACAATAGATAAAGGGTTCAGACCGGCGGCATCGCCGGTCGAGTTCCGGCTGGATGCGGCCTCGGGCGTGCCGACCTACCTGCAGCTTGTCCACCAGGTCGAGCACGCGCTGCGGCTGGGTTACCTCAAGCCCGGCGATCAGCTTCCCAAGGTCCGCGACGTGGTCGCCTCGCTGGCGATCAATCCGAACACGGTGCTGAAGGCCTACCGCGAGCTGGAAACGAAGGGCTTGACTGCCGGACGACCCGGCCAGGGCACGTTCATCCAAGCCACGCTCAACCAGGTCGCACTGCCCGAGCTGACCGCGCTGCGCCGTTCGCTGCTGCGCTGGCTGACCGCCGCGGACGCGGCCGGCCTGGACGAGGACGGGAGCGTGGCGCTGTTCACCAGCGCGCTGCGGGATTTCCATGAGCGCCGCGTTGGCTCCCGCGACCGTGGCGGCGCTCAGAGCGGCGAGACGAAGGACGTCGCATGAACGTCCTGCAGGCAAGCGGCCTCGGCAAGCGCTACGGCGGCACCTGGGCGCTGCGCGAGTGCTCGCTGACGATCCCCGCCGGTCACGTGGTCGCGCTGGTCGGCCCCAACGGCGCCGGCAAGAGCACGTTGCTGAACCTGGCGGTCGGCCTGGCGGCGCCGTCCGCGGGTCGCGTCACCGTGCTCGGCGGCTGGCCCGCCGGGTCACCGGCCGCGCTGGACGGCATCGCGTTCGTCGCCCAGGACGCGCCGCTGTACAAGAACTTGTCGGCGGCGGACATGCTGCACCTGACGCGCAACCTGAACCGTCGCTTCGACCAGGCATCCGCCGAGGCCCGGCTCGTCGAGCTGGGCATCCCGCTCAAGCAGAAGGCGGGCAGGCTATCCGGTGGCCAGCAGACGCAGCTCGCGCTGACGCTGGCGCTGGCCCGCCGCCCACGACTGCTCGTGCTGGATGAGCCGATGGCGATGCTCGATCCACTCGCGCGGCACGACTTCATGGCCACGGTGATGACGGCGGTCGCGGACGACGGCGTGTCGGTGCTGCTGTCCTCGCACGTGATCGCCGAGCTCGAGCGGGTGGCCGACTACCTCATCCTGATGTCGCGGGGCCGCGTGCAGGTAGCCGGCGAGATCGAAGGCCTGCTCGCCAGCCACCGCATACTGACCGGCCCCGCCGCCGAGGCCGATAAATGTTCGCAGCGGCCGGTGGTCCATGTCCGCCGCGCCTTGGCACAGGCCCACCTGCTGGTGCGGGCTACCGCCGAGGATCCTGTCCCGCCGGGCTGGGAGGCACATCCGCTGGGCCTGGAGGAACTCGCCCTTGCCTACCTGCGCGAGCCCGGCGCCGCAGCGCTACCCGGCCCCGCCCACAGCCGGAACGCCGAACCGTCGGAGGTGACGAAATGACCGCGCCGAGGGCGCTAACCGCGCCCGCCAGCCCACAGGAGGACGCGAGCGTGCGACCGTTGCCGTGGCGGCGGATGGCCTGGGTCACCTGGCGCCAACACCGCTTCGCGCTGACCGGCGTTGCCGCGCTGCTGGGTGCCCTGGTGCTGTGCCTGTGGATCGTCGGTCTTCAAGTGCACCACGCCTACGCGGCCGCGACCGCCTGCCACCCGGCAAGCTCGATTGCCTGCGAACAGCTCATCGGCAGCTTCAACGGCACAGGCCATTTCCTGGCGACCGGCTACGTCCTGCAGGCGGTGCCCGCGCTGATCGGGGCGTTCGTCGGGGCGCCTGTGCTGGCCCGTGAGCTTGAGACCGGCACCTTCCGCTACGCCTGGACCCAGGGCTTCGGGGGATGGCGCTGGACGCTCGCCAAGCTGGTGACGCTCGCGGTCTTGGTGGCCGCCTCTGCCGGAGCCCTCAGCGTGCTGCTCTCCTGGTACTACCACCCCTACTTCCAGCCGTACTTCGCGGGCAACTCGATGTCGCTCACTACCGAGTCCTCTCCGCTCGTCGGCGGCCTGTTCGACCTGCGCGGGGTCGCGTTCGCCGCCTGGACGCTGGCCGCGTTCGCGATCGGCGGCCTGGCCGGCATGCTCATCCGCCGGGTCGTCCCCGCGATCCTCGCGACCCTAGCCGCCTACACCGGGCTCGCCTTCGCGGCCGGCCTGTATCTGCGCCAGCACTACCTAACGGCGCTGGTCACAAGCAAACTGAACGTGCCCGGTTCCGCGTGGATCGTCAGCCAGCGGTGGCTCACCAAGGGCGGCCAGCGGATCAGCCAGTCCGCGCTCAGCCACGTCCTCCAGCAGGGTGGACCAGAACTAGCCGGCAAGGGCGGCGTCCCGAAGTCCCTCAGCTCGTGGCAGTACCTCGTCCAGCACGGTTACACGCAGTGGACCACCTACCAGCCGGCCGGCCGCTTCTGGACGTTCCAGTGGATCGAGGGCGGCTGGCTGCTCGCGTTGTCGGCACTGCTGATCGCGTTGACCGTCTGGCTCGTCCGCCGCCGGGGCGGCCTGAAACCAATTAGGCCCACATAGGAGAACGTCATGCGTCATACCCACGACAAAAGTGTGAACTCGGATTGAGATGGCGCCGCCGGTTTCCCCCCGCCGCTATGACGGCAGGCGTAGTGCTCGCTGTCGGCATAGCTGTCGCCGGCTGCGGCGGCGGCTCATCGAGCTCGGGTGTCGCGCACCTCTCGACCAGCACATCCGGCGGCTCGCCCGCGAGCAGCGGTGACTCGTCCTCCGCGGAAAGCAGCGCGAGCACCCAGCAGAAAATCGTCCTCTACGGGCACTGCATGCGCACCCACGGCGTCCCGAACTTCCCCGACTCCGGCAGTGGAGGGTCTAAGGAAGCGGTTGTTCGCGCGCTAAGAGAGGTCAGTAACTCCCAGGCCGAGGCGGCACAAACAGCCTGCCAGCGCCTGCAGCCCAACGGCGGCCAGCCGAACCAGGCCCAGCTCGCGCAGCACCTCAGCGACCTGCTCGCCTTCGCCCGCTGTATGCGCACGCACGCCATCCCGAACTTCCCCGACCCGACCAGCAGCGGCCAGGTGACCCACGAAATGCTCGCCAAGGCAGGGGTAAACGTGCATCAGCCGGCAGTGCTCCAAGCCGCCGACGCGTGCGTCAGCGTCACCCACGGCATCCTCACCAAGGCTGCCGTGGCCCGCTTCGCCGCGGGACATTAGACCGTGGATACGGAACCTATCCACTGCGCCGCGCGTGCGGGCCCCAGTGCCGTCTTGGCCACGCCCCAGACGCACGGCGACCGCCTCCCAGCTGAAGACCTCCGCGAGCGAAACAAGGACGAAACAACCAACCGGGTAGAAGCCGATCCGGGAGATGACGCAAATCCCGAAGCAGATCCTGAATGAGACCCATGCCCTGGCCGATACCTTCCCGAAACCGTCGGTGTCGTACAAGCAGCATCCATGAGCGACCCGGTGTCTAGTGAGGCGGCGTCGGCGCGCCGCGGACGCACCCGCGGGCGAACGCTCGCGATTCTCGGGCTGGCGCTGGTCGTCGCCGTTGTGGTGGTGATCGCCACCGACCCGTTTGGCAGCCCGGGGAAACCCAGCAGCGGTGTCGCTGACAACGCGAGCGCCATCTCGCTGGCGTCGGTGAAACAGCAGTCGCTCTCGCAGCAGACGCAGGTGAGCGGCACGCTCGGCTACGCCGGCTCCTCGAGCATCCGCGTGCCGTCCGGGACCGCGCCCTCCGCCGTCCAGCAGTCAAGCCAGCAGGTCGCGAGCGCCGAGGCGATGCTGGCGAGTGCCCGGGCGACGCTGGCCTCCGACACGCAGGCGCTCGCGGGCCATGAGGCGACGCTGGCGGCGGCGCGCGCCAAGGAGCAGGTCGACTGCGCAGGCGAAGGCGCCGCGGAAGCGGCCTCCGCCGGGTCCTCGCCCGGAAGCGAAGAAAACTCGCCGGGTACTGGCGGGAGCTCGTGCTCGAGCGACGTGCAGGCCGTCTCTTCTTCCCAGCAGAACGCGACCAGCACCGCCGCCAAGGTCATCGCCGACCGCTCCCAAGTCTCCTCGGCCGAAAAACAGCTGGCGAGCACGCAGTCCAACTTGTCCACGGCGCGCTCCTCGGCCGCGCTCTACGGCCAGAGCTCAACGTTCACGGCGCTGCCCTCGGTCGGCCAGATCATCGAGCGCGGGCAGAGCCTGTATGAGATCAGCGGTCAGCCGGTGCTGCTGCTGTACGGCTCGGTGACACCGACGCGGGCGTTCATCGCGGGAATGTCCCCAGGTCACGATGTCGCGGAGCTGAACGCGAACCTGCAGGCACTCGGCTACGGGCAGGGCCTCGCCGGCGATGAGTTCACCGCCGCCACTGCCGCCGCCATTCGCGCACTGCAGTCCGCGCACGGCGCCTCGGTCACCGGCGAGTTGCTGCTGGGGTCGGTCGTGTTCCATCCAGGGCCGGTGCGAGTCACGACCATCACGCCGACGGTCGGCCAGGCGGTGATGCCTGGTCCGGTGCTCGCGATCACCTCGACCGCGCGGCAGGTCAAGGTCGCGCTCGACGCCTCCCAGCAGGCCAGTGTCAAGGTCGGCGATCAGGTCACGATCACCTTGCCCGACAACCAGAGCACGCCGGGGATGATCACCTACGTCTCGAGCGTCGCCACCACCCCGTCCAGCTCTGGCCACGGCGGCGAAGAAGAAGGCGCTCCCACCGTCGAAGTCGACGCCACCCCCACCAACCCGGCGGCGACAGGCCACCTCGACCAGGCGCCCGTGAACGTGGAGATCACCACCGAAAGCGTCGAAAACGTGCTGGCCGTGCCCGTCGACGCGCTGCTCGCGCTTGCCGGCGGCGGCTACGCAGTGGAGGTCGCCGAAGGCCGCGTGCACCGTCTCGTGGCTGTCACCGTCGGCCTGTTCGACGACGCCGAAGGCGTCGTGCAGGTGAGCGGCCAGGGGCTCTCAGCCGGCCAGCGCGTGGTGGTGCCAGCGACATCATGAGCGAGCAGCCAACAGGCGTCTGGAACGCGCCCGGCGGCCAGGCGCCGGCGGTACTCGAGCTGCGCGCGGTCAGCAAGGTCTACGGCGCCGAGCCGCCGGTATACGCGCTGCGGGAAGTCAGCTTCGTGGTAGGAGAGGGTGAGCTCGTGGCGATCGTCGGCCCCTCGGGCTCGGGCAAGACGACGCTGCTGCACGTCATGGGCACGCTCGAGCGCCCGAGCTCGGGGGTGGTGTCGATCACGGGCCTCGACGCGGCGGGGCTCACCGATCGCGAGCTCGCCACGTTGCGTGCCACGCGCATCGGGTTCGTCTTTCAACAGTTCTTCCTCGCGGAGCACTCCACCGCCCTTGAGAATGTCGCCGAAGGACTGCTCTACGCCGGCGTCGCCGTATCCGAGCGCCGTCAGCGAGCAGCCCAGACGCTCGCGCGAGTGGGGCTCGCCGAGCGCGCGCACTTCCGTCCGAGCAAGCTCTCCGGCGGAGAGCGCCAAAGGGTCGCGATCGCCAGAGCGCTGGTCGGCCGCCCGGCGATCGTGCTCGCCGATGAGCCCACGGGGAACCTCGACAGCTCCTCCGGTGAAGCGATCCTCGCGCTTCTACAAGAGCTGAATGCCGATGGCGCGACGATCCTCGTGATCACCCATGACCACGACCTCGCCGCCCGCTTGCCAAGACAGGTACAGGTGCTCGACGGCCAGATCGTCGCGGACACCGCCGCACCGGGAGCGCCCAGCCGATGACCCGGCTGCGCCGCAACGGCCGCCGCGCGGCGCTCGCGCTTATCCTAGCCGCCGGCCTGGGCGCCTGGCTGGGCGTGGGCGCTGGCGCTCCGGCGTTCGCGTCGGGCGAAAGCGGCGGCTCGCCTGGCGAAAGCACCTCCGCATCCAACTGTCCTTCGTCCAACCCTCCGAACCAGATGACGCTTGTCGCGGGCACACCGCAGACGGCCCTGCTCGGGAGCGCTTTCGCGAGTGGCTTGCAGGTCGCGCTCGGCAACAGCGACGGCTGCCCCGTCACGAGTGCCGCCGCGGGGATCCCGGTTACGTTCAGCGCACCTTCCAGTGGCGCGAGCGGCGTGTTCTCCACGAGTGGGTCTGACACCGTTGTGGTCGGCGCTGATACCTCGGGTGCGGTCGTCGCGCCGACGTTCACCGCCAACGAGGTCGCGGGCAGCTACACCGTCATCGCCATCTCGCAATACGGCTCCGTCTCGTTCTCGCTGACCAACACCGCGGCGGGCATACCGGCGAGGATCGTCGCGACCCCACTCAAGAGCAGATCAGCGAGCGTCACGAGCCGCTATCCGGGGCCGCTCCAGGTCAGGGTCCTCGACGCGAGCGGCACCCCGGTCGCCGGGGCGGCGGTCACGTTCACGCTCGGCTCCGCCAGCGCCGGCGCGTGCGGCACTGCCGCCGCAGCCAGTGCCAGCTTCGCCGGCGACGACACCCAGGCCACCGCCACGACTGACGCGAGTGGCCTGGCCACCTCCCCGGCCCTCACCGCGAACACGGCCGCCGGCTCGTTCACCGCCACCGCCTCGCTCTCAAGCGGCGGCGGGGACGGGAGTGAAAGCGCCGGTAAAACCGGGGGAACCACCGTCACGCCGGTCAGCTTCTCGCTCTCAAACCTCGCCGGCGAGCCCACCAAGATCGCCCCCGGCGTAGGCGCCACGCAGTCCACCCTCACGGGAACACCCTTCCCGATCCGGCTCGCCGTCACCGTCACCGACGCCGACAAGAACCCCGTCTCGGGCGCGCTCATAACGTTCTCAGCACCTGCCGCCGGCGCCAGCGGACGATTCACGGTCCACTCTCGCGCTCCCCACCATCGCGCCCACGTCTCCCACCCCCACACGGTCGAGGTCAAGACGGGCGCCTGTGGAATCGCTGTGGCGCCGGCGTTCACCGCTGACGACACGCAGGGCGGCTACATCGTCAAGGCAACCGTCAAGCACGTAAGACCGGCGGCGTTCGCGCTCGTAAACGAAGCACCCGGCCAGTCCTGATGAGCACGGCTGAGAACCTCGCTCCCAATCCTGTATACCTCGCCCCCCGGAAGCTGCGCCCTTCCGATCTCGCGCGCGTCGCGAGCGTCGGCTTGCGCACACGTCGGCTGCGCGCCGCGCTCTCCGCGTTGGGGATCGCGATCGGGGTAGCCGCGATCGTGGCGGTGCTTGGCCTGTCCTCCTCCAGCCAAGCCGGGCTGCTGGAAGAGATCGACAGACTAGGCACGAATCTGCTGACCGTCACCAACGGCCAGAGCTTCGCCGGCAAGACCTCAGAGCTGCCGCTCGTCGCACCAGCGATGATCGCGCGTATCGACCCCGTCGAAACCGTCGCGGAGACGGGGAAGGTCAACGGCAACGTCTACCGCACTCCACTGATCCCGACCGTCGAAACCAACGCTCTGAGCGTTCAAGCGGCGAGCCTCGGCCTGCTGCACACGCTGGGCATCGACGTCGTGCAGGGCCGCTACCTGAACGCTGCCACTGCGCACGAGCCGGTCGCCGTGCTCGGCTCCGCCGCAGCGCAACGTCTCGGTATCGACCACCTCTACCCCGGCGAGCGGATCTGGGCCGCGAACCAGTGGGTGTATCTCGTCGGGATTCTCGGTCCTTCGGTGTTGGCACCCGAAATCGAAAGCTCGGTGCTCGTCGGCTTCGGGGCCGCGGAACGCTACATGCAGTTCAACGGACACCCGAACACCGTCTACCTGCGAGCCCAGAACAGTCAGGTCGCGGCCGTCCAGTCAGTGCTCGCCGCGACCGCCGACCCCGAAGCACCCAACGAAGTCGACGTCAGCCAACCCTCGGCCACGCTCACAGCGCGCGCCGATGCCCAAGGCGCGTTCAACGGCCTGTTCCTCGGGCTCGGCGCCGTGGCGCTCTTGGTGGGCGCAGTCGGCGTGGCGAACATCATGGTCATCAGCGTGCTGGAACGCCGCTCAGAGATCGGACTCAGGCGGGCGCTCGGCGCGACCCGCGGGCAGATCCGCATCCAGTTCCTCTCCGAGGCGATCCTGCTCGCGTTGGGTGGCGGCGCTGCCGGTATCGCTGCCGGGGCACTTGCGACCGCGATCTACGCCAGCACCAAGGGCTGGACGATCGTCATCCCCACCCTCGCCTGGGCCGGCGGGTTCGGCGCGGCGCTCCTGATCGGCGCCGTCGCCGGGCTCGTGCCCGCGCTGCGCGCCGCGCGGTTGTCACCTACCGAAGCGCTACGGACTGTATGAACGCGCCCTACGGCCTAGTGGACGCCGGCCTCCATGCCGTCCGCGTGCGTCTGCTGGTGCGGGAGCACGACATCGGCAGCCTCGGTCGGCGTCACATCTGGGTAGAGCACACGGATCGCGACGACGGCGCACACGCCGCCGAGAAGCTGCGCAGCGATGAACCCCGGCACGGACGCGGGCGCGATGCCGGCAAAGGTGTTCGAGAAAATGCGCCCGACGCTGATGGCTGGGTTGGCGAAGCTGGCCGAGCTTGTAAAGAAGTACGCGGCGCCGATGTACGCGCCGACGGCTGCGGGTGCCATCGACGTTCTGCGGGTGCGTGCGAGCGAGAAGATCACGAGCAGCAGTCCGGCGGTGGCGATGACCTCGCTGAGCAGGTGCGCGGGCGAGGCGCGGTGATGGGTCGAGATGCTGACGGCAGCGAGCGAGAACATGCCGTTGGCGGCGATGGCGCCGAGCGTGCAGCCGGCGGCCTGCGCGGGCAGGTAGGCGAGCGCGTCACGCCAAGACAGCCCGCCGAATGTCGCGTCGGCGAGCGAGACGACGGGGTTGAAGTGGCCGCCCGAGACAGGGCCGAACATGAGGATGATCGTCGCCAGTCCCGCCGCGGTCGCGGCGGCGTTCTCGAACAGCTGGAGGCCCGCGTCGCCGGGCGAGAGGGTCTGCGCGGCGATGCCCGAGCCGATCACGAGCGCGGCGAGGAACGCTGAGCCCATCAGCTCTGCGAGCAGTCGGCGCCTGAGCGGTGGCGTGCTCGCGCTCACGATCAGGCGCCCGTGTCGACGTGGGCGGCGATCAACTCGTGGACCTGCTGTTGGATTTGGTCGCGAATCACCCGGACCTCCTCCAGCGGCTTGCCAGCAGGGTCGGGAATGTCCCACTCCTCCACGATCGTCGGAACGTACGGGCACGCGTCGCCGCAGCCCATCGTGACCGCCCAGTTCGCGTGTTGCTGCATCTCGATGGTGAGCTTCTTGGGCGTGCGCTCGGAGAGGTCGAGCCCGATCTCGCACATGACTTCGACCACGGGCGGCCAGATCGCGGGCGCTGGTTCGGTGCCGGCGGACTCGGCCCGCACGTCCGCCGGGCCGTCGCGCTCGAAGAACGCCTGCGCCATCTGGGAGCGTCCGGCGTTGTGGTTGCAGACGAATAGCACGTAGCGGGTGGGCTCGCTCGCCGTCATGGCGGCGAGCATATTGCATTGACATTCATCGCTTCAATAGATATATGTAGATTGATGAGCGTCGATTTGCCGGTCCTCGAGCTGACCCCCAAGTCGAAGCGCCCGGCCGGCGAGCCATGCTGCGATCCCGTCGTCTACCCCGACGTGGACCGAGCGCAGGCGATCCGCATGGCCGAGGTCGCCAAGGCGCTCGGCGACCCGATCCGCTTGCAGCTCGTGGACGTGCTGCGCAAGCACGCCGGGAAGGTCTGTGTGTGCGAGCTGGTGCCGCTGTTCGACATTGCTCAGCCCACCCTCTCCCATCACCTAAAGAAGCTACGAGACGCCGGGATCGTCGCGTCCGAGCGCCGTGGCCTGTGGGCCTACTACTACGTGATCCCCGACGCACTCAAGGAGCTATCCGCATGGCTGAGCTGACCACCGCCGCCGAGACGACGACCAACTCCTGCTGTGCGCCCGAGGCGCAGGCGACGTGCTGTGAGCCGAGCGCCAAGGCCGACTGCTGCGACCCCAGCCACGGCGAGGGCTGCGGCTGCTCGGCGGGCGAGGCACCGGCCAGTGACATTCGTGAGCAAGTGCGGGAGCGCTACGCCGCCGCTGCTGTCCAAGTGACCACGACCGATCCCGGCGCCGGCTGCTGCGCGCCGAGCGAGACATTCGACGGCGGCAGCGAGGTATTCGGCGCCGCGCTCTACGCGCTCGGCGACCACGAACAGCTACCTGACACCGCCAAGCTCGCTTCACTCGGCTGCGGCAACCCGACCGCCGTTGCAGAACTGCACGAGGGCGAGACAGTTCTCGACCTCGGCTCCGGCGGCGGGATCGACGTTCTGCTTTCCGCTAAGCGCGTCGGCCCGACTGGCAAAGCCCACGGCCTCGACATGACTGATGAGATGCTTGCTCTCGCCCGCGAGAACGCGCGCAAGGCCGGTGTCGAGAACGTCGAGTTTCACAAGGGCTACATCGAGGAGATACCGCTCCTCGACGCGAGCGTTGACGTGGTGATCTCCAACTGCGTAATCAACCTCTCAGTCGACAAGCCCAAGGTGCTACGCGAGGTCGCACGAGTCCTACGGCCAGGCGGGCGCTTCGCCGTCTCAGACGTGATCGCCGACGAGGGCATGGACGACGCGACGCGCGCCGATATGCAGGCATACACGGGCTGCATCGCCGGGGCACTCACCCTCCGGGAGTTCACACAGGCGCTCGCCGACGCCGGGCTCGCCGATGTCGACATTCGCGAGACTCACCGCGTACACCCGCAGGCAGCCTCGGCGATCGTCCGCGCACGAAAGCCTGCTACCTGACTCCCGGTATGGACCCGCTTGCCATATCGCCAAGGGCCGGACCTTGACGACTCCTGACAGACGCAGCCGTAATCGCGTAGTGCGTTACAGCGCCTTACGAAACTCGTTGGATGCTTCTATGTTGTCAAGGGCGTTTTTGTGAAGTGTTGGTAGAGGTCGCGGGAGAGGTATCGCTTGAGGGATCTGATGGCTTTTCGCTTGGTCTTGCCTTCGTTGGTTCGGCGTTGGATGTAGGCGCGGCTCGGGGCGTGGTGGAGGGAGCGTGAGAGCGCGATCGTGTAGATCGCTGTGTTGATTTGGCGGTCGCCGCCGCGGCTGAGGCGGTGGCGGACGGTTTTGCCTGAGGAGGCGGGTTGCGGGGCGGTGCCGTTAGCTCGCGCGAACGCGGCGTCGCTGGTGAAGCGTGCTGGGTTGAACGCGATGAGCTTGGCGGCGCAGATCGGCCCGACGCCGGGTTCGTCCATCAGCGCTGGTGCGAGCTCGCGTGTGAGCGCGTCGATCTGACGGGTGTAGTCCTGGGCTTGCTGGTCGAGCGCGCGGGTGCGGTTGGCGATGTCGCGCAGTACCTGGAGGGTGATGTTCTCTTGCAGGCTGGCGTTCGGACGGGTCCGCATCCCGGTGAGCCTTTGCGCGAGTTTCGCGCCGTTCTTCGCGGGTCTGACCCTTTCGCGGAGTGTCACTGGCGCGCCGACGTGGAGGGCCTGCAGCTGGTTATAGAGCCGTGAGCGCTCGCTGACGACCGAGCGGTAGGCGACGAGCAGCATCTGCAGTGCCAGACGCTTGCCGTGCCCCCTTGGAGTGGAGAGGCCATCATCGGCAAGCACCTTCTTTGCGGCCAGCAGAGCGTCGAGCCGGTCGGACTTGCCGGTGCGTCGCTCGCGGCGCGGCGGCGAGCTCGACCTCCAACACGGTGACGCCGTTGTCCTGGATGTATTCGCACAGGCCGGCGCCGTAGCTGCCGGCGCCCTCAATCCCGACGCGGACCTCTCCCTCGAGTCCTGCGATCCACGCGAGCAGTTCGCGGTAGCCGGCGAGTGTCGCGGTGATCGTGATCTCGTTGAGGAGCTGTCCGAGAGCGTCCACGGCGACGGCGAGGTGCTGGTGCTTGTGGGTGTCCACGCCCACTGCGATCATCATTCCTAGGTCTCCATTCTCTGGTTGGCGCTGGTGATGTGGAGGCCGCCAGACAAAGCCATGTCGAGCACAGCAGCACGCTTCTATGAAGTCATGGCGGCGTCCGTGGCAGGCGACGGGAGACAAATCCAACGT
>Ga0302325_10019499_pt1 | contig 14265 bp, 15 predicted proteins | sample Palsa_T0_2_FD_201948 | JGI IMG/M metagenome (GOLD analysis project Ga0302325, IMG submission 201948) | Peat permafrost microbial communities from Stordalen Mire near Abisko, Sweden - Palsa_T0_2 | ecosystem: Environmental > Terrestrial > Soil > Palsa > Peat permafrost | place: Sweden: Abisko... | reverse complement strand
CTGGCGGAGATGTGCGTGCGGATTGAGATGACGGGCGGGGATTTCCGGCAGGGCGCCGGACGGGCTCGTTTCGGTTGAGCCGTTTTACGAGCTAGAAGCTGACGAGGAAGAGCAGAATCGCCAGCACGGTTGCTGCCTGGTAGAGGAAGTTGTTGGTCCGGTCCGTCGGCATTGCCTGGTCTTTCGCGCTGGACGCGGCCATTGTCGGTTCGGTCATGTTGGAGCAGGTCGCGTTCATGGCGTGGCGTCCTTTCTGGACGGGGAGAGGTACGGTTTCCCAGGATTCAGCGAGTGCGGGGAATGGCTTTCCTCCCTGGCGTTCTGCTCCTGTCAAATTAGACGCATCCTCTGGTGAGGATGATCCGTTAAATTCTGGCTACTGGGCATTCCCCGATCTGTGTACGTACTGGAACTATCGTCCGATTTGTCCCTACACATGAGAGCGTATTTTTTGGCCAAAACGTATCACCGGAAGGCAAATTTATTTTGCGGTGAGTACCTGCGTTGGCAACGAAGCCCAGCGTGTAGAATCGGCGGTGAAAGCGAGGCGTGGGCATGGAATCGAAGATCTCGTCGATCGAGTCGCAGAAATCCTCTGGCGAGCCGGCCGCGGCAGGGGAGCGTACCTGGCTTCCGGTGGCGATTGCTGCCGTTTTCGTGGTGGGGCTGGTTGCTGCCGTTTTGATTCTGACGGGGCACAAGAAGCCGCCGGCGCAGAACTCCGGCGCTCCCGATCCCTACGCGTCTTACCTGACGCTGACCAATCTGGCCATGAGCGAGTCCTCGAACCTTGCAGGCGGCAAGGTCACCTATCTTGACGGCCACATTGCCAACACCGGCAACCGCACCGTGGCTGGAGTGACGGTCGAGGTCACCTTCCGCGACTACGCCAAGAAGGTAGCGCAGCGGGAGCCGATGCCGCTGATGCTGGTGCGCATGCGCGAGCCGTATATCGATACGGAGACGGTGGCCGCCGCGCCGCTCAAGCCGGGGGCGGGGCAGGATTTCCGCCTGAACTTCGATCAGGTGACGCCGGATTGGGCCGGTGAGCTGCCCGAGGTACGCATCCTTCAAGTGCAGTCGAAATAGAGCCGTTCCCGCGAAGCGCCTCCGGCCGAATCCCCATCCGATAAGGTTTACACGGTAAAAATTACCTAGTCCGGCAAAAACTACACCCGCTTTTCGTCGTACCGCGCCGGTAACTATCTTGATTCTCTTGTGGATATCTCGTTAACTCCAGTATTTCCTTCACGTTACATAATTTACCCCGGCGTCATCGAGTTTGGCACGGTCCTTGCTCTAGTCAAGGGCAAGCAGACGCGATCTGCTTCCCTCCGAGAATCATGTTCGGAGAAGAACAAACGATCAGGAGATTTCCATGATCCACTCGAAATTAATCCGGAATTTTTCCCCCGGCCAGGCCGCGACCATCGTACTGGCATCTGCGTTTGTATTTTCGGTTTCTGCGGTTGCTCAGCAGCCGGCAGACACCTCCAGCAGCCCCACTCCTTCGGCGACGCAGCCCTCCCCCTCGGCTCAGGGCAACCTGAGCGCACCGCCGAAGGAAGGGTTCTGGGGACGCGTCAATCCCTTCGCGCGCAAGAAATGGGTCAATCGTCAACTGGACCCGGTCAAGGGCGAGTTGAACGAACTGGATGAGGTGAATGCCAAGAACGCCAAGGACATCAAGGACGTGGATGCTCGCGCTACGGCTGGCATCCAGAAGGCTCAATCCACTGCCGATTCCGCTAATCAGGTAGCAAGCGCTGCCGGTCAGCAGGCGCAGCAGGCCGGCACCGTCGCCGGTCAGGCGAGCGACAAGGTTACTTCTTTGAACGGCACCGTTGACGGGCTTGATAAGTACGCGGAGAAGAACACCGTCTCGATCACCTTCCGTCGCGGTTCGACAGTTCTTTCGGATGACGCCAAGCAGCAGCTTGACGATCTGGCCACCAAGCTGAACGGCCAGCAAGGCTACCTGCTCGAAGTGGAAGCGCACGCGCCCGCAACTGGCGCGACCGGCATCCAGAGTTCAGAACGACTCGCCGAGGCAGTCAAGCGCTACCTCGTCGTACAACATGAGATTCCCGTCTACCGCATGCATGCTGTAGCTCTGGGCAACGCTCCGATCGCCGCGACAGATACTGGCGATACTAAGCCGACGCCCGTCAAGACCAGCTATGTGGAATTGCGGTTGATGGAAAACAGTTTGGCGGCCCAGGATGGGACTACCCCCCGGTTAAACCCATCCCAGACAGGAGCGGTGCAGCCGTAACAAGCTGCTGCCACGCCCCCGGCAATTAATCCCGCGCCTGACGGTCCCCCCGGTCCGTTTGGCCGCCAACCAAGCTCTCGCAACACGAGAGAACCAAGGCAACTTGGCCCCCGAATGCTCGGGGGCCGTTTTTTTGTTTGACGCGAAATTTGGTGCGTTCTCGCAGTTTGGGTGATGGATTGCCTCTTGGACCGGCTGTTGGTGTCTAAAAGGGAAAAGCCCACATCAGCGAGGCCCGCATTATGCTTCGAGAAAATCGAATTTGGGTAGGAGTATCTTGCCGGTTCCTGGCCGGGTTGGTTGTGCCTTTGTTTCTGTTCTCCAGTCTTGGCCTTGCCAAGCAGGCGGAAACAAAGCCAATTATCAGTGACAAACCGCTGACTCCCGACGAATTGGCTGCGTATCGCGTGGTTCTGGGCGATTTCATGGACAATGCCAAAGGGAAGCACCCGGTTATCCTGGCGATGCGGACGCTGCCTTTTCATTTGGAAGACATGGACGCCGACTGCGGCAAGGATTTCCACATGGACGAGGGTGCGTTTGGGGAAGTGCATCGCTTTCGCCCCGAGGACATTCATGCGCTGGTTTCCGGCAAGATGAAGGTGAGCACGCTGAAACTGGTCGACCCGGAAGCGCAGGCGAAGGAAGTGGCCGACAACGCCCCGGACAAAGCCATCCATAAGGGCAAATCGATCTCGGCCGCCGTGGAAAACGGATTTGCTCACGGCATGGTGCAGTTGGGCGAGATTCATTTCGACCACGAGCATCTGCACGCGATTTTGAGCGTCAGCTTCAGTTGCGGAAGCCTGTGCGGCAACGGGACGACGGTGATCCTGGAGAAAAAAGACGGACACTGGGGAATCAAGGGGCATTGCAGCACTTCCATCGCTCAGGCGGATTCTCCTGCATCGGTTTTCCTGAATCCGGTTTCCACAAATTGGCCATAGTCCCAGATAAGGAAGCTCTGAACAAGTCGCCAACATTCCCTCAGCGGCCAGCCGTCTCATCCCATCTAAAGCCGCGTTGATCTGTTTGGCTTTACGGTGTGGCTGAAGCCACGCCCTTTCAAAGCGCCGACTTAATCAGAGGTTCCTCAAAGGCCGCGGTTACACTGGAGTCGATGCTTACTCAAGACTCTCCCATCCTTGTTACCGGCGGCGCCGGCTTTATCGGCTCGCATTTTGTTCTGGACTGGTTTGAGACCGTCGGCACGCCGCTGGTGAACCTGGACAAGCTGACCTATGCCGGCAATCTGCGTAATCTGCTCCCGGTTGCCGATAAGCCCGGCTACCATTTCGTGCGCGGCGATATTCAGGACCGCGCCCTTGTAGACAAACTGCTGGCGGAGTTTGAGCCGCGCGCGATTGTGCATCTGGCGGCGGAAAGCCATGTGGACCGCTCGCTGGTCGGCCCCGGGGACTTTCTGGCGACGAATATCAACGGGACATTCGTGCTGCTTGAAGCGGCGCGCGCGTATCTGGACAAGCTGGACGCCGCGGATCGCGGCAAGTTCCGCTTCCTGCATGTTTCGACCGACGAGGTTTTCGGCTCGCTGAAGCCGGGCGACGCGCCGTTCGAGGAGACTTTTCCCTTCAAGCCGAATTCGCCGTATGCGGCGTCGAAGGCTTCGAGCGACTTGCTGGTCCGCGCCTGGGGCAAGAGCTATGGATTTCCGGCCATCGTGACGAATTGCTCGAATAATTACGGGCCGCTGCAGTTTCCGGAGAAACTGTTGCCGCTGGTGCTGGATAAGGCCATTCACGGCAAGCCTTTGCCGATTTACGGCGACGGGATGCAGGTGCGCGACTGGCTCTACGTCGGCGACCATGCGGCGGCGCTGCGCGTGGCGCTCGAAAAGGGCGTGCCGGGGCAGACCTACAACATTGGCGGCTGGAATGAGCAGGCCAATCTAGACACGGTGAAGATGCTCTGCGACCTCTTGGACGAATTCCTCCCAGACTCGCCCCACGTACCCCACGCGCAACTGCTCACCTACGTCACCGATCGCCCAGGCCACGACCGCCGCTACGCCATCAACGCCACCAAGGCTGAGCGCGAGCTGGACTGGAAGCCGAAGGAGACATTCGCGACCGGGCTGCGCAAGACTGTGCGCTGGTATCTCGACAATCAAGCGTGGGTCGAGGAAGTGACGAGTGGCGAGTATTTGAAGTGGATGGAGACGAATTACGCGGCACGATGAGTGTCGAATTTATACGCGGAGCCGTTTGTGGACGAGCAGACCGGATGGGCCAATGATGCAAGAGCAATTAGAGACAAGCCAATCTGGCAGTTTCGATGACGAGGCAGGAAACTGTAAACGATGCGGCCACTCATTTGATCCGCACCTCGTGATCGCGTTTGATGTGAACGACTTTTCTAAGGGAGGCGAAATGCGCTGCCCCGTAGAAGGTTGTTCGTGCCTGAGTCCAATAAGCTTCAACCTCTCATGAAAAAATGGGTGCGCAAGCAGAAGAAAGCAGGCAGTATGCACCCCATTGTCTCCGTATCTTGGCTGTCGGATCGGCTGGCCGATCCCAACCTTGTCATCTTCGACGCTACGCTACCCCCTGTTGGCGTGCTGCCTAAGGTGGATACGCGCGGGCGTTATCTGGCGCAGCATATTCCTGGCGCGGTCTTCTTCGATATTGACGAGCTTTCCGACCACTCGACGCCGCTGCCGCATATGCTGCCGACGTCGGAGGCTTTTGCGGAGAACATGGCCACGCTGGGTATCGGCGACGGGATGCAGATTGTGGTTTACGAGCAGGAGGGCGTTTTTTCTGCGCCGCGCGCCTGGTGGATGCTGCGCACCTTTGGCGCTGAACGGGTTTTCCTGCTGGATGGCGGCTTGCAGGCCTGGATCGCCGCGGGATTGCCGGTCGAGTCGGGCGCTGTCACGCGTTCGCGGGCCGATTTTCACGCCAGGCTGAACGCGGAAGCGGTCAAGGACTTCGCTCACCTTGAGCAGGCCATCGCTCAGCATGGGCAGATACTCGATGCGCGCTCTGCTGGTCGCTTTACCGGCGCTGCGCCTGAGCCGCGCCCTGGGCTTAGCTCCGGCCACATGCCCGGAGCGACCAACGTGCCGTTTACGGAGTTGGCGCGCGACGGCAAGCTCAAGCCGGCCGAGGAGCTGCGCGAGTACTTCGCCGCCAAGTCCGTCGATTTGGAACAGCCGATCACCACCACTTGTGGCTCGGGCGTGACGGCAGCAGTGATTGCGCTGGCGCTCGAAGTTGCAGGAGCCACAAAAGTTGGCCTCTATGACGGCTCCTGGGCGGAATATGCGCAACGGCCCGAGGCGGAGATCGTCAAAGACAAGTAGCGGCTTTTCTTTGCGAGTCTGCGATGGAGAGCTGGCTTTGTCCTACAATCGGAATTAGAGTGGCCAGTTCCGGGCAAGATCAGGGTTAGGCGAGGTGCAATGCTCTCTCTTTTTTCTCTGCCGCAGACGAAAACGTCGCAATGGAAGGGGCAACTGCTTTCGGCTGCGGTTCATATCGCGCTGCTGCTGGTGGTGGTTGACGGCATTGGGCGCTCGTCCCAAATTGTGCCGTACCGTTTGCCCGGCACGGCGATGGGCGTAAGCACGCTCACGTATTACAGCCCCGGTAGCCCGCAGATTGTTTCCTCTGAAAGCGCGGCGCAGAAGCAGTCCAAGACTAAAGCCGCGCCGACTCTGAAGCATGTTCCCGACGCGCCCAAGGTTGAGGTGGGCCAGGTTGCGAAGTCCGAAAAGGGCATCGGCACTTCAGCCAAGAGCGGACTCGGCGAGGGCGACATCACGATTGCGCTGCAAACCTACTTCCCCTATCCCGAGCCCGATCTTACGGGCCTGCCGCATGGCAAAAAGGGAGACGTGGTGCTGGATGCCGTGATCGACGAGCACGGCAACGTAGCGCAACTCACGCTGCTCCAAGGGCTTGGCTCGCCCATCGATCAGGATGTGATTGCTACCGTGCAGCAGTGGCACTACACGCCGGCGATGAAGAACGGCGTCCCGGTTGCGAGTGAGCAGGAGCTGCATTTCCATTACGAGCGCGGATGAGCCTCCGTTTTTCTCCCGTCTTAGCGGGTTCGACCCCGAATTGCAGAAAATGCGGAGGCCCGGGGTAAAGGCGTCGTTTTGGTGTAAACGGTTGAAATATAGGACGTTATCCGGAGGATTTGGCACCGCGCTGCGCCATGTGGGGCGGATTTTCGGTGGCCCTTGGCCGGAGGAGTCGAGTTAGACCGTCATTGTCTAGCTCCGTTCATTGGGCATGGTTAGTTGTCGTGCCGCCTGGCCTTGCCGGATTGTGACAACCGCGCCTGCGCATGCCCGTTCGACCGATAGGGTTGGAAGCAGAGCTTGAAACAACGCTTCGGCGTCTTCGCTCTCCAGGATTAGAGACGTGCTCTCAGTTTTCGAAATGCGCTTGCAGTCGCAGTCGACCTTCTGATTCTTTGCGATTTCCAGCAATTTGAGGCCCAACTTACGGAAATCAGGTTTGTTTGCGAGCCAGCCTCGCTGGTTTGGATTGTTAATCTCGATCAAGAGGGATCCTCTTGCTTCAGGAATCGCAAAGCTCAGCTCGCAATCCAAAGGCACGATAGCGCTTCTAGCCCAGATTGCTTTGGCCAGGCGTTCCTCCGCGCGAGTAACATCCTCAAGTCTCCCAAGCCGGGACAGCGCGGCGATTTCGTCCTGCAAATCATTGACTAGATATTCGAAATTAGGGCTGGGAGTAGTGCTCCGTTCCATGTAGGAGCGTTGCAGCCAGTGAACGGCTTCCGCGTCGTGGTGCTGATCTCTTAAGATGAGGCCGCGAGTACCATAGGCATTTGCCAGAGTAGGGATGCCATCCAGTTCGTCAAGCTTTATCACCTCGATTGCGTGATCCACGCACATAAGAGCCTCTTCAAAATTGCCCATCCGGCGGTGACAATCAGCAAGATTGTTTAGCAGAGAGCCTATTCCTGAGCCCTTTGCCTTAGGATTTTGCTCCCGGATTTTCACGGCTTTTCGATGGAACTCCATCGCTTCGGTAAAGCGTCCCTGCCTCGCGCAAATGATTCCTAGATTCGTCCACGCGGAAGTCGAGGATGAATGATGGCCCTTCTCTTCTTCGAATTGCGCTGCTTCGCGGTAAAGTCTTTCGGCTTCTATGGGATCGCTGTGAATAATGGCGTTGCCGAGGGTGATCAGTGCTCCCGGCAACCGGGGGTCGCTGAGTGAATCGCGAAAGATCTTTAATCCAAGCCTTGCTGGATTGACGGCGAATTCTCTCAGGCCCATGGAGTTGTAGCACCGGCCCACAAGCATAAGTTGAGGCGCGAGCGCTAAAGTATTCCCGACGGTCAATGTGAGTCGAATTGCTTCTTCGCAGAATGGAAGCGCACGACGGTATTCGCCGAGCTTCATGAGAACCGCTGCCATTGCTTCCTGGAGCTTGAGGCCCTCCGCGTACCAATTATGCAGGTCGAGGCGTTCCACCGCTGACTGTTGAAGGCGCTTTGCCAGTTTTGTTTGGCGGCAGCGGCGCTCCAGCAAACTTAAGTGGCATTGCATGAGAATCTTGTAGATAGCCGAGAGTTTCGGCGGCACGTCGCTCGCCCACTGCTCGGCTATGCGGAAGGCGGTTTCTGCTGTACCAACGTCGCCGTCTTCCAATTTGCCGCGACCGTGAGCAAGGGCGGCGAGGCAGTTCTCAATGGGATCAATCGTCATTGTGCTCCGGGGAATATCGTCCGTCTAAAGCAGCGGCGGAGCGGGCGTGAGGTGTTTCGGCTGTCGACCCATTGATTTTGCACTTTTTGAGGTTTGCAGCGCGAAATAGCACTTCGCAAATGGCGCTGGACGGCAAAGAGCAGCAGTTTCCCCTCGACGTGAGCGCCTGTGCGGTCTGGTGGCGGCGGAACATCTAAAATCGAAGGTATGAGTTCTTTGATAGAGAATGCAGGGTTGTTGCCTGATCCGAACAATCCATCTGACCCGTTGAACCCGCTTGGCATGACTGGCGGGACGAGATTTGTCCGCGCTTGTTTGAAGAAGCCTGTGGATCGGCCACCGGTTTGGTTTTTGCGGCAGGCTGGGCGGTATATGGCCGAGTACCGGGAGGTGCGCAAGCACCACACGCTGGTGGAGATATGCAAGCGGCCGGAGATTGCGGCTGAGGTGACGATTACCGCTGCCGAAAAGCTGGGTGTGGATGCGGCGATTATCTTTGCCGATCTGCTGTTGCCGCTGGAGCCGATGGGGCTGGATTTTGAGTTTGTGGCCGGCGAGGGACCGATGGTGCATCATCCTTTGCGGTCGGTGGAGCAGATTGACCGGCTGCGGGTGGATCGCGCCGGGCAGTTGGAGTATGTGGCGGCGGCGATTGAGAAGGTGGCGGCGCACTTTGGCGATTCGATGGGGATGATCGGGTTTTGCGGCGCTCCGTTTACGCTGGCCAGCTACATGATCGAGGGTGGGTCGTCGCGCAACTACATCTTTACCAAGCAGATGATGTATTCGGAGCCGTATGCGTGGCAGAAGCTGCTGGATAAGCTGGTGACGGTGCTGACGGCGTTTGCCAAGCAGCAGGTGGATGCCGGCGCGGATGTGATCCAGATTTTCGATAGCTGGGTGGGGTCGCTTTCGGTTGAGGATTATCGCGATTACGTGCTGCCGGTAACGACGCGGCTGGTGCGCGCGGTGCAGGAGATGGGCGTGCCGGTGATCTATTTTGGCGTGGAGACGGCCAGCCTTTTGCCGGCGATGCGCGAAACAGGCGCGGACGTGATTGGGCTGGATTGGCGGACGCCGCTGGACGAGGGATGGAAGTCGCTGGGCTACGCCACGGCGGTGCAGGGGAATCTAGATCCGATTACGCTGTTTGCGCCCGAGCCGATTCTGGAGACGCGGGTGAGGCAGGTGTTGGCGCAGGCCGATGGACGCGCCGGGCATATTTTCAACCTGGGGCACGGGATTGTGCCGGGAACGCCGGTTGAGAATGTGCAGGCGGTGGTGCGGATGGTGAAGAAGCTCTCGCCGCAGTTTGCGAAAAACGTGCCGCTGGTGAAAGCTGGCGGAGGATCGGGCGAGGTCGCGGGTGGTTAGTGGAGTTGGGGGAAGGAATTGGGATTTGGCGGGAGACGGCGTAAAGCATATCTCAGGGGCTAAAGCCCGAGACGCCTCGGCTGTTCTATCGCCGGGGATGAATCCCCGGCCTACCTCAAGACAAGGTTTCCCAAACGCTGAAAGGATAGGCGAGGTGAAGCTTGGCTAAGCGTGCGGTTTTGTTGCTGGCGCATGGGACGCCGAATACGGTCGACGAGATTCCTGAATATCTGCGCAATGTGGTGAGCGGGCGGCCGATACCGCAGAGCGTGGTTGAGGAGATTCAGCATCGGTACTCGCTGATTGGCGAGCCCAAGGGCCATTCGCCGCTGACCGACCTGACCATAGAGCAGGCGCGGCTGCTGGCGGAAGCATTGGGAGAGCCGGTTTACGTTGGAATGCGGAACTGGCGTCCTTACATCGCGGACGTGGTGAAGCGGATGCGCGCCGACAGCGTTGAGGAAGTGGCGGCGATCTGCCTCGCTCCGCAAAACTCGCGGACGTCGGTGGGGCTTTACCGGCGCGCGGTGCAGGCTGAGGCCGGCGGGATGCGGGTCGATTTCCTGGATGGCTGGGCGCATGAACCGCTGCTGGCCGAGGCTTTCGCGGATCGTTTGCGGCCGGTGCTGTCGGAATTGCGCGAGCCGGCTCCGGTCTTGTTCACCGCGCATTCGGTGCCGAGCCGGACTGTAGAGGCGTCGGCGGCGAATGCCGGGCAGCCGGTTTTATGGCCTGCTGGGCGACCGGGCGCAGTGGAAGGAACGCCCGATCCCTACGCGGACGAGGCCAAAGCTACGGCGCAGATGGTGGCCGCACTGGTTCCGGAGATTCCGGCGTGGCATTTCGCGTTTCAAAGCCAGGGAGCGAGCGGCGGACCGTGGATTGGGCCGACAGTTCCGGAGACGCTGGATGCTCTGGCGGCGGGCGGTGCGAAGACCGTGATTCTGCAACCGATCGGATTTCTCTGCGATCATGTGGAAATCCTCTACGACATCGATATCGACTTCAAGAATCACGCGGCGAAGCTGGGCATGCGGCTGGAGCGGCCGGAGTCGCTGAACGATTCGCCGATACTGACTCAGGCGCTGGCGAAGCTGGCGCGCGAGGGGTTCGCGCGGCTGGATGCGGCGTGATCTGGGGGACTGAGCGCGCAAAAGGGATCGACGCCGGATCATAGCGAAATTTGCGAATTATTGAGTACATTTGAGGGGATTCGCGCTTACTTTGGGAGGAAAGCTTCCTGAATATCGCGGGGATTTGGCTGGACGGAAGTGTGTAGCCGGTTGGAATCGCAGATGTGAACAGGCCCAATGGCTAAGTCCAATCGCACGCACACTTCACACTCACACTGGCTTCTGCGAGACAATCGGATGCAGCAGGTTAAGCGAACGATGGAGACCGGGTATCTGGAGGCTGTGAGGCTCACGCAGCGGGATTGGGCGCGAACTCCGCTGGGCGAGCGTCTGGCGGTGATTGCGCGGCTGCGGCGGCGGATGGCTTCCGGCGCTGTCGCACTGGCGGAGACTGTGCCTACCCGGTTGCCGGGCGGGCTGAATCGCACTGTGGCCGATACTCTGGGTGCGGAAGTGCTGCCGGTGATGGAAGCTTGCCGGTTTCTGGAGCGCTCGGCTCGGCGGATTCTGGCTGCGAAGCGGTTGGGCGCCATGACTCGGCCGATCTGGCTCTTCGGGCTGGATTCCCGCGTGGAGCGCGCGCCGTGGGGTGTGGTGCTGCTGATTGGGGCGGGGAATTATCCGCTGCTGCTGGCCGGCGTGCAGGCGATTCAGGCGCTGGCGGCGGGCAATGCGGTGCTTTGGAAGCCGGCGCCGGGGACCGAGGCTCCAGTGCGGGCGTTTCGGGAGTTGCTGATCGAGTCTGGACTGAATCGGGAACTGCTGACGGTGCTCGATTCCAGCGTCGAAGCCGGGATCGAGGCCATGGACGCTGGGGTGGATCATGTCGTTCTCACCGGCTCTGCAGCGACTGGAAAAGCCGTCCTGCGGCGATTGGCGGAGACGCTGACCCCGGCGACCATGGAGCTTTCCGGCTGCGATGCGGTTTTTGTGTTGCCTGGAGCTGAATTTGCGCATACCGTTCGCGCGCTGGCGTTTGGGATGCGGTTCAATGGCTCCTGCACCTGCATGGCTCCGCGGCGGATTTTCCTGGTGGGTATGGCGGCGGCTGAAGCGGCGAAGTTTGAAGGTTTGCTGGCGACGGCTTTGGATTGGCTTGACGATGTTGCGATTCCAGGCAAGACAGAGCTGCTGCTGCGAGATTTGATTGAGGATGCTCGTTCGCAGGGAGCGCAACTGCTTCTGAACGGCTTGGAAGAATCGGGAGGCGCCGGTTTGGCCGCGCCTACACTGATCGCCGGCGCGACGCCAGCTCTGCTTTCCATGCAGACGGATATCTTTGCGCCGGTGCTCTCGGTCATGCGCGCAGCGGATGAAGGCGAGGCGCTTGCGGCCAGCGCGGCTTGCGAATACGCGTTGTCGGCGGCCGTCTTCGGTCCGGAAGAGAAAGCGATTGCATTTGCCGGCAAGGTTCGCGCCGGCGGCGTGCTGATCAACGATGTGATTGTGCCGACTGTCGATCCGCGAATCCCATTTGGCGGGCGCGGGCGCAGCGGTTTTGGCGTTACGCGCGGCGCGGAAGGTCTGCTGGCGATGACTACGCCGCGCACAGTGCAGATCCAGCGCAGCCGCCTGCCGCTGAATTACCAGCCGACTGGCGACGCGCACATTGACTTTTTTGCCGGGCTCGCGCGGGTGTTGCATGGGGCCGGAATTGCCGAGCGGTGGGCTGGTTTGAAGCGGCTGGTGGGCGCGGCGCTGCGCTTGAGGTAGGGGTTCCAGCACATTTGCGTTCTGGCGTCTACGCGGTACCTGCGGCCGGGACAGAACTGGAATGAGATGCTGCCTGGATATCGCCAGGTCATTCTGGACAAGCCGACACGCACTGCCGGAATGCCGGATCTGGAAAAACGAATCGTATTTGAGCGTACTTTGACGCCCCAGGATATTCACGACCGGTATACAGTATTGGATGGCGCGATCTGTGGATCGTTGGGCGGATTGTCGGGCCATGGCCGCTGGAATGGAACTCTCAAACCGTCGAATATCAGGCGCAATCCGGATGGATTGCGGCGGACGCGCTCGATCGGCGTTATCGTAAAGGGAGTGCCGGTATTGAAGCCGCTGCGGAAAGCCGGCGGGCGGTCGAGGAGCAGTTGGCGACAGTATGAGGGGCGTACAGGTCAATCCGGCCCGGGCGAGCGGGGAGCTTCGGAATCCTTCCCGGCGGGCGATTGGCCTGTTTTCGATCTACCTGCGCTGGTACCTGGGGCGGCATTTTCATGCCCTGCGGGTCGCCAACGCGCGAAGGATCTCGCCCGAGGCCGAGCCGCTGATTCTCTTCGGCAATCATGCTTCCTGGTGGGACCCGCTGGTGGCGATGCTGGTGGGCCAGGCCGCGCTGCCGGATCGTGAGCATTACGCGCCGATGGATGAGACGGCGCTGAAGCATTACAGCCTCTTCCGGCCGATGGGGTTTTTCCCGGTTGATAACGCCTCGGCGCGAGGCGCGGCGCAACTGCTGCGCGCCGGACTCCAGGTGATGGCGCGGCCAGGCGCCGTGCTGTGGATTACGCCGGAAAGCCAGTTGCAGGATGTGCGCAAGCGGCCGATCGTCTTCCGGCCGGGGCTGGGCGCGCTGATGAGCCGCTCCGGTCGCATGACCTGCATCCCAATCGCGATCGAGTATGTGTACTGGAATGAGCGGCTTCCGGAAATTCTGGTGAACGTGGGCGAACCGCTCGAAATCGCCGACGGCACGATGGAAGACGCGCGCACCTGGACCAATCTGCTCTCCTACGCGATGGCCGCGACGCTGGATGAGCTGGCGATGCTGGCCACGGAGCGCGATCCGGATGAGTTTGTGACCATCCTCTCCGGCTCCGTGGGCATTGGGAGCATCTACGAGCTCTGGAAGCGGTTCACCTGTGCGATTACCGGTAGCGTTTACTACCACGACCATGGAAGCTTGCGCCGGCGATGAGTCTGCCGCTTTCTTTGCTGGTGTGGACGGCAATACTCCAATTCCTGATGCCGTTTCGGGTCGCGCTGCTGGCGTTGCAGTGGCAGGCATTTTTCGGAAGCTGTTGAGCGTACCGGCCCTGTGGAAAGACCGCGCGTGCCGCGTGGGTTAGGACTTACGGTCTTTCAATTCGCGATCTGTGTCGCATGGCGATCTGGATGCAGGTTCAGCGGTAGATATCCTGCTCGATGCCAAGCAGCGTCTGCTGCCATTTGGGCAGGCGAAACACGCCTTGGATTTGTAGCTGGTCGATCACGCAGAGCTGGATATGGGTTCGGTCGTGAAATCCGGCGCCGTCATAGACTGCTGCGCTCTCGGCAAACAGGGCGCGCACGGTTTGGTAAGGCACGTCTGGAGCGATTCTCTCGCGGGCGCGGTGCAGGTAATTGATGACGGCGCAATCGAGCTTGCGATGGCCTCGTTCCGCGCCAGTGTTCTCTGGGAGCGGTTTGCGTGAAATCGTATGCATTGCCACAAGTCCCCGATGGGCGGAACGCACTGCCTCAATGCCACTCTGCATGGTAGGTCGAGGCACCAACCGAGATCGACTACCGCTCCGATCACCGAAGGAGTTTCGAACCCCTTCCAGCGATTTCGGGCCCACTGGAGCGCGCGAATCGGATCGTTTTCCCAGAAGTAGACACCAGATCCAAGCCAATCGTAGGAGTTTTCGCTCACCAAAAACTCGGAACCGCTCAGAAGGTTCTGAGCGGTCTTGGTGTTGCATCCGTGATAGGCCAATACGAAGTTATTCAGGCTGACGATACTCCTTGGCTAACTCGCCATTTTCGTCGAAATAGCCGCTTTCCTG
>Ga0302325_10019498_pt1 | contig 14265 bp, 10 predicted proteins | sample Palsa_T0_2_FD_201948 | JGI IMG/M metagenome (GOLD analysis project Ga0302325, IMG submission 201948) | Peat permafrost microbial communities from Stordalen Mire near Abisko, Sweden - Palsa_T0_2 | ecosystem: Environmental > Terrestrial > Soil > Palsa > Peat permafrost | place: Sweden: Abisko... | reverse complement strand
GTCGCCCGTCTCCCGGTGTGGTTGACCCGGAAAGCGTCGGTGGCCAGGCTCCCCGGAGCAGTGCTCAGAGGGGCCGATAGGTCCCCGGCGGCCGCCAGCGCCGCCTCGACCAGCGCCCCTGCCCCTTCAGTCGGGGCGCGCACGACTGTCGCAACCGAGGCGGCCTCGCCGCTTTGGCGGGCCCAGGGCTCCAGGCCGAGAGGTACCAGCGCGGCCCGGGTGGCCAGGGCAGCAGCTCGGTGGCGGGCCACCACGCGGTCCATGCCCTCCGCTTGCACGCGGGCCATCGCGGCACCAAGCGCCCGGGTCTCCAGGTGGGCGGGGATGACCGGCAGCACAGAGCGGCCGGCGCCGACCCAACGGTCGTGCCAGTCGAGCAGCGACAGGACTGAACCCCGCCGGGGCGAGGGGTGCGCCGCCAGCGCCGCCCAGGCTCCGGAACTGACCGTGAGCATGCTCACGCCAGCCGGGCCGGCCAGTGCCTTCTGGGCACTGAGGACGACGAGGTCGAGCTGCCAGTCGTCGATAGCCAGCGGCTCGGCTCCCACGGCGGCCACGGCATCCACCACCACGAGCGCCCCCCGGGCGTGGGCTAGCCGGGCTATCGCGGCCAGGTTATTGACCACGCCGGTCGCAGCTTCGGCCTGGACGAGGCTGACCAGGTCAACCGACCCGAGCCTGTCCAGTGCCTCTTCGACCTGCTCGGGACGGACGGCCCGGTCGAAGGGGACCACCAGGTCCTCTACCTCGGAACCGGCCTCGGCGAGCCATTCGCCGAAAATTGCGCCATAAGGACCGCTCACCAAGTTGAGTGCCCGTCCACCAGGGCGCCCCAGTCCCCGGGCGGCCGCTTCCAGGGCCACGGTGGCCTCACCTTGGAGCACGAGGGTGGTTTGAGCCGTGCCAAGGACCTCGCGGCAGCGGTCTTCTGTCGCTGCATACTCGGCAGCTCCTACCGGGGCGACGTCGAGCAGCTCGGACGTGCTCATTGCGTTTCGTCCCGGAAGTGGCAGGCGGCCATGCGGCTGCTCCCGGCCGGGGCGGGAAGGAGCTCGGGCCGCTGGGTCGCGCAGACCGGCTCGGCCCGGGGGCAGCGGGGGTGGAACGCGCAGCCGGTGGGGCGTGCCGTCGGGCTAGGAGGTTCGCCCCGCAGTCGAGCCGCCACACCCGCCACACGGTCGGGGCCCGGGCGCAGGCGGGGCGCCGCCGTCAGCAGCGCCCGCGTGTAGGGGTGGCGGGGATCGGTGAATATCTCCTCTCTCTCCCCCACTTCTACTATTCGCCCCAAGTACATGACGGCGGCGCGGTCGCAGATATTTCGTACGACGGCCAGGTTGTGCGAGATCAGCACCATCCCGATCCCGAGCCGCTCCCGGAGGTCCGCGAACAGGGCGAGGATGGCGGCCTGGACCGACACGTCGAGCGATGAAATGGGCTCGTCGGCCACAACAACTTGGGGTTCGACAGCCAGGGCCCGCGCGATGGCAATCCGCTGGCGCTGGCCTCCGGAGAAGGAGGAGGGGTAGCCGTCGAGGGCGTCCGCGGGCAGGCCGACCAAGGCCATCAGCTCCAGGCAACGGCGTTCCACCGCTTCACCCTGTGCCAAGCCGTGGAAGACGAGGAGCTCAGCCAGCACCGAGCGAACCGACAGGCGCGGGTTGAGAGAAGAGTACGGGTCCTGGAACACTAGCTGGACGGCACGGTGCTGCTCAGTCGTGCGCCGGGCTCCCAGTACCTCCCCCCGCAGCGAGACCGTACCGGAGCCCGGGCGCAGCAGCCCGGCCAGGCAGCGGGCCACTGTGGACTTCCCGCACCCCGACTCCCCGACGACGCCCAGGGTTTCGCCCTCCGACACGCTCAGGCTGACATCCTCGACCGCAATCAGCCGCTGCCCTTTGCCGGCAGGGAAGGAGACGCAGAGGTTCTCGGCCACCAGCAGGGGCAGCGCCGGCCGGTCCCGCTCGGGCGGGCCGGCGGGCATAGCGGAGTCCCGCTCGGGCGGGCCGGCGGGCATAGCGGAGTCCCGCTCGGGCGGGCCGGCGGGCATAGCGGAGTCCCGCTCGGGCGGGCCGGCGGGCATAGCGGAGTCCCGCTCGGGCGGGCCGGCGGGCATAGCGGCAACCTGATCGAGGTGGGAGCCTGCTCGGTGCAGCTGGGGCCCAACCTCGAGGCTCACCCTGCCATCACCCGTTCAGGGTACTTGCACGCCGTGCCCCGATCAGCATCCCCGTCGCCCAGGTAGCGAAAACCCGGGTCGGAGAGCGCACAGTCGTCGGTTGCAAAGCGGCAGCGAGGATGGAAGGGGCACCCGCTCGGCACATGGGCCAGGTCGGGCAGCGCTCCGGGAATGGCCCGAGGCGGCTGGCCCATGTCGTCAAGGTCCACCACCGCCTCCAGGAGGCCCAGCGTGTAGGGGTGCGCCGGGCGCTCCAAGACCTCCTTGGTTGGGCCGGTCTCGATCACGCGCCCCGTGTACATAACGGCGAGGTCGTCTGCGACCTGGCGCACGACGGCCAGGTCGTGGCTCACGAATACCACAGCGACGCCCAGGCGCCGGCGCAGGTCGTCGAGAAGTTCGAGCACCTGCGCCTGCACGGTGACGTCGAGGGCAGTGGTTGGCTCGTCGCACAAGAGCACCTTTGGTTCAGACGCCAGGGCCATAGCGATGAGGACGCGCTGGCGCATGCCCCCCGACAGCTGGTGAGGGAAGGCGTGCGCACGCTGTTCGGGGTCGGGCATGCCCACCATGCGGAGCAGCTCGACAGCGCGGATCCTGCTGGCTGATGCCGAAGCCCCGAGCACGCGCCGGGGGACCTCTGCCACCTGAGCACCCACCGTGTAAACGGGGTCGAGGCTACTGAGCGGGTCCTGGAACACCATTGCCAGGCGGCCGCGGCGCAAGCGCCGTGCGGCGTCACCGGTAAAGGGCAGCTGCTCCCCCGCCAGTTCGACGGTGCCATGGTCCACCCGCACGCCCGGCGGCAACAGGCCCATGAGCGCCCGCAACGTGAGGCTCTTGCCCGAGCCTGACTCGCCGACGACACCGAGCGAACCACCGGCGGCGACCTTGAGGCTCACGTCCCGCACAGCCAACAGCCGGCGTTCTCCCCGGCCGACACTCACGGTCAGGTCCCGTACCTGGAGGACCGCGGTGCTCACCCGTCGTTACCGATCGCCCGAGTGAGCCTGGCGCGGGCTGGGCAACTCACTGCGGGCGCAGGACGTCGGCCAAACCGTCCCCCAGAAGGGAAAACCCCATGCCCGCAATGAGCACGGCAATGCCCGGGAGGGTGGACAAGGTCCAGTGGGTGGTCAAGAACGCCTGGCCCGCATAGATCATGGTCCCCCAGTCCGGCGTTGGCGGTTGCACACCCAAGCCCAGGTAACCGAGGGTCACCACTACCACGATGACTAGGACGACGTCGTTGGTGAGGTAGACAACTGCCTGAGTGATCGTGTTGGGCAGCACGTGGCGCCACAGGATCCGCCAGTCGGGCAGGCCACCGGTGCGGGCCGCCGCAACATAATCCGATTCGCGCACTACCAATGTCGTGGAACGCACGGCCCGGGCGTAGACAACCCAGTCGACAACGGCAAAAGCCACGTATATGCCAGTTGTACCGGTGCCCACCACGAATATCAGCCCGATCACGAGCACGTAGAACGGAAAAGCTATAAGAACGTCTACGGCGCGCATCACCAACGTGTCCAACCAACCACCGCGGTAGCCGGCGAGCGTGCCCATCATCGTGCCGAAACAAAAAGGAAAAATTACGGCCAGGATGCCGACGCGGAGATCGGTCCGGGCAGCCCAGATGAGCCGCGACAATTCGTCCTGGCCAAGCTCGTCGGTGCCCAGCAGATGTTTGGAGGAAAACCCGCTCAGGATGTTGTAGAGGTCCTGGTGGTCAGGCTGGTAAGGGCTTATCAGCGAGGCAAGCGCGGCCATCATGACAAGCGAAAGCGTGATAATGGCACCGATTATGAGCGTGGGGCTCCGTCGCGCCCGTTGCAGGAGGATATGGCGAGGATGCCGGGGCATGTCGTCGGCGGGCACCGGGCCCTGCGGCGCAAGAACGGTAGTCACCGCAACCGGATCCGGGGGTCAAGGCGGGCAGCGAGCAGGTCGGTAGCAAGGTTGAGCAACACCACAGCGGTGCCGAGCACCAGCGTGATGGCCTGGACCACCGGGAAATCCCGGTTGAGTATCGAACTGAGCAGCAGCGACCCGAGGCCGTTGAGGTTGAAGACGTCCTCGACAATGACCGTCGAGCCAATTAGATAGGCGATGTTGAGCCCGAGCAGCGTAACCGTCGGCACCAAGGCGTTGCGGGCCACGTGGGCGAAGAGCACGCGGCTGCCGCTCAGGCCCTTGGCTCGCGCAACGGCGATGAAGTCCGCGTCCATGACCTCGAGCATGCCAACTCTCAGGCTCCGCACGAGGATGGGCGCCATGGCGAACGACGCGGTCAGGCCCGGGAGCAAGAGCGCCTCGAGATGGCCGGCGAAACCGCTCCCGGCCCCGCCTACCGGCAAAATGTGGAGGTGGACTGCGAAGATTTCTATGAGCACGATCCCAAACCAGAAGGCGGGCAGGGCCAGGCCGACAACCGAAACCGCACGCACGACGTGGTCGGCCAACCCGTTCTGACGCGACGCCGCCAGCGCGGACAATGGGACGCTAATGATCACAGCGAAGACCGTAGCTACCGCCACCAGCGCGGCCGTTTGGCCGATGCGGGCACCAATCAGGGAAGCGACGGACACGTTGTAGATGTACGACTGGCCGAGGTCGCCCCGGAACAATTGGGCCAGGAAATGGCCCAATTGCACCGGGACCGAGCTCGTCAGGCCCCACTGGTGGTTCAGCGCGGCGATCGCAGAGGGGGTGGCATGGATCCCGAGGACCGCTTCAGCCGGGTCCCCGGGCTCCAGGTGCATCAGCAGGAAGGTGGCAAGGGTTACCCCGAACACCACCAAGACTGCAGCCGCCACGCGCCGGGCGGCATAACGCAACATCCGTTCAGGTTAGCCAGACGTCCTCGAGGCGGTAGGCGCCTCCCGGGTTGACGGCGAAACCCTGGACCTTGGCCGACTGGGCATAGATATAGGGCGGGTAGTCGAGAGCCACGAAAGGTGCATCTTCGGCCACTATTTCCTGTATCTGGGCGTACAGGGACGCCCGTTTGGTGGGGTCGTACTCGGCTTCCGCCTCGTGCACCAAATTGATCGCGGCGGGGTTGTCGTAGTTGGACCAGTAGGACTCCGACCCGCCCTCCTTGACGTCGATCTCGAACGAGGCCATCTCGTCCGGGTCGCTGATGTCGTTGATCGCGTAGTCGATGAACATGTCGTAGTCGTACTTCCGGAACGTGGCCTCAAAGGCGGAGTGGTCGAGGGGCGTGATCGTAACGTCGATGCCGATCGGCTGCAGCTGCGCCTTGATGATCTCGGCGAACGTGACCCATTTCTGGACACCCCCGTCGATCAACAAGTTGGTCTTGAAGCCGTTGGGGAACTTCGACTTGGCGAGCTCGGCTTTGGCCGCGGCGAGGCTGAACTCGAGGACGGGGGTGCTTGCCGAGTAGTACTGCAAGCTGGGCGGGAAGAACGAGCCACCCGGCTTGGCCGTGCCGAAGCTCGCCGCGTGCACCAAGGCGGGACGGTCTATGGCGTACGTTATTGCCCGCCGGACATGGCGGTCCAAGAACTGAGGCAACCGCTCGTTCAGGACCAGCAGGTCGACCTGCCAGGCAGGGAAGAGCTCGACTGAAAGGCCGCTGGTGGCCTTGAGCGAGGAAACCTCGGCGGGCGGTACCAAGTCGATGATCTCCGCCTGACCACCCTGGATCTGCAGTACCCGCTGGTTGTCGTTGTCCACATAGATGAACTCGACTGCGTCCAGGTACGGTTTGCCGGCCTGCCAGTAATTGGGGTTGGCCTTCAAGGTCAACGAGTCGGCGTCGGGCGTGAAGGTCCCCTCGAGCGTGAACGGGCCGGTACCGATGGGAGAAGCGAAGAACTCCTTCTCGCTCTGGCCGCCGAAGTTGGCCGGGAGGATGGCGTTGGCGAACACTGAGATGTCCGAGAGGAACGGGGCCCACGGCTGCGACAGTTGGAACACGACGCTGCTTGTGCCCTTGGCGGAAATGTCCGTGATGGCATAGTCGAGAAAAGACAAAGGCCCAGCGGCGTCTTTGCGCGCCCGGTTGATAGAGAAGACGACGTCTTCGGCCACCAGGGGCTTGCCGTTTGAGAACTTGACCCCGGTGCGCAGGGTGAAGGTGAAAGTCTTGTGGTCGGAGCTGACCTCGTAACCAGTCGCCAACCAGGGTATGAGCTGACCCGCGGGGTTCGTCACGTAGAGCGGCTCGAAGATCTTGTCGAGGGTGTAAATGTCGCCCGCGATGATGGTATTGGCGGGGTCGAGTGTCGTTGGGGCAATGCTGCGGGCAAAGTGCAGGGTGCCACCACGCTGGATGTCGGCGTTGAGCTTGGCGGCGCTGCGAAGGCGGCTGATGGGGCTGGCATAGGCGCTGCGGGCCGCCAGCGGGCCCAACAGAACGGCGGCCGAGCCGGCGGCACCGTACTTCAGCAGGTCACGACGAGTCACAAAACGTTCGCCTGGGGTGGGCAACTAATGCTCCCTTTCTCGGTCAGGGCCTCTGACCGCAGCATCCAAATTAGGGCATGACCTTCATCTCCCGATGGCGGCTTGCCCCAGCTGCGCTCGATCCGGCCAGGTCAGATCATTTATACTATATCGATGGATCTTGTCGGAGCACATTGGGGCGGGCCGGCTGGAGCGGGCCTCAATGACTAGCGAGCACCTGCCGGACTCCTCGGACGATCTCGAGATCCTCGCGCGCCTCGATGACGAAGGTCCTCACCGGCGCACCTGAGGCGCTGATCTCCTCGTCGGGCTTGGCGGATTCGTTGGCAGCTTCGTCGAGCGCGACGCCCAGGAACCCGAGCCCGTCAGCCGCACGCCACCGTACCGGGGCTGAGTGCTCCCCTATTCCTGCCGTGAAGACCAGGGCGTCAAGGCCGCCCAGAGCGGCGACCATGGAGGCGATACTGCCCCTTAGCCTGTGCAGGTAGACGCCCATGGCAAGCACAGCGTCCTGTTCGCCGGTCTCCTCAGCTGCAAGGACCGCACGCATGTCGGCGTTGCCGGCGAGGCCGAGAAGGCCCGAACGGTGCAACAGGGCCGTGTTGATCTCGCTCGACGACAGGCCCTCGTGATCTTCCAGCCAGAGCAGCAGCCCGGCGTCGACGGACCCGGCCCGGGTCGCCATGACGAGCCCCTCGAGCGGGGTGAAGCCCATCGTGGTGTCCACGCAGAACCCGCCCCGAACGGCCGCAAGGGAGGCACCCGCGCCGAGATGGCAGGTGACGACCCGCAAACCACTGCCCTCCATCATGGCGGCTGCCCGTCGGGAGGCATACGAGTGCGAGAGACCGTGGAAACCGAAACGGCGCAGGTCCCAACGCCTGCGCCACTCGGCAGGGAGCGCGTAGGTCGCGGCTGCTGGCGAGATGGTGGCATGGAAGGCTGTGTCGAAGCAGGCCACAGCCGGCACCCCCGGCAGGATCTGGCTCACAAGGTCCAGGCCCCGCAGCGCCATCGGCTGGTGCAGCGGCGCCAGGTCGACCAAGGCCTCGAGAGCCCGGACGACATCGGCGTCAACGAGAACAGGCTCGGTGAACCGGCCCCCGCCGTGGACTACCCGGTGCCCCACGGCGTCTATCGGGCTGTTCCCGGCCACGATTTCTCGAACCGCCCCCTTGTCAACCTCGCCGTTGGGAGCGTCCACGAGCTCCGAGCTCACCAGGTTGTCCTCGTCGAGCACCGACAGCTTGAGGCTGCTGGAACCAGCGTTCACTACAAGGGTACGCACTTTGCCGCGGCGCTCAGTAGGGCCAGGTCCAGCCGGCGATCTCGGGATCGTCTTCTCCGGCAAACCTCGTATACGCGCGCGCCCGCGCCCTTTCGTCTTCCATTTGCTGGCGCAGTGACGCCGCATGGGACCCAAGCCAGGGCACCCGGTCGATCACGTCCATCACCAGATGGAAACGGTCAAGGTCGTTCAACATCACCATGTCGAACGGAGTGGTGGTCGTGCCCTCTTCCTTGTAACCGCGCACGTGCATGTTCGGGTGGTTGTTCCGCCGGTAGGTGAGGCGGTGGATCAGCCAGGGGTAGCCGTGGTAGGCGAAGATCACCGGCCGGTCCGTCGTGAAAATGTTGTCGAACTCCCTGTCGGCCAGGCCGTGAGGGTGCTCGCTGTCCGGCTGGATGCGCATCAGGTCTACGACGTTTACCACCCGGACCTTGAGCGACGGCAGTTCTTGGCGCAAGATGTCCACCGCAGCAAGAGTCTCTAGGGTCGGGACGTCCCCGCAACAGGCCATGACGACATCGGGGTCGCCGCCGTCGTTGGACGCCCAGTCCCAAATCCCGATCCCCCGGGTGCAGTGCAGGATCGCGTCTTCCATAGACAGGTAATTGAGCGACGGTTGCTTGCCCGCGACTATCACGTTCACGTAATGGCGGCTCCGGAGGCAATGGTCGCCGACCGAGAGCAGGCAGTTCGTGTCGGGTGGCAGGTACACCCTTATAACTTCGGCCTTTTTGTTGACGACGTGGTCGATGAAGCCCGGGTCCTGGTGCGAAAAGCCGTTGTGGTCCTGGCGCCAAACGTGCGAGGACAACAAGTAATTGAGCGACGCGACCGGCCTGCGCCATTGGATGCCTTTTGTCACCTTGAGCCATTTGGCATGCTGGTTGAACATCGAGTCGACTATGTGGATGAAGGCCTCATAGCTCGTGAAAAGGCCGTGCCTCCCGGTCAGCAGGTAGCCCTCCAGCCAACCCTGGCACTGGTGCTCCGAGAGCACTTCCATAACCCTGCCCTCCGGGGCGAGGTGGTCATCGGTGACGAGCGTCTCCGCCTCCCACTGGCGCTCGGTGACCTCGAAAACAGCCTGCAGGCGGTTGGACGCAACCTCGTCGGGACCGAAAAGCCTGAAATTGGACGGGTTCGCGATTATCACGTCCCTGAGGAACACGCCAAGGGCCTTGGTAGCTTCTGACAGTGTCGTCCCGGGCTTCGATTCAGGGGCGCCATACCGGCGGAAATCCGGCAACAGCAGGTCGCGAAGCAACAAACCGCCATTGGCATGTGGGTTCGCGCTCATCCGCCGTTCGCCCTTGGGTGGCAGGGCCGCGAGTTCGGGGATGAGGGCGCCCTTTTCGTCGAACAGTTCCTCGGGCCGGTAGCTTCGCATCCAAGACTCGAGTTGCTCGCGGTGCGCAGGGTTGCTGTGGACCTCCGTCAACGGCACCTGATGGGACCGCCAGGTCCCCTCCGTCGCTAGCCCGTCAACCATCTTCGGGCCGGTCCATCCTTTGGGCGACCGGAACACGATCATCGGCCAACGCGGCCTCGAGGTGTCCCCCTGCTCCCTGGCCGAGCGCTGGATAGAACCGATGCGCTCGATAACGCGGTCCATGGTCGCGGCCATCAATTGGTGCATCTCGGCCGGGTCATTGCCGGAAACCCAATGCACTTCGTACCCGTAGCCCTCGAGCAACGATGTCAGTTCGGCGTCGCCGATCCTCGCCAGCACGGTCGGGTTAGCGATCTTGTAGCCGTTCAGATGGAGGACGGGAAGAACAGCGCCGTCCGCGACAGGGTTCAAGAACTTGTTCGAATGCCAACCCGTAGCGAGCGGGCCCGTTTCGGCCTCGCCATCGCCAACGATGCAACACACCAGCAGGTCGGGGTTGTCGAAGGCCGCCCCGAAAGCGTGGGAGAGCGCGTAGCCAAGCTCGCCGCCCTCGTGGATGGACCCGGGTGTCTCCGGGGCGACGTGGGACGGGATGCCACCGGGGAAGCTGAACTGGCGGAACAAGGCGCGCATGCCGTCCTCGTCGCACGAGATGCCGGGGTAGAGCTCGCTGTAAGTCCCTTCGAGATAGGCGTTGGCCACCGCCGCCGGGCCCCCGTGCCCCGGGCCCATCACGTAGATCGCATTGAGATCAGAGCTCCGGATGACCCGGTTCATGTGGGCATAGATGAAGTTGAGCCCGGGCGTCGTCCCCCAATGGCCGAGGAGGCGTGGCTTCACGTGTTCGGGCTTGAGCGGCTCGCGCAAAAGGGGGTTGCTCAGGAGGTAGATCTGCCCCACCGACAGGTAGTTGGCGGCTCGCCAATAGGCGTCTATCAGGTGGGCGTCGGCCTCGGAAAGGGTCTGCTCGGTCGCTACGGGATCCTGCCCACGATGATGGTCGCTCGCTGTCACCTCGCTGTCACCTCGGTCACCTCGGTCATCGTCGCGCCTTCCTTCCGTGCGGGTGCCCCAGTGGCGTGCTCCGAGGGCCCCGTCATGCGTGAACTGCGGGTGGCTCCAAACGCACCCTAGTGACCACCGGGCGGTTAGTCTGGCTGCTGTCGCTGCTCGAAGGCGTCGTTAAGCACACGTTGAGGAGGTCCGGCACGGGACAAGGGCCAAGGGCCCCCTCGCTATGGTCCTTCGCAGGATCATCACAAATTGACTACGGCCTGAACAACAACTGTGACGACACTGATGGTGCGGGGCCGAGCGGCCCAGCCAACAGGAGGACCACAATGAGGACCACTTCCGCAGCGACCGCCAATGCCGCCAAAATCCTGCTCGGTGCTTGCGCGGTGGTCGTTGCGACGGGCTTGGCCGCTAGCCCCGCCTGGGCCAACCAGGCTGCTCAACACCGGCATTTCCCGCTGCCGGTCGTAACGAGCACTACCACGACAACTGTCCCAGGTGCGACGACTACCACCAGCACCACGACGGCGGTCGGCTTGCCGTTGCCCCAGCCGCCGTCCGCTGCGGCGGAAGACAATTGCGTGCCAGGGGCGTGGCCCCAGGCCGTACAGGGCCGCCCGGCGACATTCCAGGCCGGGGATGATGGCGTTTACCTGTGGCACGACCCAGATGGGGGTTGGGCGCTCCGCGCCACTCACAGCGGGCCGCACGACAAGGTCATCATCGCTGGGACGTTGCACACCGCCGACGGCAGGTTCGTGTTGGTCCACCGTGTGCGCGACGAGGGCAATGACATCGTGGCGGTCAGCGCGAACCATCGCACGATCCTTTTCCGTTTCGTCAACTACGGCTGGGTGGACGGGCTCGACTTCGCCACTCACTGCTCGGCAGGTTTCTCGGTCAGCTTCGACATCGCGGGGGCTCTCGCTCCCACCAGTGCGGTGCATTTGGGCGCTGACGCGGTGAACCCCGCAAGCAACCCGTTCGACATCGAGCGGGTGCAAGGCTCTCTCGGCTCCGACGGGGGGGTCCCGACCACCACTACCTCTACAACCGCGCCGGCGGCGACCACCATTACGGCCGTCGCCTAACCAACCTGCAGCGGTCAAGAACGCCGGCGCCTCGAGAGCAGCGGCGTGCGACGCGGCGCCCGGGTCAAAACCCGGGCCCCGCGATCCTCGCTCCAGGCAGGCCAGCCTTCCATCGTCCGTAGCGCTCGTCGGCGGCTTCGGCCCAAGCGGGCCTTGGTCCGACCGGAGGCGACAACCTCGCCCACCGGGCTGCATCGTCAAGGGAGCTCTCGGCCCCGAGGGCCATCCGCGCCAGGAACGCGGAGCCAAGCGCTGCCCCTTCGGGGAAAGCCACGGGCACGACAGGAACTCCGAGCACATCGGCAATGGCCTGGAGCCAGGCATCGCTGCGCACCCCTCCCCCACTCAGGACAAAGCGCTGCGGGCTGGTCCCTACGGCCGCGGCGAGCTCCACGATGTGGCGTACGACGAATCCCGTCGCTTCGAACGCTGCCCGCCGGAGGGCTCCAGGGCCCTGTGAAATCTCGGCGCCCGCCAAAGCGACGCGAAGGGACCGGTCGTGCAATGGCACCCTTTCGCCCTTGGCCCAGGGCCACCACAGCGGTACGTCCCGCGGCCCAATGGTCGTCCCATCGTCAGGACGCAGGACCCGGTCGACCCAGTCAACCCACATCCCGCCGGCAGTGCTCGCCCCGCCGACCATGGCCTTGCCGGCTACGAAATGTGGCACCCTCCACAGCCCAGGCACCTCTTCAGGCCAGCCGGGGACCGTGAGCCAAACGACAAGCGTCCCGCCGAGCCCGACGAACACGTCACCGTCGTGCACAGCGCCCGAGACCATCTGCTCGCACAACCCGTCTACCGACCCAGCACCGAGCGCGATCCCGGTACCCGAGGCTGCGGATGCCCCGACGAATCCCCCGACGGCCCCGGCGTGGACCTCCCCGACAGCCGCCGGCTGGACCTCCCCGATCCGCTCGCCGAAGAACGCCACCCTGGGCAGCTGCGCCGCTGAAAAGCCGCCCGCTTGGCACACCGACGCGTCCCATCCTCCTTCACCGAGAAGGGTGCCGGCGGCGAAGGCAGACGCCAAGTCGGTCACGCCTTCTCCCCCCAGGGACGCATTGGCAACCGCCTGCGCCGGCCAGTAGCCGGCGGCGCCCGGTGCGTCGGTGGCGGCCCAACCGGCAAGGCAAGCCATTTCGTCGCTGGCGGTCGGGTCGGCGACCCCGCGCGCTCCCGCCTCGCCCCGCCTGTCGCCGTAGAGCAGGCCCGGGCCGATCGGCCGCCCGGAGGTATCGACTGCCGCCACCGAGGGCATCATCGCCGAGACCGCGACCGCTTGCGGCTCGCCGTGGCCTGAGGCCCTCGACTGATCGAGGATCTCGCGCAGCAATACCCGGGGGCCTTCCCACCAGGTAGCCACTGCATCGTGCTCGAAGCGGCCCTTCGACCCGACAGTGAGCTTGCTCGGGAGGCGGTGGCGCCCGACTATGTTGCCGGCCTCGTCGGCTACAACGGCTTTTACCGAGGTCGTGCCGATGTCCAGCCCCACCACCAACCCCGAGGTCTGAGCGGATTGGGATGCGTCGGTCATGCTCGGACAGTATTGCAGCGTGCCCGATGCAAGCAGCCCCTACGGTCGGCGCGGGGAGCGCCACCGCGCGTTTGTGACGGCGCCGATGCGCGGGCCGGGCCTCGACAAGCTAGAACAGCTGGCCGAAGTGGTCCACGAGCCATGGACCGACCAGGAACCGCTCAAAATCTACGACGGCACCGGCTTGGCGAAGCGTCTAGCCGACGAGGGTGCCGACATATTGGTGGTAGAGGCCGATTTCGTAGACGGGCCTGTTTTTGAGTTGCCTCTGCTCGCCGTGGCGGCCACCAGGGGCGACCCCAACAACGTCGCCGTGGCTCAGGCCACGGCCGCCGGGGTGCCGGTGCTGCGCACCCCTGGCCGCAACGCCGACGCGGTCGCCGAACTTGCCATCGGCTTGCTCATAGCCGTTGCGCGGGCGGTCCTGCCCGCTGACCGCGATGTCAGGGAACTAGAAGTCTTCCGCGACGGCACCATTCCCTACCAGCGCTTCCGCGGATGGGAACTGGCAGGCAGGAATGCCGCCATCATCGGCTACGGGGCAGTCGGCAAAGCGCTCGAATGGAGGCTCCGGGGCCTGGGGATGGGGGTCATGGCGTACGACCCCTACGTGGCAGGCGCAGGCCACGACCTGGAGGCGGCGGTGAGAGGAGCAGATGTCGTTTCCCTCCACGCAGCGGTTACCGCGGAGACGATGGGCTTCTTCGGCGAGGAACAGTTCGCGTGGATGCGCCCCGGGTCGGTCTTCTTGAACACGGCCCGCGCCAAGTTGCACGACATGGACGCACTCGTCGGAGCTCTCCGCTCGGGGCAGCTCGGTGGCGCGGGGCTCGACCACTTTGACGGCGAGGTGCTACCGGCCGGGCACCCCCTCCTGGCCATGTACAACGTCGTGCTCACACCGCACATCGGCGGGGCAACCATCGACACCGAAGCTCGTGGCGCCCAGATGGTTGCAGACGACCTGGAACGCCTCCTAGCCGGCGACGTCCCGCTCAATATCGTCAACCCCGAAGTCTTGGGCAGCCCGACTTTCCTGGAGAGAAACCGATGAGAAGCGTCCCCGAAGCTCACGAGGCGGTACTTGCGACCGCGAAGGAAATGCTGCGAAAGGGCCTTGTCGAAGGCACCTCGGGGAACATCTCGGCCAGGCTCCCAGACGGCAACGTGGTGTGCACCCCCTCCTCGGTCGACTACCAGGCCATGGTGCTCGAGGACCTGGTCGTCGTCAGCCCGGAGGGCGAGGTGGTCTCACGGGCGGAAGGCCGTAGCCCCACGTCCGAGCTGCTCCTGCACCTGGCCTGCTACCGGGCTTTCGATGACATCGGC
>Ga0302325_10019497_pt1 | contig 14266 bp, 9 predicted proteins | sample Palsa_T0_2_FD_201948 | JGI IMG/M metagenome (GOLD analysis project Ga0302325, IMG submission 201948) | Peat permafrost microbial communities from Stordalen Mire near Abisko, Sweden - Palsa_T0_2 | ecosystem: Environmental > Terrestrial > Soil > Palsa > Peat permafrost | place: Sweden: Abisko... | reverse complement strand
GGGTTCGAGCCTGTGAACGACACGTACATGTTCTTGAGCTTGTTGCTGACGACCTGGAAGCTCTCGACCGACACGATGGGGACCTCGAGCAGCTGGGTCATCAGCACGTTGTCGAGGTCGTGGTAGATCGGAAGGCGCTTCGTCTCATCGAGCTGGATCCTTCCGTCGCCAACAAGCCGCCACATCTCGGTGTTCTTGAAGCCGCTGAACCAGATGTCGTAGACCGCGTCGGATGGGTTGAACTCGGCGACGTACCCGTCGACGTCGCCGCGCATACCGCGCGAGGTGAGATCCCAGTCGAAGCTGCCGGTGCCGTTGTTGGCGGCGAAGGTCGCGGAGGGCTGGGGGACGATGCTGACGTCGATCCCGATCGCGGAGAGATCGCTCGCGATCAGCTGGGCCATCGCCGGGAAATCGGACGGGGTCGAGAACGTCGTCATGGTGTCGCTGAAGCCGCTGCCGAAGCCCGCCGCCGACATCAGTGACTTCGCCTTCGCGACGTCCTGGGTCTCGTAGGTGGCGAGCTGCGTCGTTGTGAGCGGCCACGGCCCGTAGCCGGCAGCGACGTGGCCGGTGTACTGGCCGTAGCCCGCATAGACGTTGTCGATGATGTTCTTGCGGTTGATCGCGAGGCTCACCGCCTGGCGGACGCGGACGTCCCACCATGGCTTCTCGTCCCCGGTCTTGATCGTCATCTGCAGCTCGCGGAACGCAGCCGTCAGATTGTGGAGGACGGTGAGATCCGGGTGACCGACGAGCGTGAGGGCGTTGGCGTTCGAGATCGTCGCGCCGTCGAGGTCGCCGGAGATCAGCGCCGCGATCGCCGTCGAGTCCTGCGTGATGATCTGGTAGTTGATCCCGTCCAGGTAGGGCAGCCCGGGCTGCCAGAAGTAGGGGTTCTTGACGTAGTTGATCCCGACGCCCGGCTGGTAGTCGCCATTCAGCATGAACGGCCCCGTGCCGATGCCGCTCACCGCGGGATTCAGCGACTGGTACATCCCGTTCGGGACAATCCCCGAGTAGCGGGTCCAGGCGAGGTAGCCGAAGACCCGCGCGTCCGCATGGGAGAGCGCCATCTTGTACTTGTAAGTCGAGATCGGACCCGAGTTCGCGACATCGATGTTGGGGAACTGTCCGAGCGCCGAGATGCTGCCCGGCGATGGATCGGTCGACTGCAGCTGGAAGGAGTACTGCAGGTCGGCTGCGGTGACCGGGTCGCCGTTGCTGAACTTGCGCCCCGGCACGATCGTCCAGTGGATCTCCGTCGGGCTGATCACCTCGTAGGTCGCGAGCGCCGTCCTGAGGTTGAGCTTGGAATCCCACTGAAGGAGCGAGTCGTACATAACTTCGTTGCCCCACTGGGTGGCGGTCAGGACGCCCCCGAAGGGGGCGATCTCGCCCGGGTCCTGGTTGAGCGCCCAGGTGACGGTCCCGCCGGTCGGAATCGTCTTCGCGCTATTCCGTGCGACGCGTGAGACCGCGGCGCCAGCCGGTCCTGCGAGCGCGCCGCCGGCCATCGTTCCGAGGCCGACCTGGCCGGCCTTCACCAGCAGGTTGCGGCGGCTGATCTCGTGCTTCAGGGGCGAGACCTCGATCGGCTTGTCTGACATGTGCCATTCCTCCTGGTTTGGGTGCCTAGAGAATTTGTCCGACGCGCGGGGCGTCACCCTTGATGTCGTCGTAGAACGGAGACTCGCGCAGCTCGAGTGCGCCGAGCGTCGCGAGCCGCTCCGGATCGAGGGTGACCCCGAGGCCAGGTTTGTGCGAGAGCGTGATCGAGCCGTGCTCGATCTCGACGGGCGCGACGAGAACGTCGTCGTGCTGGAGCGGGTAGTGCGTGTCGCTTGCGAAGGGGAAGTTGCAGGACGCGGCGACGAGGTGCGCATTCGCCGTCGTCGCGACGCCGAGCTCCGCCCAGCTCCCGATCGCACACCACTTGCCGGCCGCGGCGGCGAGCGCGGCGATCTGCATGGCCCGCGTGAGTCCGCCCGCCTCGGATGGGTAGACGACGAACACGTCGCAGGCGTCGGCCTTGATCAGCTCGAGCGCCGAGCGCAGGCTCGTGCAGGCCTCGTCGGCTGCGATCGGGCAGGATACCGAGCGCCGAACCTGTGCGAGACCGGCGATGTCGAAGTCCGGCACCGGCTGCTCGACGTACTGCAGGTCGAACTGCTCCAGCGCGCGGATCCACTTGATGGACGCCGGGACGCTCCAGTTCATGTTCGCGTCGATGCGGATCTTGATGTTGTAGCCGACCCGGTCCCGGATCGCCGCAAGCGTGTCCACGTCCTGGCCGAGCTCCCGGCCGACCTTCAGCTTCAGCTCCCGGTGGCCCGCGGCGACGTAATCGGCCGCCTTGGCGGCGTTCGCCTCGGGCGCGTCGATGAAGAGGTAGCCGATCACCGGCACGCTCTCGCGGCAGAAGCCGCCGAGCAGCTCGGCGAGCGGCATGCCGAGTGCCTTACCCTTCAGGTCGAGCAGCGCCATCTCGATGCCGGCGATCGCGTAGGCGGCGATGCCGCTCCAGTTGCGCGAGTACTCCTCGAGCCGATGGACGAGCCACTCGGTGCGGAGAGGGTCCTCCGCGACCAGGAACTGCGCGAACTCCTGGTCGATGATCGTCTTGATCGCCGGAAGCGTCGGACCGGGCGCTTCGCCGACGCCGACGAGGCCCTCGTCGGTGAAGAGCTCGACGATGAGACCGGAGGCCGACTCGCGGATGCCCCCCGTCCACTTCAGCGGCTCCCGCATCGCAGTGCGAACGGCCGAGGTCTCGAGGCGTGTGATCCGCAAGAGGGTTGTACACTAGGGTTCGCCTCACGGATTGTCAACCACCGGGGAATTGTCAACAATGCCCTTTAAGCAATCGTTCCGTGCCGTCTAGTCCGAAGCACTCCCTCGCCCTCGCGCCCGAGCTCGCGGAGCCGCACCGGGCGCCCAAGCCGCGCCGGCCACGGCGCCAGCACGTGCTCGAAACCCTCCGTCAGGCGATCATCGTCGGGAGCTACGCCGACGGCGAGCGCCTGATCGAGGACCGGATCGCGCGGGAGCTCCAGACGAGCAGAGGGCCGGTCCGGGAGGCCCTGCGCCAGCTCGAACACGAGGGCCTCGTCGTCTCCTACCCCTACCGCGGCGCGGTCGTGCTCGGCGTCTCCGACGATGAGGTGCACGAGGTCCTGATCCCGATCCGGCTGACGCTCGAGCGTTTCAGCTTCGGCAAGGCGCTCGAGCGCATGGCCGACGCCGACTTCGCCGAACTCGCCAAGGAGGTCTGGCTGATGGCCGAGGCGGCACGGAGCGGCGATCTGATGCGCTCCGTCGACGCCGACGTCGCCTTCCACGAGTTCGTCCTCTCCTGTTCGGGCCAACCCCACACGGTGCAGGTCTGGAGGAGCATCGCCCCGCGGATCAGAGCCTACTTTTTCCGCTACGGACGCGCAGCCGATCTCGGTCGGATCGCCGCCGACCACGACGAGCTCCTGCGCGCGTTGCGCTCGCGCGATCACGGACTCGTCATGGACGTACTGGCCGGGCACATCATCGTCGGCCCGCCGGGCCGGTGAGGGAGGCGTGGGTCGGATGAGCGAGCCTCTCCTCCGGGTCGAGAACCTGCGCACCTGGTTCGGGTCGGACGCCGGGCCGATCCGCGCGGTCGACGGCGTCGACTTCGAGCTCCGCGAAGGGCGTACGCTCGGCGTCGTCGGCGAGTCGGGAAGCGGCAAATCGGTGACCGCGCTCTCGGTGATGGGGTTGATCGAGCGGCCGGGGGAGATCCGGGAAGGAAGCCGCATCCTCTTCGAGGATCGCGACCTCGTGAGGCTCGAGGAGCGCGAGATGGAACGCATCCGGGGCAACGAGATCTCGATGATCTTCCAGGAGCCGATGTCCTCGCTCAACCCGGTCTACGCGGTGGGCGAGCAGATCGCCGAGGCCGTCCGCACCCACAGAGACGTCAGCCGCCGCGAGGCCGCCGAGCGCGCCGTCGAGATGCTCGAGCTCGTCGGGATCTCGGAGCCCCGCCGCCGCAGCGGCGACTATCCCCACCAGCTCTCGGGCGGCATGCGCCAGCGCGTGATGATCGCCATGGCCCTTTCCTGCGACCCCAAGCTGATCATCGCCGACGAACCGACCACCGCGCTTGACGTCACGATCCAGGCGCAGATCCTCGACCTGCTGATCGGCCTGCGCGAGCGCCTCGGGATGTCGATCCTCCTGATCACGCACGATCTCGGTGTGGTCGCGGAGATGTGCGACGAGGTCGTGGTCATGTACGCAGGCCGCGTCGTCGAGCGCGGTGGGGTGAGGGAGGTATTCGCCTCGCCGCAGCATCCCTACACCGAGGCGCTGCTCCAGTCGATCCCGGTGCTCGGGATGACCCAGAGCGCGCCGCTGCGCGTCATCCGGGGGACCGTTCCCAGCCCGCTCGACTGGCCCGAGGGCTGCCGCTTTGCGCCGCGCTGCGACTACGCGTTCGAGCGCTGCAGCGAGCAGCCGCCGCTTTTTGCCTCCGGGGGAGGCGAGGCGGCATGCTGGCTCTGCGAGAGCGGTCGGCGCACGCTGGCCGGATCGACGGCGGCCGGCGTATGACCTCCGCCGCGGGCCTCGCGCCTCCGGAGGCGGCGGGCCGTCCCCCGCACGACATCCTTCTGGAGGCGCGTGGCATACGCACGTACTTCCCCGTCCGCGAGGGGCTGCTGCGTCGAACGGTCGGCCACGTCCAGGCCGTCGACGGAGTCGATCTTCGGATCGGCCGTGGCGAGACGCTCGGCCTCGTCGGCGAGTCCGGCTGCGGCAAGTCGACGCTCGGGCGGACGCTGATCCGCCTGATCGAGCCGACCGAGGGCGAGATCGAGTTCGACGGGACCGATCTGATGGCGCTCTCGCGCAGGCGGCTCAAGGCGACCCGGCGTGAGATGCAGATCATCTTCCAGGACTCGGTCGGCTCCCTCGACCCGAGGATGCGGGTCAAGGACATCGTCGGCGAGGGGCTGGCGGTGCACGGCACCCCGCGCCGCGAGCGCGCAGAGCGGGTTGCCGCGGTGCTCGATCAGGTGGGCCTCGGAGCGGAGACCCTCCGCCGGTTTCCGCACCAGTTCAGCGGTGGGCAGCGTCAGCGCATCGGGATCGCGCGGGCGCTCGTCCTCCAGCCGAAACTGATCGTGGCCGACGAGCCGGTGTCGGCGCTCGATGTCTCGATCCAGTCGCAGGTGCTGAACCTGCTCGTCGAGTTGAAGCGGGCCTTCGGCCTGACCTACCTCTTCGTCGCCCACGACCTGGCGGTCGTCGGCTACATCGCCGACCGCGTCGCGGTCATGTACCTCGGCAAGATCGTCGAGCTCGCCTCGTCGTCGGACCTGTTTGCCCGTCCGCTCCACCCCTACACGATGGCCTTGCTCTCCGCGATTCCGACGCCTGATCCGACCCGGGTGCGCTCGCGGATCACGCTGCGCGGCGACGTTCCGAGCCCGGTCGATCCTCCGAGCGGCTGCCGCTTCCGCACCCGCTGCCCGATCGCGGCCGCGATCTGCTCGGAGCTCGAACCTCCGCTGCAATCCCACGGCGGTTCCCACGTGGCGGCCTGCCACTTCGCCGGGACGCCCATCGCGAGCGGGGCCGAGAGTCGTGCGGGCTCCTGAACGTCTTTCTGCCGCGCGCCACGATGCGCGCCTTCTGCACGATCGGCGCGTGCCCACCCGCGACGGCGTCGAGCTCTCAGCGGACGTCTATCTGCCGCTCTCCGGCGGGCCCTTTCCGACCATCGTCCAGTGGACGCCCTACGAGTCGACCCGCGAGCGCTTCATCGCCTGGGGTGTCTTCTACGCGCAGCGCGGCTACGCGGCGGTCGTCGTCGACGTGCGCGGCCGCTACGAGTCCGGGGGCGTGCTCGTTCCGTGGGTGCTCGACGGCGTGGACGCGCAGGACACGCTCGGCTGGGCCGCCGGGGAACAGTGGTGCGACGGGCGGATCGGCACCTGGGGGCGCAGCTACGGCGCTGCCGTGCAGTGGCAGCTTGCTCACCTCGGGCACCCGAACCTCGAGTGCATCGCACCGCACGTCATCCACGACGACTACTTCTGGGACGGCTATTTCACCGGCGGTGCCTTCCAGCTCGCCCTGACGCTCGGCGCCGCCGCACTCTGGGACAGCGCTATGGCGCTCGTCACCGGCCCGAGTGCGGCCGACCTGCTGCTCAACGATCGGGTGCTGGCGCATCTGCCGCTGATCGAGCTCGACGAGGTGACGATCGGGCGCCGGGTGAGCTACTGGCGGGAGTGGTGGGAGCATCAGACAAACGACGACTACTGGCGGCAGTTCCGCCACCGGCCCGAGAAGGTCACGGTCCCGATCTTCCAGCAGGGAGGCTGGTTCGACCCCTATTCGGGTTCGCACCTGCGTTCCTTCGCGGCGATCGGCGAGCGGGTGCCCAACCGCGTCCTGATGGGGCCCTGGTCGCACGAGGAGGAGGTCGAGGTTTTCCGGGGCGACGTCGACCTCGGCCCGGCGGCGGCGACGGTGATCCGCGAGCACGACCTCGCCTTCTACGATCGCTACCTCAAGCAGCTCGACAACGGCTGGGACGAGCGGCCGCCGCTCGAGCTCTTCGTCCTGGGTGCAAACCAGTGGCGCTCGGAGCGCGAGTGGCCGCTCGAGGGCACCGAGTTCGTGCCCTGGTACCTTCATTCGGGCGGCCGCGCGAACACGATGAGCGGCGACGGTCGGCTCAGCGTCGAGGCTCCGGGGAGCGGCGAGCCGCCGGACCGCTACGCCTACGACCCCGCCGATCCGGTGCCGACGATCGGCGGCAACAACTCGGTCCTGACGATGACCCAGGGCGCCGAGACCCCGATCCTGCCCGGGCCGCGCGACCAGCGGGTGCTCGAGCGCCGCGACGACGTGCTCTGCTATACGAGTGAGCCGCTCGAGGCGGAGCTCGAGCTGATCGGACCAATCGAGATGGTCCTCCACGCCGCCTCGAGCGCGAAGGACACGGACTTCATCGTCCGGCTCTCCGACGTCTACCCGAACGGCAAGGCGATCTTCCTGAGCGAGGGCATGCTCAGGGCTCGCTACCGCGAGAGCCAGGCGGGCGAGCGTGTCGAGCTGCTGGAGCCAGGCGAGGTCGCCGAGTACCGGATCCGCTGTTACCCGGCTGCGAACGTCTTTCGCCGCGGACATCGGCTGCGCCTCGATGTCACGAGCTCGAGCTTCCCGCGTTTCTCGCGCAACCTGAACACGGGTGAGGACGTCGGTACGGGCACCCGGATGCAGGTTGCGCGCCAGACCGTGCTGCACAGCGACGCCTACCCCTCCCACGTGCTGCTGCCGATCATCCGGCGGTGAACGGTGCCTGTTCGAGCTCCCGGGCCGGGCCGCCCTCGTCCGCGCTTCGAGCCGCAGGATCGGGGCTTTCGATCGCGACCCAGGGGCGCGCCCGCGCGGCGGTCGAGGAGCGCGGTCTGACGGTCGCACGCCAACCGGAGGCCCTTCGGCACGGCCTCGGCGCCCGGGACGTCCGGGCCCGACAGTGGTAACCGCCCCGCGGGCGAGTCACCGCCCTGCGGAGGGCGGACAGGAGCCGGGAGACTCCGAACCGAGCAACGCGAGTTGCTCGAGCAGCGCCTCGCGCGCGTCGCGCCGACCGCCGAACGGGATGCGCAGATGCGGGGTCGCGGCCGCGAAGTGGCGTCCGGGAAGCGCGGTGATCCCGTGGCGACGCGCGAGCCGCTCGCTCCAGTCCTCCTCGTCGCCGTCGAGTGCGGCCCAGATGAAGGCGCAGCCTTCGGGCAGCTCGGCGTACATGATTCCCGTCGCGTTGGCGGCCGCGATCGCCCGCGGACGCATCGCGCCGAGCTCGGCGATCGCCGCCTCGATCCAGCCCTGCGGGCCGCGGAGCGCGGCGAGCGCGGCCGCCTGAGCGACGCCGTCGATCGCGAGTGCCTGCCACTGGAGCGAGCCGGCCATCGCCTCGATCGCGTGGGCAGGCCCGACGGCGAAGCCCACCCGCCACGCGGCCATCGCGTGGGTCTTCGAGAAGCTGCGCAGGACGACCGTCCGCGCAGCGAGCGCGGGGTGCGAGGCAGGTGAGGTGTGCCTGAGCCCGTCGTAGAGAAGCCCCGCGTAGGCTTCGTCCGAAAGGAGCAGGGCGTCGCAGCCCGAGAGTGCGTCGGCGACCGCGTCCAGATCGCTGGCCCGGAAGGCGTAGCCGACGGGGTTCACGGGCGTGTTGACGATCGCGAGCGTCGTCTCGGCGGCGATCGCGGCGGCGAAGGCGGTCCAGTCCGGCGCCCCGTCGGCGCCGCCGGTGACGATGCAACTCCCGCCCGCGGCGGCGACGATCTGCGGGAAGAAGAACCCCGGCGCATGGGTCACGCTTCGCGCACCGAAGATCAGCGCGGCGAGGTACAGGCCCTGCATCCCGCCGAGGGTGACGAGCACCTCGCGCTCGGGGTCGACCGGCCGGCGGAGCTCGAGGCTCATGTGCTCGGCGATAGCCTCGCGCAGCGTGGGAAGCCCGCGTGTCGGAGCGTAGGTCGGCCGCGCCGCGGCGAGGGCGGCGGCCTCGACCACGTGGGAGGGCATGTCGACGGCCGGGTGGCCCCCCAGTGCGAGCAGTCCGGGGTGGCGCTCGGCGAACGCCCGCGAGGGCATCGGGCCCGGGAGGTTCACTGCCGCCATGCCACAAGGGAACGCGTCCCGCTCACCGCCCGGCTCCTCTGGCGACACGGAAGCCGATGTGAACCTGCCGACGAGCGGGGCTGCTGTGGCTGCGCATCGCGCAGCGGGCGTGCGCGAGGCCAGGGCTCGCAAATGAGCCGCCGCGTAGGACGCGCTCGCAGGCCGGCGAGCGATCCTCTCGCCCGTCGGACGGGTCGTATGGATAGGGCCGGTAGGCGCTCGAGACCCACTCCCACACGTTGCCCGCCATGTCGAGCAGACCAAACGGGCTCGCACCGGCAGGGCGCGCGCCGACGGGGGAGGTAGAGCCGTGCTTGAGCCCGGCGCCGAGTGCGGCCCGCGTGGGGTCAGCCTCGCCGCCCCAGGGGTATGTACGTCCGTCGCACCCGCGTGCGCCCTTCTCCCACTCCGCCTCGGTCGGGAGGCGTCCGCCCGCCCAGCTGCAGAAGGCGTCGGCCTCGAACCAGTCGACGAGGCTGACCGGATGCCCGTCGCGCCCGGGGGGCGGCGCCCCGTCGCGCCAGTGCGGCGGCGCCTCGGTACCTGTCTCGACGAGGAAGCGCGCGTACTGCGCGTTGGTGACGGGGGAGAGCGAGAGCTCGAAGGCGGGCAGCTCGACGACGTGGCGCGGGAGCTCGTCGCCGCGCACGGGGCCGCCGGGCTCACGCGGATCGGCTCCGAGCGGCGCCTCGCCTCCGGGCTGGTCGACCCAGTCGAATGCGATCCGCGACTCGGCGCGGCCGGAGGCGACGCGGAAGCCGATGTAGTGATCGCGTGCGCCGGGATGCATCGCCTGGCGGAACGAGCAGCGCAGCTCCTCGGGGCCGGAGAGGAACGAGCCGCCGCGGACGACGCGCGGCTGGCCCCCTTCGAGGAGTTCGCGCCCGTCCCCGGCGTCGTAGGGGTAGGGCCGGTAGGCGCTCGAGACCCACTCCCACACGTTGCCCGCGAGATCGAGCACGCCCCCGACAGAGGTTCCCGCCGGCAGGGATCCGACCAGGATCGGGTCGCCGATGTCCTGCCCGAAGCGCGCACGGGCGGGGGTCGGGAGCTCGTCCCCCCAGGGCCAGAGGCGCTCGCCGCCGCCGCGGGCGGCGCTCTCCCACTCGGCCTCGCTGGGCAGCCGCACTCCCGCCCACCTGCAGAAGGCGAGCGCGTCGGGGTGGCTGACGTAGGTCACCGGGAGCTCGTCGTCCTCGGCGCGGGCCCCGGGAAGCGCACGAGCACCCTCCGCGCCAAAGAGGCGGTACTGCGCCCGTGTCACAGGCGTCCGTGCGAGCCGGAAGGGCTCGAGCGAGACGGTGTGGCGCGGCGCCTCGTCGCGCTCGGGCGGGTAGGCGGCGGCGGGGTCGCTTCCCATCGGGAAGGGCCCCGCGGGGATCCCGCACCAGAGCAGATCTGCGTCGGTCACGCAGGGATCAGCGGCAGCACGGCGCGGGAGGGGTGTTCGGCGTCGCCGAAGACCGTCTGCTCGGCGGGAAGGCTGTGGGTGTGGCGCCCGACCGGCTCCCCCGTGTTCGGGTTTCGCTCCAGGCGCGGGAAGTTCGACGAGGAGACGTCGATGCGGATCCGGTGGCCAGGGGCGAAGAGGTTGCTGGTCGGGGGTAGCGTGATCCTCACCAGGTAGGGGTGCCCGGGCTCCATCATCACCTCTCGCTCGAAGCTCTCCCGGTAGCGGGTGCGAATGATCGAGTCGTTCAGGAGCATGTCGTAGCCGTCGGGGTAGTCCTCGTTCGGCGGATAGACGTCGATGAGCTTGGCCGTGAAGTCGGTGTCGACCGCGCTCGAGGCGATCCAGAGCTCGACCGTCGACGGGCCGGTCAGCTCGACCGCCTCCCGCAGCGGAGCCGTCTGGTAGACGAGGACATCGGGCCGCTCCGAGAGCCGCTGGTAGGGCTCGCGGGCAGTGAAGTACTCCGCGGTCTCCCTCTGGTCGGCAGGCCCAGGGGTCATGATGTTGCGCAGCCGCAGGGCCGGGTTCAGCAGGCGCGCCCACATGGGCTCGATGTCGGTCCCCTCGGCGGGGAACTCCCCGACGGCGCAGTAGAGGCCACCGATCGTCGGCACCGGCTCCTCGGGGTCGTAACGGAAGCGCCGCGGCTCGGCGCCCGACCCGGGCGGCTCGCGCCGCAGCGAGCCGTCGCCGTGCAGGTAGAAGGAGGTCGGCTCGCTCCGCTCGAGCGGCCAGCCCTCCTCCTCGCGCCAGACCCCGCCGTGGTCGAGCTTGCCCTCGGCCGTCTTGCGCCCGCTGCCGCCGCCCATGACGAAGATCGCCACGGGCTTGCCGCTCGGCGCCCAGCCGGGCGAGCGGCTTCCCTCCTCGCGCAGCCAGCGGTCGAAGAACTCGAGCTGCTCATCGAAGTACCGCTGCACGCCCCAGCGGCTCTCGACGCCGAAGTCGACGTCGTGGCAGTAGGTGACGTCGCCCCGCATGCCGACATGGCTCCACGGTCCGACGATCAGCCGCTGAGGCGAGGCGTTCTGTGCGGCCATCGCGCCGAAGTACGTGCTGTCGGCGTGCGGGAACGCGTCGAACCAGCCGGTCGACATCGTGACCGGCAGGTCGGCGTGCTCGGGCCAGAAGCGCGTGTAGTCGTTCTCCTTCTTGGCCCACCACGTGTCGTAGGCCCCGCGGGTGGTGTAGTCCTCGAGCGTCCGGTCGAGCGCGGGGACGTGGCGGAGCGCGAGCGATCCCCTCTGCCAGGGAAAGCCCCAGAAGAGCTCGCGCAGGTTGCGCAGGTCGTCCCAGACCTCGGCCTGCTTGTCGGGGTCGCCGGTAACGTCCTGGGCGTCGGCGGCGTGGATGTAGAGCGCCCAGAACATGTGCAGCTGCATCGCTCCCCCCTCGCGCGTCTGGTTGAAGTAGACGTTGGTGGGCGTCGCGTCCGGCCAGATCGCGGTCAGGTGTGGCGGGCGCTCGAGCGCGGTGCGAACCTGGACGATCGCCGCGTAGGAGCTGCCGACCATCCCCGTGCGCCCGTTGCTCCACGGCCGGGAGGCGATCCACTCGATCGTGTCATAGCCGTCCTCGCCGGTGTGCGGCGTCGCGCTGTGGAAGTACTCCTTCGTCCCCTCCGAGCGATGGCGGTCGCGGAGGTCCTGCAGGACGACGGCATAGCCGTGCGGGACGAAGAAGTCGGCGATCTCGGTGTAGCGGCGTTCGCTCTTGTCGTAGGGCGTGATGCAGGCGATGGTCGGGTAGCGGCCCTCGACGAGCTCCCCGTCGCGGCCGGGTCTATAGACGTCGGTCGCAAGCCGGATCCCGTCGCGCATGGGCACCATCAGATCCTTCGAGACGACGATCCCGTAGCGCTCGGTCATTTCTTCTCCCTCCTGAGGACGAGGTTTCCGTAGAGATCCACCTCGGCGCTGTAGCCGGGATGGACGACGGTGGTCGAGTCGAACTCCTCGACGATGCCGGGCCCGGCGAAGCCGGCTCCGGCCGGGAGCGCGTAGCGGTCGTAGACCGGACAGTCGACGTAGTCGCCGGCCTCCGCGAAGTAGACCGGGCGGCGCTCCCTCGGCGCGAGATCTCCCGCGGGCGCGGCGAGCGGGGAAAGCGGGGGCTTGGTGATCCGCCCGGTGCTCGTCAGCCGGAGGCTGACGCACTCCGCTGGCTCGCCGGGAGCGCTGAAGCCGTAGGCGCGATGGTGCTCGGCGTGGAAGCGCTCGAGCAGCAAGCCCGCGCTCGTCGCGTCGAAGCGGCCGGGCGTCGGGATCGCGAGCTCGTAGCTCTGCCCGACGTAGCGGACGTCGACCTGGCGCCGGAACTCGATCAACCCGGGCGCGATTCCCTCGCCTGCGAGCTCGGCGGCGCCCGCGTCCTCGAGCCCCGCGAAGCCGGCCTCCACCTCGGCCGGATCGAGCGCGTCGATCCGGCGGACGACCGTGACGGAGGCGTCGCGTTTCAGGTCGGTCGCGAGCAGCCCCGTCGCCGAGAAGATACCGGGGCTCCGCGGGATCAGGAGCATGGGCATCTCGGCGTCACGAGCGAGCGCGTTCGCGTGCACGGGCCCGGCGCCGCCGAAGGCGAAGAGGACGAAGTCGCGGGGGTCGTAGCCGCGCTGGACCGAGATCAGGTGGAGCGCGTTGACCATCGCCGCGTTCGCGATCTCGACGATCCCGTTCGCCGCCTCGACGACGCTCAGGGCGAGCGGCCTCGCACAGCGTTCCTCGATCGCGCGGCGCGCGCTCTCGAGGTCGAGCGAGATCTCCCCTCCGAGGAAATACCCCGGATTGAGCCGTCCGAGCACGACGTTCGCGTCGGTGACGGTCGGCTCGTTTCCGCCGCGGCGATAGCAGACGGGTCCCGGCTCGGCTCCGGCGCTGCGGGGGCCGACCCGGAGCAGGCCGCCCGAGTCGACCCAGGCGATGGAGCCGCCGCCGGCGCCGATCTCGACCAGGTCGACGACGGGCGTCCGCACCGGGTAGCCGGAGAGCGACTGTCCCCCGACGCCGGCGCCCGCATGTCCTCCGACCTGGTAGTCCTTGGTGATCGAGGGCCGGCCGTTCCGGATCAGCCCGACCTTCGCGGTCGTTCCGCCCATGTCGAAGGAGAGGATGTCGCGGTGGCCGAGCCCCTCGCCGAGGTGCGCGGAGGCGATCACACCCGCCGCGGGGCCGGACTCGACCATGAACACCGGGCGGCGCGCGGCGCTCTCGGAGCTGAAGACGCCACCGCTCGACTGCATCACGAGCAGCTTCGCCCGGATCCCGGCCGCGGCGAGCCGCAGCTCGATGCGCTCGAGGTAGCGCGCGACGACTGGGCGGATCGCCGCGTTGATGACCGTCGTGCTTGCGCGCAGGTACTCGCGGAACTCCGGTGCGACCTCCGCCGAGAGCGAGACCGGAACACCGGGAAGCTCCTCGGCGAGGATCTCGCCGACGCGTCGCTCGTGGGACGGGTTGACGTAGGAGTGGAGGAGGCAGACGGCGATGGACTCGACCTGCTCTCGTCGAAGCAGCGCCGCAGCCTCGCGCACCGAGTCCTCGTCGAGTGCGAGCAGCACCTCGCCCTTGGCGCCGAGCCGTTCGCGGACTCCGACGGCACGGTCTCTCGGCACGAGCGGTCGCGGCTTCTCGAACTGCGTGTCGTAGAGCGTCGGGCGCACCTGGCGAGCGATCTCGAGCAGGTCGCGGAAGCCGTCGGTGGTGACAAAGCCGCCGCGAGCGGTCTTCCCCTCGATGATCGCGTTGGTGGCGACCGTCGTCGCGTGGAAGACGAATCCCACCTGCCCGGCCAAGACGCCCGCCTGCGCGAGCGCCCGCTCGACGGCCTCCATGAAACCCTGCGAGGGATCTGCGGGCGTCGTGCTCACCTTTGCGATTGCGACCCTGCCCGTCTCCTCGTCGATCAGCGTCGCGTCGGTGAAGGTCCCTCCGATGTCGATCGCTACCCGTACGGCCATCCAGTTACCTCCTCAGCTCCGTTGTCGCCGCCCTGTCGAGGGTTCGGCGCGCGACGTCGACGACGACCCGGTAGATCTCCCGCGCCCGCTCCGCGCTCACCTTGCCCTCGAGCACGTCGCGCAACACGCGCTCGGGGTCGCGCTCGGCGGGCGGGCCGTACCCGCCCCCGCCGCTGGTGCGG
>Ga0302325_10019496_pt1 | contig 14266 bp, 14 predicted proteins | sample Palsa_T0_2_FD_201948 | JGI IMG/M metagenome (GOLD analysis project Ga0302325, IMG submission 201948) | Peat permafrost microbial communities from Stordalen Mire near Abisko, Sweden - Palsa_T0_2 | ecosystem: Environmental > Terrestrial > Soil > Palsa > Peat permafrost | place: Sweden: Abisko... | reverse complement strand
GCGCCGCCAGCATAACCAGGGTCGTATCTGGCAGCAATTAGCGATGCCAGCTTTACGTCCGCGATCCAGACGGCTTTGGTCTTTGCTTCAGTAGCGGGCCGAAAGTTAGACTGGCAGCGGGTCTTGTGGGAGGAGCACGGGTATGCGATCGGTTCTAATCACGGGTACGAGCAAAGGGATAGGGTTTGAGACTGCGCTGGCATTCGGCCGCGCCGGGTATCGCGTGCATGCGACGATGCGCAATCCCTCACAATCGCCGGCGCTGGCCGACGTGGCCGCGAAAGAAAAGCTGGCCATCAGCATCAGCACCATCGATGTGGACGATGACGAGTCGGTACGCGACGGCATAGCGACGATTCAGTCTGAGCATGGTCCAATCGATGTCCTGGTCAACAACGCCGGAGTCGAACGCGCCGGTTCCATTGAAGAACAGTCAATCGATGATTTCCGAGCGACCATGGAGACGAACTATTTTGGCACCCTGCGATGTATCAAGTCGGTAGTTCCACAGATGCGGCAGCGCCGCGCCGGGGCCATCATCAACATCAGTTCTGTAGCTGGTTCGTTCACACAGCCGCCGATGGCCGCCTACTGTGCATCGAAGTGGGCTTTGGAAGCACTGAGCGAATCGTTGGCCTGCGAGATGAAGGCCTTTGGTGTTCGAGTCGTCCTGGTAAAGCCCGGCATTATCGACACATCCATGGCGCGAAGGATCACGACAACCAAGAGTTCAGAATATCCTCACGCGGCGCGGATCGTCTCGTTGTTCACGACAACCTTGCAGAATGCGCCGGTATCGCCGGATGTAGTAGCACAAAAGGTCCTCGAAATTGCACAGAGCGACAGCTGGCAGTTACGTTATCCGGTCGGGCCGGATGCCGCTTCACTGATCGCGTGGCGGAGGGCAATGACGGACGAGCAATGGGTCGACCTGCATTCGGCAAACGATGAGACCTTTCAAAAGCTGATGGGAGAGACAGCAGCAGACTGAGCGCTATTGTTTGAATGTGCGCTGACTCGCCGACTCACATTGAATTTGGGACGAGGATCCAGATGCGCCAGGGTCACTGGGCAGTAGCAGATCGTCCGATTGAGGCGTATCACCGGAGAACCGCACGCTGGTAAATTGTCGCCCACCCATTGATTTCAATTTGTTAAGAATCTCTCGTATAGGTAATATCCAACCCCCGCGACACCGCAGAGGTAATGTATTGCGACCGCTTTCCAAAACGTATTGGGGTCTTCATTACGAGACGCCGTCCGGCCATACCCCTGCACTGCCTCTCCAGAACAGGTCTCCATCAGTCCGAGCCCAATTGCGAACAAGCCAATGATTAAAGCGACGTTCGACCTAGAGTGCGAGTCAATCATGAAAATGTATCCTCTTTTCCCATGTGTGATTCCAAGACAGCAACGAGACTATGAGAGCGCTTAGCACATGCCCATCGCAACACAAGTTGCAACGGGAGTCGGGATCGTATGACCGTACCCATCATCCATCGTATCTGCCGGGATTGACATGAGCATTGGGGCCATGATGTTATTCGTAATCACGCCTCCCGCGAGACCTCCCGCGTCCTTTACCACGGTAAGCGGCATAGCTGCCACACCAAGAGTCCCCGGAACAAGCGACAACCCATTTAAGCCAGGGTTCATTGGATCAGGGTTGTAAACTAGTAGAAGTCTTCGGCTGATCTTACAGGTCGGTTAATTCCTGTTCACAACAGTCTCTTCCGAATTGTCACTGTCCCAAAATCTTGTCAAGCCCCCATTCTGGCGAGTTTCCCCATAACTCCATGAATTGGCGCGGAAAATAAAGTAGCAAAACCTGTCGGTGTAGGTAGGTCAGAATTGATATAATAAACATATAACGTCAAAGAAAAAGGCGCGGAACATCCCCGCGCCTTTTCTCATTGCAGTAGTTAGTGCAGTAGTTAGTGGAGCGCCGGGCGCCCCGCCCGGCCACCACGGTCGAACAGGATCTTCCTAACTCCTTACCACGGAATATTTTGCAAATAAGTCCTGTAAATTCAAAGATTTGGCGAGGTCTTCCCGCTAACACCATGATTCTAAAGATCGGGAGAATAAAAAAATCCATCTTGACCACGTATCCCGTTCGCTAAACCACGTATCCCGTAGCGCCGGCGTCCCGCCGGCAATCGCCGAATCACTGCAGCTTTGCGTATTCGGCCTTGGCTTCTTTCAGGATGGGGATGTCGGGGTCGAGTTTTTGATTGTCCTTCGTGAACCTTCGTGCCCTTGGTGGTGAGTGCCTGTAATTATCCCCAAGAAACACGAACCCATTCAACTCTTCTTGATAATGACGTGAGTTGCATTCTCTCCGGCGACGACCTTCACAGGTTTGTAGCCCAGTTGATGAAGATTTATGCCGTGAAACAGAGCTTCGCCCTCGCCTAGTAATACCGGGGGCACAGCCAAATGCATTTCATCGATCTGGCCGGAGATCAGATACTGACGAATCACGGAAACGCCCCCGATTCGAATTTCTTTGCCACTAGCCGCCGCTTTCGCTTTGCTCAGAGCGGAGTCCAACCCGTCGGTAATGAAATGGAAGGTTGTGCCACCTTCCATTTCCAGACTTGCGCGCGGGTGATGCGTCAGCACAAAGACTGGAGCATGGAAAGGAGGATTAGCGCCCCACCATCCCTTCCATGAATCATCTTTCCATGGACCGCGCACTGGGCCAAACACGTTGCGGCCCATGATATACGCGCCCACATTCTCAAACGAGGCAGCCATGAAGTCGTTATCAACGCCAATGCCGCGCGCGCCACTACGTTGGCCAGTCATCTTCTTGAATGTTTCCATCTCGCGCATCTCACCGTTTTGGCTAATCATCCTCTGGAATGTTTCCGTCTCGAACACCCAACCGTGCAATTCGAGACCGCGCACGCCAATAGGATTCTGCAGGTCCTGGCGCGGACCTGCGCCGAAACCATCGAGTGAAACGGAGAATGGGCCAACTTTAACTTTGGACATGGAATTCTCGGACAGAAATTGTATTCCGCTGAATCGACACGCGCCAGATCGAAAGCGGAAAAGGCCACGCTCATTTCTGAACGTGGTGCCGACATTGTTCTGATGCACATTTTCCGCTAACACTATGATTCTAAAGATCGGGAGGATAAAAAAATTCCATCTTGACAGCGTATCCCGTTCGCTAACCACGGGCGTAGCGCCGGCAACCGCCGATGGACGAAAATAGACTAACCCCCAAAGCCAGCCGCTAACCCCCACGCTTTGAATACTTTACCTCTAACCCCCACCCGCTCAAGACTTTGGCGGAAGCCACCCGCTAAAGTCTTGATTCTAATATACCGAGGAGGGGGGAGGGGGGGGTGGCTTTGCAAGCCGCCGAGACGCCGGCAATCGCCGAATCACTGCAGCTTCGCGTACTCGGCCTTGGCTTCCTTCAGGATGGGGATGTCCGGATCAGCGTCTTTCCAGAGCGAGAGGAAATCTTTGTAGGCGGTGAGGGCGCGACTCCGGGCGAGGTCGCGATCGGCTGCGGAGCTTTGCTCCGCATGGACGGGCGAGACGCCCGTCCCCACGCGAGCATATCCGGCCTGCAAAGCGTTCGCACGCGCAACACCAAGCCGCGCTAACGCTCCCGTCCAGCAGTTCCAGACGATGCCGCTGTGGTCGAGAATTTTCTGGAACTCGGCGGCGGCTTCTTTGCCCTGTCCCGCTGCCAGATACGCCTCGCCGCGCACATACGTTGGATAGAGGCAGGAAATATTGTTGACGAACGCAATTTGCCCCAACTCGATGGGCGGAACAGCGGCTTGCAGGGCATTCACGGCAGCAGCCGGGTTCTTCGAGAAGTCGGCCAGGACTATGGTGTCTTTCTCGGTTAGGGCAGTTGCGGGCTTGGCCTGGTGGGAGCGGTAGTAGAGGCCGGCGGCGATCAAAGCAGCCACCAAAACAGCCGCCCCAATATAGCGCCACAAACGGTGTGGCGCGGGCACTCCTGCCCGCGAAGGTTTTGAAGTGACAGCTTGCGTAGGGACAGACGGCTGGCCGACCCTCCCCGCAGAATCATCTCGCGGCACCATTCCCCGAGCGTCCGCCCCACCGTTTCCAGTTGCGCGTACTCTTCCTCGCTGACTTTGAAACCGATGGATTTCGTGCGCAGCGGCGGCTTCACCATGTCCCGGCCTTCCTCTCTCGCCTCAACAGCCGAGACTAGCAGCCGCGCTTAAGAATCAACAAGTTCGCCTGCGTTAACGTCCGGTTGCTCTGCAGCACCCTGATCGGCAGGATTTTCCTCTAGCTGTTCTGCTTTCAACAGGTTCGCGCACGGTAACCGAAAGTTACCGCGCAGCACCCTTTCAGGGGTGGAGTGTCTCCCCTCCTCCCGATGCCGAAGGCAGCGCGCTCTTCGATCACGACTCAGACACGAAACGGCGGGCTGCAACCTTCAGTCTTAAGGAGACACGTAGTGGTACTTGTCCACAAGCTTCCCGCTTCGGTCGAATCGGAACGCCCAGTATTCCGGTACCGCAGGAGCCAGTGGGGACTTGTAGATCAACTCCCTGACGCAGTCGCTCGGAGTGTTCCCTCCGAAAACCGCACCACAGGTTGAGTTCCTCCATGGGTCTCCCAGTTTCATTTCCAAATCGCTTTGCGACAGCCCCTCATTAGCCCGGACGAAAATGGCTTTTATCTTGTGCTGTCTTAGCCACACCAATGCACCGGCACAGGAACCCACACCAAGAAGCACAGCCAAAACCGTAATCAAGACTCGGTTCTTCATTAGGACGATCCTTGCTGTGGAGTCTTCTTCTCAGGCGGCGGGGGCGGTGTTCCTGGCTTCGGATCAAACTGTTTTAGGTTTGTGGGTATTGTCTTCGAGTCTTTGGGGATTTCAAAGGTCTGGCTTCCAGGAGTAGCTGCTGCTCTTCCACCCGCGGTCCCTGGCATCGAATTGTCAGCTGGCATTGGAGTAATCGGATTGCCGACAGTCCCCGTCTGTCCAATCGAGCGCAGTTCGACCCCCTCCACGTCCGCTGCGGCCGCCACCGTCCCCGAACTCGCCCCCGTAAATCGTCCCACGTCCGAATCCCGCTTCAGCCGTTGGAGATCGGTTCGCATATCGGCGGCGTGCTGATAGCGCAGATTGCGGTCTTTCTCCATCGCTTTGTTGATGATCCGTTCCAGTTCGGGCGAAATATCACGATTGAAACGAATCGGCGGGGGCGGTTCGGAATCGAGAATGGCTTTAAAGATGACTCCCGAACTTTCGCCATGAAAGGGCAATGCCCCTGTCGCCATCTCATACAGCACAGCGCCGAAAGAGAACAGATCGCTCCGCGCATCCAGTTCTTTCGCGCGAACCTGCTCCGGCGACATGTAGGCAACGGTGCCAAGCGTAGAGCCGGGACTGGTGAGATGGTCCGCGTCCAGAGAGCCCGTCTGCGTGTTAAGAGACCCAATCTTGCTGGAAGAACTGCCTGCCAGACTGATCTTGGCCAGTCCGAAATCAAGAATCTTGGCGTGCCCGCGCTTGGTCACAAACAGGTTCGCGGGCTTGATGTCGCGGTGGATTATGCCTTCGGCGTGAGCTGCGTCCAGCGCGTCGGCAATCTCGATGGCGAGGGACAGAATCAATTCGGTTTCCAACGGACGCCCCGCGATGCGGTGCTTCAGCGTCAGCCCGTCGAGAAACTCCATGGCGATGAACGCTTGTCCGTCCTGCTCGCCGATGTCGTGGATCGTGCAGATGTTGGGGTGATTCAGTGCCGAGGCCGCCTGGGCTTCGCGCTGGAAGCGGGCTAATGCTTGCGAGTCCCTGGCGACTTCATCTGGAAGGAACTTCAGTGCGACGAAGCGGTGTAGCCGTGTGTCTTCAGCCTTGTAAACGACACCCATCCCGCCACCGCCGAGTTTCTCGACGATGTGATAGTGCGAGATAGTCTGGCCGATCATGAAGTCGGGCAATCTTATGCGTGACGCGAGGACAAGTCAATGAAAGGCATGGACTTCGCGGTGTTTCCGAAGTATCCGTCAACTTTCGATGATCATTCGAGAATTCGCTTACAATGGTGCCGATGAGCGCGGCTGCATGGGGGTGTCTAGGCGTCGCTGGGTCGGCTTTGGCGATGTGTTGCGCCGCGTGGTACGGCCGTTTCTTCCCCAGTGGCTCCGACCAGCCAAACCAATCTGATCGTGGACGATTTCGACGCCCCCTCGCACTGGCAGCACTGTTATGTGCCACGTCCTCGGCGGTGATTTACGTCGCGTTTCTATTGTTGTGGGCTTACTCGCACTCCTTCGATGGTCGGCAGCCATTAGGGGCGGCGGCGATATGGGTGGGATTTATTTCCTCTGTTTATGCCATGGTTGGTGGCCTCTGTGCGCGAGGCGTGCAGAGACTGCTTGTTGTACCTGGCTCTTTTGCGCTCACCGCCCTCTGGATACTTGCCGGAGCAGCGAGTGCCGCCGTCTAACGAGACTTGCCGATAGTTGCATATTGGTCGCTTGGAGCACAGAATGATGCCGTCTCAACTCTCCGCGAGAAGCTATGAAGCGTTCTCTTCGAGTAGCTCTGGCTGAGTCCCACGTCGCAGCCGTAGCCATTGCAGTGCTCCTCCTCTGGTCGCTCGACGGAGCATTCCGGGCTTTGTGGGACCCCGCTCTTAGTGCTGCCCGATTCTTGTTTACTGCCGTAGCGATTTTCGATATTCCGTACTTCTCTCCAACCTTCACCATGGTGGACCAGCTTATGTTGGTTACCACACTCTCCTACCTTTACAGCGCCATTGTCAGTTTTTCGGCGGCATGGCTTCTGTCGCGGTGGGTGTACGGCGCCGGGCCGCTCCGCACCTTGACGAGTTACCGCAGCCAACTAACCGGGAGGCACGATGTTTAGGCGATTGAAGAAGGCGTTGGTAACGAGTTTCGTGGGTGCGATCGCTCTAGGCTGGTTGTTCGCACAAGGAGTTCTGCATTTTGCGTACGTACTCAGTTCACCGCTTGCAGACTCGGTAAGGCTACGACAATATCAACAGTTCACGAACGCCGCCACGACCGCCCCAGCAGGCCTGGCTTTTCATGATGCATTGCTCGAACTAGTGAGGTCCCTTTCACTACTGCTATTTGGATATGTTTTGCTGCGCTGGTTGTATTTCGAGCCATTGGAGCAAGAAAAAACGGAGTCGGGTTCGTGACAATGTTACGAAGTTACAGACCGGTCAATAACCCGCATGATGCAAGCCCGCCACGACGGCTGCGGCAACGAGGCAGTAAATTCCAAAAAGATACCAGCGTCCACCCTCAAGCCATCGGCTAAGCCACCGCAACGCAAGCAGGCCGGCGAAAAATGCGACAACTGCGCCCACCGCGCTCGGAAAGAAGGCGGAAGCCAGGTCGCCGGTTCCGACGATGTGCTGTGCGCGGATGAGGCGCATCGCTTCACGGAAGATGGCCAGAGGAGTTAGAACCACGGCCAGTGCGAAGCTGAAGTTTTCCGCCCGCGACTTTGCCACGCCCGCCAGCATTCCCACTGAAATGGTCGCACCTGACCGGGAGAAGCCACGAAAGGGCAGGCAGAGTCCCTGCACGGCTCCGATCAAACCAGCCTGCCGCACGTCAAGATCGTTTGTTGCTGCCGGACTTTCCACGGGACTCTGTTTGGGTTTCCGCTTCTCAAGAATGCCCGCGATCAGAATCAGAACCCCGGCTGCGGCCAGTGCCGGTGCGATGAGTTCGAGGTGGCTGAAAAGCTCCTCGATCTCCGCGTGGGGCCGACCTCGAAGAGCCGTCTTTTCGATGATCTTGATGATTATTTCGGCGACAATTCCCGTAAGCGCCGTCGCCAGGATGATGCGTCCGGCAATCTTCTTGAAGGCGCCTGAACTCTGGAAGTATGTGTCGCGCCACGTGTGCCAGAAGTAGACGATTACGGCGAACATCGTGCCCGCGTGCAGCATGACCAGGAGCAGAGTCATGGGCGGCGACGATGGATCGAGGCCCATGAGCTTCTCCGCCACGATCACGTGAGCAGAACTCGACACAGGGAGCAATTCAGCCAGTCCTTGCAGGATTGCGAGGATGGCGACATTAAGCAGCGACATGCGGTCCATTCTAAATGCTTGTGCCGGGGACTCAGAACAATCGTCCTGACCCGGAACCATGATTCTCAATTGTTGTAACCAGAACGCTCCTCAAGATCCCACGCCCGTTTAGGTCATGTGGTGGCGGGGCTTGCCCCGCCGTGATGGGGCAGAGCCCCGTCACCACAAGGGCCGCGCATCGAACGCGCCGCATCCGCAACCTGTTGAACCGCGTGGAAGCCGGTGGCGAACTGCTATACTCCCGCGCATCATGCGGTTCCGCCTTGGCGCTGTTTCCCTGCTCTTCGCGCTAACCATTTTGCCTCTCAGCGCGCGCGTTCTTCGCGTCGAAATCGCTTCGCGCAGCGATGTTCTCAACGGCAGGACGTTCGGCGAAGCGGGCGTCTATGAGCGCATTACCGGGCGCATCTACTTTGCCCTCGCCGTTTCCAATCCGCACAACCTCCGCATCGTCGATCTCGCCAATGCCGTGAACCTGAAGAACGGAGAGGTCGAGTTCTCTTCCGACTTCAACGCCGTCCGTCCCAAGGACTCGAAAAAGGGCAACGGTTCGATGATTCTGGAAGTCCCCAACCGCGGCTGGGGGCGCATTATCTCTCTCGTGGACGGCGGCGACTGGGATCTCGCGAAAGACGCAGGAGATGCGTGGCTGCTCCGCAACGGATTCACGATCGTGAGCCTCGGCTGGCAATGGGACGCGGCGGGCGCGGGCGCGCAGCGCTTTTACGCCCCGATCGCCAGGGAAAATGGAAAGACGATCACCGGCCTTTTGCGCGGCGATCTCATGCTCTCCAAAGCCGAACCGGAGATTCCCCTCGGCCACCTGCTTCTCGGCAATATCGGCGGAATCGAATACCCCGTCGCGGCGCCGGACGATCCCCGCAATGTGCTCACCGTCCGCGATTCGCGCGAGGCTCCGCGCACCGTCGTTCCTCGCAGCCAGTGGCAATTCGCTCACACCGTGGACGGCAAAGTCGTGCCCAGCGACCGCCACATTCTTCTGAACGGCGGCTTCCAGCCGGGGAAGATCTACGAATATGCTTATGTTGTCGCCGATCCCGTTGTAGCCGGCGGCGGCTTCGCTGCCATTCGCGACTTTGCTTCGTATGCCAAGCATGCTCCCGATGCGATTGCTCCGGCGGCGCGTGTCTACGGCGAAGGCATTTCGCAGAATGGAAGGTTTCTGCGCGACTTCCTTTATCAGGGCTTCAACGCTGACGAAGAAGGAAGAATCGCCCTCGACGGCATTCTCGCCCACGTCGCGGGAGCGGGCCGCGGCAGCTTCAACTATCGTTTCGCGCAGCCTTCACGCGACGCCCAGCCCACTTCGGCGATTTTCTTCCCGACTGACATCTTTCCTTTTACCGACCAGCCGGAAAAAGATCCCATCACCGGAGAATCCGGAGGGCTGCTCGACCGCGCCGTTGCCGACAAAGTTACGCCCAGGATTTTTTTCTCCAATACATCCTATGAATATTGGGGCCGCGTTGCCTCCCTCATCCATGTCACCGCCGATGGAGAACACGACGCGCAAATCTCGGACAACGTCCGCATCTATCATTTCACCGGGCTGCAGCACTTTTCCGGTCCGTTCCCTCCGGAAAAAGGAGAGGGCGATCTGCTCGGGCAAGAGCCGCAGTCGCCGCTGCCCGTCGAGTATTTCTGGCGCGCCATGATCGCCAATATGGACGCCTGGGTGCGCAGCAACATTCAACCTCCAGCAAGCAGCTATCCGAAGATTGCTGACGGAACGCTCGTGCCCCTGAACAAATACGCCTGGCCCGCCATACCCGGCGTAAACCAGCCGCACGAAGCGAGTCAGGCCTTCCATCTCGACTTCGGGCCGAACTGGCGAGAGGGAATTTTGACTGTTCAACCGCCAGTGACGGGCAAGGCGTTCCCGGCGCTTGTGCCGCAGGTCGATGCCGATGGAAATGAACGCGACGGCGTGCGTTTACCTGAGATCACCGTTCCACTGGCGACCTACACTGGCTGGAATCTGCGCGATCCTTCGATCGGTGCGCCCGATCAGCGTGTCGCATTCGAGGTCTCATTCCTGCCATTTCCCAGGACTTTGGCCGAACGTCAGAAGACGGACGATCCGCGTAAATCCATTGCCGAACGCTACTCAAGCCGCGAAGATTACCTGACCCGCTACACCAACGCACTCGACAATCTGGTGAAGCAACGTTGGATTCTGCCGGAAGATCGAGCCGCGCTCGTGCATCGCGGCGAGCAGGAATGGGACGAAGCGAGGAAGTAGCCAACTAACAATTGTCATCCTGAGCGAAGCGAAGGACCTGCTTTTTTGCCGGCCGCAGCCGCGAGTTTCAAGCCAGATTTTCCAACGCAGCCCTTAACTCGCGAAAACGAAACTCATAACCGTCCGCCAAAAGTTTCCCTGGCCGAACGCGCTGGCTCGCGAGGAACATTTCCTCCGCGGCTTGCTTCCCGAAAGCCAGCCGCAGCGCAAACTTCGGCACCGGAAAAATCGCCGGACGTCTCAGCACTGACGCCAGCACCTTTGTGAAGTCAGCGTTCCGCACTGCATCGGGTGCCACCAGATTCACCGGACCGGAAAGCGACTCGGCTTGCATCGCATGATGAATTCCGCCCACGATGTCGTCCACATGAATCCAGCTCCACCATTGCTGCCCCGATCCAATCCGGCCGCCCAGCCCCAGTTTGAACGGCGTCAGCATCTTCGCCAGCGCTCCGCCCTTTGCGCTCAGCACCAGCCCAATCCGAATATTCACCGTGCGGATCCCGGCGTCGCCCGCAATCCGGCTGGCATCTTCCCACTCCCGGCAAACCTCGGGCAGAAATCCCTGCCCAGACGGACTCTCTTCGCGTAGCAGTTCGTCGCCCCGATTGCCGTAGAATCCGACTGCCGACGCGCACACCAGCACGCGCGGCTTGGCCTCGCTCTGCGCAAGGGCCGCAGTTAGGTGCCGGGTTCCGAGAACGCGGCTGTCGCGGATCGCCTTTTTCCTTTCCGCAGTCCAGCGTCCCACCACGCTCTCCCCGGCTAAGTGGACCACCGCATCGAATCCCGACACCGCCGCCGGCGGCAGCGCAGCCAGAGGATCCCATGAAACCTGCCCCGCATTCCGAGCGACTCCCCGAACCAGCCGCACAACCTCGGTCCCGACGGGGCCAAAAGATGCCAGAAGCGCCGTCCCAATCGGCCCCGACGCGCCACTGATAAGAATCCGTTCCAAGCATAGCCTCAGAAAATGGCATTGTTTAATGGGTTCACCCATATTATCATGGCATTATGAATTCTCGGCTCACCATGGACAAAGCTGGGCGCGTCGTTATCCCGAAGCCGATACGGAAGAAACTGCAATTAGAGCCGGGTGACGCGCTGGAACTGGAAAGCGGCGGCGAGCAAATCACGCTGCGGCCGGCACGTGGCGTTGGGCCGCTCCGAAATGAGCATGGCATCTGGGTGTTACACACCGGAGAAACGTTGCCGGCTTCCACTACCGACGATTTGCTGCGCCAGATTCGCGAGGAACGCGACCTGGCGAACCTAAGCGACGGTTTCGTTGAGGATGCGCGTCCGGACTCGAGAAAGGCCGCCAGCCGAGCCCGACGTAGAGCTCGGAAGTGAGGGGCTTTTTCGACAGTTCCGTGTTAGTTCCGCTATTCTACCGGGACCACGTCAACCACGGTCCGAGCCAGGGGCTCTTCATTCAATTCAATCGGTCAACCGGTTGCTGCGGAGCGCACAGCTTGGCCGAAGTCTACGCCACCTTGACGAGGATGCCGGGCAAGCGCCGGATCACGGGCGAACAGGCAATGCTTTTCATCGGCAACATCCGCGAGCGCTTGTCCATCATCGCGCTGGACGCCGAGGAATACGCCGAGGCACTCACTGCGTCCGCCGCTCGGGGCATCATAGGCGGCACCATCTACGACGCCATGCTTGCACACTGCGCCCTCAAGTCGAAGGCGCAGGCAATCTACACCTGGAACACACGCCACTACGCTCTATGCGGCCAGGAAGTTGCGAGCCGGGTGCGCACTCCTTAATTACACTCCCTAATTACAGTGGAGAGACGGGCGCCCTCGCCCGTCCACCCCCCAAGGTTTTCTCGGCGACCTCGGCGTCTCGGCGGTGAAATACCGCTAAGCTGCGCTAAAATCAAACATGGCGACGTTGCGTCAACAGATTGCGACCAACGTGCTCACGGTGACCCGCTTCCGCGAGCTGATGAAAAAGCTCCGCGAGAACCGTCCCAACGACGACCTCGACCTCGTCAAAAGAGCCTACGAATTCTCCCAGAAGCATCATGCCGGACAATCCCGAGCCTCTGGCGAACCCTACCTCGTTCATCCCCTGGAAGTCGCCAATGTTCTGGCCGACATGAAAATGGATTCCGTCTCCATCGCCGCCGGCCTGCTCCACGACTCCGTCGAAGACACCTCCGTCACCGCCGTGGAAATCCGCCAGGAATTCGGCGAGCACGTAGCCCACATCGTCGAAGGCGTCACCAAGATCAGCAAAATCGACTTCTCCTCACGCGAGGAAGCGCAAGCCGAGAATCTCCGCAAGATGATGCTCGCCATGGTCGACGACATCCGCGTCGTCCTCATCAAGCTCGCCGACCGCCTGCACAATATGCGCACCCTCGAACATCTCGATCCCGAACGCCAGCAGAAAATCGCCAAGGAGACCCTCGAAATCTATGCCCCCATCGCGCATCGCCTGGGCATGGGCAAGATTCGCGGCGAACTCGAAGACCTCGGATTCAAATACGTCGATCCCATCGGCCACGAGCAGGTCCGTTTAGCCGTCGAGTCGCGCCGCAAAGCCGGCGAAGCCTTCATCACCCGCGTCGAAGGCGTCCTCCGCGACGGCCTCAAGGAAGCCGGCATCACCGGACGCGTCGAGAGCCGCATCAAGCGCCTCTACAGCATCCACAAAAAATTGATTCGCCAGCGCATCAGTATCGAACAGGTCTACGACCTCTACGCCATGCGCGTCATCACCAACTCGGTGCAGGACTGCTACGCCGTTCTCGGCATCATCCACAATCTCTGGCGTCCCGTCCCCGGCCGTATCAAAGATTTCATTGCCATGCCGCGGCCGAATCTCTACCAGTCGCTGCACACTTCCGTCATCACCGAGACCGGCGAGACTTTCGAAATCCAGATCCGCACCGAAGAAATGCACAAGATGTGCGAGGAAGGCATTGCCGCCCACTGGAAATACAAAGACGGTCCCGTCTCCGCCGAAGACGAGCAGCGCCTGGCCTGGCTGAGGCAGGTAGTCGAGTGGCAACGCGATGTCTCCGATCCCAATGAATTCCTCTCCACTTTAAAAGTCGATCTCTACCCAGAAGAGGTCTACACCTTCACTCCCAAGGGAAAAGTTCTGGTCCTGCCGCGTGAGTCCACGCCGATCGACTTTGCCTACTCGATCCACACCGAAGTCGGCCACAATTGCACCGGCGCCAAGGTCAACGGACGCATGGTCCCGCTGCGCCACAAGCTTCACTCCGGCGACATCGTCGAAGTCATTACCCAGCCCGGACACAAACCCAGCCGCGACTGGCTCGGCATCGTCAAGTCTTCCCGCGCCCGCAACAAGATCAAGCATTGGCTCAACGTCCACCAGCGCGAGCGCGCCATTGAAATCGGAAAAAAGCTGGTGGAAAAAGAAGGACGCAAATACAGAATCTCGTTAAAAGACATCAAAGAAGCCGACTGGCAGCGGGCCGCCAGCGAATACGGATTGGGCCGTCCCGATGATCTGATGGCCGGCATCGGCTATGGCAAATATTCCGCCCGCCAGGTGCTGGCGAAATTCGCCCCCGCCGGCGCGGAACCGATGTCCGACAGCGAAGAGCAAGCCGCGAATCAGGGCTTCACGAGCGTAGTCCGTCGCGTCTTCGGCGGCGACAGCAACGCCATCGTAGTGCGCGGACAAGGCGACCTCCTCGTCTATCGCGCCAAGTGTTGCAACCCCATTCGCGGAGAAGCCATCGTCGGCTATGTCACCCGCGGCAAAGGCGTAGCCGTCCACTCCATCAACTGCCCGAACGTCACCAATCTTCTCTACGAGCCCGAGCGCCGCATCGACGTGCTCTGGGCCGGAGACAAAGATGGCCAGCCCATTTCTTATCCTGTAAAAATCACCTTGCTCTGCGACGACCGTTTCG
>Ga0302325_10019495_pt1 | contig 14267 bp, 13 predicted proteins | sample Palsa_T0_2_FD_201948 | JGI IMG/M metagenome (GOLD analysis project Ga0302325, IMG submission 201948) | Peat permafrost microbial communities from Stordalen Mire near Abisko, Sweden - Palsa_T0_2 | ecosystem: Environmental > Terrestrial > Soil > Palsa > Peat permafrost | place: Sweden: Abisko... | reverse complement strand
ACGTTGACCGCGGCGAAGCAGGCCGATACTCCAATGATCCCCCATTGCAGCCCGACGACGAACGAGATCAGGCTCGCGACGAACAATACGCACGAGTACCGGAAAAGCAGCTGTGTTCTGTCCAAGGCCGAGAGGAGCACGGTGTTCAGGCCCTGCAACGCGACGGCGAGACCCACCACCGAAAGAATCTGAACGACGGGCGTCGCACTGTGCCAGCGCTGCCCGAACACGACATCGATCAGGTCGGGGGCGACCACTATGAACCCCAGCATCGCCGGCATCATGACGACGGCCATCAGGCGCAGCGAGCGCAGCCACAGCGACGACAGTCGTGGCCGGTCGTCCTGCACGCGGGAGAACACGGGATAGAGGACCTGGTAGAGCGGCGATGTAATGCGAGTGAAGGGGAGCATGATGAGGCTGTAGCCGAACGAGTACAGGCCGAGTGCCGAGGCTCCCAAGAACCTCCCCACGAGCACGTTGTCGGAGTTCTGAGTGAGCTGTTCCATCAGCATCGTGCCCGACACGTTTCCGCCGAACCTGCGGAGCTCACGCAGACTGTCCCGCGAGTACATCAATCGCGGGCGCCACTTCGAAAACCTCCAGAGCAGCACGAGCGATACGCTGTAGAAGGCGAGTTGCTGAACGATCAGCGCCCACGCCCCACCTCCCTCGGCCGCCGTCACGATCGCCGCCACCGCCCCGACCAGCCCCGCTGCCAGCCCGCGGATCTCCAGCGAGCGGAAGTTCATTTCCCGGACAAGCAGTTGGCCCTGCACCGAGCTCAGCGAGCTGATGAAAAAGACGACGGATAGCACGGCAAACAGCGGTCTGACCTCGGCAGTGCCGTAGAAGTCGGCAACGAGCGGGGACACGGCAACACCTACCACGCAGACGACCAGGCCGACGGCCGCGTTGGTCCAGAACGCGGTTGATATGTCCTGCTCGGTGATCACCGAGCGTTGCACCAGTCCGGCGGTGAAGCCGACGCCGGCCAGCAGCGGCTCGAAGCTGAGGACGACGAGCACCATGCCGGCGATCCCGTACTGCCGCGGCGTCAGCAGATGCGCCAGCAGCACCACGACCAGCACCTGCGAGAGCTGCAGGGTGCCGCGGCCCCCAAGCTGCCACGCCAGTCCTCGCAGCACGGGTGCCCGGAACTCGCCCGTGCCCGTCGGCGCTGCAGGGACGGGCCCGGCTGAGGCCGAGGGCGTGGGCGTGGGCGTGGGCGCCGCGATCATCGAACGATCTTTAGCAAGCGGGGCACTTCAACACACTCCCCACCCGGCCAGGCAGTTCCATTCAACCTATACGGCGGCGTCGGTGGAGGTGATCGGGGGACGGCGCGCCGCGCCGAACGCAAGACGGCGGCCTCCCGTACCGTTGTATAAAGGTACGAACAGGCGGGCCAGGCGCTCCCTGAACTTGGATCGAGACGGAGGCGGCTGCGAGATGATCACGATGCCCGGGTGGGCTATGGCCATGCCGCCGCGCGCCAGACGTCGCATACCGATCGCGGTTCCGTGGTTCGTGCGCAGGCGGCTGTACAACTGGCATCCCGGCAGAGCGGATCGCTGGGACAGTCTCCCGGGCCTGCAGCGTGTCAGCGGAGACCGAGCGGTGCTCACCTTCGACGACGGGCCTGGACCCGACGCCACTCCGCGAGTGCTGGACGAGCTCGATCGGCTTGGCGTTGGCGCGACCTTCTTCGTGCTCGGCGCCGAGGTGCGCAAAGCGCCGGAGCTGGCCCAGCGCATCCTCGCCGCCGGCCACGAGCTCGGCCTGCACGGGTTTGCGCATCCGCGCTATGACCTGCTCAGCGCGGAGCAGGCGCGGGCAGACCTGGAACAGGGGCTCGAGGCGATCGAGTCTGCGACCGGTGTCCGTCCCTCGTGGTTTCGACCCCCCTATGGGAAGCTCTCCGATGCCTCGCACCAGGTCTGTCTAGCGATGGACCTCAAGATCGCATATTGGTCGGCATGGGGCCTGGACTGGGAGGAGATCGGTCCCGATGCGATCTCCGCAGAGGTGACATCCGAGCTCGCCGGCGGAACGATCGTCCTGCTGCACGACACCGCACACTACGGTCGCCGCTCCAGTGCGGCGGCCACGGCGGACTCCCTGGCTGCGATCGTGACGAGTGGCCAGCGGGCCGGCCTGAGATGGACGACGCTGTCGGGGGCGACCGATGAGCGAGGTTGAGCGGGACGGCGCCAAGCCGCGGGTGATGCTCATCTGCTGCCAGGGAGGGCATTTCATGCAGATGCTCGCGCTCAGGTCCGCCTGGGACGATCTACCGCGCGTATGGGTGACCACGCGCGCGGCCGACACGGAAGCGCTCCTGCACGACGAGCACGCCATATACGCCTACGTGCCAACCGCCCGCAGCATCAAGAACATGCTTCGCAACCTCTGGCTGGCTGCGATTGTCGTCAGGAGGCACCGTCCAGACGTGCTCCTGGCAACCGGGGGCGGAGTCACTGTTCCTCTATTCGTCGTAGGCAAGCTCGTGGGCGCTCGACTCATCTACGTGGAGAGCCTCACCCGAGTGGACGGACCGTCGCTGACCGGAAAGCTGGTGTACCCCCTGGTCGACCGCTTCTTCGTCCAATGGCCCGAGGCGGCCACGCGCCGTCGGATGGAATTTGTGGGGAACCTGCTGTGATCTTTGTCACCGTAGGGAGCAGCCCGACGTTCCGCTTCGATCGACTGATCGACGCGGTCGGCCAACTCCCCCCGCAGGAACTGGTCGTCCAACACGGACCGGCGACGCCTCCGAGTGGAGTCAAGGAGGCATACGAGTGGCTCACCTTCGACCAGGTACTCGGGTTCATGGGCGAAGCCGACGCCGTGATCAGTCACGCGGGCACCGGCACCATCATCTGTGCGTCGAACATGGGTCACGTGCCGGTGGTCATGCCTCGGCTCAAGCGCTTCGGCGAGACGGTCGATGACCATCAGGTCGCGTTGGCGACCGCGTTCGAGCGCACCGGCCGTGTCGCCGTCGTCTGGGACATCGCGCACCTGCCCGAACGCGTGGCGCAGTCCTCCAGGCGCGACGTGTCCATGAAGCCAAGCAACGAAGGTCTGCAGAACGCGGTCCGCTTGGCACTGCGCGAATCCAAGTGAAAGCGAGCTGCGGCCCGCGAGCGATCGGGGCTGCAGCGTGGCTGTTCGGGGTCAGGTGGCTGTTCGGGGTCAGCGCCGTTGCGGCGCTCACGCCTTCCAGGCCCACAGCAGGCCGTTGCGGTCGCCACTCTGTGAAGCGATGCGCACGCTGTAGCCCGCATCCGCGAACAGCCTCTTGACAAGCCCGTGAATGTCGGGATCGGGACTGGCGATGTGGTGGTACTCGACCATCCAGCGGACCGAAGTCGAAGCCAGTCGCTCATCTTGCAGGATCTCCCACTCGCTGCCCTCGATGTTCATCTTCACGAGATCGGCTGCGGCGATGTAGGGGAAGACGTCCACGGTCGCGATGTTCGCATCGCCGCCGCTGGCGATGCGCGAGAGGTTCTTGCGGCCCGTACTGAACGTGGCGGTGCCGTTCCGGTTCGACGCGCATGCGGCGACGATCTCCCAATCGGCGCCGTTGGCAGCCCGCGTCTGCTCCAGGACCGCGCCGTTGTAGGGGTCCGGCTCGACGCAGACGACGCGACCGATCGGGAGACGATCCCGAGTGAACGTCTCGAAGAAGCCGATGTTCGTGCCCAGATCCAGCACGTTCACCGGCCGTTGCAGCGAGCGCAGCGCGCTCGTCACCTCGTCGGGCAGGTTGTAGTAGCCGTAGCCGTAGAACTTACGAAAGATCTCGATGTCGCCGCTGCGGTGGCGCACCACGAAGCGGCTCCCGCCGTCCCGTAGCGAATAGACGCCCTGGCGCCGGCTCGTGAGCTCGCGCAGCGCGTAGCGGACCGGAGTGTCAAGGAGACGCGCCTCGAGGACCGTCCACGCCAGCTTCTTCGTCGCCGCCTGCAGCCACTCGAGCTCGCGCGGCCAGCGTGCCGACGTTATGCGCCGGCCGACGAGCACGCTGCGCAGGGGCTTGGCGGTCCAAGCGCTGGTGCCGAGGCCGTCAGACACCGCGGCTGGCTTCTCGCAGACGCTCATCTATACGACGAACGGTTGAGCGTGTTTGCTTCTTGCGCCTCGCGAGCTCGCCGCGGACGCGAGCACGCAGCTCGCGGCGGACGAACGTGCGGAACTCCCGATCGTCGACCTGCGCAACGCGAAAAACCGGTGAGCGCAGGTAGCCGTAGAGGAACGCGAAACCCGAAAGCCCGCGCGGCCGCTCGCGCGCGACCTTGAACGCTCGCAGGGTCACCCACGGGAGCGTGAAGTGGAGTATGTACGCGCACTGGCCGTGTCGTGCACGGCCTCTGAGGATGCCGTCGGCGCTGGCCGTCGGGCGGTGGTGTCGCGCGACGAGCTCAGACACGGTGCGCGTCCTGTAGCCGCGCATGCGAGCGTAGATCTCGTCGATCGCGTCCCACGCAAGACGCTCCTGGATGCCGCCGATCGCCTGCAGACACTCGCGTGTGTAGCACTTCAAGCCGCCGCGCACGTGGTAGTCGTTGGACGCATGCAGCTTGCACCAGCCGTCGACGTCGCGCTCCTGCAGCACTCCACCTGCCAGACCGAGCGTGGAGTCGCGCGCGAACTCGCCCAGCAGCAGCTCGAAGTAGCGCGGCGGCAGCTCGACGTCGCCGTCGAGCTTGGCGACGTGCGTAAACGCCTGCCAATCGGCGCTGTTGAGTCCCACGTTGAAGGCCCTGGGGGGCGCTGCGATCGCGAGCCGGTCCTTGGGGGCGTCGTCGCTTGCGGGTGGCTGGCTGCGTATCACCGACATGAAGTCCAGCCGCTCGGCCAGCCGCGCGAGGAGCTGGGGGGTCTCGTCGGAGGAGTGATCGTCGACCACCAGCCACAGATCCGGTCGACGGGTCTGAGACTCCAAAGCGAGCGCGACCAGCTCGATGTGGGCGGCCTCATTGCGCAAAGGGGAGACCACGAGAAGCCGCTGCTCCATAGTCCACTCAACGTCCCTCGCGAGCGCGAACTTGTGCCGCAAACGGAGCTCCATCGGCGGTCTGAGCCGTTGCGGCGGCGGCACCCCACAGCGCCAACAGAGCGAGTAGCACCCCCGCCAGCTCGGTGCCCTCCTTGAGAGCCACCACCACCTGAGACGCCCAGCCACCAGCTGTCCACCCGAAGGCGTCAGCGATGTTCCCCGGTTCGAGGACGTGGATCGCATACGAGGCCACCAACAGCGCCGCGCTCGCACGGATGACGTCGAACTGGGCGCCACCCCGCGTCAGCTGCCACACGCAGTACACCAGGACCGCGAGAACCGGCGCGTACAGCAGCCTGCTCAGCGAGTCGATTTCCGCATGCAATTCAGAGATCTCGCCGACGAAGAACAGGGCGAGGATCACCCCGGTCGCGAGCCAGGCTGTCCGCTGTCGCGGCAAGCGCCGCGCGCCTGCGAGACAGACCACCGCTCCAATTCCGAGCACGCCCGCCACGACCCCGTGAGACCAGCTCGCGGCGGAGTTTGCGTTGAAGATCCAGTAGCGCAGGTGATAGACGCCGAAGTCGATGAGATGGGTGACGCTGACGGCGGCGATCGCGCCGAGCGCGAGCGGCACGGACCACCCCCGGTGGTGAGCCAACCGGCTCCAGACGGGCCGCCCTGAGTTGACTGTGCTCACTGTTCGCGGTCCGTCACCCGGAAGCGTCAAGGGCCTTGACGGGCGGTGGGGCGCTGACCAGGCCGTTCACGTGGGCGTAGTGGCTGGCCTCCGTGCGGTTGGCCACGTCCAGCTTCCGATAGACATTGGAGAGGTGAAACTTCACGGTCTGCTCGGTCACCCACAGCGCTTGCGCGATCTCCACGTTGCTCGATCCAGACGCCACGAGTTGCAGCACCTCGAGCTCACGCGGCGTCAGCGAGAAGCCCTCCGCAGCCACGGCGGCGATGCGCGAGCCTCGGCTGCGAGCGGGACGCTTGGACACATGCACGACATGCCCGTTGACCGTCTCGCGCACGAGCGTCGTCAACGCGCTCGGGTGGGTCGCCTTCGAGATCGCGCCGGCGGCGCCGGCGGCAAAGATGTCATCGAGCCACTCCGGTTCCATCGCCAGCGTCAACACGATCACCGCGACGCGATCCCGCTCGGCCTTGATCCCCCTGATCAGCTCGACCACCTTGGGAGACTGACCCATGTCATCGACGAGAACCACGTCGGGCAGCAACGCCACGACCGCCTCTGCCGACGCGGTCTTCGCGTCGATATGGCTGAGGATGTCGAACTCCCCGCTCTTGCGCAGGCCGATAGCGATAGCTTCGACGATCAAAGAGCTGTCCGCGACTATCACCAATCGCTTCATCGGGCATCCCTTCCCATGACGCGCCTCTTTATTGTCATATATCCATTCGACTCACTCCACACTGGGCACGCCGCCCTGTCTTCCTCGGCGAGCCCGGATCAGGTGAGTTTCAAAGGAAGTGCAAAGATAGCCGCACGTCAGTGGGGAAGGCTAGCCAATAGTATAGGTCCCTGCCCTATCCCGGCCCATCCCCCGGACCGGTCTTGAGGCATTAATCGCATCCTAGCCTAGCGCTCGAGTGGGGTGCCGTTGCATGATGCTTGCAGATGGACGTCGTCAGCTCGATTGCCGCACACAGGACGCGAAGCGATGGCGTCGTACGAAGCGATGGTGCCATCGGGACAGCGCTCAGCAGCGAGTGCTTCGTTGTCGACGACCCGGTTGCCGCGATGGATGCGCACACTCGGGGGCTGCTGGCACGTAGAAGTGCCGAGCGACGCTCGTGGCTGCTGCCGCGTAGCCTGATGGTCGCCGATCTGCTCGCTCTGAGCCTTGCCTACCTCCTGGTGACGTTGCTCTGGGGCGAGAAGGGAGCTTTCGGCTCCTGGCGCGAGCTGCTGGTGTTCGCGGTCACCCTTCCGTGCTGGATCGTCGTGGGCAAACTCCACGGCCTCTACCGGCGCGACCACGAGCACGCGGCCCATTCTTCGACGGACGATGTAGCCGGGGTCTTCTCGCTGGTGGCGGTCGGGCTCTGGCTGCTGGTCGTCGCCTCGCAGCTGACCGGTCGCAGCGGTCCGGCGATTGACGCGCTGATCGCCTTCTGGTTGCTGGCCGTATGCACCGTGCCGATCGCGCGACGGATCACGCGGGAGGTGTGCAAGCGTACGAAGGCCTACGAGCAGAACACGGTGATCGTCGGCGCCGGTGAGGTCGGCCAGCGGGTCGCTCGCAAGCTTGTCAAGCACCCGGAGTATGGAGCGAACGTGGTGGGGTTCATCGACCGCAACCCAAGGTCGCGTCACGCCGATCTCCCGGAGAACCTCACGATCCTCGGCCCTCCCGCGAGCCTGCCCGAGATCGTGGCCTGCCTCGACATCGAGCGGGTGGTGATCGCCTTCTCCAACGAGTCCGAAGCAGAGCTGCTCGCAGCGGTGCGCCACATCCATGATCTCCCCGTTCAGATCGATGTCGTGCCTCGCCTGTTCGAGCTCGTCGGGCTGGGCGCAACAACGCATTGGGTTGAAGGTATGCCACTGCTCGGCATTCCCACGATCCGCCCGGCGCGCGTCTCGCGCGCGATCAAGCGGGCGATCGATGTGGTCGGCTCAGGGGTAGCGCTGATCGCCCTGGCGCCACTGCTCGCCTACATCGCGGTGCGAATCCGGCTCGACTCGCAGGGGCCGATCCTCTTTCGCCAGACGCGCCTGGGCGCCAACATGAAGGAGTTCACGGTGCTCAAGTTCCGGACCATGAAGGTCGACACGGACGATTCCGTCCACCGCTCCTACATCCAGCAGACGATGTCGCCGAGCGCCGTGGCGGGCCACAACGGCCTGTACAAGCTCGATCGATCCGATGCGGTCACCAACGTCGGGCGTTGGCTGCGAAAGACCAGCCTCGATGAGCTGCCGCAACTCTTCAACGTGCTGCGCGGCGACATGTCGCTCGTCGGGCCGCGACCCTGCATCCCCTATGAGGCCGACAGCTTCGAGTCCCAGCATCTCCAGCGCTTCCTCGTGCCCCAGGGGCTCACGGGTCTCTGGCAGGTGACCGCCAGGGCAAGCTCGACCTACGGCGAGGCGCTCGACATGGACGTGGCCTACGCGCGCGGCTGGTCGCTCGGGCTGGATCTCAGGCTGCTGCTGCGCACGCCCCTGCAGGTGCTGCGCCAGAGATCCTCGACTGCCTGAGCCCGACAGCCGCTCGGCGCGCTCCGCCCGCCACGCTTGCGGGCTCACTTCGGCGGCACAGGTTCGTGCTACGACTTGAGGTTCGTGCTACGGCTTTGCGGCGCGACCCTCGTCGCGGTCGCCGCAGCGTTGCGAGGTATTTCACCTCCCGTCCTGGCGCGAGTACCGCGACGGCCGGCGAACCCGATGACAAAGTACGCAAGAGCGTGGGGCCTCAGCTGGGCGTGGGCCGGGTTTTTGACCCCGGTTCCGCCATGGATCCCCGGCGTCTCCGAGCGAGGGACTGTTCGTGGGGGACCCACCCGGCCGGCAGCCGCGAGCTGGGCGCCCTGCGGCGCTCAGCTCGCGGCCTACTGCCGACTAGAATTTGAAGCCGTTACCGCTCGCCATCTCGGTCTCGAGCAGGAATCCGTCCGTGCCGTACTCACCGACGTTGAATTCGGTGCTCAAGGTCGGCGCGCACGATGAGGCCGAGTGCCAGTCACGGTATCCCGTGGCAGTTCCCGAGATGTAGGCGACCGTTTCGTCACCGATCGTGAAGCTGCCCTGGAGCAGGCCGAATCGGTAGACGCACGATTCCGGCGTCGTGAGCGTCATCCCTGGTTCGTTGTAGATGTATGCCGTGCCCGTGTCGCTGAGGGCGATGTACTTGATCGACCCCGAGAGCGATCCGTGTTCGCACCGGTCATAGGTGAGCGAACCGAGTTGAATGAAATCAAACGGATTACCGTTGTTGAGCAGCTTGCCGTTCGAGGCCTCCAGGCATTCTCCGTTGATCACGAAGTTCTCGTTATAGACCGAGCCGCCGGGAGCGACCGGAGTCCCGCGTTCGGTCAGCTCCAGCCCGGAGCGCAGGTTCACGACCGGGTTGGCGTAAGCGCTCCCGGCGGTGACCGCCACGAGCGAGAGCACCGCCACGAACGCTGTGATGACCATCCTTGTCCTCATACCGCATGCCTCCTTAGCGAGTCACTCCGGTCGCAACCACCTGAACGGCGCTCGCCCCCGGAGTCGGTTGTCAGGGTGAAAATCTACAAGTCACAGAAATCTGGGAACGGGCGAGAGCGGGCTTCTAGGAGGCGATCCGGGCGGCTTCGCCGGACGGCGCCATCATGCCGTTGAGGTGCGCGTAGTTGCACGCCCCGGTGCGGTTGCTGACGCCGAGCTTGCGGTAGATATTGGAGAGATGGAACTTCACTGTCTGCCGGGTGATCCAGAGCTGTTGCGCAATCTCGTGGTTGGTGGCGCCGGCCGCAACCAGGCGCAGGATCCCAAGCTCCCGGCTGGTGAGCGACAGGTGCTCATCGGCGAGCACGTCGGGCGCTTCGCTCAGCGCGTTGATTCTGGCTGGAGAATGCGCGATGTGCCCTTTCAGCGCCTCGTCCAGGAACGTCGCCAGAGCGCTTGGATGGATCGCCTTCAAGATCACGCTGCTAGCGCCCGCCTCAACGGCGCGCTCGAGATAGTCGCCCTCCATCTGGATGACCAGGCAGACGACGGCGATCTCCTGATTGTCCTCCTTGATGCTCCGAATCAGATCGATCGTCTGGTCGGGGCAATCGGCTTCGTCCACGAGCACGACCTCCGCGCCGGTGTCCTTGATCCTCCTCGCCGTCGTTCTGCCCGGGTCGAGATACCCAAGGAGTTGAAATGCCGGGCCGTCGAGCAGCCCGGTTCGAATCGCGCCCACCATCATCGGGTTGTCCGACACCACGACGAGCTTCTTCACTGACGCAAATGTTCCGGGCTGGGCGGACATGTCGTGAAAGGAACGAGCGATTGCCGATGGTTCTTGCGTGTGCCGCGGGCTGCGGGCCGCGCGCGCGATGAGGCTCAGCGCAGCTTGGCCGCGGCCGTGTGCAGCAGTGCGTCCTGGCCGTCGACTCGATTGACAACCGGGTCGACCGCGGTGGGGGGTGGTGTGCCAAACGGCGGCCCGGCGCGGCCGGCGAGAGTGCTCAGAGCCAGCAGCGCGCCTTCGCGGTGGGGGGCCGCTTCCGGTCCGGCCGCACGCGCGCCCACGGCGCGGATCAGGTAATGAAATCCGCACGCCGCGAGATAGAGGACGCGATAGGAGCGGCTGAAGTACTTGTACGCGTACTGCTTGCGCGTGTAGGCGTCCTGAGCGATCATCCGCGGGCGCACGCCCCCCTTACCGGCATGGTGGACGATCGCCAGCTGTGGCATGTGACGAACCTGCCAACCCCCGCGCTTGATCCGTAGGCACAGGTCCGGCTCCTCGGAGTAGATGAAGAAGCGCTCGTCCAGCAGCCCGGCGCTCAGCAGCGCCTCGCGGCGCACGAGCATGAACGAGCCCGAGACCCAGTCGCACTCTTCCTCTCGCTCGTGTCGCTCCGGGTCGAGCACGCGTTCTCCCGCCCACGCGGGATGAACCGGCCAGCGCTCGGAGAACAGCGCCTCGCCGAGCGTGCGGGTCACGCTGGGAAAGCGGCGGATCGTTGGCCCCAGCGTGCCGTCAGGTCTGAACTGGCGTACGCCCGCAAGGCCGACCTGCGGCCGCTCGTCAAGCAGCTGCACGATCTCCCCGAACGTACCCTCGAGCACTTCCGTGTCGGGGTTGAGCAACAGCACGTAGCGCGCGTTGGCCTGTTCGATCCCACGGTTGTTGCCATATCCGAAGCCGTGGTTGGGGGAGCGCACCACGCGGGCCTGAGGGAAGCTCGACTCCACGAGCTCACGCGTGCCGTCGGTTGACGAGTTGTCGACCACGATCACTTCCAGCCGGGCGTCGCCGGCATGATCGAACACGGTGGGCAGGCACTGCTCGAGCCAGTGCGCCTCGTTGGTCGAGACGATCACGATCGCGAGGTCGGCCATCTCCGAGTTCTCGTGACGCAGCGAGCTCACGAGCAGCGGGGGTTCAGCGGGCCAGTCCGTGAGCGGTCAGCTCGCGTGTGGCATCGTCGACGCGATCGACCGCCTCCTGATCGGCGAGCCACTCGAGCAGGCCGCGCATCCCATCCTCGAGCGTGGTGGCCGCCTCGAAGCCGAGCAGTTCACGGGCACGCGTCGGGTCGGCGACGCAGTGGCGGATGTCCCCCGCCCGGTACTGGCCGTTGAGGATCGGGTCGATCTCAGCATCCAGACCGGCCGACAGGGCCTGCGCTATCTGCAAGACCGTGCTCGGGCGCCCGGTGCCGAGGTTGATCGCGTGTCCGGTCGCCGGTTCGGACTCCAACGCGAGCATGATCGCGCGCACGATGTCGCTGACGTGGGTGAAATCGCGCGACTGCTCACCATCCTCGAAGATGATCGGTGGATGTCCGTTGAGCAGCCGCGAGGCGAAGATCGCCGCCACGCCGGTATAGGGGTTGGAGAGCGCCTGTCCCGGACCGTAGACGTTGAAGAAGCGCAGTGCCACTGCGGGAATGCCGTATGCGGCCCCGGTGATGAGGCACAGCTCCTCGTGGTCGCGCTTGGTGATCGCGTAGATCGAGGTGGGGATCAGCGCCTTCTCCTCGCTGGTCCCGATCGGCGCGAGCTCCGCGCCGCAGGACGGGCAGGCAAGCTCCCACTGGCGCGCGAGCAGTTGCTCCTCGGTCCGCGGCGCCGGCGCCGTGCGGCCGTGCTCGGGGCACTCATACTCCCCCTCCCCGTAGATCGACATCGAGGAGGCCACGACCAGGCGTGCCGGCAGCGGGCGCTGAGCCACCAGCTGCTCGAGGAAGATCGCGGTCTGCATCGTGTTGCGCTCGGTGTAGCGGGCAATCTCGTACATCGACTGCCCAACGCCCACCGCGGCCGCGAGGTGCACGACGCGGTCCACTCCCGCGAGCGCGCGGTCGGCGGCCGCGCGGTCGCCGACGTCACCGACAATCAACTCCACCGACGCCGGCAGGTCCGGGCTCACGCCCCCGTGGACCTGCTCCTCCAAGGAGTCGAGGACGACCACCTCGTCCCCGCGCTGAGCCAACTCCCGCACAAGATGGGATCCGATAAAGCCCGCTCCGCCCGTTACCAATGTCCTCATGCGTTACCTGCCTGACTGTTCAAGTTGGTTCGCTGTGCCCACCATTTGAAGTAACGAGGGCTCCAGCTGGGTTCTTTTGTCAGGAGGCTCCGATCGACGGCTCGTACTTGCGCGTGAAGGCCACGAGATCGTTGCTTGTCAGGTCATCGATGCGCTCGAGCACGACCGTGTCGTCCCAGTCCCACCATCGGATTCGCAGCAGGCTCTCGATGATCTCCTCATCGAATCGCCGCCGAAGTGGACGAGCCGGAACACCCGCGACGATCGTGTACGGCGGAACGCTCCTTGTCACCACAGACCACGCGGCCACGACCGCGCCGTCTCCGATGCTGATTCCCCCGAGGATCTTGGCGCCGTAACCGATCCACACGTCGCTTCCGATCACCACGTCGCCCTTGGACCAAGGTTGCCCGGCCTCCTCCGCGCCTGCCAAGCCGTAACGCCGCTGAATCGGGTAGGTGGTGACTGTATCGATGCGATGGTTGCCGCCTGGCATGATCACGACGTCGGAGGCCAGCGAGCACCAGTTTCCGATGATCACCCGCGCTGAATCGCCTGCGACCACTTGTACGAACGCGGGTGGTGCATAGGAGTGGCGGCCAACGATGAGCATGCCATGCTGCTTCAACCAGGCCACCGAGCCAAACGTGGGTGGGATCAGCCTGGTCAGTCGTCTTTTCGCCCGTCGAGCATGCGTGCGCAAGCTCAGAGGATTTTCCGGCCTCTCCAGCCGTATGGTCGGCCTCACGCCAGTGCCGTTGACGAGCGAATCGGATTCTGGGAAGCCGGACATCAGTCAGTCTGCCAACCCGGGAGCACCTCAACCATCTGATCGATCAACGGCCCCTGACGGCTTGGTCTTCTGCGAAGGACGCGCTCAGAACCCCCGCTTGACCGCCAGATACGGCAACAGCGCCAGCTCCGCCAGGCCGGGCAACGGGTCATCGCGACTGAACACCGACTCGACGTTGGCCACGCGCAGCGACCGCACGTAAGCCCGCCAGTCGAGCGCTCCCCGCGCCAGCAGGGCGGCGGCCGTCGGCACGTCGGTGGCCAGCCGGATCCAGGACACGCCGGGCGGCGCGCGCAGCCCGTCAGGCGCCGGCAGCGACAGCTGGTCGGCGTACAGCAGGTAGGGGAAGTCCACGCCCGCGCGCTGTCCGAGGCTGTGGTAGCCCCACGTGCGGGCGTTGACGTCGAGGAGCTTCGTCTGACCGTCGCGCACGTCGTGCTTGTACTCGAGCTCGACGAGCCCGTAGTAGCCGATCCGGCGCAGGAATCGCTCCGAGACCTGCTCGAGCTCGGGGTGCTCGATCGTCTCGACAAACGTGCTCGCGCGTCCGAACAACGGCGGGTGCTGACGCAGGCGGCGCACGACCATGCTCGCCGACGCGCGCCCGTCGCGAAAGAACGCGCAGTACGCGAGCTGCGTCTCGCCCGATCCGGGGATCAGCTCCTGCACGATCACCTCCCCCGCACCGACCAAGTCAGCCGCCGCCCTGAAGCGGGCGTCGAGCTCCGCGCGCGTGTCCGCGCGCCAGGCCTTGTCGCCGGTGGCGTACAGAAAGCGCTCCTTGATCGCGGGCTTGACGGCGAACGGCGGCTCGCCGTCGATCGCGTCCAGCTCCTCCGCGCTGCCCACCAACCAAGTCCGCGGCGTCGCGATCCCGAGCTCGGCGGCGATCTCGTAGGTGTTGCGCTTGTCCCACGCCCACTTGACCACCTCCCACGCCGGGGTGGGGATGCGGAACCGCGGCGTCAGCCGCTCGCGGTAGCGCGACAGCGCGGCGACCGTCTCCTCGCGGGTCGGGAACACGACCCAGCCCTCGAGGCCGTAGCGCTCCCCCAGCTCGAGCAGCGTCTCAACGGTCGCCTCCTCCTCGCGCAACTCGGGAACCCGGATTGCGGCCGTTGCATAGCGAGAGTGGCGAGCGATCGAGAGCTCGTCATCGACCACGAGCACGTCAACGCCGCGGCGACCGAGGCTGCGCACGATGCCGAGTCCCTGGTAGTCGCCGCTGATCACGACCGCGCCG
>Ga0302325_10019493_pt1 | contig 14267 bp, 11 predicted proteins | sample Palsa_T0_2_FD_201948 | JGI IMG/M metagenome (GOLD analysis project Ga0302325, IMG submission 201948) | Peat permafrost microbial communities from Stordalen Mire near Abisko, Sweden - Palsa_T0_2 | ecosystem: Environmental > Terrestrial > Soil > Palsa > Peat permafrost | place: Sweden: Abisko... | reverse complement strand
AATCAGCCGGTAAGCCCCGACCCGGTTTCGTGCGACGTTCCCGACATCGAGCATTTCTCCGGCCGCCGATGACACGGAAGTCTTCAGATCGGCGAGTGTCCGATCGGAGGATGAAAGCAGGGAATCCAGTTCGGTCCGCATCTCGGCGTCGCCTTCACAGGCCTCGTCGAGAAAAGCGTCCCGCCGCGGCGGGTCGATGTCCGAAGCCTGATGAAACAGCGTCTCGATCCGCCTCCACCGCGCGGTGGCAACTCGGGTCGTCATGTAACTCTCCCCGCCGCCGGAGGGGCCGCTGTAAGCTCCCTATAAAGAAAAGCCTTGGCCAACTTCAGTTCGCGGTGCAACGTGGCCGCCGAGATACCGACCGCCGCCGCCGCCTCATCATAAGTGAGCCCGCCAAACACAAGCAGCTCGATGATCCTGCCCTTGCGCTCGTCCTTCGCCGAGAGCCGATCGAGCGCTTCATTCACCTCCAACAGGTTCGACGCCGAAGGAACTCCCAACTCAAAGGCCGAATCCAGCGGCACCTTCTCATACTCCCCGCCGCGCTTCTCCCGCTTCCGGCTTTTCGCATAGTCGATCAAGATACGTCGCATTACCTGTGCGGCGATCGCGTAGAAATGGGCACGGTCGTTCCAGTTAACATCGGCATCAACCAGCCGAAGGTATGCTTCATTGACAATCTCGGTCGTGCGCAGCGTGTGCCCTGGTCGTTCGGAAGAAAGGCGACGGGAGGCGAGGCGGTAAAGTTGCTCGTAGACAACCGGAATCAGTTCATCGAAAGCAGCTTTGTTGCCGCCTTGCGATTGATGCAAGAGCCGGGTAATCGAGGGTGGGGCGGGCTCCATAAACAGACTCTCCGGTGCTTCTGGAAAAGTAAGCGGGGGACAGTTTTGATCGGCAAGACATCGCACCTGAGGCGACGCCGGTTAGCGCAGCTTCTCCGATGGACACCATCTTACTTCCGCCGCAAGGCCGGGACAATAAACTTCGATGTGACTTTAAGTCCTGCGCAAGATAAGGCCAGTGAAGAGCCGCTTGCCGGTTGTGGTAATCTTTGGAGAAATTTCCACGCGCGCGGTCGGAGAACCTGCATGCCCGTAGCCGAGCCTCCCGTACCCGACTTGTCGCCAGCGTTCTCGTCCGACGAAGCCATTGGCCGCTCCGCCATTCGCAAAGCAAGCTGGAGGCTCATCCCACTCATCGCGCTCGGCTACGGCACCGCCTACATGGACCGCGTCAACATCAGCTTTGCATCGCTCCAGATGAACCGCGACCTGCATTTCAGCGCCACCGTTTACGGCCTTGGCGCGGGACTCTTCTTTCTCAGCTACGCCGCCTGCGAGGTACCCTCGAATCTCCTGCTTGTCCGCTTCGGCGCGCGCCGCTGGCTCGCTCGCATCATGTTCACCTGGGGAATCCTGGCCATCGCCATGATGTTCGTCAAGACGCCCTTGCAGTTTTACATCATGCGCTTCCTGCTCGGCATGGCCGAGGCCGGCTTTTTCCCCGGGGTCCTCTTCTATCTCATGCAATGGTTTCCGCCAGAAATGCGGGCCCGCGCGATCAGCCGCTTTTATATTTCTTTGCCGCTAAGTTCGGTGGTCATGGGCAGCATCGCCGGGGCGTTGTTGAACCTCCAGGGCCGTCTCGGCCTGGCTGGATGGCAATGGCTCTTTCTGGTCGAGGGCCTGCCCGCTCTTATCCTGGGCGTCGTGTTTCTCTTTTGTTTGCCAGATACACCGGCCGACGCCGCCTGGCTTGCGCTCGATGAAAAAACCTGGCTCCTCGATCAAATTCGCATTGATGCCGAATCCGGAGGGCACACCCACGATGTGGTCCGCGCACTCCGCGATCCACGCGTTCTGCAAATTGGCGCGGTCTTCCTATGCATGCTTGGGGTGACCTACGCCTATACCTTTTCCGCGCCCGCGATCCTCCAGAAACTCACCGGCCTCAGCACCGCGAACGTGGGATTTCTGATCGCCGCCATGGGTGTGCTGGGCGCTGTGGGGATGATCGTCAATGCGCGCCATTCCGACCGCGGCGGAGAACGCTATTGGCACATCATCATTCCCTTTGTGCTCATCGCCTTCGGCTACGCGGTTGGCGGCCTTTCGACATTGCCATGGCTTGGGGTTCCGGCTTTTGCGGTCGCTGTGATTAGCCACAGCTCTCTGCAAGGGCCCCTGCTTTCGCTGCCCTCGACGTTTCTCAAAGGGAAAACGATGGCTGCGGGCATTGCCGCAATGAATACTATCGGCATGCTGGGCGGCTTCCTGGGCCCTTATTGGATGGGTATCGCGAAAGACCTTACCGGCAACTACCAGCACGGCCTTCTGACCCTCACCATCCCCACTCTGATCGCCGCCGCCCTTATCCAGTCGATGTGGCGCAATGCGAGGCAACAGCGATTTCAAATCGAGACCGGTGGTAATCCAGCACCGCGGCACTAAAGCATTTCTCCTGTTGCCATACAGTCTCTAAAAGTGGTTATGAGCAGCTCTTCCGGTGGGAAAAGCTGCGCCACCATCGCGGCTTCGGTGTACACCTACAGGAGAAATGCTTTAAGCCGAAGCATCTTCCGGCTTGCGTCGCCGCCAGAATATCCAGAACAAAATCAACGGCAGATCGAACAAGGCACTGATTGCCTCGGTCGCCGGGACTGCCCGGAATCCGAAGGCATTCGCCGCCCGCCCTTCGATCCACGTCATGTAAGCGATCGGGATATATGAGAATGACGTCAGGATCGAATAACGCAGGCTGCCACTCTTGCCTACCGCTCCCACTACATCGAGCACCAAGTCCATCGACAACGTCGAAGTGAACCCGATCGTAAAGAGGTAGACAACCGTCCCGACCATATAGACGTTGTAGGTAGCTGGCGCAAAGACCAGGTAAAACGCTGGAATCGCATTCAACGCTCCGGCCAGTCCGTAAGCCACGCGGCGGTCGAATCGCGGAATCCACCCACCGGCGAGGCAGCCAACCGCCATCAGCAATCCACCGCCAACGCCGTTGATCCACACCACGGACGAACCCGCCACATGATAATCCTGCGAGATCGCGGGTAATAGTCCAATCAATGCGCCTGCGCCCGGCGGGGCGAGCAGGAGAATCAACCCGAAGAAATTCTTTGGCGTAAGGCAAGTCTCTCGCAACTCATGGCGCACCTGGCGCAGATGTACACCGAAGCTGGGGCTGGCACGTCGCGGCGGCTCGCGAAGCCACAGCACTGTCAACCCAGGAACGATCAGCAACAATGCCGCAGCCGGGGCCCAGAAACCGACTCGATAATGGAGGGCCAGATACAGGATCAGTCCCGGCCCAATTGCCCCTCCGCCCAGATTGCTGGCCTGCGCCCAAGCGGCCGCACGAGTCCGGCTTGACGGAGTCAGCATCGAGGCGATCAGGCCGCCGTATGCCGACGAGATCAGCATGCAAAAAACCATGCCGAAGAAAAATATCCAAACCGCAAGCTGAGGGTCTCGGTAGAGCGCGAAGGAACCCAGAGCGAGCGCCGCACCAGAGCCGAGCGTGGCCAGCAAATGCCACGCCCGCCTCGGTATCCATAGATCGGCTAACGGGCTCCACAGAAAATAGATCGACGACGGAATGCCCAACAGGGCGATCGCATTGGCCACTTGATCGACCGGCATGCCGACCTGCCGCAGCAGTAAGGAGACACCGCCATTGGTCGTGAACCCGATGTAAATGGCATAGGGAAGCACAATCCAGAGAAAGCGGTTGGGGACGACCAGATCGCGGCTCGGCGGCGTTTCCAGCGGGGCGTCGACTTCCAAAACCTGTTCCGTGTTCAAACAAATGCCTCGCGCAAACATACGGGTACGGTCGGTAGAATGTCAGACAAAATGGCGGACCAGGCTCGATTCGTCGACTCGACAGCACAGCGAACCGCTACTCCACAAATACTAAGGCACGCCGCTCAAATCGACGTTTCCACTGCTGGGCAATCGTGGACAGGCCCGCCCTCCGTCGGAGACAATGACCGCAGTGCCTTTTCCGAAGGAAGATGCAACTGGAGAGCCTCAATTGAGCCAGCCCGGCCGCGTGGCGCGACGCGCAAAAATCAGTGCCCTTGGCACCTATGTTCCCCCAAAAGTCCTGACCAACTTCGATCTTGAAAAGATCATCGACACCTCCGACCAGTGGATCGTCGATCGCGTCGGCATCCGCGAACGCCACATTGCCGAAAAAGACGTTGCCACTAGCGATCTCGCCGTTGAAGCAGCCGCCCGGTGCCTTAACGAGCGTGGAATCACTCCCGATGAAGTCGAGCTAATCATCGTTGCAACCGTAACTCCGGATATGCTGTTTCCCGCGACTGCCTGCCTCGTTCAGACCAAGCTTGGCGCGCATGGGGCATGGGGTTTTGACCTCTCGGCGGCATGTTCGGGATTTGTCTACGCGCTCCAGGTAGGGGCCAAGTTCGTGGAGTCGGGGGCGCATTCCAAAGTGCTCGTTATCGGCGCTGACAAAATGTCCTCGATCCTCGATTATAGCGACCGCGCCACCTGTATCCTCTTCGGAGACGGGGCGGGGGCGGTCCTGCTCGAGCCGGGCGAAGAGGGCGAGACGGGCATGATCGATTATCTGCACGAGATCGACGGCTCTGGCGGACAATCCCTCTACATGCCTGGGGGCGGCAGCCTGCATCCTCCTTCGGCCGAGACACTTGCCAACAAGATGCACTACGTTCATCAGGATGGGCAGGCGGTCTACAAGTATGCGGTCCGCAAAATGATGGAAACCTGCGAGAACCTGCTGAAGCGGAACGACGTGCAGGTCTCCGACCTCAAACGGTTTATTCCCCACCAGGCCAATAAGCGGATCATTCAGGCTTGCGCCGAACGCCTGGGCCTCACCGACGAGCAAGTGGTGATCAACATTGACCGCTATGGCAATACCACCGCGGCCACAATCCCGCTGGCGATGGATACCGCTCGAGGCAGCAACCGTTTAGACAAAGGAGACCTTGTGCTTATTGCTTCGGTGGGTGCAGGTTTTACGGTTGGAGCTTCCTTGCTTCGATGGGAGTTCTAGGAATAGCGGGATCAGCGAGCCGCGAGGGCCTCAGGCGGAGCCTCCTGCTGAGTATCGGCCCGCTTTTGCCGTCTATATTGCCAGATGCCATATAGGACGCCTCCAATCAAAAGCGCCGCGAACGTCCAGCCAATGATTCCCGACCATCCTGCCAAGGTGTTCGTCCACCAGTGGACGAACTTTCGCCCATACACCACACCAGCCCAAGCGACCAGTCCATAGCGCACCAGACGTGCCGAGTTGTAAGCAACAAGAAAGCGTCTCCGCGATACTCCCAACGCACCCGCAGCCAAAAGAAATGGGGTCAGCGGAATAGGAGGTGGCAGCAGCGCCGGGAGCATCACCGACAATAGAGAATGTTCGTCGGTCCAATGCTCGATCCGCTGGCGGAAGCGCGCGGGGACTGAGCGTTGCAGCAATGCTTCCCCGCCCTTCCTTCCCGCGCTCCAAGTGGTGTAGCCTCCGATCGCGCTCCCTGCAATCGCGCAGGCTGCCAAGAGGAAAGGATTGCCGCGGTGCGAAACCAGAAGCAGTAATAGCAAGTCAGTGCTGCCGGGCAAGGGAAGCGGAATTGGCGAAGAATCGACAATTGCCACGGCGAAGAGGCCAAGGCCGCCCAAATGAGTGAGCCAGTGCGGCAATAGCGAATGACGAACGTGGCCAGCTAAGTGCGCGGCGGCGGGAGTCGAGGGCGTCTTCGTCGCTGTTGCCATAACTCCTCATTGGACGCTTTCTTGAGCGGGGGAGACTCCGGAAATCGTGGAGACATGCTGTATATGTTCAAAGCATGCACAATCGCGGCAGTTCGGGTAAGACGCCGAGCTCGGCGGCATAGGCGTAGAACGTCTTGAGCCCTTCGATACAGGCTTCATCAAGTATGTAATGAATGTTCTCCGAAAGATAGGTGCGGATCAGCAACCTGGGCAACGCAATTCGCCTCGACCACTCTTCCACGAGTTCCTCGATATGACTTAATCCGCCATTGCGGGATCCCACAAAATCGGCCACCAGTTGTTCACGCGAGACCGAAGTCTCCTCCAGAGCTGCGCCCCGAATCGCCCAGAAAGCCGACACCCAGGGGACACCCGTGCGCCAGAGCCATTCATGCCCGAGATCGAGGTAAAGCAACTCCTCGCCCGTCCGTTCGAATCGGGCGTGGCTGTCTTCCAGCGCCAGCAGGGCTGGGTCGCCGATCAGCAATGCTGCATCTGCTGCCCTCAGCATTCCTTCAAGATTCGGATCGAACGGAACAAACTCGGCCGCCGCGTTCCAATACTTCCGAAACAATATCTGGGTGTAAGCCGCCGACGTTAGCGAAGAAGTATCCACGGCCACTGTCTGAGCTGCCTCGGGTCCGGCTGGCCGAGTCACCAGGATGATGGACCGAATCCGCCCCTTCGAAGCGATTGCACAACCCGGAATGATGAGCATCGACGGGTCGATCGCTAACGCGGCCGCCGGCACCAGCCCAATGTCGGCAAATCCGGTGAAAATATCTTCGGCGCAGCGCGATGGTGTCGAGTAGCGAATCTTGTATCGATCCGCCAGCCGGGATTTCCCGGGTTCATGTTCAAAATCCCACATCAATGGGGCGGGATTCAGAAAATCAATTGCAGCAATGCGCAGGCGTTCGGGAGTATGGATGCTCACTCCTTAGTGTACCTGTCATCGGTGGAGCGACGGACAGTCGACCGGCCCTGTCCTCTTGTAATTGAGACTTCGGGTCGGGATCAAACGTCTCTCTCCAAGTCGATCGGAGATGTACGCATGCCCGTTGTGCGTTTCAAAATAGGTCTCGCAGGAATCGTCTTAGCCGTGACGACTGCCGCCAACGCGCAGCAAACCACAACGGCGCCTTCGCCCATCGCCGCCTGCGGATCCGACACGGTCCAGTTCACCACTCAGCACGGCGAAACCGGAGACGCATCGCCCCCGGAATCCTCCGACAAAGCGACTATCTACGTCATCGAGATTTATAACCTCGCCGACAAGGGAAGGTTCGCTCGCCCAACCGTGCGCGTCGCCATGGACGGCTCCTGGCTTGGAGCTACTCAAGGGTTCAGCTATCTGCGCTTCCCTGCCGATCCTGGCACACGGCATCTCTGCGTTCGCTGGCAATCCGCATTTTCCCGCCTCTCGCAGCAGCTTGCGCTCTACAACTTCGACGCGGTCGCGGGCAAGACCTACTATTTCCGGGTGCCCATCGCTGTCGAAGGTGGATCCAGTGGGGGCGCAATCTCCATTGATCTCGAGCCTGTTTCCGACGACGAAGGAAAATTTCTGGTAAGCGAAGCCGCCCGCAGTGTCAGCAAGGTGAAGTGACGGTAGGTCGACATTCTTATAAGGCTTGGATCAAACTCTCGGCCATTGGCTCGAGATGCGCTGTAAAGTGCCGCAGAAAGGGTGCCTCGTAGGTCAAGAGCATCCCTTGAATCTCGGTGCGCCGCTCCCAGACCCTGAGGATGATCTCCACTACGTAATCGATATGACTCTGGGTGTAGACGCGCCGCGGAATGGCGAGCCGCACCAGTTCCATCTGCGCGGCTCCGGCAAACATCAGGCTACCAATCTCCACCGACCGAATGCCCCCTTCGAGATACAGTTCAGCGGCCAGGGCAACGCCGGGAAACTGATCCATCGGGATGTGCGGGAGGAAGGCCTTGGCATCGAGATAGATGGCATGACCGCCCGGCGGCTGGACGATGGGAACACCGCGTTCGGCAATGTGGTCGCCGAGGTAAGCGGTCGAGGCGATGCGGTAGCGCAAATAGTCTTCTTCGAGGGACTCCTGAACGCCGACGGCTATCGCTTCGAGGTCCCGTCCCGCGAGGCCGCCATAAGTCGGATAGCCCTCGGTCAAAATCAGCAGGTCTTTTTGTTGGCGCGCGAGGATGTCGTCGTTGGTGCAGAGAAAGCCACCAATGTTAGCCATGCCGTCTTTCTTCGCCGACATAGTACAGCCGTCGCCCAGAGCGAACATTTCCTGCGCAATCTCTTTCGGCGACTTGGCGGCATAGCCCGGCTCGCGGAGCTTGATGAAATACGCGTTCTCGGCAAAACGGCAGGCATCGAAGTAGAAAGGAATCGCATGGCGGCGGCAGATCGCAGAGACCGCTTTCGCATTCTCCATCGACACAGGCTGGCCGCCACCGGAATTATTCGTCACCGTAAGCATGACCAACGGGATGCGCTCGCGCCCGACGCGCTCGATCAGAGCTTCCAATGCGGCCACGTCCATGTTGCCCTTGAAGGGAAGCCTAGTTCCGGGCTGTCTCGCCTCGGGCATTGGCAGGTCGACCGCCTCCGCCCCGGTAAACTCCACGTTGGCGCGGGTGGTGTCGAAATGGGTATTGTTCGGCACTACATCGCCCTTCTTGCACATCACGTGGAAAAGGATGCGCTCTGCCGCTCGACCCTGGTGCGTCGGAATCACGTGCTTATAGCCGAATATGTCCTGGACGGAGCTCTTGAAGCGATCAAAGCTCCTGCTACCCGCGTAGCTCTCGTCGCCTTCCATTAGCGCGGCCCATTGGTGGGTGGACATGGCGCCGGTTCCCGAATCCGTCAGCAGGTCGATGAGCACATCGTCCGCCGGAAGCAAGAAAAGGTTGTAGTGGGCGGCACGGAGCAACTCGACTCGCTGCTCCCGCGTGGTCCAGCGAATGGGTTCAATGCTCTTGATGCGAAAAGGCTCGATGATTGTCTTGGTTTGCATGCGAAGTTATTCCAGCAACGGCTTCCAATTATAGAGTGACTTCCGAGATCAGCATGTCTTAAGGAAATTCGCGAATGTCTGCCTTCATCGCCACCATTCTGAGCGCAACTCGATTCCCGGTTTTATTTCGCTTGGCAAGCCGGGTTCGGGTGCCCAGATCTTCAAGCCCTTTGCCCCGAAGATTCGTTCGATCGGTTGTCGCCATCCGTGCAAAGCGAGATCGAATAGTCCCCAATGGATCGGCATCAACAACCCCTTTCCGCCCAATGCCTGAAACATCCTCGCCGCACCATCCGGTCCCATGTGGATGTCGTTCCACAAGGGGTCGAACGCTCCGATCTCCAGCATCGTGAGATCAAATGGCCCATATTGGCGGCCAATTTCGGCGAAGCCTTCCCACTCGCCTGAGTCGGCTCCGTAATACACCCGGTGGTGCGAGCCGGCTATTACGAACGAAGCCCACAGCGTCTCAAACCGATTGCCAAGACCACGGCCCGAGAAGTGCCTGGCTGGCAGGGCGGTTATGGTCAGGTCGCCGATCCGGGCGCTTTCTGTCCAGTTCAACTCGGTTACTTGGCTCGGGGGAGCGCCCAGCTTGACGAGTAATGTTCCTACGCCTAGCGGGGCAACCCATTTTGCGGGCACCTGGGAGTCCATTCGGGCGAGCTGCTGCACGGTGCCGGCTCCCAGATGATCGTAGTGGTCATGCGACAGCAGGATGGCGTCCACGGGCGGCACTTCTTCCAGGTGAAGAGGGGGCTTGAAGAATCGCCGCGGTCCCGCCCACTGAACGGGCGCGGCGCGCTCATCCCACACCGGATCGATCAGCACTCTCTTTCCGTCAATCTCTAACAGCAGAGAGGAATGGCCTATCCAGGTGATCCGTAGTCCGCTCGACGGCGCTTGCGCATAAAGCCGGATGTCGGTCTTAAAAGGCCCGAGCGGCTTCTTCGGCGTTCGTTCTTCCCGGTTCATCAAATAACGCCAGAGGACCTTCCCTAACATTGCGGGGCCGCCCACCGAAGTCGGCAGCGGATTCAGATATCGCTTGCCCTCACGTCTTGCCTTCTCAATCTTCAGCATGTCTCTCCGATGCTTCTGGCTGCTCCCAGGCTTCTACGACGTCGGATGATTGCCGATTCACGAGCAGAATCGAGAGTCTATTTGGAAAGACGTCTGGATCCTCGCTTGACACTTCGGAAAGATGCGGGTAGTCTCGCGACAATTACTCCACACAGAAATGTTGCCGATTGGGCCGCGAGTCATTTCTCGGCGATGCATGTATTCGACGTTTTAGATATCTATGCCTATTTCTGCCAGTTCCGCGGACATTACGGTCGCGACGCCCGAACCTGAACCGGACGACAGTCAGCTAGCATGGCTTGCGCTAACGCTGTCCCCAGGGCTCGGCACCCGTCGAATTTTGCAGGCCGTCGAACTCGCGGGCCCGGTCACGCGCATCCTTCAGCTTTCCCTCACCGATCTCGAGGCCCTGCGTTTTCCCGCAACTGCTGTCCAATACATCGCTTGCGGTCAGGCGCTGCTCGATGCTGAAGACGAATGGAAACGAGTTCGTTCGGAGGATGCTTCTTTATTGTCCTATTCCGACGAAGCTTACCCGGAACGGCTGCGTGAAATCTTTGATCCGCCACCGCTGTTGTGGATTCGCGGCGACGTGAAGCTCCTAACGAAGCCAGCTATCGCCGTCGTTGGAACACGCCATCCGACTCCTTACGGAGTTGGCATGGCCGAGATGCTTTCCCGCGATCTAGCTCTGCGCGGGATCATTATTTTGAGCGGGATGGCGCGCGGCGTGGACACTGCCGCACACAAAGGCGCAATCGCCGCGAAATCCCCAACAGTCGCCATCTGGGGTACCGGCGTCGATGTGATCTATCCCAAGGAAAACAAGGGGCTGGCCGAGCAGATCCTTGCCGGTGGCGGCGCCATCGTCTCTGAATACAAGCTGGGGACGTTCCCCGCGCCGCAGAACTTTCCCCGCCGCAACAGGCTGCTTAGCGGAATCAGCATCGGGGTGCTCGTTGTGGAGGCCGGCGAGCACAGTGGCACTCGGGTGACAGCACGTTGTGCCATGGAACAGAATCGCGACGTCTATGCCGTCCCCGGCAACGTGACCAGTAAGAACGCCTGGGGGCCTAACACGTTGATAAAGCAGGGCGCAAAGCTCACGGCAACGTGGGAAGACGTCTGGGAAGACCTACCCTCGCAAATTCGCTTGGAACTCGAATCGAAGCTGGGAGCGGCGTACGCGAATGAATCGAAAGGGCAGGCTGCCGCATCGTTATTTGAGCCGCTGGAACTGCCTCCCAGCGAGGCATTGGTGATGAGCGTACTCCGTCATGACGAGGCTCTTTTGCTCGACGAAATCATGGAAAAGCTCGAGTCCCAACTGAGTTCTTCGGAGATTTTCACCGCGTTGTTCGAATTGGAACTCGCTGGCCGAGTGAAGCAACTTCCGGGCAAGAATTACGTCAAGAGCTTTTGAGAGAGCGATAATTTTGCCGTGAAATGGCTAGCCTTGCTCGAAAATCTCTGCGGTCACGTCATCGGATTGTAGTCCGGCAAGATAGCTCGAAATCGCCGGGCGTGATAGTTTCCAGATGACATCATATAAGTTTGGGAAGGGCTGATCGCCCCCGTTGACATCGGCGGAGGACAATCCGTCTTTCTCGCATTCGAAATGTAAAGAAGGAAAAATGAGTAGATCCCTGGTGATCGTCGAGTCGCCCGCCAAGGCCAAGACGATCAATAAATATCTCGGCAAAGACTTCGACGTCGAAGCTTCGATCGGCCACATTAAAGACCTGCCCAAAAAGACGATGGGTGTGGATATCGCCGGCGGCACGTTCGAACCGGAACTGATCGTCTCCGAAGACAAAGTAAAGCTGGTTGCAATGCTCAGGAAGCTTGCGGCTAAAGCCGACCATGTATACCTTGCTCCTGACCCCGACCGCGAGGGCGAGGCAATCGCCTACCACCTCGAGCAGGAGCTGCAAGCCTTCGCCAAACGCGGCGCGATTCAGCGCGTCACTTTCAACGAAATCACTCCGAAAGCGGTCAAGGCCGCCTTCGAACACGCCCGCGACGTCGATCGCAATCTGGTTGACGCGCAGCAGACGCGCCGCGTTCTCGATCGCTTGGTTGGTTATGAAATATCACCGCTCCTCTGGGACAAAGTCCGCCGGGGGCTTTCCGCGGGCCGGGTCCAGACGGTAGCCGTCCGCCTAATCGTGGAACGCGAACACGAGATCAAGGCTTTCAATCCAGTCGAATACTGGACAATCGATGCGTCGCTTCATCCTGCTCCTCAGGGCATGGATTTCTCCGCGCGCTTTATCGGAATTGACGGGAAGAAGTCTGAGGTATCCACTGTCGGCGCGCCTGCCCTTCCGGATGGAATAACAGCCAAGGCGGTTGTCGCGCAGCTTGAGAAAGCCACATGGCGCGTGCGCTCGGTTGAGAAGAAAGAGCGCCGGAAATCCCCGACTGCGCCCTTCACTACAAGCAAGTTGCAGCAGGACGCCTCGCGTCAACTCGGCTTCAACGTCAAGCGCACCATGGGCGTCGCGCAGCGGCTCTATGAAGGACTTGAGATCGGTTCCAAAGGCAGTGTCGGTCTGATCACTTATATGCGTACCGACTCCACGCGAGTTTCGCCGGACGCGCTGAACGACGTTCGCGGCTATGTCGAAAAGAAAATTGGCAAGCATTATCTGCCGGCAACGCCGAACTCGTACAAATCGAAAAAAGACGCGCAGGACGCCCACGAAGCGATTCGGCCGACCGACGTAAGCTTGAATCCGGACGAGATCAAGCAGTATCTTTCGGACGAACAATATAAGCTTTACCGCCTCATATGGCAGCGCTTTGTGGCTTCGCAGATGGTGCCTGCGGTTTACGACCAAACCACTGTCGATATCGAAGCCAAAGCCGATCGCAGCTATGATTTCCGCACCAGCGGGTCGGTGTTGAAATTCGATGGTTTCCTGAAGGTCTACGAAGAAGCCAAAGACAAAAGAGACGATGAAGACGAGTCGCTCGAAAACAAACTGCCCGAGTTGAACGACGGGCAGGCGCTCGCGCTCAACTCCGTCAAGACCGACGAGCACTACACCGAGCCGCCGCCGCGCTACAACGAGGCCTCGCTGGTCAAAGAACTGGAAGAGCGCGGCATTGGACGGCCGTCGACTTACGCCTCCATTATCAACACTATCCAGGACCGCGAGTACGTCACCAAGTTGCCGCCAACCGGCCGCTCGGGTCGCTTCTATCCGACCGAGATAGGGGTAGTAGTCACCGAACTGCTGGTTAAGAATTTCCCTTACATCTTCGACACCCAATACACTGCCAAGCTGGAAGAAGAACTCGACAGCGTCGAAGACGGCAGCGAGAGGGGGGTCGATCTGCTCACCGGCTTCTATAGCCACTTGAGCGAGGAGCTCGAGCACGCCGGCAAACACATGGAAAGCATCAAGCGGATGGAGCAGCCGACCGACGAGAAGTGCGATCTTTGCGGCTCTCCCCTGGTGCTCAAGTGGGGCAAGTTCGGATCCTTTTACGCCTGCAGCGCCTACGACAAGAAGAAGGAGGGCAGCTGCACCTTTACGAAGGAGAACTTTGCGGCAAAGCCGGATCTCAACACTGCCGAGGCCCAGGATGCTGAAGAGAAAGAGGAATACTGCGAAGCCTGCGGCCGCGTGATGGTGCTGAAGCGCGGACGCTTCGGCATGTTTATGGCTTGTCCCGGATATAACGAAGATCCGCCTTGCAAGACGACCCGCAAACTGGACCAGAAGATCCAACAGAAGCCTCCGGTTCCTCTAGATGAGAACTGCCCGAAGTGCGGGAAGCAGCTGGTACTGCGCAATGGGCAATATGGGGAGTTCGTCAGCTGCTCGGGCTATCCCAAATGTAAGTACATCAAGCAAAACTTTATTGGAGTTCAATGCCCGCAATGCGGGGACGGCGACCTGATCGAAAAGAAAGCGCGGCGTGGCAATGTCTTCTATGGGTGTTCCAATTACCCGAAATGCGACTTTACCTCGAACAACAAGCCGGTCGACCAGAAGTGCCCGGAATGTGGCAGTTCTTATCTGCTCGAAAAAACGTTGAAGTCTGGAGTTTTTCTCGTCTGCCCGAACAATAAGAAGACTTCGCCGGAAGACGAGGCACCGAAGAGGCGCGGCAAGAAGGTCGCTGAAGAGCCAGCGGGGGCAGTCGCTTGCACCTTCATCCGCAAGATTGCCGACGCACCGATGCCAATACCGCTGCCTCCGATGCCAACAGCCGCGACGCACGCCCCGCTTGTGGAGCAGCCGGTGGGTTGATAGTTCAATCGTTGATTTGTGATCACAAATAAGGCTTCACAACTTGTTACGCGAAGCTCATAATTCATCTTGCCAACTGTAAAGAGAGCTTCGGCTCTTGGAGAACTAAAAAATGAAGCGTTTTCTGGCATTCGCTGTAA
>Ga0302325_10019492_pt1 | contig 14267 bp, 12 predicted proteins | sample Palsa_T0_2_FD_201948 | JGI IMG/M metagenome (GOLD analysis project Ga0302325, IMG submission 201948) | Peat permafrost microbial communities from Stordalen Mire near Abisko, Sweden - Palsa_T0_2 | ecosystem: Environmental > Terrestrial > Soil > Palsa > Peat permafrost | place: Sweden: Abisko... | reverse complement strand
CTGTCTGTGTGGGTGTCTCCCCCTCGTCGGGCGTCGGGCCTGCATTCTCATTAGCCATCAATCACCTCCAGTTACTTTGAGACCTGCTTCGTTACACTTTTCCGGCTATTTAATTTCAACCCGTTTCACGCACCAGGGCGAAGTTCAGGGTCTCCAGTGCGCCAGGCCCGTCAAGTGTGACCGGCTTCGAAACTGCCCGATAACCTTGCGCGAAGACCAAAATGGTTCGCTTTCCGGGCTCCACGGCGCCCAGCAGGTACAGTCCCTGCGCGTCGCTGAATGCCCGCTCACCACTGCCTTTGACGCGTACCTCGGCCATGAACACACCGGCCTTATGATTGGCGCCGGTAACCTTTCCTTGGACGCTTGTGGGCTGCAGGACGATCTCGACGAAGGCCATCTTCACATTGCCCTTCACATCCAGGGACACCGTGGCTGTCCCGCTGGCGGTGCCGTATCGCTTACCGGAACCGGGAAAAGAAGCCGCCATTGTGTACTTGCCAACCGGCAGGTCCAGAAAGTAAAAGAGTCCGTCGGGCGCCGTCGCCGCCCGGTCCGGCCTTTCCAACATCGTGGCCCAACGGGATCCGTACTGAATCGATTTCCTGGTCAACGCAACTTTCACCGCCGGCGGCATCTCTGTGAGGCTGACCAGAACTCCGCCGATCGGCTTCCGCGTCCCGGCATCGATTACCCTGCCGCCAATCGCTACCTGATGATGGATCTGCTCCACCTTGATCAAGGTAATACCCTCTCCGATGCACTGAGCCCCAGTGTCTTGTCAATTACAGGCGCCTCGGTCTCTATCGCCCGGTCGGGTACGATGCCGATCGTTACGGTGTAGTTTAACGAGGCTTTCGGCTTTCCACCGACGGCCTGCCAGAACTCGCCGACGCTTTGCAAACGACCCGGTTGCAGGGAGAGGGAAGGCAGTGGCGGCTCCTGCCCCCTCAGGCTTCCTTGCAACAGCACCTCGGGAATAGTGCGGTGGCGTACCAGCACCCTCATCACCTCACTGAGCAGGCGGTGCTCGTCCAGCGCCCGCGTTGTGGAACTATCGCTCGACCATGCCGTGACCAAATACGAACAATCCACTCGGACCGGCGAGCGCCACTTAACCGCCGTTCCATTGTTCTGTCGCTCGACGACCCAGCCCGTGCTGCGCAACTCCAGGTTCTCCCGGATGTCATATAAAAACATGTCGATGGCAGGGAGGGTAACGGTTGCCGGCGGAAACTCGCTATCCGGCGCGGCGAAGCTGATAGCCACCTGCTCCACCAGCGCAGGCGGCAGTTCACGTCTCAGCAACTCCTCCAGCGTTCTATCCAGGTCGTCGATCATGCGGTGGTCTCGTTGCTTTCCGCCGCCGCAACCTCACACTGCGGCCAATCCTCGCGGTTGATATTCGGGTTAACAACCTTATTGTCGAAGTCTAGCCAGATACGCTTGTCGTTCCGGCAATCGTAACCACGGCACGGCACCGGCCGGTTCTCACGCACCGTGCAGCGGCAGGCACTTCGTTCGAAATGCGTGCAATACCCGTCCTTGTCGTGAGCAATGAGGTAAGGTCGCCCCAGGTCCCATTTGATGATGCCCTCGTAGATGTCTTGTTTAGACAACGCAAAGCGGAGGCGGCAGCAACTGGCGTGGCAGAACTCGACCCGGTTCTCACAATCGATTTTCGCCTCTTCCTGGAACGTGTACTTATCTTCTACGGCATCCTGGAGCATCACTCCCAGGCCCTTCTCTTTGAGTTGAGCGGTGAGCCGCTCGGCCGCGACCTTCTTGTGCTGGTCCAGTTCCTGAATTGTGATGATCCCTCGCTCGCTGAGCAGTTCCACCAGACCGTAAAGAAACGAGGACGCCTCCAGAGTCTTGTTTGTGTTTTGGCTGAGGCGCGTGTGCGTATAGAACAGCCCGTCAGCCACTTCCTTCCGCAAATCGTCTGCACTGGCCCGACCGCGATCGACTATCGCCGCATCTGACCCTGCCGTATTGTTGGCGATTCGCCCTGACGCCCTTGCGTCGTCAATTCCATTCGCGTCGATGTTCATCATCTGCCTCGCCGGAAATAGCCGGTAACTGCCCTGTAGAAGTCCGCTCCATACCGGGAATCTTCTGGAACTGACCTCACGCTGGCGTTCAGAACGGATTGCTCGGGAATCCTCCTCGCATCAGCGGTCTTTGTCTCCTGGTGCTCTCGGATACGCCCTTCCGCCCTGTTATCGACCTTCATGCCGGCCTGATGTTTTCGAATCATGGAAATTTCCGGCATCCTACCCAAACTCTCCCTGCACCACAACCTTCCCCATCTTCTGGAACTCCCGCCGAGTCCCGTGAAGCAGATGGGTCATATTGACCACCCCGCCATCGCTCGCGGCCAGGAACGCGGCTGCCAGCGCGATGTTGCGAATATTTCCTCCGGCGATTTCGAAGCGGCGAGCCATAAAGTCGAGATCGAGCTCGGCGCTCTGCTGCGTTTCTACTGGCCAAACCCCTTCCCAGATGCGGCGCCGGTCGGCTTCGTTTGGAAATGGAAACTCCACCATGAAATGCAAACGGCGGACGAAGGCGTCATCCATGTTCTTGCGGAAGTTGGTAGCCAGGATGGCCACCCCTTCGTGCTCTTCCATCTTCTGCAGCAAGTAGTTGATTTCGATGTTGGCGTAGCGATCATGGGAGTCGCGCACCTCGCTACGTTTGCCGAAAAGGGCGTCCGCCTCGTCAAAGAAAAGAATGGCGTTACTGGATTCGGCCTCGGCAAAAATGCGAGCCAGGTTCTTTTCGGTTTCACCGATGTACTTGCTGACCACGGTCGAAAGGTCGATCTTGTAAAGATCGAGCCCCAGTTCGGCGGCCATAATCCCGGCTGCCATGGTTTTGCCGGTGCCCGAGGGCCCTGCAAACAGGATGTTCAATCCCTTGCCCAAAGAAAGCTTGCGATCGAAGCCCCACTGATCGTAGACGAGCGACCGGTACTTCATGGAGTTGCAGATTTCGCGCAGATGCTGCAGGCGGTCGTCGGGCAGAATGAGGTCATTCCAGGTGTGGTGCGGTTTGATTTTGCGGCCCAGCGTGGAAAGTTTCCGACTGGAATGCAACCGGCATGCCTCATCGAGGTCGGCCTTGCTAACGGCTCCTTCCTCTGGATCGCGCCAACATGCCAGACTACGAGCTGTACCGGCCGCGTCCTGTATTTGCCCGGGAGTGAAGCGGAACTTATTTGCCAATGCGGGCACATCCAGCTGACTGACGTCGCCCAGAGCCTTCTCCCACAGTTGGACGCGTTCACCGTAACCAGGACGCTCGAATTCCAGGCGCAAGAATGGCAAGCGGCTCAGTTCGCCGGTAGGGTCCCAAGCAGCTTCAGCCGCCAGAAAACCGATCTCCTGCCGCGAGTCCATTTCCCGCAGCAAAGTCAACCGCCAGGCGCTCTTCTCATCCGTAAGCAACGCGTCGAACCCGTTCCAATACAGCGCCGCTCGCTGCAGAAGGGCCTCACGTTCAGCCAATTGGATGAGGTTTTGAGAACCCGCTTCATCGCAGCACGTCAGGTGTTTTACATCCACCACCAAAAGGTTGAGCTTGGCTTCCTGGCAGAGCGCCTCGGCAACCACTTGCTTGCCGCTACCATAGGGGCCTTGCAAATAAACCAGGATTCCAGATCCGCGCCTCCGTTGAGCGAGCGACGCCAGGCGCTGCTTCTTTTCCGGCGCCATGACCAGTTCGTGAAACGAAGCCTTCGGTTCGACCAGGGTTACGGAGGTTAGCAGTCCGGCGTCGGGCCCATTCGATCCTAACAAATAACTCACAATCCGCTCATCGATCCTTAAATACTTACCGAGCAGAGTGGGATAGGGCTGTGACGGATCGTCGAATAGTTGCAGTAGTCTTCCCTTTATCAAACTCGATCCGGGCAGGAATCGTTGGCGGCCCTCCATTTTTGCTTCAAGCGTGGGACAAAGCAAGCTCAGCACCAGGTCCACGCTGGGCCGCCTCTTCGTCACGTCATCGTGAAGATACGCGTAGAGGCGTTCGTAGCGACGATCCAGCTCCGGGGCCAGGCACACCAGCAGACAATCCACCTCAAAGGGAGTCAGTTGAAAGAGACGAGACAGTTCGGCCAGGCGCGGATGATCAGCTTGTTCGGCTGGCTCAGAAAAGTACGTTACGGGTTCATCCTCGCCCCGCGCCACGGGCCCGCTTGCCGATTCGGGCACCTCGGTTAGAAGTTCATCCACCTCCTGTTCCGAAATCAAGAAGCCCTGGAACTGTTCTTCCGCCTTGGCTGCCCGCCGCGCTTTCTGGATCTGTAACCGGATCATCCGGTCGATTCGATCCAGTCGAGCCAGCAATCCCCGCAGGGAGACAGGCTGGGTTGCGATCTCCGAACGCTGCTCCCCTCGCTCTACCTTGGTGTCACTGCTGGCGCTCATCGCTGCTGCTCTGGCGGGCGGATCTCGCCGAATGTCCGCTCGTATTTCTGGACTGAATCGCGAAGGACCTCAAGTAATTCCCTGGCATAGGTCGGACTGGTAATGATCCTGGTGTGGACCTTCTCCTGCGACGTCTCGGCAAACAACTGGCCGAAATCCAGGATGAACTCGAAGGCATTATGGCCCACCTTGAAATAGTTGGCGTATTTGCCTTCAATGGTTGAAGACTCCTCTTCGTGACTCATCGACTGGCCGACTTCGGCAAAACCAACATCGGGTTCCTGCGGCTTTATCACATTAAACCGGGCACAAACACCAGCAATTCGAGACCCATACCGGAACAATCCTCTCGCGAACGTAAGGGTTTGTTTTTGAGTTACTTGGCTTATTTTCACGCCAGGCACACCAAAGCCGACGTTCCGCGATGTTCGGTATCTTGATACAGCCGGAGGCCAGGCAGTGAACTCCAGCATAACGTTGGATGTTGATTTCATTGAAGAAAGCGCCGGTCGGCTGAAGTGTAACAGCTTGTGTAACACAAATACTCCAACGTGTGACAGTAGTTACAATTTATTGGTTGCCTAATTTGGGAACCTGGTACTTGGCCATCTTGCGATAGAGGGTCATCCTCGACCACCTCAGCTTGTCGGCTGCTTTGCTCTTGTTCCAATCGGTGGACACCAAAGCCGAAAGCATTCGCTTGCGCTCGTCGTCCGGCTGTGAGATCTGGCCTTCGCACTGTTCACGTAGATAACGCGGCAGGTGGGCCGCTGAAATATCCGTGGATGACGTGTGAATCGAGATAGCTTCCAGGACATTCTTCAGTTCGCGAACGTTGCCGGGCCAATCATAGGCAAGCAAGTACTCCCAGGCGGAATCCGTCAGACGCTGCATCTGCCGGCCGAACCTGGAATTGAAGTCTTTCAGATAGTAGCTGGCGATAGACGATATATCCTCCTTTCGTTCTCTCAGCGATGGCAGATGGACGCGAGCCACGTTCAAGCGAAAATACAAGTCTTTCCGGAACTTCTCTTCTCTGACGAGCGTCTCCAATGCCTGGTTGGTGGCCGCAATGATGCGAACGTCGATCGACATGCCGACACTTCCCAGCCTCTGAATCTCCTTGCTATCGATGGCTCGGAGAATCTTAGCCTGAGCATAGGCGCTCATGTCGCCAATCTCATCCAGGAAAATGGTTCCGCCATCCGCCGCCTTCATCTTTCCATCCCTGGCGGACTCTGCGCCGGTGAAAGCTCCCCGCTCATAACCGAATAATTCGCTCTCCAACAAGGTGTCCGGGATGGCGGCGGAGTTCACGGTAACGAATGGTTTATCGCTTCTGGAACTGCTCCGATGTACAAATTCGGCCGCCAGTTCCTTGCCAGTACCTGTCTCTCCCGTAATGAGGATATTACTATCGGTGGACGCCGCTCTAGACAGGTACGTTTTCACTTCCTGCATCGACTGGCTCTCGCCGATCATCACGCCGGCATTGTTAGGAACTGGAGATCGCGCGGCCTGGAGTGACTTCCGGCGCGTGGTTTGGCGTAAGCATCGCCGCACCGCACCAGCCAACTCCGTGGGACTGCACGGAAATGTGACATACTCGTTAACGCCGGCTCGCAGCGCGGCAATGGCTAGTTCCTCAGAGCTATCGGGCACGAGCAGCAGCAGAGGAATCCAGCCGGGAGATTGCCGAATCTGCTTCGCCACAGCACTCAGGCTGTGAATATCAGCGAGCGAAGGGCCCATGATTGCCAACTCCGCTCCGCACGCGAGGACCTCCCGGGTCAAGTCGGCTCCCGACGTTGGGATCACTTGAAAGTCGTGCTGGCACAATAGACTGCCAACAGTATCGCGCACGGATACCCTTGGCTCAGCGACGAGGATGACTGATCTGTGCATGGCTCTTAGCCTGGCTGGCAAGCCATCGTCTGAGTATAGTGACTCTTTTTGGCCGTCCGTTGCAAGTCCCGCAACACTAATCGGCAAAATAAATCCACTTTGCCGACCTTTGTCGCTGAATTGCCCGGTAAAGACCCTAGATTAAACACCCGCTCGAATCAGGGATTGCAGCCTGGCAGATCTAGTACTCGGTTCGCGATAGCCTAAGCGCAGTGCTGTTATTGTTATCATCAAGACGCAAGGGAGCCTACCACTGCGCCAGACCGCTAGAGACTTGATGCCGATACTTCCGGTTGCAACCCTTTTGTTGTTCGTTGCCGTGGTGGACGGGAGCCCAAACAGCGCGGTGTTCGAAGTGCAGTGGGCATCGGACCTCAGACTGGCGCGCCCCTCCAAAGCCATGGAGCGCCTTCGTGAGCCATTTGATTCGGCGCTTCCATTCAAGAACGGAGAGCAGCGGCTTGCGGCTAAGAATTGCGCCGACCTGATAGCATACCGCAAGTCTGGTTTTACACCTGTTTCGGATCGCGATGCCGGGATAGCCCAATCGCTGATTGTCGATTGCCTGGCGGTGAAAGCGCTCTATAGTGCAACGGTGCCACGCGAATCATTTTTACGAGCTTTCCACCTGGATCTGCACGCATTAGAGCTCCTTCCGCCTAATCTCGCTCCGATTATTTCAGACGAAGACCGCCAAAACGTCCGGAGCGCCGCGGCAAAAGGAATGTCCTGGAAGCAATTTGATTCTTCCGCGAGCGCTTCGGTCCAAGGCGAATCGCTTGCGGTCATAAGCGATGACACCCGAACCACCGTCAAGATCTACGGGCGCGGCGACTTCAACGCGGATGGGATCGACGATTTGCTGGTACGCGTGGATACCGCGGCGATGCACGGCACATACCGAAGCAGCCGCTTGCTTTTACTCACAAAAACTCGCAGAGATGGAATACTTCGAATGATTCGCGAGTTCAACTGATGGGGGAGCCAGAGTTAGCCTGCGGTAGTTTAAGTGGCCGCGCTTGCAAACAACGCCTGGGTCTTCTGGTTCCGCTCCTCGCTGATCCCATTGCGATGGCACTGCGCGGCGCACGTAGCCCAATCCCCGGCTTCGGCCGCCGCCTTCAGGCGAGGAAAATGGCCGGCAAGTCCTGCCACCCCGAGATTGAACGCCATGTCCAGAAGCGCGTCTTGGGCCGGTTCAGGATAATCGTCGTAACCCGCGAACTTGGAGCGAACACCCGCTTCAACACTGGCAATGTCGGCGCTCAATAAATCCTGAATCGCGGAATCTGTCATGTCGAGCGTCGTAAACTGCAGATAACGTTGCGCGATGAGTCCCTTCTGCTGCTGACTAATGCTGGTATGTTCGGCAGCGACTTGATCCGGAGTAGCCGGGGAGCCATTCGCGCGAACGACGAAATTGAGTTCGCTGGCGGCCGCGGCATTGGGAATCATATGGCCCACGCCAACCGTAACCAGACCGACAGTATCTAGATACATGTGTGGCACAGTGCCTTCCCCGGCAGCTAACATCTCTTTGAGTTGCGTGTGGTCTCCCATGTGAAATCCTTCGCTTTCTGCTGCTTAGGCTAAAGTATACTTCTTTATGGCTCGCGTGACTCGCTGGACCGAACTACGGCACCGTGACGGTGAACTCCCCAGGTGTAGTGAACGTGATCACGCCGCCCCACAAGCACATGAGGTTGGAGGTGTTGTCCAGTGTTGGAAAATTGCCCAATACCACCGTCGGGGCGCCCGGCGTCCAAGGTGCAGGTGTATTTGGCAAGCAGGGCATCGGGGTCAATACCCCCAGCGCGGCAGCGGTGGCCGAGGCTACCATCGGATTTAGGATCGACATGCACATGCCGAAAGGCATGATGTTAACCAAAGGTACGTGGTCCATGATATTTGCGTCTGGTTGGTGTTGCGTAAACGTCCTGTTTTCCGGCAGCACTACCAGTGAACTCGGCGCCACGCCGAAACTGCACTGCATCATGGCGCCCATGCAGACTTGCATCGCCATACGTTTCCTCCAGCAATCGCGTCGTCCTATTGTACCGATCCAATCGCCGGGAAATCACAAAATATTGAAGCTGCCAGAATATTTCGCAAAATGCCCACGAATGTCGCCGCGTGTTTTTTTGGCACTCTGCAAACTACATGGAATCAATAGCTTACGAGTATTTTATCATTCTTGATATCCGTATGGAACTTACTCGCTCTGCTTGCGGTTAGCATCGACATAAGAGAGCCAGGTCGCAGCAGAATAACCACAAAACGATTCACGACTTGAAACGTCCGGTGTATACTTGACACTATTAATTGTAAGAGATACGAGGAGAGGACGATGCAGCGAATCAAGGCTCTTGCTTTAGCGGTCCTGTTTCTACTCATCGCCGGCCTCCTGGTCGCGGAATTGAAGACCCCCTCTTTGACTGCGAATTGCGCCGAATGCGGAGATGGTCCGAAGGACAAGAAGTGTCCGAAGGGGCAGAAATGCGCCAATGGCAAGTGTGTGAAAAAATAGCGCATCCTGATGATTTGATATGAAACGACGCCAGCCGGTCTGTCACTACCACCGCAGCGGCGTTTCCGAATCGATCCTGACTGGAGCACGCGATGTCATACCTCTCGCAGTTTGAGACTGACCTGTTCATCAGTTACAGCCACCTGGATAACCAGGACGACACTCCGTGGGTAACGCGTCTTCATAAGGATTTAGAACGGCGATTGAGTCAATACCTCGGGGCTGCCATTGAGGTATGGAGAGATAGCCGTCTGCAAGGAAATGAGTTTCTGACCCCCGCAATTGAAGAACAACTGGCAAAGGTCGCGGTGATGGTCTCGGTCGTGTCGCCCCGTTACCTTCTCTCCGACTGGTGCCGGCGCGAGTTGCAAGGATTCCTGAATGCCGGCGGCATGCGGCCGGGGACGCAGTCACATGGCAAGTCGCGACTGTTCAAGATCGTGCCGACGCCGGTGGAGCCCCGCGATCAACCGCCGAACACTCAGGACCTGCTGGGCTACGACTTCTATCGAGTGGACCAGGAAAACGGAGTGCCGCGCCGTCTTCCGGACCGCGACCCCAGACCGGATGCCGAGAAGGCATATTTGGCTAAACTCGACGATGTCGCTTTCGACATCCACCGCCTGTTGAAGCAGATGGCGACTGAGCAGGGACAGTCATCGAATCCCCGCGGCGCCGGCGATAACACGCGCAGTAGCACCAATGTGAACGTATATCTGGCAGAAACAAGCTCTGACCTGACCGCGAGCCGCGATCAAATGCGACGCGAGCTGCTGGCCCGCGGTTTTCACGTATTCCCGGATCATGAGCTGCCCCGTGAGGTTACCGAAGTCGACGAAACGGTCAGGCGAGACCTGGAGACCTGCAGTCTCTCAATCCACATGATCGGCAGCCGGTATGGTTTCGTTCCCGAAGGCAGCACACACTCGATTATATGGTTGCAACAAGAGCTGGCCAGCGGGCAACAGAACGGTCACGGCAAACGACCTTGCATCTTGTGGATACCTCCCGGCCTGGAAGTCAAAGAGGAACGGCAGCTTGAATCGATTCATAATCTCCAGGAACAACTCCGGGATGAGAGCCGATTCGAGCTGCTGAAGACCCCTTTGGAGGGGCTGAAGAGCTACGTTTTCGACCGTCTGATTCCGAAGCCTGCAAGAGCATCGGCCGCCGGGAAATCTCCCGATCCTGTCGAGCGCCGCCGCATTTATCTAATATGCGAAGCGCGGGATTTTCACCCGGTCGAGGCAATCCGCAAATGCCTTTTCGATCATGGTGTCAGCGTCGATTTGCCTCTCCGCGAAGGCGACCAGCAGGAAGTTCGCCTGGAACACGAGGCCACGCTTCAGGAATGCGATGGCGTCCTCATTTATTATGGAGCCGGCAGTGAGGGCTGGTTACGCGAAAAGATTCGCGATCTGCGGAGGGCCCGCGGGCTGGGCCGCTCGCGGCCGTTTTCGCCGCTGGGGGTTTATATCGCGCCAGAGGCTACCGAGAGCAAACAAGACTACATGAATCCGGAGGCCATCGTCATGCGGAACTTCGGGGTGTTCTCTCCGGAGGATCTTCAGCCTTTCGTGGATCGCCTCGCGGAGGAAGGAGCCGCCCAGCAAAAAGGAGTCGCGGTATGACAGCAGCTTCTCCGGGCCTGGCGAATCCCTTTCCAGGTCTCCGCCCATTTGAAGAAGATGAGAGCGATCGGTTCTTCGGCAGAGAGACGCAAACCGACGAATTGCTCCGCCGTCTGGGTCGCTCCCGCTTCGTCGCGGTGGTGGGTACATCGGGCAGCGGCAAATCGTCGCTGGTTCGGGCCGGGCTGCTACCCGCGCTCGTGGGAGGTTTGTTGACCGATGCGGGTTCGCACTGGCGCATCGCCGAGTTCCGCCCCGGGGGTGATCCCATCGGCAGGCTCGGCGATGCGCTGCACGCCGCATTTCCGGCCGCGGCAGAACCCGAGGAAGAGCGTTTCCGCCGGGATATGCTGGAGACTTCTCTTCTCCGGAGCTCGCTCGGGTTGGTGGAGGCCGCTCGCCAGGCTCCCTTGGCCCCGCACGAGAATCTGCTGGTCGTGGTGGACCAGTTCGAAGAGCTTTTCCGCTTCGGGAGGCTGCCGGCGTCCGATGGCGGAAACCGGGCCGCCTTCGTTCGCCTGCTCCTTCAGGCGATCGGCCAGCAGGAGATTCCTATTCATGTCTTGATCACCATGAGGTCGGATTTCCTCGGCGATTGCGCGCAATTCCCCGACTTGCCGGAGACCATCAACGAAGGTTTGTATTTGATTCCGCGCATGACGCGAGACCAACTCCGTCAGGCGATCACAGCCCCCGCGGCGGTTACGGGAACCGGAATAACTCCCAGGCTGGTGCAGCAACTCCTAAACGACGTGGGCGACGACCCGGACCAGTTGCCCCTTCTCCAGCATGCGCTCATGCGCATGTGGGATCGTGCGTCGCGGGTGGGTGATAAAGACAAATCGATTGACTTGGAGGATTACGAGGCGATTGGCGGGATGGCTGACGCATTGTCGCGGCATGCGAACGAGTCCTGGGAGAGGATAGCTGACGAATCCGTCAGAGAACTGGCCAAACGAATGTTCCAGTGTCTGACGGAGAAGGGTCCCGATAATCGGGAGGTGCGCCGCCCCACGACACTTGGCCAGATGTGCGGGATTCTGGAGACCGATCCGCAAACGCTGGAACTCTTAGTCAACCACTTCAGGACCGAAGGGAGAGCGTTCCTGACGCCGACGGCGTCGACGCGGCTCGATCGGGATTCGATTGTTGACATCTCCCACGAAAGCTTGATCCGCAAATGGGACAGACTTCGGCACTGGGCGGACGAGGAGGCGGAGTCGGCGACGGAATATCGGCGCCTGGCTGAAGCTGCGACTCTCAACCGCGCCGGCAGGCTGGGACTCTGGAGCAATCCCGCGCTGCAAGTGGCCCTCAACTGGAAGCGAAAAACCAGGCCCAACAGGGCGTGGGCGGAGCGTTACGCGCCTGACTTCGAGCTTGCGATGGGTTTTCTGGACCGCAGCGTCGTGGAAGAGAAGGCTGCAGCCCAGCGAGGAGTGCAGGCCGTTCGCACGGAGAAGATGAGAAGGAGACTGGCGGTTCTGACCATTCTCGGTACCACAGTCTCCGCGGTCTTCGGCTGGCTCTTGTTTCAAAATTCGAAACTGCTAAACGAGACCCGAGCGGTCCGGGTCGCCGTACAGGCGGCGCTTCTGGCGAGCCAAAAGGACGCTGGCTTGACCAAAAGCGTACAATTGGCCGCGGAATCCATGCGCCTGAATCCCTCGCCCGATAGCGACGAGGTGATGCGAAACGGCCTCGCGCTGTTGCCCCGGCAGTTCGTTGGTTTCAAGCATAACGACAAAGTCAACTCCGTGGCGTTTAGTCGGGATGGGAAGTATCTGGCAACAGGCAGCTACGATAATTATGCGCGAGTCTTCGATCTGACTACGAAGAAAGAGATTTGGCGGCTCAATCAGGATGACCTGGTCCACGCGGTTGCCTTCAGTCCGGATGGCCGTTTTGTCGCTACCGCCGGAGCCGACAAGTCCGCCAGGGTCATCGAGGTATCTACCGGTAAACAGCTCCTTCGCATCGATCACACAGGCTACGTATTATCAGTGGCGTTCAACTCGGATGGGCGACTCCTGGCGACCGGAAGTGCCGACAATATCGCCCGTGTCCTGAAGGCTGATACCGGCCTGGAAGTGTTGAGGGTCGTACAGAAAGGAGCGGTGAATGCCGTCATGTTTAGCCCGAATGACCGCCTGCTCGCCACCGCCAGTGACGACAAGACCGCGCGAGTGATTGACGCAGTCACGGGCCATGAGGTTTTCCGCGTCGTACATCGGGCTGCGGTGGAGGCCGCTGTGTTCAGCCCCATGGGACATTTTCTGGCTACCGCCAGCGCGGATGGAACCGCCCGCGTGGTGGTGGCAGCCACGGGCAAGGAGGTCTCGCGGGTCGGCCAGCTGGGCAAGGTCCATTCTGTGGCGTTCAGCCCGGACGATCGCCTTCTGGCAACCGGAAGCGAAGATGGTACGGCACGAGTGCTTGTGGCCGCCACTGGGGGCGAAGTTTCGCGGCTCAAACATCAGGGCAGCGTCGACATGGTGGCCTTCAGCCCCGATGGTGACTTCGTAGCTACGGCAAGCCAGGACGACACCGCCAGAGTGTTAGAAGCGCTCACTGGACACGAAGTCTCGAGACTCTCTCATAAGTCGAATGTAGTCGCTGTGGCGTTCAGTCCGAATGGACAATACGTCGCGACGGGAAGCGCCGACGGAAGGGCGCGAGTGTTCGAAGCGACCACGGGAAAAGGCACGTTTCACATTTCAAACGCTGATGACGTGGCAGCGGCGGCGTTCAGCGAGGACGGGCGGTTTGCTGCTATTGGCGAGTTGGATAAGGCGCGCGTAATCGATACGAGAGACGGTCATGTGATCACGTCTATCAAGTGCGACTCCGTCTATTCGGTCGCATTCAGTCCGGATGGCAAACAGTTAGCCATTGGCGGCGCCGATGGCACCTTACGAGTTACGGACGCAGCCACCGGCCAGGAACTAACTCGGCATTCGTTCCAGGGCGCCTTGAACGCTGTCTCCTTCAGTCCCGACGGAAGATATCTGGCCGCAGCCGGCGCTGACAAAACTGCCCATGTGATAGACTGGCGCAGCCACAAAGCAGTGTCCGACTGCAAGCACTCAGATGATGTCAAGGCCGTGGTATTTAGCCCGGACGGGCAGTGGATTGCAACCGGCAGCGACGACAAGGCGGCCACTGTCTTTAGGGCGGCTACAGGCCTAAAGGTTAGAAGTTATCCGCACCAGGATGCGGTGGTTGCGGTGGAGTTCAGTCCCGACGGCAAATACCTCGCTACCGGGAGCGTCGACAATACGGCCCGCCTGATAGAGCGGGCTACGGGGAAAGAGGTTTACCGCCTCACGCACCTGGATTGGGTATATGGCGTCGCATTTAGCCGTCCGAACGGCCGATATCTGGCTACCGCTAGCAGGGACAAAACAGCGCTCATCGTGGAGCGGGCCACGGGCAAGAGACTCTCGCGGATCACACACGAGGGTATGGTCATAGCGTTGGAATTCAGCGATGAAGGCAAGTACCTTGAGACATTTGCTGGGGATACATTTTCCCGAAACCTTGTGCGTCCGCAAGACCTGATTAGTGAGGCGTGCGCGCGTCTGTCCCGTAACTTGACCCACGAGGAATGGGATCAGTACTTCCCAGAGGCCTCCTATCATAAGACCTGCCCAAACCTGCCTTCGCAGTGAACTTCTTATTTAGTATCCATAGCCAGGTCTAAACCCACCGCCTTTCAGGTGGTCAGCTTCCAGCAGGTTTCACTTTTCCGCTGTCGGATACTTGCAA
>Ga0302325_10019490_pt1 | contig 14268 bp, 7 predicted proteins | sample Palsa_T0_2_FD_201948 | JGI IMG/M metagenome (GOLD analysis project Ga0302325, IMG submission 201948) | Peat permafrost microbial communities from Stordalen Mire near Abisko, Sweden - Palsa_T0_2 | ecosystem: Environmental > Terrestrial > Soil > Palsa > Peat permafrost | place: Sweden: Abisko... | reverse complement strand
CCTGCAGCAGGCCGGACCCGTAGGCTGGGATCGCCAGGCTGCCTTGGTCGATCCCGAACGTCGCCGCCGCCTGGATCATCAGACTCACCGACGCTGGCGCACTCGCCGTTCCGGTCGGCGCCTTGCTGGTGGCGTCGGTCGCGGCGGATTCCGACGTGGCGTTCTTCTTCACGCCGCTGGTCATGGCGGTGATCAGTTCATCGCCGTTGCTGTCGTAGCTGATGGTCCCGTTGATCGTGCCGTTGTTGGTCAGGGTGCCTTTGAGGAACTCGAGCGTGCCGCTGGTCACCGTGATCACGCCGTCGTTGACGAAGTCGACCGCAACCTCGCTGACGCCAGTGCCGGCGGTCTTCTCGAACAGGCCGTCGTTCGTGACCGTCGACGCCGCCGAAGACCCGCGCGCGATGCCGACATCGGCGACCAGGTCGTAAGTCCCCTTCGACGTGATGACCGCCTCGGCCGCATTGGCGCTGCTGTCGCCGACCTGCAGCCCGCCCGAGACGGTCAGCACGCTTTCGAAATTCATATCGACCGTGCCGCCGACCTCCAGCGTCTGGCCCTCGAGCAGGGACGCGTGGAGCAGGTCCATGATGCCCGTACCGGTGACGAGGTCCACGCCGTAGGCCGAATCGAACTCCGCCGCCCCGGACAGCACCAGCTTCGTCGCGCCGATATTGATCTCGTCGTTGCCGTTCGAGGCGTCGACGAAATTGCCGGCGTAGGTGAGCGAGGCGCCGAGCGTCAGCAGCGCGGTATTGTACAAATCTATCTGCGCGACGCTGAGCACCGAGCCGGAGTTGAACGTGGTTTGTCCGGCCAAGCCCAGAATGAGCTGCTTGCCGGAGATCGTCGCGTCGTTGATCAGGATGCCGGTGTTGTCCAGCGCCCCGGTGGCGATGTTGAGCGTACCGCCGGTCAGGTTGTTGAACGTCGTCGTAAAGGTGGCGATCCCGGTCCCCGCGTTCACCGCCACCGTGCCCGAATTGTCGAAGTGGGAGGCGGTGGCCGCGCCGTTGTCGATGGTGAAGGCGCCGGCCACATTGTAGTGGGCGTCTGCCGCGTTGACGATCGACGCCGTCTCGGCGCCGCCGCCGCCGATCTGGACGCCCGCGTTCTGATTGATCGTGCCGGTGTTGTCGATCTCCACTGTCCCGTCGACGACGGCGCCGCCGAGGGAGACCTCCCCGGTGTTCGACAGCACGCCCGTCCCCGCGAGGTCGGTGACGCCGTAGTTGCCCTCGAGCGTGTTGGAGTCGCCCGAGAGCGTGAGCGTATTGGCGCCCAGGTTGATCTCGTCGCTGCCGTTGCTGTCGTCGTCGAAGACGCCGGCATAGGTGATCGACGCGCCGAGCGTGAGGTCGGCGGTGTCGTAGAGGCCGAAATTCGCCACGGTCAGCGTGCTGCCCGCGTTCAGCGCCAGCGATCCCACGCCGGTCACCTCCACCGCGCCTGCGCCGCTGATCGCGCCGGTGTTGACGACGGTCCCATCGAAATTCAGCGTCCCGACCTCGGCGCTGATCGTGCCGCTGTTGGTCACCGCCAGTGAGATCGCGCTGTTCTGGCCCGCGACGCCGCCGGTTTTTTCCAGCGTGCCCTTGTTGTCGAAGGTCGCGGTCGCGTCGTCCTCGCCGAGCACGGTGTCGTCGGTGAAATCGTATATGGCGCCGCTCTCGTTGGTGATCGAAGGGGCGTTGCCGCTGCCGTCACCGAGCGTGACCTGGCCGGTCTGGTTTATGGTCTTGTAGTTGCCGACCTTCAGCGTTCCGCCGAAAGCCACGCCGCTCAGCGTCATCACGCTCTCGTTGGTGAGGGCGCCTGATCCGGTGATATCCGCCGAGCCGTAGGATCCGACGATCGTCGCGGAGGCGCCCGACAGTTCCAGGTTTTCGGCCGCGAGATTGAACGTCGACGTGCCGTTGGATTCGTCGTCGAACACGGCGTCGATGGTCAGGCTGTCCTGCAGGTCGACGGTGGCGGTCCCATACATGCCGAGGGTCGCCACCGTGATGGTGGCCTTGCCGAGCGTGGTGACGCCGGCGACGAACGCGATCTGTCCGGCGCCGCTCAACGTGCCGCTGATCGTGTTCGTGGGTCCGTTGAGCTCCAGCTCGCCGCTGGCGGCGGCGAGGGTCCCCGTGCTCGCCACGCTGACGCCGATCGCGCTGACGCCGCTCCCCGACGTCTTCTGCAGCGTGCCGGCGTTGGTGAAGGTCGCGCTGCTCGCCCCCTGACCGATCCCGAAGTCGCCCGCGATGTTGTAGACGCCGGCCGCGGCGGTCTTGATCGCGGCGTCCACGTCGGTGGCGTCGCCGAGGGCGACTGACCCGGTCTCATTGGCGGTCCCGCTGACCGTGAACAACGAGGCGCCGCCGAACGTGTAGTTCGACAGCGTCGTCGTCCCGGTGACGGTGAACGACGTCGCGCCTTCCGACGCGCCGCCGAGCAGCTTCGCGGCCCCGGTGATCGAGATCGCGCCGACGGTCAGCGCGCCGCCGGTCTGGGTGTAGCCGTCGGCAAAGCTGGCGCTGTCCAGTATGTCCAGGCTGCCGCCGCCGAGGGTGAAGAAGTCCTGCCCGACCGTCAGCTTGTCGATGATGTCCGAGCCGCTGTCGTGGGTGATCGACTGGACGTCGGTGGTCGAAATCGCCACCGCGTCGCCGCTGTTGGGCAGCCGCCCCAGGCTCCAGTTCGCGACCGTCGCCCAGTCGCCGCCCGCGTTCACGTTCCAGCTGTTCGTTGTCACGATCGTCCCCCTACGGAATATTCGTCCGGCCCAGCCCCTGAGCCGTGGAAATTAACCATATCAGCGGCGCGCCGGCCTTTGAACTCTCAACTTGAGGGGGTCGGCTCGCCGCCGCCTGGGTACGGCCTATCCCCCACCATCTTCGGCGCGGCGGGGTCAAGGATGCGCCATGCCGGCCGAAACGGCGGCGTGCGCGAACGGCGTCTGGCCGGTGGGCGACGTGCTCGAGACCCGCGCGGCGGTCGCGGCGTCCGATGGGGCGAAGCCGGCCGCGGCGTGAGCGAAGGCGAGCACGTGAGGATCGATCGGCTTGGGCGCGCTCGCCGTGGGGTCGATCAGCGTCCCGCCGTGGCCGTCGCTGAACACCGGAAACGCGCTGGCGACGCCGCCCGCTAGCTTGAACGTGTAGGTCTTGCCGCCGTCGCTCAGCACCAGGGTCGAGCCCGTCGCCGTGGCCGTGGCGCCGGAGACATAGGCGATGCTGGTGAGGTCGATGTCCTCGTTGGCGCCGTCGAAGTTGGAGAGCGTGGTGGCGAAGGTTCCACCGGCCTTGGGCGCGTCGGCGGCATCGATCTGCAGCACCGCCGTCGCGCTGAGCGCCGGCTGCACGAAGCGCACATAGCCGCCGCCCAGCGCGTCCGAGGTCGCCAGCTCGACCCTGCCGCCGCTGATCACCGCGCCGCCGGCGAACTTCGTCCCGTCGCCGCTCAGCACCAGATCGCCGCCGCCGGTCGCGACGATGGTTCCCGACCCCAGCAGGATTCCGTCCAGCGCCGCCGCCCCCGAGACCGTCACCGTTCCGTCATCGGTGAGCTGACCGCCCGAGCGCAGGGCCAGGCCGCTCGCCGACCCGCCGGTCGAGATCACCAGCTTGCCGCCGCTGGACACCGTCGCCGCGTCCGCCGCGCCGCCGGAGAACACATAGGCGACGCCGCCCGCACTCACGACCGCGTCGTTGGTGGTTCCGGAGGCGAAGGCATATTCGGTCCCGCCGCTCAGCACCGTGGTCGCGTCCGCGACGCCGCCCGACTTGATGAACTCGATGGCCGCGCCAAGCACCGTGGTCGCGCTGCCGACGCCCCAGACGAACGCCAGGCCGCCGCTGGAGATCGTGGTCCCGCTGGCGAGGCCGCCGGCCTCGACGTCGGCCTTGCCGCCCGACACCGTGGTCGCCACTCCGACGCCGCCCGACACGATCACCTGGCCGCCGCCGCCCAGCACCGTCTCGCCGCTGACGCTCCCGCCCGACTTCACCACCAGCGCTCCGCCGCCGTGGATGGCGTCGCCGGAGGCTGTGGCCCCCGAGGAGACGTTCTCCTGGCCGCCGTCGCTCACCACCGTTCCCGTGGCCGCGCCGCCGTACGACACATCCTCCACGCCGCCGCCGAGCACCGTGGTCCCGCGGGCGACGCCGGCCGCGCGGACGATCTGCTTGCCGCTGCTCGAAATGACGGCCCCGCTGGCGACCCCGCCGCCCGAGACGTAGGCCAGGCCGCCGTCCAGCACTTCGGTTCCGCTCGCGACGCCGGACGACCAGACGTACGCCACCCCGCCGCTGGAGACCGTGGTCCCGCTGGCGACGCCGCCCGCGGAGACGGCCTGGGCGCCGCCGCTCTCGACCGTGTCGCCGCTGTCGACGCCGCCGCTGAGCACGGCCACATACCCGCTCGCAACGACGCTGCCGGAGGCGACACCGCCCGAGTTGATGTCAAGCGCGCCGCCGCTATCCAGCGTGGTCCCGCTCGCAACGCCGTCGACCGCCGCCTGGCCGCCCGACAGCGTGAGCGCATCAGCCACCCCGCCGGCGGAGATCACCGCCAGCCCATCGAGCAACACCACCCCGCCGCTGGCCGTCCCGCCCGAGAGCACTTCGAGCGTCACGCCGCTCGAGATCGTCAGGCCGCTGCTGGTGACGCCGGACGAGACGTAGATCGTGCTTCCCCCGCTCGAAACGGGTCCTCCGCCCGACACGATCGCGCCGCTGTCGATCGTCACGCCCGCCTCGATCGCCCCGGCCGAAAGCACCAGTATGCCGCCGGACTGGATGACGCCGCCGGACACCTCGCCGCCGGACGCGACGATCTCCTCGCCGCCGCTCGACACCGCGTCCCCGTCGCCGAGCCCGCCCGATCCGACGCGCACCACGCCGCCGGCCACCACCTGGGCGTCCGTGACCGTCGAGCCGGAATCGACCTGAAGCTCGGCGGGCGCGCCGTCTGACACGCCCGTGCCGCCAAGCGAGATGATCTGAAACTGGCTGGCCCCGCCGACCGACACGCCGCTGGCGCTTCCTCCGCCGGAGAGCGTGACCAACGCGCCGGAGCCGGTGATCGCCACCCCGCTGAGCGCGCCGGCGACGCCGCCGACCCCGGTCAGTTCGCCCGGCCCCTCGACGACGGCGTCGTTGCTGACCGACACGAACGACACCTCGGCGCCCGAGGCCACGCTCAGGGTCGCGCCGCTCTCCACGACCGCGTAGTTGAGGTCGACGAAGCCGCCGCTGAGCACGGTGACCCCGATCCAATCGGTTGTGCTGGTGACTGCGCCCGCGGTGAACTCGCCCGAGACGTCGTGCCCGAATTCGAGGGCGCCGCCGCTCTCGACCGTGTCGTCGTTGGCCGCTCCCCCCGCCAGGTCGAGCAGACCGCCGCTCTCGACCGTCACGCTGTTGGCGTTTCCGTAGGCGCCCGGATCGTCCGCCCGCTGGCCGGACACCACCAACTGGCCGCCGACCTGGACGACGCCGCCCAACGCCTCGCCGTCCCCTTCGACGTTCTCCGTCCCGCCGCTTTGGACCAATGTGTCCGCCGCGACGCCGTCGACGACCAGCGAGCCCGAGCTGGAAACCACCGTGCCGGAGGCGTGCCCGCCACCGTCGATCGTCGCCGAGCCGCGGCCGAGGATGGTCGCCGAATCGGCGTCACCGCCGGACGCCACGACCGCCTCGCCGCCGCTCTGCACTGTGACGCCGCTGGCCGAGCCGGTTGCGGCGACGACGAGGTCCGCGCCGCTGCCGAGGGTGAGACTGTCCGCCACCCCGCCAGAGGCGACATTCACCTCGGCGTCGACGACGCCCAGACCACGGATCACGCCGTAATCCGAGGACGCGCCGCCGTAGTAGGCGCCCTCGATCACCCCCGCGCCGGAGGCGACGCCGCCGGCGGCCACGCCCAGGCTGGCCTCGCCGCCGGCGGCGATATCCGCCGCGCCGCCGGAGGTGATGTGGATGCCCGGCGCGTCGCCGCCGGAGGAGACGATCTCGGCGCCGCCGCTGAAGACGGTGGCGGCCTGGGACTCGCCGCCCGATGAGACGACTTCGCTGCCGCCCGCGCTGAGGTAGTCGCCGTAGGTGGCGCCGCCCGCCAGCACGAAGGTAGAGCCGCCGGCGACCGTGTCGAAGTCGGCCGAGCCGCCGGACTCGACGTCGAGGACGTCGCTGACCTCGACCCCGGTAACGACGCCGTAGTCGAAATTGGCGCCCGCGAGCGTCCCGACGCCGAGGCCGGACACGCCGAAGCCGCCGGCGCCCGAGAGCAGCCCGCCTTGCGAGACGTTGATATCGGCGACGGCCGCGCCCGCCGCCACGCTCAGCACCCCCTCGCCGCCGATCGCGTCGTCGTGGGAGGAGCCGCCGGAGGAAATGAGGGCGAAGCCCCCGCTGACGATCGTGGCCGACACCAGCACGCCGCCCGACAGCACCGTCAGCGGGTCATCGCCCGCGCCGGAGGAAACGACGACGCCCGAACTGGTCTGGCCGGATGATATGGTGAGAGCCATCTCGCCCCGTTGCTGCGGCCGGAGCGCATTCTTCAGTCCGGCGTCGCAGCTTGGCAAGCGGCGTGCGCGTCGGGGCGGTCCTCAGTAAGGCCTGTCGCCGACCACCGTCACCCGCTCCACCACCCGGTGGTGCGGCCAGTAGTCGAGCACGGCGTAGTGCTGGGTGGGGCGGTTGTCCCAGAACACGATGGCGTTCGGGCTCCAGCGGAAGCGGATCTGGTACTCCGGCTGCTTCACCCGGTTGGTGAGGTAGCGCAGCAGTTCTCGGCTCTCGGCCGCGTCGACGCCCAGGATGCGCGAGGTGAAAGTGCGGTTGACGTAGAGCGCCTGCTCGCCGGTCTCCGGATGGGTGCGGACGACGGGATGGGCGACGGGCGGGGTGGTGCGATGCAGCTCCTCGCGTTTCTCGTCGCTCACCCGCACGCCGAAGCTCTGCAGGATGTCGTGCTCGGCCTGCAGCCCCTCGATGCGTTCCTTCATCCGGTCCGGCAGGTCGCGCCAGATGGCGACGGTGTCGGCGAACAGGGTGTCGCCGCCCAGCGGCGGCATGTGGCGCATCCTCAGGATCCCGCCCATCGACGGGGTCTCGCGGAAGGTGACGTCGGTGTGCCACTTGTCCGCCGCGCGGCCGCCGGGGATGGTGGCCTCGGTCCACTGCATGCCGTCGACGCCGACGATGTCGAGGATCATCGGATGGCCGGGCACGGTGGGCAGCACCGGATGGCCCTCCAGCTCGCCGAAATAGCGGCCAAAGGCGACGTGGGCGTCGTGGCTGATGTCCTGGCCCCGGAAGAAGATCACCTTGTATTGCAAGAGCGCGGTGCGGATCGCCGCCACCGTGTCCGGCGCCAGCGGGTTGCCGAGGTCGACCCCGCCGATCTCCGCGCCCAGCACCGGCCCGGCCGGCGTCACCGCCAGGCCGGCGGCGGCGTAGAGATCCCGCGCATCCTTGGCGTCGATGGGCGTCACCGCGTTCATGAGCGTTGTCTCCAGCTTCGGCCCGTCAATCTCGCCCAATCCAGGCGGAATTCCAGCCGTTTCGTCGCGCCGCCGGCCGACAACGGTCCCAGGAATCCTCCTCCCGTCACGTCCGCCGCAGATATTCGGCGTTGTGGCGCCGGTGATCGCGCGCCACAGAGGCCCGACTTTCGCGGGAGAGACGGAATGGAATATCGTCAGCTGGGCGCGTCCGGCTTCACGGTCCCGGTGCTGAGCTTCGGGACCGGCACCTTCGCCCGAGGCGCGAACCTCGGCTTCGCGGCGGTGGATGGCGCGGAGGCGCAGCGGATGGTCGACGTCTGCCTCGACGCCGGGCTCAACATGTTCGACAGCGCCGACATCTATTCGCGCGGCACGTCGGAGACGATCCTCGGCGAGTCGATCAAGGGCCGCCGCGACAAGCTCATTATCTCGACCAAGGGCACGTTCCGCAGCGGCCGCGACCCGAACGCCGTCGGATCGTCGCGATTTCACCTGATCCAGGCGGTCGAAGGCTCGCTGAAGCGCCTGGGCACGGACTACATCGACGTCTACCAGCTGCACGGGTTCGATGCGAAGACCCCGGTCGAGGAGACCCTGTCGACGCTCGACGACCTCGTCCGCGCCGGCAAGATCCGCTACGTCGGCGTCTCCAACTTCTCCGGCTGGCACCTGATGAAATCGCTCGCGGCGGCGAAGCAGTACGGCTGGCCGCGCTATGTCGTGAACCAGACCTACTATTCGCTGATCGGCCGCGACTACGAGTGGGAGCTGATGCCGCTGGGGCTCGACCAGGGCGTCGGGGCGGCGATCTGGAGCCCGCTGGGCTGGGGCCGGCTCACCGGCAAGATCCGCCGCGGCCAGCCGCTGCCGGAAGAGAGCCGGCTGCACACCACCGCCGCGTTCGGGCCGCCGGTCGACGACGAATACCTCTACCGCGTCGTCGACGCCCTGGACGAGGTGGCGGCCGAGGTCGGCAAGACCGTGCCGCAGGTGGCGCTGAACTGGCTGCTGCAGCGCCCCACCGTCTCGACGGTCATCGTCGGCGCCCGCAACGAGGAACAGCTGCAGCAGAACCTGGGCGCGATCGGCTGGAACCTCACCACCGAGCAGGTCGCCAAGCTCGACAAGGCCAGCGCCCGCACGCTCGCCTACCCCTACTGGCACCAACGCCAATTCGTGGAGCGCAATCCCGCGCCGGTCTGAGCCTACTCCGCGGCCACGCGGGCGGCGGCGTCGAAGAAGCGGTTCGCCGGACGCGCCAGGCCGAGGTTTTCGCGCAGCGTCCGGCCCTCGTACTCGCGGCGGAACAGGCCCCGCGCCTGCAGCTCGGGGATCACCTTGTCGACGAAGTCGTCCAGCCCCTCCGGCAGGAACGGGAACATCACGTTGAAGCCGTCGCAGGCCTCGCTCTCCAGCCACGCTTGCATCTCGTCGGCGATGGTGGCCGGCGTGCCGACGAACGCCGTGCCGCTGAAGCTGCCGGCGCGCGACGCGAGCTGGCGGATGGTCAGGTTGTCGCGCTTGGCGGTCAAAACGATGCGGTCGCGCGCGCTCTGGCTGGCGTTGGTCGGCGGGATCTCCGGCAGCGGCCCGTCCGGGTCGAAGCCGGAGACGTCGTAGCCCAGCATGCCGTTCAGGCTGGCGATGCCGCTGTCGTAGTGGACCAAGCTGTCCAGATGGGCGCGCTTGGCCTTCGCCTCGTCCACCGTCTCGCCGACCACCACCAGGGCGCCCGGCAGGATCTTCATGCCGTCGGGGTCGCGGCCGATCTTCGCCATCCGGCCCTTCACGTCGGCGTAGAAGGCGCGCGAGGCCTCGATGTTGCCGCCGGCGGCGAACACCAGCTCGGCGGTCTCGGCGGCCAGCTGCCGGCCGGCCTCGGAGGCGCCGGCCTGCACGATCACCGGCCAGCCCTGCACCGGCCGGGCGATGTTCAAGGGCCCGCGCACCGACAGGTATTTGCCCTTGTGGGCCAGCACGTGCATCCGCTCCGGATCGAAGTAGATCCCGCTCTCGACGTCGCGGACGAAGGCGTCGTCGGCGAAGCTGTCCCATAGGCCGGTGACCACGTCGTAGAATTCGCGCGCCCGAGCGTAGCGCTCGTCGTGATCCACCTCCTCGTCGAGGCCGAAGTTCAGCGCCGCGTCGGGATTGGCGGTGGTGACGATGTTCCAGCCGGCGCGGCCGCCGCTGATGTGGTCGAGCGAGGCGAAGCGGCGGGCGATGTGATAGGGCTCGTCATAGGTGGTGGAGGCGGTCGCCATCAGGCCGATGTGCTCGGTCACCGCCGCCAGCGCCGAGAGCAGTGTGAACGGCTCGAACGAGGTCACCGTGTGGCTGCGCTTCAGCGCGTTCACCGGCATGTTCAGCACCGCCAGGTGGTCGGCCATGAAGAAGGCGTCGAACTTGCCCGCCTCCAGCTTGGTGATGAACCGTTTCAGGTGGGCGAAGTTGAAGTTGGCGTCGGGGAACGCGCCCGGATAACGCCAGGCGCCGGTGTGGATGCTCACCGGCCGCATGAAGGCGCCGAGCTTCAACTGCTTCGTCGCGGGCATCGGCTCGGCCTTTCGGAGACTTGGGACAGCCCGGATGTATGTGCGCGGCGCAGGCCGGCCAAGCGGCGGGAGCGGCGCTCGGCGCGCAGTTTTTCTATCGGCCATGTCGGATTAAGTCGTTGTGGCCGTTGCGATCGGTTGCGATAGGCGTTCGTCCCCGAAAAGCCCGGAGGGCGCGGCCGCATGGATTTCCTGACGTCGATCAACCCGCTCTACTCGCTCTCCGGCTTCTTCGTCGGGGCGCTGGTGGGGCTGACCGGCGTCGGCGGCGGCTCGCTGATGACGCCGCTGCTGGTGCTGCTGTTCGGCATCCACGCCACCACCGCGGTCGGCACCGACCTGCTGTACGCCGCGGCGACCAAGACGGTGGGCACGGCGGTGCACGGCTTCTCGAAGACGGTGGACTGGGGCATCGTCGGCCGGCTCGCGGCCGGCAGCGTCCCGGCGACCGTCGCGACGCTGCTGGTGCTGTCGCGGGTGGAAAAGCAGATCGGCGCCGCCAACCACCTGATCACCGTCGTGCTCGGCTTCGCCCTCATCGTCACCGCCGTCGCGATCCTGTTCCGCAAGATCATCGTCGACTTCTTCCAGCGCCGCACCGGCCCGGATGGGCCGAAGCACGCCACCGCCATCACCATCGCGCTGGGCGCGATCCTGGGCGTGCTGGTCTCGCTGTCGTCGGTCGGCGCCGGCGCGATCGGGGTGACCGTGCTGCTGATCCTCTATCCGACCCTGCCCGCCGCGCGGCTGGTCGGCTCCGACATCGCCCACGCGGTGCCGCTGACCCTGATCGCCGGCCTCGGCCACTGGCTGATCGGCCAGGTCGACCTGCACCTGCTGGTCTCGCTGCTGGTCGGCTCGATCCCCGGCATCATCATCGGCAGCCTGGTCGCCGCCCGGGTGCCGGACAAGGTGCTGCGCCCGATCCTGGCCTCGACCCTGGCGCTGGTGGGCGGCCGGCTGGCGTTCTGATTAGCGGCTTCGCCGCGATCTCGGCCGCTGGCATTTCCCCGCCATCTCCAGCAAGGGGAGAAGGAAGCCCTAGCGGAACTCCAGGCCCTCGAAGGCGCCGGAGCGGCGCCATTCGTCGATGTACTTGAAATAGGCCGATGCGCCGGCGGGGTAGCCGACGTGGAGCTTCGCCGCCGGTCCCGGATCCTGGCCCTCGTTGTTGTAGTAGCCCGGCGTGCAGTCGGGTGAGCCGAGCATGCGGCCCATGCCAGTGAGCAGCAGCGCCACCCAGGCCGCCTCGGCTTCCCTGGTCACCTCGACTTCGGCGTGGCCGCCGTCCAGCGCCTGCCGGACCACTGTGGCGATGGTCTTGCCAGCCTCGGTCAGGTTGTGCGGCACGTTGGAGATCAGGTTCGCGCCCTGCGTCGGCTGCACGAAGAAGGCGTTCGGAAAGCCGTGCACATGGATGCCGTGCTTGGAGCGCATGCCCTGCGCCCAGGCCTCGGAAAGTTTCACCCCGCCGCGCCCGGTCAGGTCGAAGCCGGCGCGGCGCTTGTACTCGGTGCCAACCTCGAAGCCGGACGCGTAGATGATGCAGTCGACCTCGTATTCGCGCCCCGCCGCCACGACGCCGGTCTCGGTGATCCGCTCGACGCCCTTGCCGTCGGTGTCGACGAGGTGGGCGCCCGGCTCGTTGAAGGCCTGCAGATAGGCGTCGTGGAAGCACGGCCGCTTGCACAGCTGCCGGTACCAGGCCTTCAGCTTCTGCGCCGTCTCGCGGTCGGCCACGATGGCGTCCACCCGCGCGCGGATCTCCTCCATCTTCTCGAAGTCGGAGTCCTCGAAGGCGGCCATCATCTTCGTCGGCGTGCGATCCTCCGGCGCCAGCTGCATGATCTTGCCGCGGATGCGTCGCGAGAGGTCGGTCCAGCCGTCCTTGACCAGGTCTTCCTCGGCCATGAGGCCGGACTGGTTGTCGGTGAAGTTCTCCAGCCAGCGCTGCTGCCAGCCCGGGGTGGCGATGGCGGTGAACCAGTCCGGATCAATCGGCGCATTGGCGCGCACGTCGATCGACGAGGGCGTGCGCTGGAAGACGTAGAGCTCGGCGCAGGCTCGGGCCAGGTGCGGCACGCATTGCACCGCTGTCGCGCCGGTGCCGATGATCGCCACCCGCTTGTCGGCGAGCTTCTCCAGCGGCGCGCCGCCCTTGGACACGCTTTCGGGGTCGCCGCCGGTGTATCCGTAGTCCCAGCGGCTGGTGTGGAACGAGTGGCCCTTGAAGCTCTCGATCCCCGCGATGCCCGGCAGCTTCGGCACGTGCAGCGGCCCGGTGCCGAGGCCGATGAAGCTGGCGGTGAAGGCGTCGCCGCGATTGGTGCGGATGACCCAGCGCGAGGCGGCCGCATCCCAGGCGACGTCGGTGACCTCGGTGTGGAAAAGGGCGTTGTCGTAGAGGCCGTACTGGCGCCCGATCCGCTGGCATTGCGCCAGGATTTCCGGCGCGTGGGCGTATTTCTCGGTCGGCCGGTGCCCGGTCTCCTCGAGCAGCGGCATGTAGACCATCGAGGCGGTGTCGCACTGGGCGCCGGGATAGCGGTTCCAGTACCAGGCGCCGCCGAAGTCGCCGCCCTTCTCGACGATGCGCACGTCCGTCACGCCGGCTTCAACCAGCCGCGCGCCGGTCACCAGACCCGCGAAGCCGCCGCCGACGAAGGCGAAGGTCACGTGGTCGGTCTTGGCCTCGCGCGGCGCGAACGGCGTGTACGGGTCGTCGAGATAGTGGGCGAGGTGGCCCTTCACCTGCAGATACTGGGCATTGCCTTCGGGCCGCAGCCGCTTGTCGCGCTCGGCGATGTACTTGGCGAGCAGGGCCTGTTTGTCGATCGGGCGCTTGGCCGGCGCTTCGGCGTCTTCGGTCAGGGTCATACAAGCGTTTTAATCGAAAAACGGGGCGTGGAGCTACCGCCTATGGCGATCCTTTCGTCACACCACCGCCGCCTTCAGCTTCGCCGCCAGCCGATCCACCAGCAGCCGTGACTTCGGCGGCGGGCTGCGGCCCGCGGGGAGCAGGGCATAGATCGGGGCGTCGGGGCTGCGCCACGCGGGCAGCACGCGTTCCAGTCGGCCGTCCCGCAGTTCGGACGCCACGTCGACCTCGGATTTCTGCATCACGCCCAGACCCCGCAGCGCCCAATCGGCGACCACCTCGCCGTTGTCGGCGCGCAGGCGGCTAGGCGGCTCGATCTCCACGCTCTGGCCGTCCGGCCCGTCGAGCCGCCAGGCGGGCGCCCAGCCGATCGTACGCAGCGCCGCATGCCGCGCCAGGTCGCCCGGCGTCGCGGGCCGGCCGTGACGGTCGAGGTAGGCCGGCGCGGCCACGAGGATGCGATGGCCGTCGGCCAGCTTGCGGTAGGCGAAGGTGCTGTCGCGCGGCTGGCCGATGCGGATGGCGACGTCGATGCGCGCTTCCAGCAGGTCGATCAGCCGGTCATCCAGCCGCAGCTCAGCCTCAAGCCTTGGGTGCTCGGCGGTCAATTCGGCGAGCACCGGCGCCACGTGCAGCCGCCCGAACGAGATCGGCGCGCTTACCCTGAGCAGCCCCACCGGCTCGTCCTGGCCGGCGCGCAAGCGAGCTTCGCCGGCGGTCAGCGCCTCCAGCGCGCGCTCGACATGGGTCAGCAAGGCGACGCCCTCATCGGTGGGGGCGAGACGGCGCGTGGTCCGCGTGATCAGCCGCTGGCCGGCGCGACGCTCCAGGCTGGCCAGCCGCTTGCTGACCACGGCGAGACTGACGCCCAGGTCCCGCGCCGCGCCCGAGAGGCTGCCCCGCGCCAGGATGCGCTCGAAGGTGCGAAGCTCATCGAGATCGTCAAGCAACTCTCAACCCGAACGCAAGAGTGTGTCGTCAATACGCAGTCTACCTGTTTAGATTGGAAACATTCAAGTTCGGGGCCTCGCTCACCGCCAAGCCTGAGGCCTCGATGTCCCGCCACCTGCTCGCCCAACCGCTGCCGCTTCCCGGCGGCGCCGTCCTCGCCAATCGGCTCGTCAAGGCGGCGATGAGCGAGGGCATGGCCGATGCGGACGGCCACAGCACCGCGCGGCTGGAGACGCTCTACCGCCGCTGGGCCGCATCCGGCGCGGGCCTGCTGCTCTCCGGCAATATCCAGGTCGACCGGTGGCACCTCGAGCGGCCGTTGAACGTGGTGACCGAAGACGACGGCGGCGCGGCGGCCCTGGCCCGGCTCGCCGACGCGGGTC
>Ga0302325_10019488_pt1 | contig 14270 bp, 16 predicted proteins | sample Palsa_T0_2_FD_201948 | JGI IMG/M metagenome (GOLD analysis project Ga0302325, IMG submission 201948) | Peat permafrost microbial communities from Stordalen Mire near Abisko, Sweden - Palsa_T0_2 | ecosystem: Environmental > Terrestrial > Soil > Palsa > Peat permafrost | place: Sweden: Abisko... | reverse complement strand
ATTTTCCCGATAACGTTGGGCCTCTCTTGCTTTAATTTTTTCCTTATTATTTTGATAATAATTACTTTTATTTAAAGCTATAATTTCAGAATTTTTGGCGCGATATTCTTTACCATTTTCTTTTATTTCGTCTTTGTGGGAGGCATTATAAGCATTTTTCTTTATCTTTAAAATATCACTATTATTTTCATTATAAACTTTACAGCGCGCTAATATTTCAGATTTATTGTTTTCATAATAAATTTTATTTTTATCAGCAATAATCTCTTTATTTTCTTGATAATAATTTGCCTTCCATTCTTTTATGATTTCTTTATTATCAATGGCATATTGCTTTTTATATTGTTTTATACAATATTTACATTGTAAACGATTTTTGCCAAACTCTAATTCGTCTTTTTCTTTACCGCAGATACTACAAAGTTTAAATGTCATTTGTTATCTCTATTTAAGGCGTGCGACCATTTTGGATTTATTTCTGTTTCACATGATATGCATTTCATGAATTATTCCGATCTTGATAATATTTTTCTGCTCTTTTTCGTGAAGCTAAAAGCTCAAAAACGCTTCTTCTATCTAAACTAGATCGGGCCGCATCATAACAGTATGAAGCGAATTCTCCTTTGTTTAAATTATTGCTCAAATACAAATCAAATAAATCAATATAATTATACCAATCTGTGGCTTCGTGTCTTGCTCGATCCCAAGCTTTATCAATACACCATTCTTCTTGCATTCTATTCATATTATAACTCCTTAGTATCTTTTGAAATACTAACACGAGGTATATGAATAGTAACACCAGTGCGTGTATCATCATTTTGATTATCAATTACACGACAAAAAGACTGTTCATTAAATTTATAAGTGGTTGGTTTTAATTTTCCCAAAATCCAAATTGGAATTTCCCCACCTTTAACTGCCAAAGATAACTGCACGCGCAAAGACGATTCATATATTTTATTACGCAAAACACTTAATTTTCTAACCAAATTATCGATTACTGATAAAGAAGTAATTTCGTATTTATCTTTTAAGGCAAGTTTCTTAATATTAAGAAAAATTATTATCGTACTTTTTATATTTTTGGCATTCATTTGATGTCTCTTTTTATAGTTGGTTTTCTGCCACGTTTGCGTGGTAAATTTTCGGTCTCAACTGTCTCTATAACCTGTGTTGATGCTAATAATTCTTTTTCTGTTGGTTGAAATGGAGTTCCTGCCGATACTAAAGAATTTAAATAAACAGCTGAGGGCTGGCCGTAGAATGGAGAAATAGTTCCACCAATATTAGCATAAAGACCATTATTAGATTCACAAGAAGAATAAGTGCTACTGATATCTGAGATTGTAGAGCCAAAAGAATTAACTTGTGAAGTTATATTTAAATCAATACTTTTATTAGCAGTTAGACCACCTGGTTGTGAATTATATACAGATATATTTGATTCCAATTCATCTTCCAAATCAGACATATCATCATCAACAACAGCAGCAAATAAATTAAAATCGACATCACTACATTTTTCTTGTTCTTTTAATAAAATTTTAGCTGTTCGTAAACGATTTGCCTCTTCTTTATTGGGCAAGAATTGTTGAAAATGTTTTTGGACTTCTTCTTGCTTTGGTCTATTTTTAGAATACTTCGGGGTATCAATAGTTCCGTTAAGTTTGAGTTGAAAATTAGATATTACATAAGCAGCAAAATCTTCTACCGAAGAATCGCTCTTACTATATTCTACTGTCTTTTTTAAGAAAAGAGACATTGCATCATTTTGGCCGCTGATTTGCATATTATTCTCCAAAGAATCATCTATAAGTATAGTGCCAGAATTGAGCTGCTCAGCATTAGGTATTAACCCCATGTGAAAATGTCTATAAGCCGTGACTACAGATAATCCATTTTTAGAAGCCCATTCTTTTAATTTTATTTTTGGCATAACTTAATTCCTTACTATGCATAGTTATTTATCAATAATTATCTTTTGTTTCATTTTATTATCAACTGTATCTAATATTCTCTATTTTGAGTGAATTCAGCTTCATAATCTATATCTAGTTCTTCATCTAAATCAATAAGACCCTCATCATAAAGACTATCTTCCATTTGATCTTCTATTTCTTGAACACTACTTGGTTTTTTTAATTCTTCTTTATTAAAGATTTTTGCTTTAGCTTCTTTTAAATTGATCTTTTTAGCTTTCAAGTCATCTGGCAATGCTGGCGGCAAAGCAATATCAAAAAGATCGTTTAATATAATTCCAATATCATCTTCGTAAACATTTGTATTACCTGAAAAGTGTAGTGCCATTCCTACACTAAATACAGCTTTTTTATTAATTTCTTTTACTCGCTCTTTAACTATATCCCATTTATCCGAAAAAATAGTCAACGTGATTGTCGCACCATTTTTATCTTCTATAACAGCTTTGACCATAGGTTTTCCGTAAAACTTGCTGGTTTCTTTTTTAACTCTAAATTCAAAGAAATTTGTAACAATACCTTTGACAGAATTAATATTGGATTTATTTTTAGATTTTTTAATATCATATACTGTGGCATGATCACTTTTGAAAAAATTTCCATAAGCTGCCGCTGGCTTGCAAATAAATGATTCTCCTAAATAGTATTGTTCTAAAGCATATAATTCTTGAACAGACCAATCTGGTTCTACCGGCCAAGGATATACAAATTGATCTTTAATTGGATCGTGCTTTTTTAACCATATCTGTAATTTCTTGCGATAGTCCGAACAATACAAGAACATGTACCTACGTGGCAATTTAAAAGAATCCAGCGCACCACAGGCTGCGAGAGCCTGAATGCTATTGGCCCTGACCGCCTTTGACGTAACCCTGCTCATAAAATCAAAGAAATTAGAAAACGGTCTCTTTTTAATAATATCAATAATCGCGTCATCCCCAACAAACTTAATGGCGTCTAAGCCCGTAATCAATTTATTGCCTTCTTCAATAGTGTAAGCAAGTTGTGATTTATTGATATCAGGTGATATCACTTTAACATGATGCTTTTTTAATTCACCTTTAATTTTGTCAATATTTCCTCTTGCATCATCCGAAGCTGATTTAACTTCCGCCATTAAATTGGCCATCAAAAATTCAATTGGATAATGTGCTTTTAAAAATGCAGTGTGGTAAGAGATCATGGAATATGTAGTTGCATGTCCAGAATTGAAAGTATACGAACCGAACTTTTTTATTTCATTATCCCATATCAAAACAGCAATTTCACGTCTAATACCTTTATTTTTGATAGCCCCTTCAATAAACTCTTCTCTAAGTTTTTTATCTTTGTCTGGATATTTACCCTTATCTTTAATCATTTTACGCAAACGATCTGCTTCATTAAGATCCCATCCAGCAACATCGGCGCCCAATCTAAGAATTGATTCATCAAATAAACCAAATCCATATGTTTTTTCAAAGGCACCCGCAAGAGATGGATGTAACAACGTATTTGTAGTTTTACCCTCTCGTGCTGATATAAAATCTTTTCTAATATCTGAAGCGGCTGGGCGAGCTAATGTTGTAATTATAGATAAATCATTTATATTTTTTGGTTTAATTTTTTTGCATAAGTCAATAGTTCCGCCAGATGTTCCAAACTGAAAAACACCATAAGTATCACCCTTAGTAATAAGTTCATAAGTTTTTTCATCATTATCATCATAATTTATGATTGGCAATTCTTTACCGGCTTCTTTAATTAAGATCTTACATTGCTCAATAATGTCTAATGTTGATACTCCAAGAATGTCCATTTTAACGAAACCAACCTCTTCTGTTGTATTTTTTTCACACTCTAATGATAATGAGCCATCTTTATCACGACGTAATGGGAATAAACCTACTAAAGGACGGCCGCCTATTACTATTGCCGCTGCGTGTGTAGATAAGTTTCTTATTTTGCCTAATATATTAGAATGTTTTGTTAATTCTGGATATCTTTTAGCATGTTCATAATATAAAGGAATGGCTTCCAAACCCGCTTTATTTCTAATTTCACTAGGAATTATATCAGCAATAAGAGTACCTATTTTTACAGCCTCCTCTTTACTTCCACCAAACTCACAAGATCGAGCAATATCTCTAACATAAACCTTTGGAGTTATAGTGTTAAAATTAGAAACATAGGCGACATTATCTTTACCATATTTTTTAATTATGTAATCAATTACTTTATATCGATTTTTGGCACCGAAATCAAGATCTAAGTCCGGAGGACTTAGCTTGTTTTTATTTTGAAATCGTTCGAAAATTAAATTATATTTTATAGGATCGGCCTCATGAATACCTAACAAATATCCTATCATAGATCCTGAGCCACTATTATGACTTGCAAAATTACTAGTTAAATATGAATGGTCATCTTCAACTTCAATATCATAAACTTTATCTTCTTTTACTTCTGTAATATTTTTTATATGACAATAATATCCATTTTCCTTATATCTATGAATCGATCTTTTTTCGTTATTTGGAATAAACACTTCATAGCTAATTTTTCTCATAGAGCCATCTTTTCCAAAACCACCTTTATAATGAATTAAGATAGAACTTGATTGTTTTAACATTAATAATAATTCTTTTATTTCAAATGCTAATCTTTTACTTGTCGTAATAAGGTGACAAGCGCTATTTGTATTTTTATCATAATGCCCATCTGAATCTAAAACTCCATTCAATAATGCTCTCAAATTACCTTTTGAGAGACTTCTAAAATTATACGGCAAATGCTTTGTATCACTACTCCCGATATATTCGTTACAATAATGTTTAAATAGTTTTTGAATAACTTCATTGATTATTTCAACTTGATTAGCCTTTTCAATTTTTTCATAATAATAACCACCAAACCCCTTAGAATGAAAATAATCAATTACCGAATTAACTAAATCCATTTCATCTTTATGAAAAGAAAATCCTATTCCTTTTTTATGACTACCATTAATAATCCAGCCATCACCTACCCATAATCCAAATACATAATAAAAAGCAGCATCTAATTCTAAATATTTATCAATCGTAAATGTATCCGCAAAAACAGCCTTCTTCCAGCTATCAAAAGATAATTCATTATCATTAAGATAATTAACAATTTTCTCCATTTTATCATTACTTATTTTTTTAGTTTTACCAGTTTTAATATTTCTAACCGTATCAACAGATACCCCGCTATTTTTAGCTACACTTGGCACAGAACAGGCATGCGGCAAATGTCTAATATAAATAATTTTATTGTCAATTATTTTTCCAGTTTTAACAAATTGTAATAAATCAATTATTTCATTTTTTTCGTTGTTATTTATAATAGGATATGTCATCCATAATAAATCTTTAATATCAAGATCCTTTACCTGTATCCATGTTGGCGGTGGTAATTTTTTCCAATCTCTTCTGGTCACTTTACGAACGGAATTATATCCAATATACTTAGATGCTAATAATTTATGATCTTTGGTAAGTATCGTTGTTTCATACGATAAATCTGTTTTTATATTTAATAGAGTTTCATTAACATCATATTCAAATATATTTTTGACTTCTTTTAATAATCCTGTGTGAGTAAATACTTTTTCACCAATTTTTATTTCTTTAATTGGTTTTAATCCGTTAGAGGTAAAAACTAATGTATCGCCCGAAACACAACCTCTGCCAGGCCCAACAGGAACTTCATTATTTTTTGCCCAATTTACATAATCTCCAACGATTAACATATATGAACTGAAACCTTGATAATCTAATACCGATAATTCTGTTTCAATTCGCTTAATATACTCATCGTGTTGTTCTGGTTTGATTTGATGTATAAGTCTTTTATTGAACTCTTGAAAGGATTTAAATCTTAAATATGCAGAATCTTCTGCTAACTTTTTAATATCTTCGGATTGGCCTTCTTTCCACTCACAAAATTCAATATAATCTGGTTCATCTTTAACAGGAAAGATTGGCAATTCTTTGCCGCTTGGATTGGAGAACTTTGGATCGATCCATTCGGGCTTCTCACAAAGATCGGCAAAATAAATACTGTTATCACATAATTGTTGTGCAATCTCATCGCCATAATTTCTGGAGAAAAACGCCTTAACCTCATCGCCTGTCTTCAAATAAAAATCTGGGACTGTATAACGTAAACGAAAATTAGAATAAATTGGTTGATGCGATCCAATTGCCAAGAAAACATCGTGAGTCTCGGATTCTTCTTTAGTTAGATAATGCGTATTGCAGGCCGCAACTACACGAATATTATGTTTCTTGCCTAAATTAATAAGCTGTCGATTTAAGAAAAACTGGTCTATCTCATCATTAAAGATATTAGAACCACGCTTCATATTATTAGGCTGAACTTCAATTCCTAAATTATCGCCAAATATTTTCTTAAGACGGATTAACGTGTCTTCCGCTTCATTCGTTTTGTGCTGCATTAAAAGTTGGCTAATAATTCCGTTACCACATGCCGTTAAACAAACTAATCCTTCGGAATATTGCTCCAATAACTTCCAATCAATAACCGAATAAACACGCTTTCCAATGAAAGAAGTTTGATCAAATCCCTTTTTATTTATCGTAAGTAAATTACGATATCCAGCGGCATTTTTCGCTAGCAAAATTATATGACGAAATTTATCTTCTACATTAGAGATATCATTTTGAAAATAACATTCACAGCCTATGATTAGCTTAACACCTGTTGCTTGTGATGCCTTCCAGGCTTCCCAAACTGATCCAAGAGAACCGTGCTCCGTTATACCTATTGCAGACATACTAAGTTCTTTGGCACGCAAAAATAATGCTTTAACATCAACTAAACTATCTAAAATTGAATACTGCGTTTGATTATGAAGACTGATAAAATTGGTCATTACGACCTCCTACATTGTTATGTATTATGGCAATTGTGTATATCTAACTCAGATAAGAGCTGCTTTCCACCTAACAGGATAAGTGGCGTATACGATGCTATTGAATACTGTATTTAACTGAAAGCGAGTAATTTGTTTATTCTAATGAGAAAATTATCTGTATATTCTTTTACTTGTTCTTCTGTGCCGGTAAACTGAGAATGCGCGTGAATATTATTCAGAAACGCCAAATCATAATAAAACTTAATATTCCAAACATCCGGAAAATTTTCTATTACCGCTAAATCTACTGCACCATAAATATCTTCACTATTAAGTAAAATATTCTTAGAATATCTATGCAATGACTTAATTATCCTGCTATTTAATGCGCCTGGCGCATATGAATATTTTAGCCATGGCATTAATTCTATTTTTCCAATTTTAATATTCATTATATAAATACCATCAACTTACTAACTCTGATAAGAAAATCGTCTACATGTTTTTTAACTAACTCAATTGGTTCGCCAATTTTAATTGGATATATCGCTCGCATAAACATCATATCACTATAAAATATAGGATGCCATACATAATCTAATGAAGATACAACATTAGAATTAACAGGCAAATAAGTATTAATAAAAATACATCCAATGGGATATTTCTCGCCAGCCTGATATTTATACCAATATTTAGTATCAGCTATAGACCAACCACTTAACAATTCAATTTTTCCAACTTTAATATTCATGTCTTTACAAAATAATTCTTAAATCTTTTATGTCAATATGCTCATTATTATCGTGAATATAATTTATGTTTTTGAATTGTTCTTTCCAAAACTTTTTATTTTTAGACTTTTTGGTAAGTAATTTTTGTAAATCTTGATAGGTAAGTTTTCTAAATTTAAAAAGAGCGTGGGCGACTATAGTTACTTCTTCCCAATGATGATTAATCTCCTCTTGAACTTCTCTTATTATCTTTCTTTTAAGGGCGGCTCGTTTCGGGCCGGGAGGTGCTAAATTATATTTTTTGATTATCACATACGCATTTTTATTATCATCGGTTGACCCGTCAATAATAAACATTGGAATTTGCCGGGAACCAGAGATATTTTTAAAAAGAGTTTTCTCTGCAATTAACCCGGCATAATTCATTCCAATGTCAGCCATGATAAAACGATTTTCGATATATGGATCTTCAATAGATTCATAGTTATATGGATACGGATATTCTGAATAAGCAACTCCATGAACTCGTTTATATTTTTGATTTTCAAAAACTTCAACCGAAATTACTTTCATTAAATGTAAAAGGCCGTATATAACATGCCCACTTTCATGGTGGGAAGCACTAATAAGCTCATGCGTTTTGGTAACTTTCTTTCTGATTTCTCCGATAGATGAGTTACCTTTCACCATAATTCACCCTGTTCTGGTAAGTAATGCCTCGAAATCATTAAGGAATTGATCACAATCATCTTTTTTACATTTTGCGGTTAGCTTATCTATTCCGATTGGACCCGATATAATCAATTCCAAATTATCGATATACAACATTCCCGCCTTTGTGAAATGGGCATGTTCGGTAAATCCATTACTTTTTAGAACTTCAATTAAGGCTAGGGTTATAGGGCGATCGATCTTAAAAACAATCTGCTTCTTACTACAAGAAGAACAGCCCCTTATTACAAGACGTTCAACCTTCATATTATGCTTCTAAATCGCTAACTTCTACACCACGACCTTCAAGTAAAAATATCGCATATTTTATTTTCGTCATTTGATATTTTAATCCAGAACGATACGGCTCAGAAAGATCTTTAATAAGTTCTTTTGCTCCATTTATTTTGATATCTTCATCTTTAGATTTTTCTATAGTAGAAATATTACCTTCAGCCATTACGATGATTTTTTTAAGTTCATCAGTATCTGCTGCATCAGCCGTTTGTTTGAAGTCAGGCATATCTTTTAATTGCTTAAGCCATTTTTTAGCGAAAGTTGTTGGCATCTGATCATCATCTTTAGTTTTATCACTCATAGTATTTTCCTTTTCTTAATCAATTAATTTTACATTTTTAATAAGACAATCCATTGTATGCTCATCTCTAATACGAGAAAATAGAATAGCTAAATATCCGGTTTTATTCATCTTTTCAATAACTTGGTCTATAGGTTCTGTTACCTTTGTTTGAGCCAAGTTCTGTTTGATAATGTTAAAAACCTCTTCATCGCTTAATTGCGCTTCAGGCGTATTTTCTCTAACCTTATCTAATATCAAAGACAACTTGACATTACCTTCTGCCATAGAAACAAACTTCTCTCTATCGATATCCGACATGACATTCCAATCTAATTGGGCTTGTTGTGCTAAATATTGTGCCTCTGAAAGTGACATCCAGCTTGGGACGGCAATTTCAGTCTCGCCAACTAACTTTTTAGCAACCGCATCGTGAACTTGCATTTTACTGAAACTTGCCACGCGAGCAAATGCTGACTGCGATACGAATTCCTGCAATTCTTTGAAATCAGCCTTACCCATACGTTTAGCCATATCATCATCCAAAGCACAGGGAACTGTTTTAGCTCCAGTGGACAACGTTACTTTAAAGTGAACAGTCTTACCAGATATAGATGGCAATCCACCTTCTGGGGCAACAAAATCAAATTCACGAGTTTCACCTAATGACATACCTAATAAATTACTATCAAATCCTTGTAATGGACTTTTGCCAACGGTCATCATCTCTGCTTGTGCGCAAAGACTGTCAATTTTAACTCCATCAACCGAACCTTCATAATCTACAATTACGCTATCTCCGGTCTGTATGAAATCTTGATCTCCAAATGGAACTGCATCACCCATCCTTTGTCTCAATTCTTCCATCATCTTTTCAGCTACTTCAACGGTTTTATGTTGTTCGTGTGGTTTAGGAATTTCCATATCTTTCCAATCAGCTAATTCAAAATCGGGCTTAGTATACACTTGGAATTCGGTGGTAAATTTTCCACCATCGAGTAGCATGTTGTTGAATTGCGGGGCGCCATGAACTCTCATGCCAGTTTGGAAGACTGCTTCATGGTAACAAAATTCTGCTAAAGCACGTTTTGTCGATTCGTCTATCTGTTTTCTATAATGAATTTTAATTACTTCTATAGAAGCCTTACCTTCACGAAATCCCTTCACGGGGGCATTTTTAAAAGTATTGACAACTTCATTTCGTTTGTCTTTAATCTCTGTTGCATCAGCCACACAATTAACTGATAAGCGACATGGCTCAATCGTTGTTATTTCTACTTGCATGATATTTTCCTTTATTGTATAATCTTATTTACCAAGAAACTTCACCATATATTTTTGTATTATTCATTGGATTTTGCCCAGCTTTTTCTTTTCCCGGAACACAGAACTCTAAAAAGTCGCAGAAAGAGCAGAGATTATTAGGTGTAGCCGCAAACTCTTTTTCATTTCTTATCTGCTCAGCATAACCTAAGTATATATCTTTCATCGCCATTATTTCATCAAGCTCAAATTCCTTGGTAATATACTCTGCATTAAGCCTTAACATAATATATGATGCTCTTATTTTAGTCAATGACTTATCTTCCATGGCAAGAATATAACAATAAGTGAGTAATTGTGCCCAGTCATTTTTTAAATATTTGGCACTCTTGCTGGTTTTGAAATCGGCAACGTGCAACACATTATCGTCATCAATTGATATTTTGTCCACTGCGCCATTTAAAATAACATTATTGCCGATATTTAATTCAAATCTTTTTTCCATTGCCAAAACATTCATCTTTTTTCCCGTAATAGAACGAAGATAATCATTTATAATTCCCCAACATTCCGTTTTCATTGCAGGAGTCATTTTTTCTTTATATTCAGCCAATGCATATTTAAAAGCATCTGCCATACATATATTATATGGCAACAAGCATCCGGCTATATATTGATTATGAAAAAACTCTAATACGGCATGGCAAAACTTGCCCGTAGTGTGGTAGTCTCTTTCTTTCTTTGGAAACTTTAATATGTAACTAAATTCATATTGTTTGCGGCACAAATTAAAGCATTTACTTTTGGATACACTTAATCTAAAATCTTCTGACATTTATTCATCTTTTCTTTTTAAAATATGTTCAATAAGTATATATCAGAGGAATGCTGTCAGTCCGCTCATGCGAATTAAAAAATTATCTACTTGTATTTTAGAAAATTCTAGGTCGCCCTCTATATCTGACATAAAGTGATCATGCAAAAACGCTAAAGACTCATAAAAATTAACATAACATTGAGTTGGGATTAATGTATTAATATAAATACTAATTAATGTGTTAAGATCAGAATCACCATCAGCATTAAAATCACGATATCTTGCCCAATGTTTGGTTCCATGTTTAATTGATCCGTGAGAATACCAATCAGTTAATTTTACCTTACCAATTTTTAATTTCATCTTTCTTAACTTTCAATTTCATCTTCTATTGCCATCACTTAAATTTTGTTTAGCACTCAAAGGTCTTAAATTACTTAATGCCCAACAATCTTTGAATTCTTGATCTTCCATTGAGGTATAGTTAAATTTACTATGCGGAATGATATGATCGATATGCCAAGTCCACGTAGAATTATCATCATCTTTCCAAGTTTCTACGCGAAAAACCCCATAATTTTGCCACGTCATCCAAGGCTCAAATAAACTTTCGAGGTGAAGTTTAAGTTGTATTATAGTATATTCAAGAAAATCTAATATCGATTTCCCGTTTTTGGGCGTCCCGTTTTTGAATAAATAAAAATGAATTAATCTACTTACATTGTTTCTTAATCTAAATATCGGATCATTCTTTCTTTTACCTCTTGTATAAATAGTATGACTTTCTATAATATCGTCTTTATTCTCTTTATAATATTGTTTCTTTTGTTCTGAAATAGCATCTTTATTTTCAATATTATATTGCTTATTGTAGGCGTCATAAAAATCTTTATTATCAATACGATATTGTTTTTTATATTTTTTTAACTCTATTTCGTTTTCAATTCTATAATTTTTCTGATATTCTTTTACTTGGTCCTTATCAAGATTTGCACGATATTCTTTATCGTATTCCGCTTTACACTCTATACACTTAGAATGTGGAAAAAATTTGCCCTTTCGATTATCAAAATATTCACCAAATAAAGTTAAATCTTTTTCATCTTTACATTTTGTGCAAATTTTCGTAGTCATGGTACTTTCAATATAACGCACAAACGAGCGAAATTAATTTTAAAAGATTTTTTGTGACTTGAAATTAACCCATTCGTACACATGAGAATTTCTACCGATTACCGACGCTGCAAGACTGTTATCGAAACTAGGGTTTGGTTGATATGGAGATGTCGAGATAATCCACCTATTACTCCATGAATCTCTATAGTAATGAGTTAAAGATTGAGTACGCGGATTAAAATGTGCTCTAACGAAAGATCCACTGGGAGGTGGTGTAGCATCTACTCCGGTATTGAAATAGAAAGTGCCATCTCTAACACGTTCGCTATTTTCTAAAGAAAAGAAGGCTCTATTAATCTGTGGTGGATTATTAGGATCCTCTAAAGAGAAATCCTGAAATATCACCAAAGCTCTTGGATCAAACATCGCAGTGAACTGATTACTGGCTTCTGGTCCCTGCTGTGAAGTTTGTCCCGGATCTGGTTGAGTGTCGCCAATGCTTCCCTCTGGCAAAGTAACAGTCGCTGGTATATTACCAAGCAACGAATTTTGTTGTCCTTCTGCATCTCTATTAGTGTAAGTGATTTGATAGTTTTCAGTATTATATGGTTCATTAGTAAAAGATGTAGGATTACCTGCACCATCAAAAGCCGTTGGTTTAGCTGGGCGCGCAGGGTTAAAAACAGTAATACCTGAATCGGCTGGATTGATAAACTTTTGATCTGGCTCAAATGGTGGATTACCGAAAGGATAAGCATCTGGTATAATACTTCCTGGTCTGGCTGTAGTTGCTGAATGTGGTAAACGAGCATTACCATGAACGATATCTGTCCCATAACATTCCACAACAACAGGAGAAGTGTCAACACCATTAGTAGCCAGTACACTAAGCGTTACTAGTAGTTGATCATATGGCAAAAATATAGGACCTACATACATAGTTGAGTTTAGTGTAGGCGTGGATCCATCTAATGTATAAAATATTGTCGTTGGAATATTAGTACAAATAGATACCGTTTTTGGAATGCCAGCAACAACTTGCGCTGCTGATTGAATGATAGTGACACATATTACAGCCATATTACACCAAATTCAGAAATTTTGAGTTTTTTTCAATCATCTTTTTCTTCAACATCGTTCGATAGATTTTATGACCTGCTTTGCGAAAAACACAACTTAAATCCAAGTAAATGCTCTCCCCTTCTCGTCTATACAAAGTTATGGACTGATTATAACACTCCATAAATTCTAACTCAGGAGACATACCTTTATAAGTTCCTTTTTCAATACAAACTAACTTATTTAAAGCATAAAGAAGTAGAAAGCGATAGAATTTTAATTTTCCTCCCGCCAGATATTTTGGTGCAAACTCTTTCTTTAAAGCTTCAACGCTCATAAATATATGTCAAAATATACTGCCATGTTAAAACTTTAATTGTGGAATTATATTAACTGCTATTTCTGATCTCAAATGTGTTAAAGTTTTATTATTATGAATTACATAATCAAAAGCACTATCGGGAATGTTATTTTGATCCGTTTCGGAAATATGATTTATGCCCGATTGTCCTGTATTTCTATATAATTTAATTTGATAAAATCCTTTGTTTTTAAGATGCTCGAATTCATTAATCCTTCTGACATCAGGAACTATTACAATTTTAGCTTTAGTTTTATTGAATCTACAATCAAAATTATTTAGCCAAATACTTTCATTATACCCTCGCCCCAATTCTGTTCCTAAATCTATAAGCAATTGACGCACTGTAACGGTACGTTTATTTTTATACGCTCCCGGAATAATTGCATTACGAAATTCAGAGGGACCATATAGAAATTTTGTTGGCAGCAGTGGAAACATTATTTGTGCCATTTCTTTGATAGGATCAGCAAATGCCAAATATGTAGCACTCATATAAAAATTATTCGTATTTTGTTTGCGAATTTGATTAACTATCATTTTAGCAAGGGTATTCTTGCCAGAATTTGCTTTTCCACAAATAGAAATTTTTACCATGATGATACCACCTTAGCCTTACTAACCATATTTATATCTTGCTCCACTAAAATTGCAGAATTGAACTTATCTTTTAAACGATCATTATGAGTTATAACAAGAATTGTAAAGTCATTTGAAAAGAATTTCACGATTTCAGTAAAAGCATCAATACTTGCTTTATCCAAAGAT
>Ga0302325_10019486_pt1 | contig 14271 bp, 19 predicted proteins | sample Palsa_T0_2_FD_201948 | JGI IMG/M metagenome (GOLD analysis project Ga0302325, IMG submission 201948) | Peat permafrost microbial communities from Stordalen Mire near Abisko, Sweden - Palsa_T0_2 | ecosystem: Environmental > Terrestrial > Soil > Palsa > Peat permafrost | place: Sweden: Abisko... | reverse complement strand
CGGCAGCCGGAGATGGCAGCGGGTCATACACGGCGACGCGCGCACCGGTAGTGCAGGAAATCATGAGTCGTCTCCTTCGCAGACGGCCGGACAACGGGGCCCCGCGACCGTGGGGCAGGACGATTTCACTGTTCTCGTGCCGGGATGCGAGCTGGCACGCGGCCCGGAAGGACCTCAGAACCGGGCGGCGATTGGCCTTGGCGGTGCTAACCGATAAGGGCGCAGGATGTCACCGCCCGCAGGTGCGGGCCTGTCCCGAATTGTGCAGTCAGGCACACCGAATCCGTGGCCGGGAATTCCCCGCCGACTGGGAAATCCCAGTAATACCATCCCGCGCGCAGGATAAAATCCCGGACTCCTACGGAATCCCGGAGCAAACCGTGATCGTAGATCCGCACAAGCCAGCGCGCGTTTTCAAGTACCGGGTAATGCACCCACATCCGGACGGATGCCAGGCACACGATCCGGCTGCGGCGGCTAGCCCCCCACAAGGCATAACCGCCCTCGGTCCCCGCCAGATCACTGATATCTCCCCGTGCCGGCATGACCCGGTAACCAGTCCCGCGGCAGCCTCCGCCCCCAGGCTCGCGTGAGGTCGCCGTCACGGGCCTGCGCGCCGACACCGGGCGAGCCGCCTCGGCGGAGCGATGGGACGTCACGGCTTTGACGACCGAAGCAGGCTGGGCGGCTGCCTGGGACATAACCGCGGCCGCATAGGCCAGGCCCGGCAGCAGCAGCGCCATAACGGTCAGGGTAAAACTGGCGGTTATCAGTCTGCCACCTGTTACTGCCATGCGGTGCACCTCTTCCAGGGCAGTGGGATGTCCACTTGCTGGTCATCGTGCTCTCCGCATTCCTATTCACTTCAATATTGACGACGACTGAACTTTCATATTCATCAGCAGCAAGGCCATTCACTGCAATCTTCATGCGCATGAACGGCCATCAAAGGAGGTGCGGCAGCGTTCGTCTGGTGCGACCGGTAGTGACATGCACCTGCCTTCGGATGTGCTGCCGGGAGCACAGCACGTCCTAGTACCTGAACTGGCGAGCCTGCCCGGCGGCTAGGCGGTTGCTGGACACGCGTCTGACATCGGGTCACCGCTTGCTTGACGGCGCGGCATCGAGGGTCCTGTTGCAGGAGGCATTCATGCTGCGCTCGCGTGCCGGTTTGTGTCACCAGGCACCAGTCCCTGATCTGGGGTGGCGGCGATGGACGCCGGGTGCGGCCGACGCTAGGGCGTGACACGTTCCCCGCGAACCAGGTCCATCCGGATGGAATCGGCGATGACGTGCATGTGGTCTGGATGGGAATAGTGAAGGTCGTTGACGGCTTGCAGTGCGGTTCCGCGCGGGTGCAACGCAAACCACGCGCGCAGTTCGGCGCGCCTGCGATCCATCGTGCCGTTCCGTTCAAGGCGCTCGATGCGTTCCTTCTCGCGGTAGCTCATCCCTGCGGCTCCAGACCCGCGAACTCGGTTACCCTGACTGGTGTCACGTCACTTCTCGTCTCTTGCGGGCGGGCCGAGTCGCTTGTCCAGCTGATCCAGCAGGTCACGAAGCTCCCAGCGGACGATCGTCCTTTCCCCGTCTGGCTCGGTGATGACCGCCTGCCACGGGCCGCGAAGGATGATCTCGATGTCGGGGCGGGCCTGCCGGAACCGTCCCAGCCGCAGCTCCTGGTCCGTGATTGTCCCGCCGTCGGTCACCAGCAGTCCTGGTGTCCCGGTGCCAGCGTGCGCGTGCATCTGACGGTTCATTCCCCCTCGGTCACGCGCGTCTGGTGACGTGCGCTGATGCGAGCCTAAGAACGCGGTACGGGGCAGCTCAAGGATGTTGCCTGAGGTTGGCGAAACTAGCTGGCGGCCAGGTCGGTCAGGACCTGTCCGATGAGGTCCCGTGCGCTCCGGCCGTAGACCGCGGACCGTTGCAGCCGCTCGAACACCTGCGCGTAGAGGCTGATCTTGGCGGGCTGGGTGATGTCCAGCCCCGCGGAGACGGTTTCCACCTGCACCCGGGCGTCGTCGAACATCCAGAAGCTGCCCTGAGCCAGCGCGTGCCTCTCTCCTCCCGCCGGGATGATCCCAAGGCTGATCACGGGCAGCGACATGAGTGCCAGAAGCTGGTCGAGCTGGGCTGCCAGTACGTCAGTGCCCCCTACCCGGGTGCGCAGGGCCTGCTCTTCGAGTACGAACACGAAGCGCCGCTTCCCGTCATGGAAAACATTCTGGCGGTCCATGCGCGCGGCGACGGCGGTGTCGATGTCCGCGGGCAGGTTCATCAGCCCGGCCCAGAACCGCAGAATCGCGGACGCGTACCCGGCGGTGTTGAGCAGGCCGGGGATGTAGGTGGTCTCATAGACGCGGAACAGCAGCGTCTGCTCGTACAGCGGGCGCCAGCTGTCCTGGAAGTGCTTGAGCCCGGCTCGCATCTGCCTGCGCCACTCGGCGTACATGGCGTCGATGCTGCGGGCCGCGGCGATCAGGTCCAGGGCCTGGTCCTCGGCCTGGCAATGACGGCACCAGGCGCGGATGTCATCTTGTGAGGGCTGCCGTGTGCCGTGTTCGAGCTTGCTGATCTTGGTGAAGTGCCAGCCCGCCAGCTTGGCGAGGGCGCGTGCGGTCAGGCCGGCGTCCTGGCGGATCTCGCGGAGCCGGGTGCCGAGAGCCTCGCGGGCCTGCTGGGGCTGGCCGGGCATGACGGCCGGTCAGGCTGGCCCCGGCCGGGTGGCCGGGACTCGCTGGCAGGCAGCGCGGGGCGCTGGCCGGTGCGGTACCTGACCGAGGCTGGTGTCAGGCCGCGGGTCCTGCTGAATGAAGGGCATCGCGGCGGGCCTCCGGGAGGTAGCGCATGAGTTCCTTGGGCACACGGATCACCAGCTCGCCGTGCGGGACGTCGCCGACCTGCGCGAGCGTGTCCTCGTCAAGCCTAAAACCCTGGATCACGTACTGGCCGGCGTCGGTGTCCCACAGGGCAGGAGAGTTGCCAGGGGCGGAGTGCTTTCCGAGGAATCGTAGCCGCATGAGGTTCCTTCCGTGCCGGAGTTGCCAGGAGTTGCCCCGCTCGGGGTCACGTTGCCGGGCAGGCTGGTTCCCAGGTCGATGACCTGGCTGGTCGTCGTGGCGACGAGGACGGGGTGGGTACGGGCGTAGGCCGCGATAGCCAGTGCCAGCTTCGGCTCGGCACCTCCTGGCGCCCGGTAACGCCGGGCGAAGCGGATGAAGCCAGGGGTGAGCCGGGCCCGGCCTTCCAGGACCAGCAGGTTTCCGGTGCCGTATCGCTCTTCCAGGGCTCGCGCCGCGCCGGGACCGGGCTTTTCGGTGAGGTCCTGCATGAGGAGCTGGCCGTCTGCCGTCCTGACGGTGATGACGCCCCGGCTGGCAGCTAGGCCCGGCTGGTAGCCGCGGGCCAGGACGGCCAGGTGGCCGGGTTGCGCTGCACGAAGGGCGAGCAGCGGGTTATCCCCGCGGTAGAGATTGTCGGCGAAGGCGACGTACAGGTCGCTGCCCGCGGTGAGATGGTCGGCGCCGTTCAGCACGGAGGTGAGGTCGGCGTACGGGCCGCGCTGCGGGATCAGGCGCACGGTTAGGCGGCCCGGCCAGCTGGCGTCGCGGACGCGTGCAGCCTGGTGGTAGCGGTCCTGGCCCTCGGGGCTGAGGGCGGCTCGCGCCCACACCGCGAACGCCTCGTAATAGGGGTGGTAGATGATGACGACCTCGGCCGGGCCAAGAGCGGTGATCTCGTCCAGCAGGTGGGCGATGCCTGGCCGGCCGTCGACGGGGTAGAACTCCTTGGGCAGGTACCGGCTCCATGAGCTGACCCTGGTCCCCAGGCCGCCGGCCGCGACGACGACACGGGCCGGCGGACGTTCCGTCATCACCTCACCGCCTGGGGTATGGTCAGCGCGTGCATGTGAGAGTGACTGGCGTCGTCATCGAAGGTGACCGCATCCTGGTGCTGGATCAGGACACCGGCTCCGGGCGGGCGTGGAGCCTCCCCGGCGGCAAGGTCGAGGACGGCGAGACCCTGGCCGAAGCGCTGGTCCGGGAGATGCGGGAGGAAACCGGCCTGCAGGTCGAGCCGGGCCGGCTCCTGTATGTATGTGACTACCTGCCGGGGAACGGCACTCACGTGCTCCACCTCACCTTCGAGGCCCGCCGCGTCGGCGGGACAGCCGGGGAGGTGACCGCTGGCCTGGACTCGCGGCCGATCCGGGGTGTGGAGTTCGTCAGGCTCGCGGATCTTCCCTCGCTCGGGTTCGCTGAGCGGTTCGGCGACCTAGCCATGGCGGGTTTCCCCGGGGCCGGCAGCTACATGGGTGCCAAGGCCAGCATCGGGCTGTGAGCCGCCAAGCGCCTGGATCAGCTGTTCATCGGTCGCGGCGAGCGGGCCGACCCGGTCCGAGAGGCCGCTGATCCAGGCCGATAGCCGTCGTGCTATCTCCCCGGCCGCCGCTGGCCGCTGGGCGCCGTCGCGGACCAGCCGGATGCCCACGCCGCGGGAGCTGCCCGCCAGGTGACGCCAGCGTGGCTGGTGGATCGCCTCCGCCGTGCCCGGGGTGTTCCACGCCGCGCCGTACATCCAGCGAGTTGCCGGCCCCTCGCACAGCTCTTCGGTTCCTGGTCCATCTGAGCACCACACTTGCAGATTGCCGACCAGGTGGTGGATGTCTCCATCACCGAGCCCGGGTTCAGTGACAGGCGTGACGTCCGTGAACCTGTAGCCGGCATTTGGTACCAGGTCTGTGTGCCGGGCTGTCAGTTCGGCTAGCTCGTCCCGGCGGGGCAGCCGGGCTCCGTCCCAGGCGGCGAACGCGGCGGCGCCGGTCCAGGTCACCCAGTAAACGGGGTGCCTCTCGTAGCCCTCGCTGGCCTGCCACCGCCTGGCATCCGGGTCGTAGTGCAGCCGCCCGCCGCGCTGGTGCGGCATCTGGCAGGCGAGCAGGGGCGCTCCCGCGTGTGAGCTGGCCAGGCCGGCCTGTTCGAGCTCGTTGAGCATCGCAGCGAACTCGGCGTTGGTGATGAGGAGGTTCCGCCACTCCAGCCGACCGCGTCGTATGTATCCAGGGCGGGTCTGCATCGGTGGTTGCCGTGACGGGGCCGGGGCCCGGGTTCCTGGCCGGACGGCGTCGGCGAGCCGGTACTGCTGGCTGCCGCCCAGCCACGCCGCCGCGCGTCCGGCTACCGGGGCAGGCACCATGCTGGCCATGGCGGCGAGCGCGGCGGAGGTGGCTTCTTTGACGCCCGCCGCTTCCGCCTCGGTCAGGTACGCGACCAGCTCCTCCTTCGCGGTGGCGGTGCTGTAGATCCCCTCGGCCTGGTCAGCAGGGCCAGGCGGAGACGGCAAGCCGGACGGCACCGTGCGGGTCATGCCGGGCCGGCCTGCTAGCTCAGGTACCGCCCGTGCCAGGCCGGCAACTACCTGATCGCGGGAGCGCACGGCGGCCTCGTACGGGATATGGACGGCGTCCTGGCCGTCCAGGGCGGCGGCCAGGAGCACGGTGTTGAGTACTTGCAGGCGGGTCAGCGCTACGATGCCGGGCGGGTCATCGTCGGGCACCAGGACCGCGTAGCGGCGGTGACGGCCGGATTGCGTCATGCTGACCATCTGCCGGTAGCGGGAGCGGTAATCCCACCGGGTGAACAGGCCGCTGCGCATGAAGGAGGACACGACGCCGACCGGGCTGCGGGACAGCACGGCCACGGGGCTGTCGGGGAACAAGGCGAGCAGTGCGGCCAGCGCGAAGAACAGGTTGGTCTCCTTCACCCCCTGCCGGGTGGTGCCGTACTTGCTGGTGACGAACGTGACCAGCCAGTGGCGGCCGTAGGTTCCGAGTAGCGCGTCGGTCACCTCATCGGCTGGAACCGCCTGCGGATTAAGCGCCGACAGCGGGTGACCGGCATCGGGCTGCTGGCGGAACGGCTCGTTGTGCTGGTCCATTACGGGCCGCAGGGTGTCCGAGAGCCAGTTGGATCCCACTCGCTCACTTGTGCCGAGCATCAGCAGGGGCGGCAGCAGTGACATGCCGCGGGCGAAAGCGGCCGACCGCATTGCCGCGGTACGCCCGCGGATTTCAGCCATTACATCCAGGACATCTGTCCCGGCGGCTTGCCCGGTTACGCTGGTCACCATCGATTCCTCCTCTAGTTCCCGGCATCCGAAAGCAGGGCGCGGGCCGGGGGCCGTTCACCGTGCTCGCCTTGCCATCGCGCAGGCCGGGGTGTTGTGAACGAGCATCAGCCGGCGGCCGGTGCCGGTGATCGCGGCCGCACGCTGCGCCCCGGCCTGCCCGGCTCCGAGGTGGGCGAGTGAGGGGACGACCACGCCATAGCTGCCGGAGGCGAGGACGGCGTCGATCAGGCCGGTGAAACCGGGCGTCCATGTCGTTCCGGTACCGCTGTCGGTGAAGACCCCTGCGAGCATCAGCTCGTGCCGATCGCAGTAGCTACCCAGTGCCGTAGTGAGCGCGGCACGCCGCGCGAGACTCAGGGTGGCCAGCCGCAGGTAGCCGTAAACGACTGGTCCCGGCACCGCGCGCCGTTCGGTGATGGGTTCCATGAGCTGCCTCCGCAACCGGGAAGTACCTGCAACCCGAGCATGAGCTGCCCCCAGGAGCGCGGCAACGACCGTGTGTAGCACTTTCGTCGCATATTCGATGCATGCGTCCGGCTGGCGTGCTTGCATACGAAGGAAGGAGAGTGCCATGCCTGCCGTGCGTTTGTGGACCGGCCGGGAGGCCCGTGCGCTGCGCGAGGCATCGCGGCAAAGCGTCCGCGGGTTCGCCGGGGTTCTTGGCGTTGCGCCGCGTACGGTGTCGAAATGGGAACAGCTCGGGCAGGCCACCCGCCCGCAGCCTGATACGCAGGCGATCCTGGACACCGCGCTGGAACGTGCGAGCACGGCGGTTCAGGTCCGTTTTCAGATGCTGCTCACCGGGGCAGGCATTGCTCCCTCGTGGGATTCGTCGCAGCCGGTTCCTCCTGCCTGGGATTACGAGACCTGGACCGATGACCTCGACCGTGCGGTCGCAGCTCTGTCCCGCCAGGATTTCGCTGTCGGCATCAGGCTGCTGGAACGGTGGCTGGGCAGCTTTCCGGCCGGGCAGCTCGACACCAGGGGCCTGTACCTGCATGCCCGGTCGCTGGTGCTGCTCGGCGACGCTCATCGTGATCAGGGCCGGCTGGAGGGGCCGCTGTCCGCCACGCAGGCCTACCGGCGGGCTCTTGCCATGTTCAGCGACCTGGATGTTCCCCGTCGCGTCGCGCAGATCGAGTTGTCGCTGACCGTGGTGGGAGAGATGTCAGGGCAGTTGCAGCTGGCCGCCCGGCGTTACGCGGGCCTTGCTGATGACGAGCGGCTCAGCGGCCGGGACCGGGCACGTGCCCGGCTGTGGATCGGCACCGCGCTGAGTAAGGACGGTGAGCACGACTACGCCACGCGGATCATGGCGGCGGCGGCGCGGGAGTTCGAGGAACTCGGCGAGGCAGAAGACTGGTCGGTTGCCCAGCAGAAGCTCGCGCTGGCCTACCGCGGCGCAGGCGACCTCGGCCAGGCCCAGAAGTTCATCGACGTCGCCCGCGCCAGCGGAGTGGGCGACACGCCGATGCAGCGGGTGCGATGGTCCACCGCGCAGGCTCATATCCTGCTCGCTGATACCGCCACGCGCGCTCGCGGCCTGGCCCTGCTGGATGAGACCACACGGCTCGCTGTCCAGTGCGGTCTCTCGCATCAGCTCCGCAGCATCGAAACGATCCGCCGGGACATGGCTCATGCCGCCGGCACCGGAAAGGGGACCATGTGACCGCAGAACACGGCGTCGTCAGCGACACCCATCACGAGGACGCGCTCGTCATCTGGGACTACCACCAGCTGCACCACCCGCTGCGGCCGTGCTCAGCAGGCATCGGCCTGGGCAGCCACGACCTGGGAGTGGCAACGTTCGCCGCGGACCTGCATCACGCGGGCCTGTTCCCGGTGCTGGTCTTCACCGGCGGCAACAGCCCCACCACCGCGGCCCGGTTCCCGCGCGGGGAAGCAGTCCACTACGCCGAGCACGCGATCACGCTCGGCGTCCCCGCGTCCGCCATCATCATCGAGCCGGAAGCAGCCAACACCGGCCAGAACATCGATTTCGCGCGGCGGGCCCTGGAAGCGGCACAGATCACGGTCAGCTCCGTGCTGCTGATCTCCAAGCCGTACATGCAGCGTCGGGCCTTCGCCACCGCCCGCCAGCTCTGGCCGGAAGTCGGCATCGTGTGCGCGTCGGAAACGCTGACCTTCGACGACTACCTCAAGTCGATCGGGGACGACAAACTCGTCATCGACATGCTCGTGGGCGACCTGCAACGGGTGATCGAGTACCCGGCCCGCGGGTTCGCCGTCGCCCAGGACGTGCCCGGCGCCGTCATGGACGCCTACCGGCGGCTGCTAGCCGCAGGGTTCGACAGCCGCCTGCTGACGAGCTGACCGGCCATGGACGGCCTGCTGTGCGCGATCCATCAGCCCAACTTCTTCCCCCGGCTCTCCACCCTGGCAAAACTGTTCACCGCTGACATCTGGATCATCCTGGACGACGTCCAGTTCGCCCGCCGCGACTACCAGCACCGCTGCCACCTGGCCCCGGTCGGCGACGACCGGCTCCCGGAGCGGTGGCTGACCGTGCCGGTCCACCTGCCTAGCGGCCGGTCGACCCTCATCAAGGACGTCCAGATAGCCGAGCCCCTGCCGACGCTGAGGCGCGTCACCAGCCTGCTGCACCAGTACTACCGCCGCAGTCCTTACCGGGCGGCGACCTGCGGCCTGCTATCCCAGGTCGCCGAGGCATTTACCCGAACTGGCAAGCTCACCGAGGTCAGCGAGGATTCGACCCGGGCCCTGCTCACAGCGGTGAACTGGCGAGGCGCCATCTACCGCAGCAGCGATCTTCCCGCGCGCCCCGGCCGATCCGAACGGCTGGCCGACCTGACCCGGGCCGTCGGTGCCGCGACCTACCTCTGCGGTACCGGCGGCACCAGGTATCTCGACCCGCAGCCCTTCACCGCGCACGGCCTGGCGATCGAGCGTTTCACGGCACCGCAGCATCTCGCTCACGGCAATGTGCAGGGCGCCCGCCTCGTCACCGCGCTCACCGACCTGGCCGCGGCCGGGCCGATGGCGCTTGCTGAGCAGCTCCGGGAGCACGCCCGCCGGCCGGAACTCGCGATCTGAGCCGCCAACCCCCAAGAACATCGCTGGCACGGTTTACGTCTGCGGGCAAGGCATCATTAGCGGCATACGGCTGATTCTTGGCGGGACCCAGTTCATCGGCCGGACCCTCGCCAAGCTGGCGCTGAGCGACGGCTGGCAGGTCACTACCTTCGCGTTCAGGACGGCTGCTTCGCGGCTTCCGGGCGGGACTGCCCGGCTCGCTGGCCGGCTCGCTGGCCGCGGCAGCCGCAAGCACGGATGGTTTCGGCCGGCTCATCAAGGACTCGCACGACGAGGCGTTCAACGAGGCCGGCCTTGATGTCGGAACGCCCGTTCTCCGCATCGGCACGGCCCTGTTCGGCCCCGTGATCACGCCGGCCCCTCGCGGTGAAGCTGCCGGACGGCTCGGGGACGGCCGGTCATGGTCCCCGGGACGGCCAGCTTCTTCGAGCTCAAGCGGAGCCGGACCGCAAGCCGTCCTTCGAGTGAGCGCGCACCACAGCCCGGCCGACGCCGGCCCAGGCCGCGATCCGGCGCCACTGCCCGCCGGATGCGTTCAGCAGGGCCCGGTCAGCCGATCTGGGACGACGCGCTGACCGCTCGCGCGATGCGGCGCCCGACAAGACGCTCGGCCACGGCGAGCGGGTACCAGGCGGCACCCCGCACCTCGGACTCCTGGATGCCCCCGACGTCCGCATCCGCCGTCACGAAGGAGTACCCGATGTCGAGGTGGCAGTGATCCGGCTCGTCCTTCTCCGGCCGTGCCGGAACCCTGCCGTACTCGACGTAGACGGGGGTCTGCAACGCCGGGAAAACCCTGCCGTGGTCGACACCGGTCTCCTCCGCCAGCTCGCGCACCGCCGCGCCGATCAGTGTGGTATCAGCCGGCTCAAGGTGGCCACCAGGCTGCAGCATGATCCCGTACGCGAGATGCTCGACAAGCAGGATCTCGGTGCCCCCGCGGACCAGCAGCGCACCGGCAGTCACATGCACCGGGAAGTTCCGCCGCGAGGCGAAATCTCCTCCTTCAGACAGCCGTCGCACCGGCTCAGACAGCAGCGCGGCTTCGCCCGGGTAGCACTCGAGATAAGCCGAAAGCACGCGCGAGATGTCCGAGTTAGCGATCACCACAGCCTGCGCCCCGCATCAGCCCGAGCACACAGCCTTCCGGGACCTCCTGACCGGGTTTGAATGACGAGACGTGACACAGCCAGCCAGCTCCCTGAAAAAAGCGCACGGCGTACGAGGAGGCTCGCACTTTACAGGCGGGCCCTGAGCGGTGTCGCATGCCACACCGGGAAGCACCAGGGCAGGTCTCCGAGCAGGTCCATGCTGGGCGTGATCCAAGCCGGGCTCGCCGTATGCAGTCGGATATGCGGCGCGACGAACGCGGCGCAGGGCTTGCGTCACTTCTCGAAGTCATCAATCCGGGCCGGCGGCCAGCGCCCGGATGTGCGCGTCGCGTGCACTCATTCCCCTGCCTCGGCTGGCGTGGGCTGGGGGTGGTAGAGGGTGATCACCCGTTCTTGCGCGGGGCAGTCGGCGCACTCCAGGCGCTGCGAGATCAGCACGTTGTCACTGCCGGCGGGGTCGCGGTTGACGTCCCCGGTCACCCACAGGTGCCCCTCCCCGCCGCAGTCCCCCATGGCGGCGCGGACCAGGGCCAGCAGCTCGTGCTCGGTGCCGGCGCTGGCTGCCCCGCCGGCCCATGACGCTTCGTGCCGCCCGCTGGCGGACACGGAGGCAGGGGTGAACGTCAGGTCCAGGTGCCCGTAACGGGCCGTGAGGGTGGTGAGGGTGGTGCGTGCGGCGTGGTACGCGGATTGCTCGTCGTCTTCCACTGGGATCATGCCCCGGCTGGCGTGCCGCCGGCGGCCGGCCTGGCCGGCGTGCGCCGGTTTCCGGCTTCCACGGTGATGTCCGTGCGCAGCGTATCCGGCTTGATCGCGTCCGGGTCTAGCCCTAGCGCGCGGTGGTTGCCGTACAGCAGGTGCGCGGCGCGCAGTGCCTTATCGGTGAGGCTGTCGAACATCGCGGGTGCTCCTTTTACTGGCGGGCATGGGCGCATGGCGTGTGGTCCCGCGTGGCCGGACGCGAGATGACGGGCTCGTTCCGGTCACGCGGGAGCTGGGGGCATGAAGCGGGCTGGGAGGTCGCTGGACGCAGCAGGCGTGGCCTGGATGACGGCCCACACCACCTTGCCGGGAGTGCCGTCTTCGACTGGGTACCATCCGCTCCGGTCGCTCATGGCCTCGACCAGCAGCAGGCCGCGTCCGCTTTCGTCGTCCGCGTCGGCCTGCCGGGGCTGCGGGACGCCGGGACAGAAGTCGCGCACTACGATGGCCAGCTCGTCCCGGTCGAAGGTGAGGACCAGCCCGATGACAGGCGAGATGAGCTGGCGGGAGGCGAGCGTCGCGTTGGTGGTCAGCTCCGAGACGATGCCCTCGGCGGCCTCCGACAGGTCCTCCAGCCGCCATTCCCGCAGGATCTGCCGGGTCCAGGCGCGGGCGCAACCGGGCGCGGTGGGCACCGCGCCCAGGTCGAGCACCGCGCGCAGCGCCCGGCCCGCCAGTGCCGGCTGGGGCGGGTAGTAGGGAGGCATGGTGTCTCTTCTCGGTGCGGTGCTGGTGGCCATGGGACCTCCGGGTTAGTCATGCGGTCCCTGCTGCGCCGGGTCCGGGTCTTCCGGGTGGTCCCGCAAGGCGGCCATCAGGCCCCGGAGCACGACCGCCATGTGCTCCGGGTACTGGGGGTAGCCGTCTTTCAGGTCCGCGGCCATCTGGGCGGGTGTCCCGCCGGGGTGGGCGAGCATCCACTGGCGCACCTTCTCCCTGGCGGCGTCTAGGTCGATATGGTCCAGGTCGCGGTACCTCACCGGGCCTCTCCCGGTGCCGGTCCCGGCCCGGCGCTGCCGGTGAGCCTTCCGGAGACGGATGACCCCGGTGGCTGGCCGGCCTGGGGCGGGCGGAGCATCGGGTACATCACGGCCTCGGGCAAGAACAGGGGACCGCCAGTATCGGCGTAGCCGTGCGCGAGATAAAGGCGGCGGGTGCGCAGGTCCGAGGCTTCCAGGTAGGCGGGGATACTGTTGCGGTCCAGGCCGGCGTGGTGGGCGCGCAGCAGCGCGCTGCCGGTGCCGTGTCCCTGCCGGTCCGGGCGCACGGCCAAGATGGCCAGGTGGTGGTGGGCGTACCCAGTGGGGTGGCGGCCCTCCAGGGTCTGGTCGAAGAGCCGGAACCGGTCGATCCACTGGCCGGTGACAGCGGCTAGCCGCTCGTCGTAATCCCCGGGCGGAGGCTCCGTTTCTTTCCCCGCGGGCAGCCACAGGGCGACGGCGTCCCGGGCGGAGGTGGTGCAGACCAGGCCGTCGGCCAGGGCGTGCTCTAGGTAGAGGCGGAAGTAACCGGGGAAGATGCGGCGGCGGGCGGGAGGATGCGGGATCAGCCACCGGGAGACGGCCAGGTCAAAGAACGCATCGGCGATGACCTGGCTCAGGACCCCGGCAGAAGAAGCGTCAGCAAAGACGACGGCCGGCCCTGCCTCCGGCGGGCGGGGAGTCATGGCAGCATCCGGGAACTGAGAGTGGCGTGCGGGCCGGCGGCGGCGTGGGCACCGAGCCCGATGGTGGCATACACCTGCGGGCGGCGGGCCCGGAGCACCAGCGCCCAGCCCAGCCCGGCTACGGCGACGACGGCGTAACTGGCGGGCAGCGCCCACGCGGCCGGGCTGCCGGGCCGGACGCCGAGCACCGTGGCGTAGTGCTGCACGGCCAGCACCACGATCACGCCCAGGGCGGCAGCGGCCAGCGCCGGGGCGATCAGCCGCCGCCAGGGGTTTTCCCCGCGCGGGTCGCGGGCGAAGAACGCGATCACCGCGACGGCGGTCACCGCGAGCAGCACCAGGATCCCGAACCCGCCGGTGGTGCCCAGGTCGAAGAACAGCGCGGTCATCGGGTCCGCGTGCGCCAGGGCGTACCCGGCGATGACGGCCAGCCCGGTGGCGGACTGGGCCAGGGACGCGGCCTTGGGGATGTTGTTGCCGCCGGTGCGGCCCAGCGCGGCGGGCAGCACGTTCTCCCGGCCCAGCGCGAAGATATAACGCCAGACCGCGTTATGGAAGGCCAGCGCGGCGGCGAACAGCGAGGTCAGGAACAGCCACTGCGCCGCCTGCGACAGCGCCCCGCTGCCGCCCAGGCCGAACAGCAGCCCCGGGCCCTGCGCGGCTGCGGCGGCAACGACATGACCGGTGCCAGCATGGGCGGCCATCGCCCAGCTCGCCCCGGCATAGACCACCGCGATCATGCCCAGCGCCACATAGGTGGCGACCGGGATCGTCCTCCGCGGGTTGCGAGCCTCCTCAGCGAGAACCGGTGCCTGCTCGAACCCTACGAACCCCAGTACCGCGACCACGGCCAGCACCCCGGCGGTGCCGACCCCGGCCGAGGTCAGCGACGACGGCGACAAGGTCGCGAAGCTGAGGTGCCCGCCTGCCGGGCGGGCCAGCCCGGTGATGGTCTCGGCGAGGATGACGATGACCTCGGCGCACAGCAGCACGCCGAGGACCCGGCCGGTGACATCGACCCGGGCCAGGCCCAGCACGGTGACCACCGCCCAGGCGGCCAGCGCCCATGCCCACCACGCCGCGTGCACACCGAGGTGCGCGGACAACCCGACCTGGAGGAAGGAATACGCGAGCAGCGCGACCAGCGCGGCGGCCACCCCCATGGCCCGGCCCAGGCCCGCCGCGATGAACGCGTAGAACGCCCCGGCGTTGCGGATGTGCCGGGTCATCGCGACGTACCCGCTGGCCCAGATAGCCAGGATCACCGCCACCACGAGAAACGCGGCCGGGATGCCGGTCAGCCCGGTAGCGGCGTACGCGGTCGGGATCACCCCGGCCGCTACGGTCAGCGGCGCGACCCCGGCCAGGACGAAAAACAGCACGGCGGGCACGCCGAGCCGGTCCCGCGCCAGCGCCCGCGTCACACTGCCCGGCCGGGACCCTGTTGCTTGAAGTCGGGACATCGAAGGAGACTCCTAGTTCACTTAGCTGGGATAGGGGGTGGTTCAGGTCCGGTGGGCCAGG